>Ga0153917_1000041_pt1 | contig 154414 bp, 140 predicted proteins | sample TSFL001MetaG_FD_104695 | JGI IMG/M metagenome (GOLD analysis project Ga0153917, IMG submission 104695) | Attine ant fungus gardens microbial communities from Florida, USA - TSFL001 MetaG | ecosystem: Host-associated > Fungi > Mycelium > Unclassified | place: USA: Florida, Paynes Creek Historic... | reverse complement strand
AGTCACTGCGCCTGCGGGCGGGGTGAACAACAGAATTTGCCTGGCGGCTGTAGCGCGGTGGTCCCACCTGACCCCATGCCGAACTCAGAAGTGAAACGCCGTAGCGCCGATGGTAGTGTGGGGTCTCCCCATGCGAGAGTAGGGAACTGCCAGGTATCAAATTACGTGGTAAGCCGGTGTAGTGTCCCGGTGGCTGCAAAGAATACGGTGGAGCGGTAGTTCAGTCGGTTAGAATACCTGCCTGTCACGCAGGGGGTCGCGGGTTCGAGTCCCGTCCGTTCCGCCACTATTAAGAAGCCCTGAGCTAACGCTCAGGGCTTTTTTTATAGCTGTCGCTTTATTATTGCTAAAATCGCAAAAATCCTCTGCTAATCCTGCTCTTTTTCAGCGCACACTCTCCCGCGATAATCCCTCTCAGTTAACGAACACTATTATTAAAGAGGAATTCAATGACTATCCCTGCATTTGGTCTGGGCACCTTCCGCCTGAAAGATGATGTTGTTATCGCTTCTGTAAAAACCGCTCTGGAGCTGGGTTACCGGGCTATTGATACGGCGCAAATCTATGAAAACGAAGCGGCCGTGGGCCAGGCGATTGCTGAAAGCGGTGTATCCCGTGATGAGCTCTTTATCACCACCAAGATCTGGATTGAGAATCTCAGCAAAGAGAAGCTGATCCCAAGTCTGAAAGAGAGTCTGAAAAAACTGCGTACCGACTATGTGGATCTCACCCTGATCCACTGGCCGTCACCGAAGGATGCCGTCGCTGTTGAAGAGTTTATGCAGGCGCTGATGGAGGCAAAAGCGCAGGGCTTAACCCGTGAAATTGGCATCTCTAACTTCACTATCCCGCTGATGGAAAGAGCCATTGCGGCGGTTGGGGCCGAGAACATTGCCACCAACCAGATCGAGCTTTCACCCTATCTGCAAAACCGCAAAGTGGTGGCGTGGGCAAAAGAGCACGGCATCCATATTACCTCTTATATGACGCTGGCATACGGTAAGGCACTGAAAGATGAAGTGATTGCGCGTATTGCAGAGAAACATAACGCCACGGCTGCCCAGGTCATTCTGGCCTGGGCGATGGGTGAAGGCTACGCCGTGATCCCTTCTTCGACCAAACGTGAAAACCTGGCAAGTAATCTGCTGGCACAGGATCTTAAGCTCGACGAAGAAGACAAAAAAGCGATCGCGGCCCTGGAGTGCAACGATCGCCTGGTAAGCCCGGAAAGCTTAGCGCCGGACTGGGATTAATGTCCTGCCGCCCTCTGTAGCCTTAACCCTCATTCAGCTCCTTCGGGAGCTGTTTTTATATGCTCGCTTAAGAAGTCGATAAAGGCCCGTATGCGCGTACTTACTGCTCTGTCACTGTAGTAGACTGCACTGAAAGGCATCTCCACCGGTAAACACCGATCCGCCATCAGCTCCACAAGCTCACCCCGGGCAATCTCTTTATCAATCATGTAATCAGACAGGCAGGCAATCCCGTTTCCTTCAAGGCATAGCTGCTTTAGCGTCTCTCCGCTGTTGGAGGATAAGCCGCAGGTAATCTCATAGAGTTGCCCGTCATGGCGAGCTACCGGCCAGGTATTCAGGGATACGGGCTCCGTAAAGCCAAGACAAAGATGTTGGCTAAGATCATCAACCGACTCGGGTTGGCCAAATTGGGCGATATAGTGCGGTGAGGCGATGATCTTGCGGTAGCTTTTGAACAGGGGGCGGGCGCGCAAACTCGAGTCTGTTAAGGTTCCCGCGCGGATCGCCACGTCCACCTTTCGCTCAATCAGGTTAATAAAGGTTTCCGAAGAGACCAGTGAGAGCGTCATCTCAGGATAGCGCTCGCGAAAAGGTTTGATGAGCGGCATCAGAAAATGGAGCACTACCGGCGTGGCGGCATCGATCCGCAGCAGCCCGCGGGGCGTGCTCCGGCTCTCTATAATCTCGGTTTCCGCCGCCGCCATCTCCTGTAATACCGACTGTACCCGTCGGAAGTAGCGCTCTCCCTCTTCGGTCAGGCTTAGCTGTCGCGTCGTGCGGTTCAGCAGGCTCACGCCAAGCTTCATCTCCAACTTTTTCACCGAGCGGCTAACGGCAGAGTTCGCCTGCCCAAGCTGCTCTGCAGCACGACTAAAACTCCCGCTTTCTACTACGGCGACAAAGATCGCCAGCTCTTCTGAGGTTGCTTTCATTGTTGCTTAATCCGCAAAATTCTATTGATACTTTGACCATTTTTGTTATTTAAGCACTCAAGCATACTGGTGTCATCTTAATACTGATGAAACGGAGTTATTATGCCACTGGCATTACTTGCCCTGACGATCAGTGCCTTTGCAATAGGCACGACCGAGTTTGTTATCGTAGGCCTGGTTCCTACCATTGCCGACCAGCTCGCTATCTCGCTGCCTTCAGCCGGCCTGCTGGTTTCCATTTATGCGCTAGGTGTTGCCATTGGCGCGCCTGTTCTGACCGCACTCACCGGCCGTCTGCCGCGCAAGCAGCTGCTGATGGGGCTGATGGTGCTCTTCACCGCAGGTAATATACTTGCCTGGCAGGCCCCCGATTACACCACCCTGATTATCGCGCGCCTGCTCACCGGTCTGGCCCATGGCGTCTTCTTCTCCATTGGATCGACGATCGCCACCAGTCTGGTGCCAAAAGAGAAAGCCGCATCGGCGATTGCCATTATGTTTGGTGGCTTAACGGTCGCCCTGGTGACGGGCGTGCCGCTGGGAACCTTCATTGGCCAGCATTTTGGCTGGCGCGAAACCTTCCTCGCGGTCTCCCTGCTGGGCGTTATAGCCCTGGTAAGTAGCCAGCTGCTGATCCCTTCATCCATTCCTGGCCGTGCGGCGGCAACCCTACGCGATCAGCTGAAAGTGCTGACCCATCCGCGTTTGCTGATGATCTATGCTATCACCGCGCTGGGGTATGGCGGCGTGTTTACGGCGTTTACTTTCCTGGCGCCGATGATGCAGGACCTGGCCGGATTTTCACCCAGCGCCGTCAGCTGGATCCTGCTCGGATACGGCGTCTCGGTGGCGATCGGTAATATCTGGGGCGGAAAACTGGCGGATAAGTACGGCGCCGTGCCGGCACTGAAAATCATTTTTGCCGCGCTGGTAATACTGCTACTGGTTTTCCAGTTTACCTCTTCTGTCCAGTATGCCGCGCTGGCAACCGTACTGGTGATGGGCATCTTCGCCTTCGGTAACGTGCCTGGCCTCCAGGTGTATGTGGTGCAAAAAGCGGAGCAGTACACGCCGAACGCGGTGGATGTAGCCTCAGGTCTGAATATCGCTGCTTTTAACATCGGTATTGCCCTCGGTTCGATTATTGGTGGGCAGACGGTACAGCACGCCGGGCTGGCGCAAACACCCTGGATTGGGGCCATTATCGTTCTGGTTGCCTTACTGCTGGTTGGCCTCAGCGGGCGGCTGGATAAGCCCGCTCTTATGGCACAAAAGTAAGCACTTGCTTACAACCCCTGGAGAGGTTTCTCGCTAATTGCATTGAAAGTGTGACCTGAAAACCCTATAACATTAGAACCCGCTCGTTTTCCGGGCGGGATCACGTTACAGAGGCCGTTTTCAAAAGTGCGAAAGAATACCTATGCCATGCGCTATGTTGCCGGACAGCCAGCGGAGAGAATTTTACCTCCGGGTTCGTTTGCGACTGTAGGTCAGGCATTGCCGGCTGGTGCACCCTTAAGCAGTGATGAAAAAATCCGCGTGCTGGTGTGGAACATCTTTAAACAACAGCGCGCCGAGTGGTTATCCGTTCTGAAGAACTTCGGTAAGGATGCGCATCTGGTCCTGTTGCAGGAGGCGCAAACCACGCCGGAGCTGGTAAGGTTTGCCACCACCAACTATCTGGCTGCCGATCAGGTGCCCGCTTTTGTCCTGCCGCAGCATCCCTCCGGTGTGATGACCCTTTCAGCTGCGCATCCCGTTTACTGCTGCCCGCTGCGCGAACGCGAGCCCTTGCTGAGGCTGGCTAAATCAGCGCTTGTCACCGTCTATCCCTTGCCGGACACTCGCCTGCTGATGGTTGTAAATATTCACGCAGTGAATTTCAGCCTTGGGGTGGATGTCTATAGTAAGCAGTTGCTCCCGATTGGCGATCAGATTGCTCACCACAGCGGGCCAATTATTATGGCCGGCGATTTCAACGCCTGGAGCCGCCCGCGCATGAATGCGCTGTATCGTTTTGCGCGCGAGATGTCCCTGCGCGAAGTACGTTTCACCGATGACCAGCGGCGTAAAGCCTTTGGTCGCCCGCTCGATTTTGTCTTCTATCGTGGTCTGAACGTGCACGAAGCCTCGGTACTGGTGACGAGCGCCTCCGACCACAATCCGCTACTAGTTGAATTCAGTCCCGGCAAACCTGAGAAATAATGGTTCGTCAGGTCTGCCGTGGGGCAGGCCTGTGCTGGTGAGGTGCTGCCCTTTCTTTTTCTAACAACAAAGGACAGTACGATGACAACACAATCCCATCATGACAACGTAGAAAAACAGTTTGGCTCGCAGGCTAGTGCTTATCTGAGCAGCGCCGTTCATGCCGCCGGGCGCGATTTAGAACGTCTGGACGAGCGCCTGGCGGCTTTCCCACAGGCGCATGTGCTCGATTTAGGCTGTGGGGCAGGGCATGCCAGCTTTGTCGCTGCCCGCCGGGTGGCCCAGGTCACCGCCTATGATTTATCCGCCCAGATGCTCGAGGTTGTGAGTACAGCGGCAAAAGAGAAAGGCCTGAACAATATCACTACCCGTCAGGGCTACGCCGAAGCGCTGCCGTTCGCAGCGGAAAGCTTTGATGTGGTTATCAGCCGTTATTCAGCCCACCACTGGCATGATGTGGGCCAGGCTTTGCGGGACGTGAAGAGGGTGCTGAAGCCCGGTGGGATCTTCATCATTATGGACGTCATGGCGCCCGGCCATCCGGTGCGGGATATCTGGTTACAGACCGTTGAAGCGCTGCGTGATACCTCGCATGTGCGCAATTATGCCAGCGGGGAGTGGTTATCCCTCATTGACGACGCCGGCCTGATTACCCGCTCTTTAGTCACCAATCGTTTAGCGCTGGAATTTAGCTCGTGGATTGCCCGTATGCGCACGCCTGAGACATTAAGCCAGGCGATTCGCCTCTATCAGAAGAGTGCCTCTGGCGACGTGCAGGCTTATTTTGAACTGCAGGAGGATGGCTCCTTTACCAGCGATACTATTTTCGCTGAGGCGCAAAAAGCGGGATAAATAAAAAAGGCACCGGGGGAATCGGTGCCTTAATTTTTTACCCGGTCGGGTATCAGGAGTCTGGCGTGGCGTTGTTTTTAACAAACAGCGTCAATTGATCGCCCGGTTGCAGATTGTCAGTACTGCCGTTCCAGCGCATCACATCTTTGATGTTTACGCCGTGCGTTTTCGCAATACTGGAGAGCGAATCACCTTTGCGCACGCGATAGGTAATGCTATCGCTGTTGCTGGCGAGACGCTGCGCGCTACTACCTGCGCCAACCGTCAAATCCTGACCCACTTTCAGATTAGAACCGCGCAGATTATTCCACTGCTGCAGATCTTTGCTGCTCACGCCGAGACGTGAAGCAATACCCGAAAGCGTATCGCCTGAACGAACCTTATAGCTACGGCTGCTTACCGGTGAGTTATCCGCAATAAGCGTTGACTCAACCGCGGCAATTTCACCCGATGCCAGCGAGTTACGTAACTGCTCGGCATGTTTCTGCGGCACCAGTACGTATTTCGGTCCACTGTTACCCAACGTTGAGCCTTTAACGCCTGCGTTAAACGCCTTCAGTTTGGTGACCGAGATGCCCGCCATATCTGCAACCTGCTTCAGTTCAACAGGGCTATTCAGACGAACTCTCGCCAGTGCACGACTCTCATCTGATGTCGGCAGCTGCACGCCATAGCGTTTGCTGTTTTTGAGAATATCGCTCAAAGCCAGCATCTTAGGCACGTAAACTTTGGTTTCCTGTGGCAGTGGAAGCGACCAAAAGTCCGTGGGTTTGCCACGCGCTTTATTCGCTTTCATTGCCTTCATTACACGACCTTCACCGCTGTTATAAGCAGCAACCGTTAATAACCAGTCGCCGTCAAACATCTTGTTCAGACGCTGCATCATATCGAGGGCAGCCGTTGTTGAGGCGACCACATCGCGACGCGCATCGTAGTTGCGGGTCTGTTTTAAACCATAATTGCGCCCTGTGCTCGGTATGATCTGCCAGATGCCTGCGGCATTGGCGCCAGACGTTGCGTGCGGGTTAAAAGCGCTCTCCACTATGGGTAGTAATACTAGTTCCATCGGCATGTTACGTTTCTTAACTTGCCCGGCTATCCAGTACATATACGGCTCTGCCCGTAAAGTTACATCGTGGAGATAGCTCTTATTACTTAAGTACTTCTGTTTCTGTTCGCGAATCCGGCTGTTTTCCGGAATTCCCATCTTTAGCTCGTCGCCAATAGAGGCCCACAAGTCCTGATCCTGCGCAAATGACGTCCCATCGTCCATCCATCGCGCCGAACTTGTGAACTTTCCTGCTTCCCCTTGACCAGCTGCAGAAAGGCTCTGTGCGTGCTGTTGTACGTTGCCACCGTTCTGAGACGCCTGGCAACCCACAAGCAGGACAGAGGCGAGTAATATCGCTTTTGCCTTCATGTGTGTGTCAATAGTTGCTTAAAAGACGAGCGATGATAACGACCAAATTTTGAAAAGGCAACCCGCAATTGTCAGAAGTTATCTTTCTTTGCCCTCAACCATGCAAAACGGGCTTCAGCTTGTTGCAAATTTGTTTCTTCGTTTATTTTGTTAATTAAATCATTATCATCCGTTCGGAGAAATAGATTGATTTCACGCTCATTTTTCAGAATAACGGGCAGTGTTTTTTGTTTTTTTGCACGTAACTCATTAACTTTATGGTAGTAATCCTGAATAGCCGGATCCTCTGGCAAAATGTGCATCGCAAACTTCATATTCGCTAAAGTGTACTCATGTGCGCAACATATAAGCGTATCTTCAGGAAGGGCGTTTATCTTCTGGAAAGACTGGTACATCTGGGCTGGCGTGCCTTCAAAGAGTCTTCCGCAGCCGCCAGAGAACATGGTGTCGCCGCAAAAAAGATAAGGGAAACTGAAGAAAGAAATATGTTCCAAAGTGTGACCCGGAGTCGCAAAAACAGAAAATTCTGACCCCAGTATGACGATCTTTTCGCCATCTTCGACTACGCGGGTGGTCCCTTTATCGCGCGTTTCACCCGGACCGTAGACTTCCAGATGGGGGAATTTCGCACGCAATGCCCCTACGCCGCCCACATGGTCATGATGATGATGGGTCAGCAGGATGGCTTCAGGCTGCCACTGATGCTCCTGAATGGCTTTAAGTACAGGCTCGGCCTCACCGGGATCGACAATGATGCAGCGCTTCGCCTCATCGGTTAAAACCCAGATGTAATTGTCCTGAAACGCGGGAATACTGATAAGATTCATAAATTACCTCTTATTACGTAGCGGGTGTGTTGATGAAACCGGCAAGGATACCTCAGATTCCCTCAGCACCGATTTGTTGGGCCGATTTGCCCTGGGGCGAATATTATCGCGAAGCGCTCGAGCTGCAGCTAAAGCCCTGGTTTGCAAAAATGTATGGTTTTCACCTGCTTAAGATTGGCAATTTAAGCGCGGAAATCAACTCTGAAAGCTGCGCTATCTCCCATCAGGTTAATGTTTCTCTTGCCGGCCAGCCGCTGCAGGTCAAGGCCAACCCGCTGCATCTCCCTTTTGCTGAAAAGTCGGTTGATGCTTGTCTGCTGGCCCACGCGCTCCCCTGGTGCGAGGATCCGCACCGCCTGCTGCGGGAAGCAGACCGGGTACTGATTGATGACGGCTGGCTGATTTTAAGTAGTTTTAACCCCATGAGCCTGATGGGGCTGCGCAAAATGGTGCCGATATTGCGCCGTAAGCCGCCCTATAACAGCCGAATGTTTACGATGGTTCGCCAGCTCGACTGGCTGTCGCTGCTCAATTTCGAAGTGATGTACCACAGCGGATTTCAGGTGCTGCCCTGGGCGCGGCAGGGAGGAAAACTGCTTAGCACCCATCTTCCGGCGCTGGGCTGTATGCAGGTGATTGTGGCGCGTAAGCGAACTATCCCGCTCACGCTGAATCCGATGAAGCAAAATAAATCCAGAACCCCACTGCGCCAGGCGGTAGGGGCCACCCGACAATACCGAAAACCCTAATCAGGCTTCCGGCTGATATCCCACATCTTCATGCACCGGGTTGAGCGCCGCCCTGCGCGCCAGCTCGTCGCAGCGTTCGTTCTCCGGATGGCCGGCGTGGCCTTTAACCCACTCCCAGGTGATCTTATGCTGGCTAAGGGCGGTATCCAGGCGTTTCCACAGGTCGACGTTTTTAACCGGCTTTTTGTCCGCCGTTTTCCAGCCGCGTTTCTTCCAGTTGTGGATCCACTGGGTGATCCCCTGGCGAACATACTGGCTGTCGGTGCTCAGTACCACGTCGCAGTGCTCTTTTAAGGCCTCCAGCGCCACGATAGCCGCCATCATCTCCATGCGGTTATTGGTGGTCAGCCGGTAGCCTTCACTAAAGGTTTTTTCATGCTCGCGATAACGTAAAATCGCGCCGTAGCCGCCAGGGCCTGGATTGCCGAGGCAAGATCCATCGGTGAAAATCTCAACCTGTTTACGCATCTCTGGTAAACTTCCTGTTTTGAAACGATCGGTAAAACGACAAGTCTGACATAAATGACCGCTATGAGCACTGCAATTACACGACAGATCGTCCTCGATACTGAAACCACCGGTATGAACCAAATCGGCGCGCACTATGAAGGTCACAAGATCATCGAGATCGGTGCTGTCGAAGTGGTGAACCGTCGTCTTACCGGCAACAACTTTCATGTCTATCTGAAGCCGGACCGGCTGGTGGACCCGGAAGCCTTTGGCGTTCATGGCATCGCCGATGAGTTCCTGCTGGATAAGCCGACCTTTGCAGAAATCGCTGACGAATTTATCGAGTACATTAGCGGCGCCGAGCTGGTCATTCATAACGCGTCGTTCGATATCGGCTTTATGGACTACGAGTTCAGCAAGCTCAACCGCGGCATTCCCAAAACCGATACCTTCTGTAAAGTGACCGACAGCCTGGCGATGGCCAGGAAGATGTTCCCCGGCAAGCGCAACAGCCTTGATGCGCTCTGCTCACGCTATGAGATAGATAACACCAAGCGAACGCTGCACGGCGCATTGCTCGATGCCCAGATCCTCGCCGACGTCTATCTGACCATGACCGGCGGCCAGACGCTGTTGAAATTTATCAGCGAAAGCGAGTCACAGCAGCAGCAGTCCGAGGGGGGCATCCAGCGACTAATTCGCCAGGCGAATAACCTGCGGGTGATCAGGGCCTGCGACGAGGAGCTGGTGAATCACGAATCCCGTCTCGATCTGGTAGAGAAGAAGGGCGGAAGCTGCCTCTGGCGCGCATAGCCGGCCCGTTTTGCTGCATAAATCGCCGGGTGGGTGATTTTTGCAGCAAATGATTCAAAACCTAAGAAAAAGCGTTGACGTGTTCAGAGGCAAACCGTAATATTCGCCTCGTTCCCTGAACGGGAACAGTGGAGCGGTAGTTCAGTCGGTTAGAATACCTGCCTGTCACGCAGGGGGTCGCGGGTTCGAGTCCCGTCCGTTCCGCCACTATTAAGAAGGCCTGAATCAGTAATGATTCAGGCCGTTGTCGTTTTATGTTTACTGCTCCTTTTCCATTCCTCTACATTAACAAATAGTTAATATTTGCAGTGCAATTATTTAACAATTGCTGCTTTATGGTGCATTTTCTGCACTATTTCTGTGCAAGCCTCCCTGTCTCGCGCTATTCTTGCGTTTCCGTCTGTAACAATCCCTTAAAGAATAACTCACTATTTTTCATCACCTTAACCAGGAATGTTCTGAACCAATATCATATTGGTTCGTTAATTGCTTAATCATTAAGGCAATAAGTAAAGATCTATATCAATAACTTATTGTTAATAAAAATAAAGTAATGATGATAGCAGGCGAACCAATATGGAAAAAACGTCCGGATTTCTGGCCAACTCCAGTACCGCGCTTGAGCAGTTGCGCGGGTTAATCAACCAGCACGAGTCAACACCAGGCCTTCCGCTGCCCACTGAACGTGAGCTATCGGAAACACTCGGCGTAGGGCGACGCGAGGTCCGCCGTGCGCTGGATGTGCTGGAAGAGGAGGGCAGGATCTGGCGTAAACAGGGCAAAGGTACCTTTATTGGCCCCGCGGCGCCGGTAGAACCGCTGGCGCTTCAGGGGCTGGTCCAGCAGACCAATCTGCTGGAGGTGATGGAAGCCCGTCTACAGCTCGAACCCGGCTTAGCCCGGCTTGCGGCACTGCGTGCCACCAGGGAACATCTCGCGCTGATGCAGCGCATGCTGGAACGCATCGACAAGGTCAGCCCGGACGACCGCGATTTGAATGAACTCTGGGATAGCGCTTTTCACCGGGCCATCGCCGAAGCTGCGGGCAATCGCCTGCTGCTGGGGCTGTTCGATGCCATCGACGCCGTCCGGCGCGATCCCGCCTGGCAGCACCTGCGCGACATGGCGCGCACCCCCGAACGCGTCGACCTCTATAACGACCATCACCATAAAATCATCACGGCGATCGTTAATCGCCAGCCCAACGAAGCCGCTGCGGCCATGCGTGAGCACCTGCTCAGCCTGCAGACCGCCCTGATCCAGGCTATCAACCTTGAGGATGTTCCCCCGCTATGACGACGATACCTTTTAAGGAGGCCGCGCCGATCCTGCGCCTGCACGATCTCAACGTAAAATTTGCCGGTTCGCCGGTCAGCGTACTGGACGGTATTTCATTGAGCGTTAAAGCGGGCGAAACCCTGGCGCTGGTGGGCGAGTCCGGCTGCGGAAAGAGCATCACCTCGCTCGCCCTGATGGGGCTGTTGCCCGCCAGTGCGCGGATCCAGAGCGGCGAAATGCAGTTTCGCCGCCACAATCTGCGCCAGCTCAGCGCGCGGGAATACGCCGATCTCCGCGGCAGCGAGATGGCGATGATCTTTCAGGAGCCAATGACCTCGCTCAATCCCGCCTTTACTCTGGGCGATCAGCTTAGCGAGGCGGTGATCCGCCACCAGAAAATGTCGCAGGCCGAGGCGATGGCGGTGGCGCTGCAAATTCTGGAGAAAGTACAGATCCCGGCGGCGGAGATGCGCCTCAAGGCCTACCCGCACCAGCTCTCCGGTGGTATGCGCCAGCGGGTAATGATTGCGATGGCGCTCATTAATCATCCGCGCCTGCTGATTGCCGATGAACCCACTACCGCGCTGGATGTCACCATCCAGGCGCAGATCCTCTCCCTGTTGAATACCTTAAAAGAGGAGACCGGCACCGCGGTGCTGATGATCACCCACGATCTGGGCGTGGTGGCAGAAGTAGCCCAGCAGGTGGCGGTGATGTATGCCGGCCAGGTGGTGGAGCAGGGGAGCGTCGAGGCGATCTTTGCCGACCCGCAGCATCCGTACACCATCGGCCTGATGGGCTCTATCCCATCTCTCGGCGCACGTAAAGGCCAGCTTGCTACCATTCCTGGCGCGGTGCCGCTGCCCGAAATGATGCCAAAAGGGTGCCGTTTCGCCACCCGCTGCCCCTTCGCGCTGGCGCGTTGCCACAGCGAAAAACCGCAGCTTACCGATATGGGAACCAGCCATCAGGTCGCCTGTTTCCGCGCCCCGCTTGAGCAACACATTGCCCTGGGAGAAATTGCATGACCACACCCATTCTGGAAGCCCGCGATCTGAGTAAACGCTTTCCCGGGCCAAAAAAGCTCTTTACCCCGTCGCCCGTCGTCACGGCGGTGGATCGGGTCTCGCTCTCGGTGATGCCGGGCGAAACCCTGGCGATCGTCGGGGAGTCGGGTTCAGGTAAATCGACCCTCGGGCGGCTGCTGTTACGCCTGCTGGCCGCCAGCGAAGGCCGGGTTTTTTATCAGGGAGAAGAGATTACCCACGCCTCCGGCACCCGCCTGAACCAGCTGCGTCGCGAACTGCAAATCATCTTTCAGGATCCTTTCGCCTCCCTTAACCCGCGCATGACGGTGGAGCAGATCGTCGGCGAGCCGCTGTGGCTGCATCAGAACATGAAAAAGGCCGACCGCCAGTACCGGATGATCGAGCTGTTAAAAACCGTCGGCCTGCCCGCTGCCTGGGCCGGGCGTTATCCGCACGAGTTTTCCGGCGGCCAGCGCCAGCGCATCGGTATCGCCCGCGCGCTGGCCTCGGGGCCGAAGCTGCTGCTGGGGGACGAGCCCGTCTCCGCGCTGGATGTCTCGGTGCAGGCGCAGGTGGTTAACCTGCTGGAGGGGCTGAAGCACCAACTGGGGCTGACGATGGTTATCGTGGCCCATGGCCTGGCGGTGATCCGCCATATGAGCGACCGCGTGGCGGTCATGTACCTCGGGCAGATCGTCGAGCTGGCCAGGGTTGACGAGATTTTTGACGCACCGCTGCATCCCTATACCCAGGCGCTAATTGCCTCTGCGCCGCAGATGCAGCCGGGCGCCCCGCGCACGATGCCGCTGTTGCAGGGCGACTTGCCGAACCCGGCGAGCCCGCCGTCCGGATGCCGTTTTCATACCCGCTGTCCGTACGTTACCGACGAATGCCGCCAGATGGAGCCCATTAACCAGGTGCTTGAGGGGGGACGTCAGGTCGCCTGCCATCGCTGGCAGGAGATCAATCGCGACCGCAGTGTTATCCAGATAGCACCGCCCTCCGCCGCCTTTCTGCGACGCCGCGCGCTGTTCGAACACGCGGCGACACACTCCACTCCTCCAGCCAGGAACCCATGATAATGACAATGCGAAATTCTCTTTTGACCGTACTGGGAAGTGTTATGTTGCTGGGCGCGGCGCTGCCGGCCCATTCAGAAAACGTGCTGCGTATCGGCCTTGGCGCCGATCCGGATATGCTCGATCCCCATCTGGCCCGCACCTACTATGGCCGCTTCGTGTTTGCCTCTCTGTGCGACCGGCTGGTGGATGTGGATGAACACCTGAAGGTGGTGCCGGGGCTGGCGAAAGACTGGGCCTGGAGCGAAGACGGTAAAACCCTGACCATGAATCTGCGGGAAGGGGTCACCTTCCACGACGGCGAAAAGTTTGATGCCACCGCCGCCAAATATAACCTCGACCGCGCCCTTACCCTGAAAGGCTCCCTGCGCAAGAGCGAGATCTCCTCCATTGAATCGGTGGAAGTTAAAAGCCCGACGCAGATTGCCATCCATCTGAAAACTCCGGACGCGGCGCTGCTGATGCAGCTCACCGACCGCGCGGGGGCGATGATGGCGCCGGAGGCGGCGTCAAAACCCGACTTCGCCGCCCATCCGGTCTGTTCCGGCCCCTATAAGTTCGACAGCCGCGTCTCCCAGGACCGCATCGTCTTAAGCCGTTTCGATAATTACTGGAACAAACAGGCCTACCACTTCGACAAAATTATTTATCTGCCGATTCCGGACGCCTCGGTGCGCCTCGCTAACCTGCGCGCGGGCGATCTGGACCTGACCGAAGGCATCGCCGCCAGCGATGTGAAAACCGTCGAGGCCGACAGCAAGCTGGCGCTGGCGAAGGTGACCGGCCTTGGGTATCAGGGTATTACCTTTAATATCAACAACGGCAAAGTTCCGGCGAATGACCCCTTCCAGGATGCCCGCGTGCGCGAAGCCTTCTCGCAGGCCATTGACCGCGATGCGCTGAACCAGGTGGTGTTCGAAGGGCTCTATACCCCGGCTAACCAGGCCTTCTCACCGGTAAGCCCTTATCACGTGAAGCTACCGGTGGCCCCGCGCGATGTGGAAAAAGCCAAAGCGCTACTGAAGGCGGCGGGCGTGACTACGCCGCTGAACGTCAATCTACTGGTGCCGAACAACCCGACCTCCCAGCAGGTGGGCCAGGTGCTGCAGGCAATGGTGGCGGAAGCGGGCTTTAACCTTAATCTGCAGATGACCGAGTTCGCCACGCTGCTGGATCGCCAGCAGAGCGGTGATTATCAGCTGAGCTTCTCCGGCTGGTCCGGCCGCCCGGATCCGGACGGCAGCATCTACGGCTTTATTAACAGTAAAGGCAACCTCAACGACGGTCGTTACAGCAACGCCCAGGTCGACGAGTGGCTGACCCAGGCGCGTCTGAGTAACGATCCGGCCGTACGCCAGCCGCTGTACGACAAGGTCGTAAAACAGCTGCAAACCGATATGCCTATCGCCTACCTCTATTTTGAACCGCGTATTTTCGGTCTGAACAAGAGCGTGCAGGGCTTCAAACCTTATCCGGACGGCATCGTGCGTCTGGCGGGACTGTCGCTGGCCAACTAACCGCGGGCGTGAGGAGAAACCATGCTGGAACTGATTTGCAAACGCCTGCTGCTGGCTATTCCGACCCTGCTGCTGGTGAGCATGATGGTCTTCGGGCTGCAAAAGCTGCTGCCCGGCGACCCGCTGATTGCCATGGCGGGGGAGGAGCGTGACCCGGCGGTGATCGCCCAGCTGCGCGCGGAGCTGAACCTTGATGCACCCCTGCCGGTGCAGTATTACGACTGGCTTACCCGTGCGCTGCAGGGCGACCTGGGTGTCTCCTTACGAACCCATGAGCCGGTGACCACGCTGATTGCCAGCAAGCTGCCGGTGACCCTGGAGCTGTCGCTGCTGGCGATGATCATCGCGCTGGTGTTCGGCATCAGCATGGGGATCCTCGCGGCGGTGAACAAAAACAGCTGGGTCGATCACGGGGCGAACTTTGTGGCGATCTCGGGGATCTCGATACCGCACTTCTGGCTGGGGATCCTGCTGATCCTGGTCTTCTCGGTCAATTTGCAGTGGCTGCCGGCGTCCGGCTATGTGCCCTTTAGCGAAGATCCGCTGCAAAACCTGCGCACGCTGCTGCTGCCCGCTTCGGTGCTGGGCACCGGGCTGGCGGCCACGCTGATGCGCCATACCCGCGCCTCGATGATTGCGGTGCTGAAGGCTGACTATATCCGCACCGCCCGGGCCAAAGGATTGCTGCCGAAAGCGGTGATCTTAAAACATGCGTTTCGCAATGCGCTGGTGCCGGTGATCACCCTGACCACGCTGCTGTTCGGCGAGCTGCTGGGTGGCGCGGTGCTTACCGAGCAGGTCTTTACCATCCCCGGCTTCGGCAAGATGATCGTCGATTCGGTCTTTAACCGCGACTACGCCGTGGTGCAGGGCGTGGTGCTGATTGTGGCGATTGGCTTTTTAATGCTGAACCTGCTGGCAGACGTACTTTACGTTCTTATCAACCCGAAAATGCGAGGTTAATCATGGCGGAACTGACGACTCAATCCGTTACCAGCGTTACGCCCCGCGCGCAAAACCGGGTGCTGAAAAAATTCCTCGCCAATAAAAGCGCGGTGATCGGCGCGGTGGTGGTGGGGATCTTTGTGCTGATTGCATTGCTGGCGCCCTGGATCGCCCCCTTCGATCCGGTTAAAGCCAACTTCCTGGCGGTGCGTAAGCCGCCGTCGGAGCTGTTCTGGTTTGGCTCCGACGAGCTGGGGCGCGATATTCTGTCGCGCATTATCTGGGGGGCGCGAACCTCCCTGATGGCGGGCTGCGTCTCGGTGGTGATTGCCGTAGTAATCGGCGTCCCGCTTGGGCTTATCGCTGGCTATTTCCAGGGGATCTGGGACGGGGTGATCTCCCGCTTTATTGAGGCGCTGCTGGCCTGTCCGTTCTTAATCATGGCCATTGCCCTCGGGGCGTTTTTAGGCCCGAGCCTGACCAACGCCATGATTGCCATCGGCCTGTCGGCGATGCCGATCTTTGCCCGCCTGACGCGCGGCCAGGTGATCGCCATTCGCAACGAAGAGTATATCGACGGAGCGCGGGCGATAGGCCTGCCGGATCGCTGGATCATTATTAAATATGTGCTGCCCAACGTGATGTCGCCGATTCTGGTGCAGGCCACGCTGGCCATTGCATCCGCCATCATTGCCGAGGCCAGCCTGTCGTTTCTGGGGCTCGGGCAGCAGCCGCCGAACCCTTCGTGGGGCTCCATGCTCAACACGGCGAAAGGTTTCCTCGAACAGGCGCCATGGATGTCTGTTTTCCCCGGTATCGCTATTTTTCTGGCGGTGCAGGGCTTTAATTTACTCGGCGACGGGCTGCGCGATGCGCTCGATCCGCGCCACGACTAAGGAGTTATGATGACCAAAGCGCTTGATTTTACAACCGGCTATGCGTCTCATCGCCCGCCAATGATGGGTCATAACGCGGTGGCGACCTCCCAGCCGCTGGCGGCGCAGGCGGGGATGCGGATGTTGCAGCTGGGCGGTAACGCGGTCGATGCCGCCATCGCCACCGCCATGGCGCTGACGGTGGTCGAGCCGACGGGCTGCGGCATTGGCAGCGATGCCTTTGCCATCGTCTGGGATGGGGAAAAGCTGCACGGTCTCAACGCGTCGGGGCGCTCGCCTGCCGGCTGGCATGCGGATCTGTTTGCGGGTAAAACTGCTATGCCCGAGCTGGGCTGGGATGCAGTCACCGTCCCCGGTGCCGTCTCCGGCTGGGTGGCGCTGGCGGAGCGGTTTGGTACGCTGCCGCTCACTACCCTGGCGCAGCCGGCCATTGAGTACGCGCGCAACGGCTTCCCGGTGTCGCCGCTGATTGGTCATCTTTGGCAGCGCGGCTACAACAAACTCAAAGATCAGCCGGGCTTTAGCGCCTGCTTTGCGCCGGAAGGGCGCGCCCCGCGCGTCGGGGAGATCTTCCGCAATCCGGCCCAGGCGAACTCGCTGGAGCTGATTGCCAAAACCAACGGCGAAGCCTTCTATCGCGGCGAACTGGCAGAGAAGATCGCCGCCTTTGCCACGGCGCACGGCGCGCATCTGACCAAAGAGGATCTTGCCAGCCACCGCGCCGACTGGGTGGAGCTGCTGTCGTGCGACTTTGCGGGCGGCTCGGTGCAGGAGCTGCCGCCAAACGGCCAGGGGATCGCCACCCTGATTGCGCTTGGGATCCTTGAGCAGTGCGGCATTGAAAAGCATCATCCGGACTCGGTGCAGTCGCTGCATCTCTCCATCGAGGCGATGAAGCTGGCGCTGGCGGATCTCGATCGCTATGTGGCCGACGAAGCGCATATGGAGTTCCACTCCCGGGAGCTGTTGAGCGACCATTACCTGAAGTCGCGCGCGGCGTTGATCGACCCGGATAAGGCCTCTGATTTTACCTACGGCTCCCCCACCCAGAGCGGCACGGTTTACCTCTCTACGGCGGACGCCAGCGGTATGATGGTCTCCTTTATTCAGTCGAACTTTATGGGCTTTGGTTCGGGCGTGGTCGTGCCGGATACCGGCATCAGCCTGCAAAACCGCGGCTGCGGCTTTGTCCTCGATCCGAAACACCCGAACGCGCTGGCGGGCAGCAAGCGTCCGTTCCATACCATTATTCCCGGCTTTGCGATGGACGGTAACGGCCAGCCGCTGATGTCGTTTGGCGTGATGGGCGGCCCGATGCAGGCGCAGGGACACATGCAGATGGCCCTGCGCATTATGCTGCACGGCCAGAACCCGCAGGCGGCCATTGACGCGCCGCGCTGGCGTGTTGTGCAGGGCAGGGAGGTGATCGTCGAGTCAACCTTTGAGCGCAATACCATCGCCGCACTGCGCGAGCGTGGACATCAGATTACGGTGGAGGATCCACTGCAGGAGTATAACTTTGGCGGCGCACAGGTGATTTATCGCATGCCGGAAGGGCACTACGTCGCGGCAACCGAAAGCCGGAAAGATGGGCAGGCATTGGTGAGCTAACAGACAACGGAGCCGCATGTTCCCCTCACCCTAACCCTCTCCCCGGAGGGGAGAGGGGACTGGACGGTGCGGTCTGGTGCCCTCACCCCAACCCTCTCCCACAGGGAGAGGGAGAAAACCCTAAAAAAGCAACTAACGTTGCTTTTTGCTTTTACCTTACTCAGCCAATACTAAACGGATCCGCATCCCGCCATGCCGGGAACTTCTCCCGATACTCTTTAAGCGCCGTCAGCGACAGCTCCGCATCAATCCGCGTGGCCTGGTGCGCGTCGGCGGTGGCGATAATCTCCCCCTGCGGGTTCACCACCCGGCTGTCGCCGCGATAATGATGACCATTGCCATCGGTACCCACCCGGTTACAGCCCGCCACGTAAGCCTGGTTTTCAATGGCGCGCGCCGTCAGCAGCGCCTGCCAGTGCAGGGAGCGGGGGGCCGGCCAGTTGGCGACATAGAGCGCCAGGTCATAATCGTCGCGGTTACGCGACCAGACCGGGAAGCGCAGGTCGTAGCACACCAGCGGCAGAATGCGCCAGCCGCGCCACTCAAACACCAGGCGCTCGTTACCCGCTTCGTAATGGTGATGTTCATCCGCCATGCGGAACAGGTGGCGTTTGTCATAAAAATGCAGCTGGCCTTCCGGCTCCACCAGCAGAAAACGGTTAACCGGGCCGCGTTCGCTTTGCAGCGCCGCGCTGCCCGCAATCAGGGCATTGGTCTGCTGGGCTTTCGCCTGCATCCAGGCCACGACATCTTCCTGAGCCATCGATTTGGTCGCGGCTTCCATCGCAAAGCCGGTGGTAAACATCTCCGGCAGCACGATAACGTCACGGCCGGTAATGCCCTCCAGCTGACGATCAAAATGGCGTAAATTGGCAGGGCCATCCATCCACACCAAAGGTTGTTGTAACAGCGTAATTTTCAAACCAGGCACAGTAAGACTCCTCGAAGAACCGCATTCCATCACTGTAGCATGAGGTCTGGCGAAATGGGGGCAATAAAAAACCCCGCACGCGGCGGGGTTTGTCAGTGTGAATTCGCTCACGCAGCTTCAGGTTTGCGCAGGCTCTCCGGCGTCTTTACCGGCCGGGTCGCCAGCTCTTCAGCGTCAAAGTCATCGACGTTAATGCTGCGCAGTCTGCTGGTCTCGGCTTTCACCAGCACCTCTGCTTCATCCTGGGTGATAATGCCGCCCGCCAGCGCCTGTTGAGCCAGGGTATCCAGACGGGTAAACGGCAGGTTTTTGCCCAGCTGCTTGCAGATCTTCTGGTGGATCGGGTCGGCGGCCATCACGTCCAGCAGCGCCTCTTCCAGCAGGCCTACCGGGTTATGGGCGGTAGGTTCCAGATACTGGCCGCGACCAATACGGGAGCGGGTAGCGCTCGGCGTTTGTAAGATCTTCGCCACTTTATGATCCAGTTTATCGCTCGGTGCCAGATAGTGGCGACCGGTCGGGAAGATCACCACGCGCAGCGCGCCGGCAATAAAGCGATTCGGGAAGTTCGCCAGCAGATCGTCAATCGCCTGTTCCGCCTGATAGAGCGCATCCTGCACGCCCCAGTGCACCAGCGGCAGGTCCGCTTCGTGACGGCCTTCGTCGTCATAGCGTTTCAGGACCGCCGAGGCGAGGAAAATCTGGCTCAGTACGTCACCCAGACGGGCAGAGATACGCTCGCGACGCTTCAGGCTGCCGCCCAGCGCTGCCATCGAGACGTCGGAGAGCAGGGCCAGGTTGGCGCTCAGGCGGTTCAGGTGCTGGTAGTAGCGCTTGGTCGCATCACCGGTTGGGGTGGCGCTGGTCAGGCCCCGGGTCAGGCCCAGCCAGAGGCTGCGCATTTCATTGCTGCCCACGTGGCCAATATGTTTGAAGAAGAGCTTATCGAAGGCATTCAGATCGTTATTCTGCGCCGCCGCCATCTCTTCCAGCACGTACGGATGGCAACGAATCGCCCCCTGGCCGAAGATCATCATGCTGCGGGTCAGAATATTGGCCCCTTCAACGGTAATGGCGATAGGCGCCCCCTGGTAGCCGCGCGCCAGGAAGTTACCCTCGCCGAGCATAATGCCTTTCCCGCCGGCAATATCCATCGCATCAATAATTGACTGCTGGGCTCTGTGGGTGCAGTGATACTTAACGATTGCCGACAGTACCGCCGGTTTTTCACCGAGCATAATGCCGTAGGTAATCAGGGAGGCAGCGGCGTCCATCACGTAGGCATTGCCCGCAATACGCGCCAGCGGCTCTTCGATACCTTCCATCTTGCCGATAGCGATTTTGAACTGACGACGGATGTGGGCATAAGCGCCGATCCCCATCGCCACCGACTTCAGGCCGCCGGTCGAGTTGGACGGCAGGGTAATACCGCGTCCTACCGACAGGCATTCCACCAGCATACGCCAGCCCTGGCCGGCCATTTTCGGGCCGCCAATGATGTAATCAATAGGCACGAAAATATCATCGCCGCGGGTCGGGCCGTTCTGGAACGGCACGTTCAGCGGGAAGTGGCGACGACCAATTTCAACGCCCGGGGTTGAGGTTGGGATCAGGGCACAGGTAATGCCGAGTTCCTGCTCACCGCCCAGCAGTCTCTCCGGATCGGAGAGTTTAAATGCCAGGCCCAGTACGGTGGCGATGGGTGCCAGCGTAATGTAGCGCTTGTTCCAGGTCAGGCGCATACCCAGCACCTGCTGGCCATGCCAGTCGCCCATGCAGACCACGCCGGTATCCGGGATGGCACCCGCATCGGAACCCGCTTCCGGGCTGGTGAGGGCGAAGCAGGGGATCTCCTGCCCACGCGCCAGACGCGGCAGGTAATGGTTTTTCTGCTCTTCGGTGCCGTAATGTTGCAGCAGTTCGCCCGGACCCAAGGAGTTAGGTACGCCAACGGTGATCGCCAGGATCCCGGAGACGCCGGAGAGTTTTTGCAGCACGCGCGCCTGGGCATAAGCAGAGAACTCCAGCCCGCCGTACTCTTTCTTGATGATCATCGCAAAGAAGCGGTGCTCTTTCAGGTACGCCCACAGCTCCGGCGGCAGATCCGCCATTTCATGGGTGATCTGGAAGTCGTTCGCCATCCGGCAGGCTTCTTCTACCGGGCCATCGATAAAGGCCTGCTCTTCGGCGGTCAGACGCGGCTGCGGATAGTTATGCAGCTTTTTCCAGTCCGGATTGCCCTGGAAGAGGTCGCCTTCCCACCAGGTGGTGCCCGCGTCAATCGCCTCTTTTTCAGTGCGCGACATGGGCGGCATCACTTTACGGAAGCCTTTGAAGACCGGAGCGGAGATCATTGACCTGCGCATCGACGGCACGTTCAGCGGCAGCAGGATGAGTACCACCGGCAGGACAACCCAGATATTCCACAGGCCGCTCAGGCCAAGCGCCGCGGTCCAGACAATTAAAATCAGGCTGCTCAGCAGTAAACTTACGCGGTGATAAAACAGCACACCGATCAAAATCAGGGTTGCGACAAGACTCAAAATCATCATAACGAAAAGCTCCCTTGCTTGTAGGAGGTCTGACCACTTGTGATGATATGTTTGTAGTGGATGTCATTTGTTTTAGCAATGTGTTTACAAAGCAATTACAACCTGGTTCACATTGTTCACCTTTTACCCGGCACAAAAAATCAAAACCACCGGCAATTGGTGTGGCTTTAGCTTCTCGCTTTTCGCGCTATCCGGTAAACTCGCCCTGTTATTTCATCAATACTGAAGGATTATCCTCATGTACCAGGATCTTATTCGTAACGAACTGAACGAAGCGGCGGAAACGCTGGCCAACTTTCTGAAAGATGAAGCCAATATCCACGCCATTCAGCGCGCGGCGGTCCTGCTGGCCGACAGCTTCAAAGACGGCGGCAAAGTGCTCTCCTGCGGCAACGGCGGTTCACATTGCGATGCCATGCACTTTGCGGAAGAGCTCACCGGTCGCTATCGTGAAAACCGTCCGGGCTACCCGGCAATTGCGATCTCTGACGTCAGCCATATCTCCTGCGTGAGCAACGATTTTGGTTATGACTACATCTTCTCCCGCTATGTTGAAGCGGTAGGGCGTGAAGGGGATGTGCTGTTAGGGATTTCCACTTCAGGTAACTCCGCTAACGTCATCAAAGCGATTGAAGCGGCCCGTGCGAAAGGGATGAAAGTCATCACCCTGACCGGCAAAGACGGCGGCAAAATGGCCGGCACCGCGGATATTGAAATTCGCGTCCCGCACTTCGGCTATGCTGACCGTATTCAGGAGATTCACATTAAGGTGATTCACATCCTGATTCAGCTCATTGAGAAAGAGATGGTTAAATAAATCTTCGCCGGGGGCGTTGTGCCCCCGCTGTTGTGGAGGTGATGTATGTGCGAACTGCTCGGGATGAGCGCCAATGTGCCAACCGATATCTGCTTTAGTTTTACCGGGCTGGTGCAGCGCGGGGGAGGGACCGGGCCGCATAAAGACGGCTGGGGCATCACCTTCTATGAAGGCAAAGGCTGTCGCACCTTTAAAGATCCACAACCCAGCTTCAATTCCCCTATTGCCCGCCTGGTCCAGGACTACCCGATAAAATCCTGTTCGGTGGTGGCGCATATTCGCCAGGCGAACCGTGGGGAGGTGGCGCTGGAAAATACCCACCCCTTTACCCGCGAACTCTGGGGACGCAACTGGACCTACGCTCACAACGGGCAGCTTACGGGCTATAAGACGCTGGAGACGGGCAACTTCCGTCCGGTAGGCGAGACCGACAGCGAAAAGGCCTTTTGCTGGCTGCTGCACAAACTGACCGAACGCTACCCGCGCACGCCGGGCAATATGACCGCCGTGTTTAAATACATCGCCTCGCTGGCGACGGAGCTGCGCGAAAAAGGGGTGTTCAATATGCTGTTGTCGGACGGGCGTTACGTTATGGCGTTCTGCTCCACCAACCTCTTCTGGATCACCCGTCGGGCGCCCTTCGGCAAGGCCAAGCTGCTGGATCAGGATGTGGAGATTGATTTTCAGACCGAAACCACACCGGACGATGTGGTGACGGTCATTGCTACCCAGCCGCTGACGGGCAATGAAGCCTGGCAGAGGATCATGCCAGGCGAATGGGCGCTATTTTGTCTCGGGGAGCGTGTAGTTTGACGCCAGCTGTGGGTGGACCACTTCGTGGCTCAACGGCTTGCTGACCACATAGCGGCCGCCCACCACTGAAACGGTCGGCGGCTTATGGGTCTGCTGGAAGTAGTCATAACCCGGCTTTAACTGCTGCCAGAAATCGTTGTAGTAAGAGTATTTATGACGCTGCATATTGGCGTCGGTCATGCGGAACGGATAGATACTCACCTGCACGCCCGGCTGGCCAAACACCAGCGCGCCGGTCACGAACTGGAAGATCTCATCAATGCCGCTGTCGGTCATGGCGTAACAGCCAACCGAGACGCAGGCGCCGTGAATCATCAGGTATTTACCGTCATAGCCATGGGCGCGATCGTAGGCGTTCGGGAAGCCGATATTGATCGCTTTATAGAAGCGGCTGTCGGGCTTGAGCTGGCTGCGCTGCACGGTGTAGAAACCTTCCGGGCTTTTGAAGTCGCCCTGGCGCTGTTTCGGACCAAGGCCACCGGAGTAGTTGCAGATTTTGTAGCTGTCGAGCAGTTGATACGTCTCACCCATCTTCACGTAAAGATCGAGCGTGCGCTCCTCTTTAAAGATCTGGATATAGACCGGTGAACCCATCAACTGCTGCTTATATTCTTTGCTGACCGGCGTGGTGGAGCTGTCGCTGCTAAGCAGCCCGGCAAACGAGACGCACGGAATCAGAAGCATCGCAATGAACAATGCGATTTTACGCATACTACAAGTTCCTTGATAAACCTAAACCAACTTGCCAGGACGGCAAAAGAGACCCGAAATCAGAATTCTCTGTATTAAGGAGCGCTCACATTAGCACCACTGAAGTTTTTCGCAAGCTTCAGAATGCGGGTTTACAAAATAGTTTTACCTTATATCCCATCTTGCTTTTGCTGGCTGTGAGAACTTTGCGCAATAGCTCGCATTTTAACGCCTGTTGCTGCGTTATCGCTGCCGCCTTTTTACGGTAAATGGTACACTGCGCCCGCCAAAAGACCGAAGACCAGCAAAGGACGCTTTTCTCTCGATTACAGCCCCCACGCCACCGCGTGCCCGGGCGAGTCAGGCCGCCTTTCTTGCTGTGCATCGATTTCAGACGGCTTTAGCCATCCGGCTGAAGCTGTAGTTTATGGATCTTATTAACATTATGATTAGAATCAGAAAAGGACTTGATTTGCCGATTTCCGGCATTCCACAACAGCAGATATCCCCGGCCGCCCCCCCGCGCCAGGTTGCGGTTCTGGGAGATGACTATATCGGGATGCGCCCGGCCATGCTGGTGCAGGAAGGGGAGCGCGTTCTCAAAGGTCAGCCGCTGTTTGAAGATAAAAAGAATCCCGGTGTGCGTTTTACCGCTCCGGCAAGCGGCACCGTGGTGGCCATCAACCGGGGCGAGCGCCGGGTATTGCAGTCGGTGGTCATCCGCGTAGAAGGGGAAGAGGAGCGTGAATTTAACCGCTACGAACCCGCCGACCTGGCCACGCTGAGCCGCGAGGCCGTGCAGGCTCAGCTGCAGGACGCGGGCCTCTGGACGGCCCTGCGCACGCGTCCTTTCAGCAAAATCCCGGTTCCGGGCACGGCCCCTGCCGCGATTTTTGTCACCGCTATCGACACCAACCCGCTTAGCGCCGATCCGCAACCCCTTATTCTCGCCCAGCGGCAGGACTTTGACGCCGGATTGACGCTGCTCACCCGTCTGACCGACGGCCGGGTGCATGTCTGCCAGGCGGGCGGCGGCAAGCTGGGGGGCCATCCCCAGGGAAGCGTCACCTTTAATACCTTTGCCGGGCCGCATCCGGCAGGGTTGGTGGGTACTCACATCCATTTTCTTGAGCCGGTCAGCCTGACAAAACAGGTCTGGCACCTCAACTACCAGGACGTTATCGCCATCGGGAAGCTCTTTACCACCGGGCGTCTTTCCTGCGAGCGCGTTATCGCCCTGGGCGGTCCGCAGGTGAAGCAGCCGCGTCTGCTGCGCACCATCCTCGGGGCCGATATCAGCGAACTGCTGGCAGATGAGACACATGAGGGCGACAACCGCCACATCTCCGGCTCGGTATTGAGCGGCCGCCATGCCGTGGGCACGCAGGGGTTCCTTGGGCGTTATCACCTGCAGGTCTGCGTGGTGCAGGAGGGGCGCAAGAAAGAGCTCTTTGGCTGGGTAATGCCCGGCAAAGAAAAGTACTCCGTTACCCGGACTACGCTTGGCCACTTCCTGCGTAACAAGCTGTTTAACTTTTCAACCGATACCCACGGCGGCGAACGCGCCATGGTACCTATTGGCAACTACGAGCGCGTTATGCCGCTCGACATTCTGCCCACCATGCTGCTGCGCGATCTGCTGGCAGGGGATACCGACAGCGCGCAGGCGCTAGGCTGCCTGGAGCTGGATGAAGAAGATCTGGCGCTCTGCACCTACGTCTGCCCCGGTAAATACGAATATGGACCCGTGTTGCGCGAGGTATTAACCCGCATTGAGCAGGAAGGATAACCGATGGGCCTGAAACATCTCATTGAGAAAATAGAGCCGCACTTTACCCACGGCGGAAAGCTGGAAAAGTATTACCCGCTGTTTGAAGCGACCGCGACGCTCTTCTACACCCCGGGACAGGTCACCAAAGGGGCCGCGCATGTGCGTGACGCCATCGACCTGAAGCGCATGATGATCCTCGTCTGGTTCGCCGTCTTCCCGGCGATGTTCTGGGGGATGTACAACGTTGGCCTGCAGACGCTCCCGGCGCTTCATCATTTGTATGACGCGCAACAGCTGCAGCAGGTCATCGACGGCAACTGGCACTACAGCCTGGCGCAGGCGCTGGGCGTCAGCTTTGCCCCCAACGCGGGCTGGATAAGCATGATGACGCTGGGCGCCGTCTACTTCCTGCCCATTTACCTGACGGTGTTCCTCGTCGGCGGCTTCTGGGAAGTGCTCTTTGCCATTATCCGCAAGCACGAGATCAACGAAGGCTTCTTTGTTACTTCGATCCTCTTTGCCCTGATTGTCCCGCCGACGCTGCCTCTCTGGCAGGCCGCGATGGGGATCAGCTTTGGCGTGGTGATGGCGAAGGAGATCTTCGGCGGTACCGGACGTAACTTCCTTAACCCGGCGCTGGCTGGCCGCGCCTTCCTGTTCTTTGCCTATCCGGCGCAAATTTCCGGCGATCTGGTCTGGACGGCGGCGGACGGTTTCTCCGGCGCGACCCCCCTCTCCCAGTGGGCGGCCCACGGCGGTGAAACCCTGGTCAACAATGCCACCGGCCAGCCGGTAAGCTGGTTTGATGCCTTTATCGGCACCATTCCCGGCTCGATTGGCGAAGTCTCCACGCTGATGATCCTGATTGGCGGCGCCATTATTCTGTTTGGCCGCGTCGCCTCCTGGCGCATCGTGGCTGGGGTAATGGTCGGTATGGTGCTTATCGCCTCGCTGTTTAACCTGATTGGCTCCGATACCAATCCGATGTTCTCCATGCCGTGGTACTGGCATCTGGTGCTGGGCGGTTTTGCCTTCGGCATGATGTTTATGGCGACCGACCCGGTTTCTGCTTCGTTCACCGACAAAGGGAAGTGGTGCTACGGCATCCTGATCGGTGCCATGTGCGTGTTGATCCGCGTGGTCAACCCGGCTTATCCGGAAGGGATGATGCTGGCGATCCTCTTTGCCAACCTGTTTGCGCCGCTGTTCGACTACCTGGTGGTGCGGGCCAACATCAAGCGGAGGAAGGCGCGTGGCTGAGATAAAAAATAACGACGGCATCGGCAAAACGCTGCTGGTGGTACTCATATTGTGTCTGGTCTGTTCCATCGTGGTGGCGGGCTCGGCGGTTGGGCTGAAATCGCGCCAGCAGGCGCAGCGCGCCCTCGATAAACAGCGCAACATTCTGGCCGTAACCGGGCTGATGCAGCCGGGTATGAGCCCCGAAGAGGTGGCTCAGACCTTCGCCGAGCGGATCACCCCCCGGCTGGTGGCGCTGAAAACCGGCGAGCTGCTGGATAAAGATCCCGCCAGCTTTAACCAGGGCCTGGCCCTGAAAGATCCGCAGATGAGCACCGTGCTGGAGCCTCGTCAGGATCCGGCGGGCATTAAGCGGCGCAGCGACGTGGCAGAAATTTACCTCGTTCGCGATGAACAGCAGCGCGTGCAGCAGCTGATACTGCCCATTTACGGCAACGGCCTGTGGTCGATGATGTACGCCTTTGTAGCCCTGGATACCGATGGCCGCACCGTAAAAGGCATCACCTATTACGATCAGGGCGAGACCCCGGGGCTGGGTGGCGAAGTAGAAAATCCGGGCTGGCGCGCGCAGTTTATCGGTAAAAAAGTGCTGGATGATAACGGCCTGCCTGCGCTCAAAGTCGTGAAAGGAGGCGCGCGTCAGGAAGACGAGTACGCCGTGGACGGGCTGTCCGGGGCGACCCTCACCTCCAACGGCGTGCAGCATAGCTTTGATTTCTGGATGGGCGAGCTGGGCTTTGGCCCCTTGCTGAAAAAGGTACGTGAAGGAGAGCTGAACCATGGCTGATGCGGGCGAACTGAAAGAAGTAAAACGGGTTCTGACGGGGCCGCTGATTGCGAATAACCCCATCACCCTGCAGGTGCTGGGGGTCTGTTCAGCGCTGGCGGTCACTACCAAACTGGAAACCGCAGTGGTGATGACCCTGGCGGTGACCCTGGTGACGGCGTTTTCCAGCATGTTCATCTCGATGATCCGCCACCACATTCCCAACAGCGTGCGCATCATCGTGCAGATGGCGATCATCGCCTCGCTGGTGATCGTGGTCGATCAGCTGCTGCGGGCCTTTGCCTATGAAACCTCGAAACAGCTGTCGGTCTTTGTTGGCCTGATCATCACTAACTGCATCGTGATGGGCCGTGCAGAAGCCTATGCCATGAAGATGCCGCCGCTGGCCAGCTTTATGGACGGCATCGGCAACGGCCTCGGTTACGGCGTGATCCTGCTGACGGTCGGTTTCCTGCGCGAGCTGATCGGCAGCGGTAAGCTGTTTGGCATCACCGTGCTGGATACGGTGCAAAACGGCGGCTGGTATCTGCCAAACGGCCTGTTTTTGCTGGCGCCCAGCGCCTTCTTCATTATCGGTTTGCTGATCTGGGCGGTGAGAACCTGGCGGCCAGAGCAGCAGGAAAAGGAGTAACCGACAATGGCTCATTATATTAGCTTGTTTGTTCGCGCGGTCTTTGTGGAGAACATGGCCCTCGCGTTCTTCCTCGGCATGTGTACCTTCCTGGCGGTCTCGAAAAAGGTGTCGACGGCCTTTGGTTTGGGCGTGGCCGTCACCGTGGTGCTGGGGCTCTCGGTCCCTATCAACAACCTCGTCTTTAACCTGGTGCTGCGCGACGGTGCGCTGGTGGAGGGGGTGGATCTCAGCTTCCTCAACTTCATCACCTTTATCGGCGTGATAGCCGCGCTGGTGCAGATTCTGGAGATGATCCTCGATAAGTACTTCCCCTCGCTCTACAACGCGCTGGGGATCTTCCTGCCGCTGATCGCCGTGAACTGCGCCATCTTTGGCGGCGTCTCCTTTATGGTTCAGCGGGATTACAACTTTACCGAGTCGGTGGTGTACGGCTTTGGCTCCGGCATCGGCTGGATGCTGGCCATCGTCACCATGGCGGGGATCCGCGAAAAGATGAAGTATGCCAACGTGCCGGCTGGCCTGCGCGGCTTGGGGATCACCTTTATTACCACCGGCCTGATGGCGCTGGGCTTTATGTCCTTCTCCGGCGTGCAGCTGTAAGGGATTAACAGATGGAAATTATTCTTGGCGTAGTGATGTTTACGCTGATCGTGCTGGTGCTGTCGGGATTGATCCTGGCGGCGCGCGCTAAGCTGGTGAATTCCGGGGATGTCATCATCGACATCAACGACGAAGCCGACAAACAGATCCGCACCCCGGCAGGGGATAAGCTGCTGAACACCCTGTCCGGCAACGGCATTTTTGTCTCGTCCGCCTGCGGCGGCGGCGGCTCCTGCGGGCAGTGCCGCGTTACGGTAAAAGAGGGGGGCGGCGATATCCTTCCCACCGAGCTGGCGCATATTAGCAAACGCGAAGCCAAAGAGGGCTGCCGTCTGGCCTGTCAGGTGGCGGTGCGTCAGAACATGAAGATTGAGCTGCCGGAAGAAATCTTTGGCGTGAAGAAGTGGCAGTGTGAAGTTATCTCCAACGATAACAAAGCCACCTTTATTAAAGAGCTGAAGCTGCGCGTGCCGGAGGGGGAAGACGTGCCTTTCCGCGCGGGGGGCTATATCCAGATCGAATGCCCGCCGCACACCGTGGCCTACACCGATTTCGACGTGCCGCAGGAGTACCGCGCCGACTGGGATAAATTTAACCTCTTCCGCTTTGTATCAGAGGTTAAAGAGCCCACCCTGCGTGCCTACTCGATGGCGAACTACCCGGACGAAAAGGGCATCATCATGCTGAACGTCCGTATCGCCACGCCGCCGCCGGGCGTACCGGATGCGCCGCCGGGGATCATGTCCTCTTATATCTGGTCGCTGAAGGCGGGGGATAAAGTGACGATTTCCGGCCCGTTCGGGGAGTTCTTCGCCAAAGAGACCGACGCCGAGATGGTCTTTATCGGCGGCGGGGCAGGCATGGCGCCGATGCGCTCGCACATTTTCGACCAGCTCAAGCGGCTTGGCAGCAAACGCAAGATCAGCTTCTGGTACGGCGCCCGCTCGCGTCGCGAAATGTTCTATGACGAGGAGTTCGAACAGCTGGCGCGGGAAAACCCTAACTTCAGCTTCCACGTGGCGCTCTCGGATCCCCAGCCGGAAGATAACTGGACGGGCTACACAGGGTTCATTCATAACGTGCTATATGAAAACTACCTGAAAGATCACCCCGCGCCGGAAGACTGCGAGTTCTATATGTGTGGTCCGCCGGTGATGAACGCGGCGGTTATCACCATGCTGCAGGGGCTGGGCGTGGAGGATGAGAACATCATGCTGGATGACTTTGGAGGCTGATATGTTTGTCTTTGTGGCAACCTTTGCGGTGTTCGTGCTGGTTATTTTCGCGATGTCGCTGGGCTGGATCGTTAAGCGTAAAAGCATCCAGGGGAGCTGCGGCGGTATCTCCTCGCTTGGGATCGAAAAAGTGTGCGACTGCCCGGAGCCGTGCGATGCGCGTAAAAAACGCATGGCGCGCGACGCGCAGCGCCGGATCCTCTGACAATCAGGCCGCGACAGGCGGCCTGATTTTACTTAACCCATTTCTTAGCCTCGGCTGGCGAATCGACCATCACCCCGTCGGCCTTTAGCTCAACGGCTTTCTGATACTCCTGCGCTGACTTCACGCCAATAAAAATGACGTGGGCGTTGCCCTGCGAGCGGAAACAGTCCATCGCCTCTTTATCCCAGGTGAGGGTGGCGGGAGAAATCCCTTCACCCAGGGTGAATTTTTCCACCACCTCTACTTTGCGGTTCAGCTCCAGCGCGTACCAGTAGTCGCCCATCTGCTTTTCAGGCGGCTGACAAAGGTGGCTCAGGGAGATATTCGCCAGCCGGGTACGGGTTTCGCTGCGGGTAACAAAGCGCGGGATTTCTGCTGGCAGTGCATCCAGATAGCGATCCTCGGTGGAGTAAACGCGAACCCGCTTCAGGCTGTGGGTGTTATTCAGCACCTGAAGCAGCCGCTTGCCCATTTCAGTCGGATCGGCATCCGGGGATTTTATGTCGATGTAAAACGGGACCTCGGGCCAGCGCTCAAGCACCGCTTGCAGGGTGGGGATAGTGGTGCCGTCGAGCTTCTCTTTCCATTTTGCCCCGGCATCGAAGGTTGCCAGCTCGGCCTGAGAATAGTCAGAGATCTTTCCTTTAGCGGCGGTTAAGGCGCTTAAATCGCTGGGACGATAGAGCACAGGCACGTTATCACGGCTAAGCTGCACGGTAATCCAGACGGCCTGGGCCTGGTTTTTCAGCGCCAGCCCGATGGCGGGGAGCGTATTTTCCGGCGCGTCAGCGGTGCCGCCCCGGTGGGCAATTAGCTGCGGGCCGGCCAGGGCGCTACTGGAGGTCAGCAGTGCGGCAATAATCATCTTTTTCATCAATTATTCTCCGTGTTAAATCATTTAACTAAATGAATTTAAAGTAATTAGTTGCCATCTTTTGTAGCATGCTTTAATGACAGCCATGCGTCAGCAAAACTGCTGACGCATTTTTTGCACTTTGTTATACTGTATGGAATTACAGGTGCGGTGGTGACAATGCGCAAAATCATCCATGTCGATATGGACTGTTTTTTTGCTGCGGTAGAGATGCGGGACAACCCGGCGCTGCGGGATATCCCCATCGCTATTGGCGGCAGCCGCGTTCAGCGTGGCGTGATAAGCACGGCGAACTATCCGGCGCGTAAGTTCGGCGTGCGCAGCGCTATGCCCACCGCCATGGCGCTTAAGCTCTGCCCCCATCTGACCCTGCTGCCGGGGCGCTTCGACGCCTATAAAGAAGCCTCCCACCATATTCGCGAAATCTTCTCCCGCTACACCTCGCTTATCGAGCCCCTGTCGCTGGATGAAGCCTATCTTGATGTAACGGAGAGCCTGCACTGCCACGGCTCGGCCACCCTCATGGCTCAGGAGATCCGCCAGACCATCTTCAGGGAACTCAACCTCACCGCCTCGGCGGGGGTGGCCCCGGTGAAGTTTCTCGCCAAAATTGCCTCAGATCTGAATAAGCCCAACGGTCAGTACGTCATTACTCCCGACGAGGTGCCGGCTTTTCTGAAAACGCTGCCGCTGGGTAAAATTCCGGGGGTGGGAAAGGTCTCTGCGGCCAAGCTCGAAAAGATGGGGCTGCGCACCTGCGAAGATGTGCAGAACAGCGATCTGGCGATGTTGCTTAAGCGCTTCGGGAAATTTGGCCGGGTGCTGTGGGAGCGCAGCCAGGGTATCGACGACCGTGACGTGAACAGCGAGCGGCTGCGTAAATCGGTTGGGGTAGAGCGAACCCTGGCCGATGACATCCACGACTGGGATGAGTGTGAAAAAATCATCACCGAGCAGCTCTATCCCGAGCTGGAGCGGCGGCTGGCGAAGGTGAAACCCGATCTGCTTATCGCCCGCCAGGGGGTAAAACTTAAATTCAACGATTTTCAGCAGACCACCCAGGAGCACGTCTGGCCGCGGCTCAACAGAGAAGATCTGATTGCCACCGCCAGGAAAACCTGGACAGAGCGCCGGGCAGGGCGGGGTGTACGGCTGGTGGGGCTGCACGTCACGCTGCTGGATCCGCAGCTGGAGCGGCAGCTGGTGCTGGGACTATAAAAAAAGCCTGACTATCGTCAGGCTTTTTAGCAAGAGAGACTTACTTCGCCGGAATGGCTTTCAGCAGCTCCGTCAGCAGGGTCCAGTAGTGGCCCACGCTTTCGATATGCACCTGCTCGTCCGGGGAGTGCGGGCCGGTGATGGTCGGCCCGATAGAGACCATGTCCATATCCGGGTACGGTTTTTTGAACAGACCACACTCCAGACCGGCGTGGATCACCTGGATGTTCGGGGTGCTGTTGAACAGACGCTGATAGGTTTCACGCACCAGCGCCATCACCGCGGAGCTGGCGTCCGGCTGCCAGCCCGGGTAGCTGCCCTTGGCGGAGGTTTTCGCGCCGGCCAGCTTGCCCAGGGACTCCAGCATGCTCACCACGTACTCTTTACCGCTGTCGATCAGGGAGCGGATCAGGCAGATAATCTCTGCGTTGTCGTCGCCCATGGTCACCACGCCCACGTTCAGGGAAGTTTCCACCACCCCTTTCGCGACGTCCGAGTTACGGATCACGCCGTTCGGGGTGGCGTTCAGCAGCTGAACAAAGGCATCGCGGGACTGTGCGGTCAGCGCGGCTTTGTCGCTGGTGGCCGTTTCCAGCACCAGCGTCAGGTTCTTCTCTTTTACCGACAGTTCGTTTTTCAGGATGTCGAGATAAGCGTTCGCCTGCGCTTTCAGCGCCTCGGCTTTATCTGCCGCAACCGCCAGGGTGGCGAAGGCTTCACGCGGGATGGCGTTACGCAGGGTGCCGCCGTTGAAGTCCACCAGACGCAGATCGAGATCGGCGGAGTGGTCTGCCAGGAAGCGCGCCAGCAGTTTGTTGGCGTTGCCGAGGCCCAAATGAATGTCGCCGCCGGAGTGGCCGCCTTTCAGCCCTTTCAGGGTCAGTTTAAAGGTCTGGAAACCGGCAGGTACTGCTTCACGGGAGAGTGCCAGGGTAGAGATGAAATCAATACCGCCCGCGCAACCCATGTAGATTTCACCCTCTTCTTCAGAGTCGGTGTTGATCAGGATATCGGCCTGCAGCCAGTTCGCCTGCAGACCAAAGGCGCCGTCCATGCCCGCTTCTTCGGTCATGGTCAGCAGCACTTCCAGCGGGCCGTGCTCTACGCTGTCGTCAGCCAGCACGGCCAGGGCGGAGGCCATACCGATGCCGTTATCCGCGCCCAGAGTAGTACCGCGCGCTTTTACCCATTCGCCGTCGATATAAGGCTGGATAGGATCTTTAGTGAAATCGTGGACGGTGTCGTTGTTCTTCTGCGGAACCATATCCAGGTGCGCCTGGAGCACAACCGGTTTACGGTTTTCCATGCCTGCGGTGGCAGGCTTACGGATCAGAATGTTGCCAACCTGGTCGCGTTCGGCGTGCAGCCCTTTTTCCTTCGCCCAGCCCATAATATGTTCGGCAAGCTGTTCTTCGTGATAGGAGGGGTGAGGAATGGAGCAGATTTTGGCAAAAATATCCCACAGCGGCTGTGGCGATAGTTGAGACAGTTCAGACACGGTAAGTCTCCTTGACGATCTCCTGCAACATGGATGCAGGTCACGGGGTTAGCAGGTTAATAGTCACCACAAGTCAGACTTGCGAGATGGGTTTGAGAATACCACTTTCTCCTGCGGCGGGTAGTATAAAGCATGCAAAAACTGCCCCCTGCGCCGCTTAGCACTGGTTTTTAGTGCGTCAGATCTCTATAATCTCGCGCAACCATTTTCCCCCTTGAACACTTTTTAAGCCGTATAAAAACAGGCTGGGATACATCACATGAGCGAAAAATACGTCGTCACCTGGGACATGCTTCAGATTCACGCCCGCAAACTGGCTGCGCGCCTGATGCCGTCTGAACAATGGAAGGGCATTATCGCGGTTAGCCGCGGCGGCCTGGTACCGGGAGCGCTGCTGGCACGTGAGCTGGGTATTCGTCATGTCGATACCGTTTGCATCTCCAGCTATGACCACGACAACCAGCGCGAGCTGACGGTGCTGAAGCGCGCTGAAGGCGATGGCGAAGGCTTTATCGTGATCGACGATCTGGTAGATACCGGCGGCACCGCCGTGGCTATCCGTGAAATGTATCCAAAAGCGCACTTCGTCACTATTTTCGCCAAACCGGCCGGTAAGCCGCTGGTTGACGATTATGTGATTGATATCCCGCAGGATACCTGGATTGAGCAGCCGTGGGATATGGGCGTAGTATTCGTCCCGCCAATTTCTGGCCGCTAATCCATAGATTTTTAACGCCCGGTGACGCCGGGCGTTATTGTTTTTGCCTGCCGCGCGCTACAATGACCCCCTCTGACGTATCCAAAGAGGCAGCGTGCAATGACCCAGGCGAATCTCAGCGAAATTCTCTTCAAGCCAAAATTCAAGCATCCGGAAACCTCGACGCTGGTGCGTCGGTTCAACCCCGGCACACAGCCGGCGGTGCAGTCCGCGCTTGATGGTAAAAATATCCCGCACTGGTATCGCATGATCAATCGCCTGATGTGGATCTGGCGCGGCATCGATCCCCGGGAAATCCTCGAGGTACAGGCGCGCATTATCATGAGCGAGGCCGAGCGTACCGACAGCGAACTCTACGATACCGTAGTGGGCTATCGCGGCGGCAACTGGATCTACGAGTGGGCAAAGCAGGCGATGCTCTGGCAGCAAAAAGCGAGCGACGAAGCGGACCCGGTTCTCAGTGGTCAGCACTGGCTGCACGCCGCCAATCTTTACAGCATTGCGGCCTATCCCCACCTGAAGGGCGATGAGCTGGCCGAGCAGGCCCAGGCGCTTGCCAACCGCGCTTACCAGGAAGCCGCCGTGCACCTGCCGGGGCGCATTCATGAAATTGAGTTCCCCATTCCCGACGGCCCCGCCGTGACCGGCTTTCTGCATACGCCTAAAGGGGATGGCCCCTTCCCGACGGTCTTAATGTGCGGCGGCCTTGATTCGCTTCAGACCGACTATTACAGCCTGTATGAGCGCTATTTCGCTCCTATGGGAATAGCGATGCTCACCCTGGACATGCCCTCTATCGGCTTTTCATCGAAATGGAAGCTGACCCAGGACTCCAGCCTGCTTCACCAGCATGCCCTGCGGGCGCTGGAAAAGACCCCGTGGGTCGATCACACCCGCGTCGCCGCCTTTGGCTTCCGCTTTGGCGCCAACGTGGCGGTGCGTCTCGCCTATCTGGAGCCGCAGCGCCTGAAAGGGGTGGCCTGTCTCGGCCCGGTGGTGCATGCGCTGCTGAGCGAGCCCGCGCGACAGGGCAGCGTGCCGGAGATGTATCTGGACGTGCTGGCCAGCCGCCTCGGGATGCATGACGCCTCCGACGAGGCGCTGCGTATTGAACTCAACCGCTATTCACTGAAAACCCAGGGGCTACTGGGCCGCCGCTGCCCAACGCCGATGCTCTCCGGCTTCTGGAAAAACGATCCCTTCAGTCCCGAAGAGGAGTCGCGTTTAATCACCTCGTCATCTGCTGATGGCAAACTGCTTGAGGTGCCGTTTAGCCCGGTATACCAGAATTTTGACAAAGCCCTGCAACAAATCTCGCACTGGATCCATAAGAGATTGTGTTAGGCGATTGCTAAATTCCTGGGTTTTGGTAAAACAGTTGCTTCACAAAAGGAGATCGTAATGACGTTACCGAGTGGACATCCTAAGAGTAGAATGATCAAAAAGTTCATGGCTCTTGGCCCTTATATCCGGGAAGAGCAGTGCGAAGAGACGCGCTTTTTTTTCGATTGCCTGGCAGTTTGCGTCAACGTTAAGCCCGCACCAGAGAAGCGTGAGTTCTGGGGCTGGTGGATGGAAATGGAAGCGGAAGAGTCACGTTTTACCTATAGCTACCAGTTTGGCCTGTTCAACAAAGAGGGGCACTGGGAAGCCGTAGAGATTAAGGATCCAGAAGTGGTTCAGCGCCTCGAGCATACCCTGCGCGAGTTTCACGAAAAAGCCCGCACCCTGCTGGCAACCTTCGAGCTGAAGCTGGAGCCTGCTGATGATTTCACTAACCAACCGGTAGAGCTTACGGCCTGACGGTTGGTTATGTCGCCAATAAAAAAGCCCGGCGCGATTGCACCGGGCTTTTTATTTGCATATCAGAACTGGTAGGTCATGCCTACGGCAACAATATCATCGCTGCTTACGCCCAGCGCATTATCGTCGTCGATCTGGTTGATTTTATAATCAACAAAGGCTGACATGTTTTTGTTGAAATAGTAAGTGGCGCCCACGTCGATATATTTTACGATATCTTCATCGCCGATCCCTTCAATATCTTTGCCTTTCGACTGAACATAGCCCAGGGATGGACGCAGACCAAAGTCAAATTGATATTGCGCCACGACTTCGAAGTTCTGCGCTTTATTAGCAAAGCCACCAGAAATAGGCGCCATATTGCGAGTTTCTGAATAGATAGTAGCTAAATAAATATCATTAGCATCATATTTCAGACCGGTTGCCCAGCCTTCCGCTTTATCGCCTTCGCCACGCGCCTGCTGATTTTGCTCGATAGTACGATCGGAGCTGGCATAGGCGCCGATAACGGCAAAGTCGCTGCCGCCGAAGTCATAGCTAAGGGAGGTGCCGAATCCATCGCCGTTCTGTTTCTTCACGTCGCGGTTTTCGTTTTTACCCTGGTATTGCAGGGTAAGGTTCAGGCCGTCTACCACGCCGAAGAAGTCGTTATTACGGTAGGTTGCCAGGCCGCTGGCGCGTTTAGTCATGAAGTTATCAGTCTGGGCAAGACCGTCGCCGCCGAATTCAGGGAACATATCGGTCCAGGCTGCGACATCGTACAGGGCGCCCAGGTTACGACCGTAGTCGAAGGAGCCGAAGTCTTTCAGTTTAATACCGGCAAAGGCCAGACGGGTTTTTTGCGTGGCGTCGCTTTCAGTTTTGTTGCCAGAAAATTCTGCTTCCCAGCGACCGTAACCGGTCAGCTGATCGTTAATTTGGGTTTCGCCTTTAAAGCCGAAACGAACATAAGTCTGGTCACCATCTTTGGCGTCGTCATCACTGAGGTAGTGCATGGCTTTTACTTTACCGTACACGTCCAGTTTATTTCCGTTTTTATTATAAACTTCTGCTGCGTGAACAGAAGCGGAACCAACAACGCCCATTACCACTAATGCCAGAGTACTCTTTTTCATTTTCAATCCTGAGTGTTTTGTATACGCGCTAATATTCGCTGAGCAATAAGATTCGGCTTATTACCCCGTGAAAAACAGGAAGGGTTTTATCGTCCGCGGGTGAAACTTTTATGACAAACTCAGAATAATTTTAAAATAGTATGATTTATTATTTCCGTCATAAATCTGTAAGGTTCTGCCGCTACGCTTCCTGATCCCGCGCAATAAAGTGTTGCCCTTTCCCTCAAGCCTGTTGGCAACGCGCCCCAGTCCTGATAAAACGTCTGACTGATATCAATTTCCCTTATTCTTTAACGGCAGAGAATCATGAGTGACAGCCAGACGCTGGTGGTAAAACTCGGTACCAGTGTATTAACAGGCGGATCGCGCCGCCTTAATCGCGCCCACATCGTTGAGCTGGTGCGCCAGTGCGCCCAGCTGCATGCCGTCGGGCATCGCATCGTCATTGTGACTTCCGGGGCCATTGCCGCCGGGCGTGAACACCTGGGTTACCCCGAACTTCCCGCAACTATCGCCTCCAAGCAGCTGCTGGCGGCGGTGGGGCAGAGCCGTCTGATCCAGCTCTGGGAGCAGCTGTTCTCTATCTACGGCATCCACGTGGGGCAGATGCTGCTCACCCGCGCGGATATGGAAGACAGAGAGCGCTTCCTCAATGCCCGCGACACCCTGCGCGCGCTGCTGGATAACAATATTGTGCCGGTTATCAACGAGAACGACGCGGTCGCCACGGCAGAGATCAAAGTCGGGGATAACGATAACCTCTCCGCGCTGGCGGCGATCCTGGCCGGCGCCGATAAGCTGCTGCTGCTTACCGACCAGCAGGGGCTGTTCACCGCCGATCCGCGCACTAACCCGCAGGCCGAACTCATCACCGACGTGAAAGGTATCGACGACGCGCTACGCGCCATTGCCGGCGACAGCGTCTCTGGCCTCGGCACCGGCGGCATGGGCACCAAGCTGCAGGCCGCTGAAGTTGCCTGCCGCGCCGGGATCGACACTATTATCGCCGCCGGCAGCCGTCCGGGGGTGATTGGCGACGTGATGGAAGGCATCTCCGTGGGAACGCGTTTCCACGCCGAGGCCTCCCCGCTGGAGAACCGTAAGCGCTGGATCTTCGGCGCGCCGCCTGCCGGGCAGCTCACCGTCGATGAGGGTGCCACCGCCGCGATCCTGGAGCGCGGGAGCTCATTGCTTCCAAAAGGAATTAAAAACGTGACAGGCAACTTCTCCCGTGGTGAAGTGATCCGCATCTGCAATCAGGAAGGGCGCGACATCGCCCACGGCGTCTCCCGCTACAACAGCGACGCGCTGCGCCGCATTGCAGGCCACCACTCGCAGCAGATCGACGCCATTCTCGGCTATGAATATGGCCCGGTTGCCGTTCATCGTGACGATATGATCATTCGCTAAGGAGCCAGAAATGCTGGAACAAATGGGCGCAGCTGCCAAAGCCGCCTCGTACAAACTGGCGCTCCTTTCCAGCCGCGAGAAAAACCGCGTACTGGAAAAAATCGCAGATTATCTGGAAGCCCACTCTTCGGAGATCCTGCTGGCTAACGAGCAGGATCTGCTGGAAGCCCGCCGTAACGGGCTGAGCGACGCCATGCTTGACCGTCTGGCCCTCAACCCCGCGCGCCTGAAGAGCATTGCCGACGACGTGCGTCAGGTTTGCCAGCTGGCCGACCCGGTAGGGCAGGTGATGGACGGCGGGCTGCTGGAGAGCGGCCTGCGCATCGAGCGCCGCCGCGTGCCGCTGGGGGTTATCGGCGTGATTTACGAAGCGCGCCCGAACGTGACCGTCGACGTCGCCTCCCTATGCCTGAAGACCGGCAATGCCGCCATTCTGCGCGGCGGCAAAGAGACCTGGCGCACTAACGCCGCCACGGTGAAGGTGATCCAGCAGGCGCTGGAAGAGTGCGGCCTGCCTGCCGGTGCCGTGCAGGCTATTGAGAGCCCGGACCGTGCGCTGGTAAACGAAATGCTGCGCATGGACAAATATATCGACATGCTGATCCCACGCGGCGGCGCAGGGTTGCACAAGCTCTGCCGCGAGCACTCCACCATTCCGGTGATCACCGGCGGGATCGGCGTGTGCCACATCTTTGTGGACGAGAGCGCGGAAATCGCACCGGCGCTGAAGATCCTCGTTAACGCCAAGACCCAGCGCCCCAGCACCTGTAATACAGTTGAGACCCTACTGGTGCATCAGGGCATCGCTGACATCTTCCTGCCTGCCCTGAGCAGGCAGATGGCGGAGAGCGGCGTTACCCTGCATGCCGATGCCAGCGCGCTGGCGCAGCTGCAGGACGGCCCGGCGAAGGTTGAGGCAGTAAAAGCGGAGCAGTACGACGACGAGTATCTGTCGCTGGATCTGAACGTGAAGGTGGTGGCCGACCTGGACGACGCCATCGCGCACATTCGGGAGCACGGCACTCAGCACTCTGACGCCATTCTTACCCGCACGCTGCGTAACGCCGATCGCTTTATCAACGAAGTGGACTCCTCGGCGGTGTACGTGAATGCCTCCACCCGCTTCACCGACGGCGGCCAGTTTGGCCTGGGCGCAGAGGTGGCGGTCAGCACCCAGAAGCTGCACGCCCGCGGCCCGATGGGGCTGGAAGCGCTCACCACCTACAAGTGGATCGGTATCGGCGACGATATCATTCGCGGATAATGGCCGCGCGGGCGGCACCTGCTGCCCGCGCTACCCCTGACTCTGCTGGCCTGTGCGCTCCTGCACCGCCGTGTCCAGCCCGGCGATTTGCTCCTGCAGCGCCGCCAGGCCGAGCGGCCTGCCGATTAAATACCCCTGAGTTTCATCGCACTCCATCATCATCAGCTTTTGCAACTGCCCTTCGGTCTCGACCCCTTCCGCCGTAATGCTCAGGGAGAAGGCTTTGCCCAGCCCGATAATATTTTCCACGATGGTATTGGCGTTGTCGCTTTCCGGCATACCGGCGATAAAGGATTTATCCAGCTTGATGCCGTCGAACGGGAAGTTGCGCAGATAGCTCAGGGAGGAGTAGCCGGTGCCGAAATCGTCCATCAGCAGCTTCACCCCCAGTTTTTTCAGCGCCAGCATGATTTCGAGGCTGTTTTCCGGGTTCCACAGGGTGGCGTTTTCGGTAATTTCGATCTCCAGCCGCGCCGGATCCAGCTTTGAGGCCTCAAGCGCGGCCCGGACGCGATCCACGACGTTCCAGGATCTGAACTCTACGGCGGAGATATTCACCGAGACGGAGAGGCCGTCCAGCGACTGCTGCGTGTCGCGACAGGCGGTCTTCAGCACCCAGTCGCTGAGGGGAACAATCAGCCCGGTCTCTTCGGCAAGGGAGATAAACTGATCCGGCATCAGCAGGCCAAGCTCCGGGTGATCCCAGCGGATCAGCGCCTCTACGGCGATAATCCGCGAGGAGTTGTGGCCGTAGCGCGGCTGATAGACCAGGCGGAACTGCTCTTTTTTAATCGCCTCGCGCAGGCCATTTTCCATCTCCCGGCGCTGCACCATCTGCTCGGCCATTTCAGGGGTGTAGAACAGCCACCTGTTGCGCCCGGTACTTTTAGCTTTGTAGAGGGCGATGTCCGAGAAGCGCAGCAGATCGCCCGCGTCGACGGCATCCTGCGGCGCCAGCGCAATCCCGATGCTGGCCCCGATAAAAATCTCGTTGCCGTTAAAAAAGAAGGGCCGTGCCAGCTCGGCAATGATGCGCTCGCACAGGGTATCGATGTCGTGCGGATCGTGAATGTCAGAGATAATCAGGATAAATTCGTCCCCGCCCTGGCGCGCCACCAGATCGTAGTCGCGGACACAGTGCCGCAGCCTGGCCGAGACCTCGTGCAGCACGGTATCCCCCGCGCCGTGGCCGAACAGATCGTTGACCGGCTTAAACTTATCAAGATCGAGGCTAAGCATCGCCAGGGGATGCATCTGCGTGGGCTGCGCCCGCAGCTTCCCCTCCAGGAACTCCCGCATGCGCACCCGGTTAGGCAGTCCGGTGAGCTCGTCGTGGCGGGAGAGGTACTCCACCCGCGCCTGCGCCTCCACTTCCAGGGTGACGTCCGTGGCGGTGCCACGATAGCCGGTTATCCCCTCCGGCGTGAGCACGGCCTTGATGGCAATGTGGCAGTAGCGCTGGTGGCCCATCGCGGAGAGATAGCGGCAGTGCATCAGGCGGCGATGACCCGTCTGGCCGGGAAGGGCGATCCACTCTGCCAGCGACTGGTTGTCTGCTGCCATTAACTCGCTAATCGGGCGACCGATCCACGCCGATATGCTGTGGCCCGTAATCCCCGGAAAACGGTCCGAAAGCCAGGTAAAGCGCAGGTCGGTGTCTGTCTCCCAGATCCAGTCCGTGGTGGCCTCGGCCACGTCGCGAAAACGGCGTTCGCTGGCGGTAAGCGCCAGACGGTTCTGGGCCAGTAGAAAGGCATTTTCATCATACATGCGCGCTTTTTTGAGCGCATTTCGCCCCAGCATGACGCCGGGAATGGCAGTGCACAGCGCCAGCAGGATCAGCAGCGGCAGGATATAGCGCAGCAGCTCCCGGCCCGGATTTTCGCTTTTCCACTCAAAGGTTACCTGCTGACCATCGATAGGCAGGGTTGCCACGCCGCGCCGCCCCGCAAGCTTCGGGGCATTCTTATCCTGCACCCGGGTCTGGGCGATACCGTACTCTTCGCCCAGCGCGGCTAGTTTATGGTCATTTAACAGGTCAACAAATATCAGCGTCGAAGCGGGGCCGGCAAGAAGGGGGATGCGCGTGTCGTCGCCGGTAGTGATGCGCGCCGCCGATACCAGCGCCGGATGACCGTTCTTCATCACCACCGTACTGGAGACCGGCATGGCATCCGGCCTGTTCATTTTCTGAATCAGAGCGGGTAAAGGATTATCTCCCAGCCACGCCTGCAGAGAGCGGGTGACCAGCTTGCCGTCGATCACGCTGTAGCGGGTCTGCCCGCTGCCGTCCAGCACAAACACCCCTTCGTAGCCAAAATCACGCCAGAGCGAGGCGCCCATATTCTGGCGGGTATAGGCCCACTCAGTATCCACTGTTGGATGGAGGTGTTGGTAGGCTTCGCCCCACCAGGCATAGTCTTTGATATGGGTAGTGAGGGTATCAACGCGATTATTGATCGCCTTTTCCAGCAGCATCGCGCTGTGGCTATCGGCATCCCGGTTGATATTGTGCGCTATCGTCAGCAAAGCGATGATGGCAATGATAAACAGCGCGGCCAGCAGCGAAACTATCAGCAGCAGGGCGCGTTTGATCAGGGTAGCCGTCCTTGCAGGCGCAAGATCCGGGCCGGACAGGTCATCGGTGACAAAAAATTTATGCATCATTTACCCACTCTCTTCGGCTTTTTCCGATCCGGTCTGGTTTATTATCGACCTGTTCTGGCGGGGCTTGATTTCAAAAAGATAATTTCAAGATAGCCGATCCTGAAGGTAATAGGAGTGGATGAGATATCCGTCAGGGGCAAATAGCTGCTAAATGTGATGGAGGCTACGTACAACTGCCCAAAGAGCGGTTAAACCCATGCAATTCGTGCTGGATTGGCCGCGTGGTGGTGTAAAAATCAACAACTGAAAGGTGTGGGAGTTGACGGCCTGGCCGCTTTTTCTTAACCTTTTACACCGTAACGCCCCTCCTGAAAGCCGATATAGCTCAGTTGGTAGAGCAGCGCATTCGTAATGCGAAGGTCGTAGGTTCGACTCCTATTATCGGCACCATTTCAAGCCCTTCTCAAGTCTACCCAAGTTCACTGAAACCTCTTTTAATCTGCGCCTTCTAGCTCTCGATTGTATTCTAACGTTTACTGGCGTACCCCATAATCTACATCCTATAGGGGTACATCCACCATCTTACGGGCTCCCTGTCGATTTCTTCATTTCCCGTCCACAATGGCCGTCAGGCATCTGGTAGGCAATGCTAATTGCTATCTGATTTGCTATGAGCGAGGATCTGAAGATTGAAATGGTATAAGCTATTTGGTTGGATTCTAGGTCTTACTATTTCCTTTTAAATTAATACATTAGTTCCACTATTTAGTCTCCCTCCCTGCATCCATGTTGTAGTTGCTCGTATGTTTATGTAGTAGCAATACGAATTCCTTCCGAGGTTAAGCGCTTAAATGAAATTCTCATAACTAAAAATTTACTAATGGTTAATTATGCTTAACCAATAATTATTTTCATTTAATTCAATAAATTAGTTTTGATTGCATTTTAGTTTTAACCTACTCGATTTAAACGTATCATTATTAAGAATAATCTACTTGGCTTACTTTTCGTCATCATACCTTCAGTATATGTGAAAAGTTATTTTAAGGTTACTTCTCATGGAGTTATGGATATTTTTAGCAGCTATTTATGTTATTTATTTGTTGTTTTTCAAAAAGAAAAAACATAAATCTACCGAGTCTCTCGTCTCCAGAACCGTCAAAGCGCCACCTGAAGAATGGATTGCTGACGTTAAGAAAAAGGAGACGATGATGCGAAAAGATGTTAGTGAAGATGACAACCTGGCAACTTTTACACTGAGCAGCGGCCGGAATGTAGAAGTCCGCGTGACAGCCAATCATCCACAGAAATCCTCAAAATCAGCAGGAGCATTGGCTCGGTGGGTGCTTCCGGGCGAGGTGATAACTGTAGCTGGTATAACTATTACCGGTGGTCACATTTACCTGGGGCAACGCATGAAGCCCACTGGACAGGAGCTAAACAGCTATTATGACGATGGAAGTGAGGCATCATTAATTGATAACACATGTCAGATACAACCCACTTCTTATTTTTACGAAGATAGTTCATTAGGATACTGGCCCAGTTTTTCCTCTCTTTCCCCAGAAGCACGCGGTGCGTATGTCAGTTGGCTTGCCAGCGATAGGTCTGATCCATCGTGTCCTATCGGCTATGTTTTTATCTACCTCTACGGCCTGGAGAGAAAAGCGCTCGTAGATTCCACTGACCCAAAATTCCCTGATGCTGAGTTCCGTAATCTGTTCAATGAAGTCGCTCGGTTAAGATCGGTATTCATTGAGAACCGCTCATTCCGCGGATATTCGACCCAATTACTCGAAGCCATGTCTATTCTGCGCCCGAACATCGGCGTAGCCACTGAGCTCGATAGCAATTCAGGTTTCAGCAACAGCATGCAATTTAAACTGGCTCTGGCAAAAACTGTACATGAAGGAGTTCCTGTATCAGCTGAACTGGCGTTGAACTGGGTAATAAATCACACCGAGTATTCGCTGCGTACCCCGGCTCGCCGCTGTGCTAAAGAGTTTGCTGCGCTTTTCAAACGGCGTTACACCCTCAAATATGGTGAAGGGATGGTCGTTAAGGCGAATAAAACGCGCCTAAGGTTAGATTACACACCAGCAAGTCCTAGTTTGCGAGGTGTTCGACTTCCTGTTCCCGACCTGCCTGATCCAAGTGCGTTGAAGAGCCCTGTCCAGAAAATTATGGCTCTTGCCGACATATGTACTGATGAACTTGATGCTTATAGTCGCTACCTTGGTAGGAAAGGTACGTCAGTCAATGATACGGCTGCAATTATGTTGCTCCCTTCAGAGATCGTTAATGAAAGCGCAGAAAAAATATTAAGCTCATTCAAACGCTGGGCTGATGAGGCGATCCTCGTCAAGGAGGGGTTAGTCTCAGTTGCTGACTTTTGGGCACATATGAATGCCAGTTGCCCCAATAAGATCAATAAAAAAGAGGCCGATTTGATGCAGGCCTTTGCTCTGAAGATGGGTTACGGTCTGGCACCTGACCCGTATTATCACCATGTGAAGGCGGATGTTGATGGGACACTTGTTCTATTCCCTGCCGCCGAAGGTGGACGCTTCTCACCTTCTCCTGAATTTATCTCAGCCGTAATGACGCTCAGATTAGGGGCGATGGTCGCCTTGATTGACGATTCTCTTGATCAAGCTGAACAGAAAGTGCTTGAGAATGCCATCAACAACAATCCTGGCTTCACCGATGATGAAAAACGCTCTCTACATGCGTATTTAACGTGGCAACTTCATACCCCAGCCAATATGACAGGAATGAAAAGCAGGATTGAGTTGATGGGGGCCGCGGAAAAAGCTGCTGTGGGTAAGGTTATCGTTAGTGTTGCCTGTTCGGATGGGACGATAGCCCCTGCCGAAATCAAACAGCTTGAGAAGATTTATTCAAGTTTGGGGCTGGATCCCTCATCTGTCTCGAGCAATATCCATCAGCATTCCGCAGCTGAACATAATCTCGTCTCGTCTGTACCAACTGATCAGCCAACGGCAGGGTTCACACTGGATGCTAATGTACTTGCCCGACACGAATCTGCCACGGATGATGTCCGTAAATTACTGAACACAATTTTCACCGAAGAAGAACCGGAAGAACCAGATAGCGCTCCAGCCTCATTAACGGAGGCGGGGGGCCTTGACTCCGCACATAGCCAGCTTTATCGCAGTTTGCTGGAGAAAGAACAGTGGTCCCGGAAAGAGGCGACAGAATTGTGCGGAAATTTGAATTTGATGCTCGGCGGTGCGCTTGAGGTGATCAATGACTGGTCCTATGCGGTGGTTGATGCTCCGGTGCTGGACGATGCCGATGATGACATCTGGGTTGACCTGGAAATTGCCAAAGAATTAGAGGGATAGTGAATGTCTGTAACACGTATAAGAGTGAAAGAGCGCGACGCTATTATTCAGTCACTTAAGTCAGGTGTAACGCCAAGGATAGGCATTCAGCATATTCAGGTTGGCCGCGTGAATGAGATCACCGCTCTCCATCAGGATATTGAGAGGATTGCTGACGGTGGGGCAAGCTTCAGACTTATCATCGGTGAATATGGTTCTGGTAAAACGTTCTTTATGAGTGTTGTGCGCTCTATTGCGCTAGAGAAGAAGCTGGTGTCAGTCAGTGCGGACCTTTCTCCTGACAGGCGCATCCACTCATCGGGAGGTCAGGCTCGTAATCTCTATTCTGAGCTTATGAAAAACATGTCCACCAGAAACAAGCCGGATGGTAATGCGTTACTTAGCGTTGTTGAAAGATTCGTTACGGAGGCAAGAAAGGAAGCGGACACGGACGGCTCCGAGGTTTCATCAGTTATTCATAAACGCCTGGCAGCTCTGTCAGATATGGTGGGTGGATATGACTTTGCGAAGGTCATTGATGCATTCTGGCGCGGGCATGAGCAGGATAACGAAACGCTAAAATCCAATGCTATTCGCTGGTTGCGGGGAGAGTACACCACCAAAACTGATGCCCGTAACGATCTCGACGTTCGGACTATTATCTCAGACGCTTCATTCTATGATTCTTTGAAGCTGATGAGCCTTTTTGTCCGCCAGGCAGGCTATGCCGGTCTTTTGGTCAGCCTCGACGAAATGGTGAACCTCTTTAAGCTGAATAATACGCAAGCAAGAACAGCGAACTACGAACAGATTTTGCGGATCCTGAATGACTGCCTGCAAGGCTCAGCCGAGAACATTGGTTTTATCCTCGGGGGTACGCCAGAGTTTCTTTTCGATCCGCGTAAAGGTCTTTACAGCTATGAGGCCCTCCAGTCGCGTCTGGCGGAAAACCGGTTCGCGCAAAAAGCAGGAGTGATTGACTACTCATCCCCCACTTTGCATCTTGCCAGCCTCACCCCTGAGGAACTGTATATTTTGCTGAGAAATCTTCGTCATGTTTATGCAGGCGGAGATCCAGAGAATTATCTGGTACCAGATGAGGCACTGACTGGATTCCTGCATCACTGTAGTAAAACCATTGGAGACGCTTACTTCCGTACCCCCCGTAATACCATAAAAGGCTTCCTGGACATGCTGGCTGTACTCGAACAAAACAGAACGATGAACTGGCAAACATTAATCGAGGGTGTGGCGATTAAAGTGGACAGACCTAGCGATATGGATGACGCCATTATGGAGGAAAGCGATGACGACGACGGACTGGCGAACTTCAAACTATGAGCAGTGCCTACGATAGCCTCGATCCCCGCGTCCGTAAGTGGGTTTACAAGCAGGGGTGGTCTACATTAAGGCCCTTGCAGGAGAGTTCTATCCCGGCAATTTTAGCCCGTGATCGAGACGTGCTAATCAGTGCAGGTACAGCAGCGGGTAAAACAGAGGCTTTCTTTCTTCCTGCCTGTTCGGCAGTTGCAGATCTCACTAATGGATTTGGCATCGTCTATATCAGTCCGTTAAAGGCATTGATTAACGATCAGCACCGTCGTCTTGAGAGCCTTGGAGATGCATTGGAAATGCCAGTGACTCCCTGGCACGGGGATGTACCACAAAGCAAAAAGAAGAAGGCTCGGACGAATCCTGCTGGCATTTTACTGATTACACCTGAGTCACTTGAGTCTTTGCTCATAAACTCAATGGGCTGGCTCAAACAGGCGTTTTCTTCAGTCGCATACATCGTTATTGATGAGTTTCACGCTTTTATTGGCTCAGAGCGTGGTGTACAGCTGCTTTCTCTGCTCAATAGAATTGATCATGTGCTAGGACGCTTGGTAAATCCAATTCCCCGCGTTGCGTTGAGTGCCACGCTGGGGGAACTGGAGAAAGTGCCCGAAATGTTGCGCCCGGACAAACGACTCCCCTGCGTAACTGTTACAGATAGTAATAGCACGGCCACTCTTCAGGTACAGGTCAAAGGGTACATGGAGCGAGTGATCCAAAAAGAGGAAGAACTTCAAAGTTCAGCTGAACATGACGTTTGCGCTGACATTTTTAGACTTTGCCGTGGCGATTCACATTTGGTCTTTGCAAACAGCCGAAAGCGCACTGAAAGCATTGCGGCAACGCTGAGTGGCATGTGTGAGGAACAAATTGTTCCGAATGAATTTTTCCCCCACCATGGTTCCCTTGCCAAGGAATTACGTGAGGCGCTTGAATCTCGTCTTCAGAAAGGAAATTTGCCCACTACAGCTGTTTGTACAATGACGCTTGAGTTGGGAATTGATATCGGTAAGGTTAAGTCTGTTATCCAAGTTACGCCTCCGCATTCTGTTTCCAGTTTGCGCCAGCGTATGGGGCGTTCTGGGCGACGCGATTCCCCATCAGTACTCAGAATGCTAATTACAGAAAATGAGCTTACTGTGAGTAGCGGTATCGTTGATCACCTACGACTCCAGTTGGTGCAGTCAATGGCAATGATCAGGTTGATGATCTCTAAACAATGGTTTGAGCCTGCCGATTCTCGGCAGATGCATTACTCCACGCTGCTACACCAGATTCTTGCAATTACTGCACAATGGGGTGGAGTTCGTGCCGACCAGCTCTGGTCACAACTATGCCAGACAGGGCCGTTCAGAAATGTAGATTTAAACGATTTCAAAAGCCTGCTTAAACATATGGGAGCATGTGGCCTGCTCACTCAACTTGCTAGCGGCGAAATGGTTGTTGGGGCAGAGGGGGAGAAACTGACTAACCATTACACTTTTTATGCCGTGTTCAATACACCAGAAGAGTTCCGCATTGTCACCGGAAACAGAACCCTTGGATCAGTGCCTGTGGACTCCCCACTGCTACCAGACCAACACATCATCTTCGGTGGGCGGCGCTGGAAAGTGACAGAGATCGAGACAGAGAAAAAAGTTATCTATGTAGAGGCAACCAAAGGCGGTCAGCCACCACAATTTAGTGGGGGAGGTATGTCTGTTCATGATGCCGTTCGTCAGGAAATGCTCGCTATCTATAGGGAAGGTGATTACCGCATAGCAATAGGTAGCAAGAAAGTAGATTATGCCGATACTGCCGCCAGAAACCTATTTGCGGAAGGTTGTAGTAACTTTCAGCGTTATAACCTGCAAAATGAGTATTTTATTTCGAGTGGGCAACACTGTTACGTAATACCCTGGATGGGGGATAAAGTTGTGAATACGATTACAGCTTTGCTCATACGCTGTGGTTTTAAAGCCAATTCATTCGCAGGTGTCATAGAGATTGATGATGCAAGTGTAGCAACTGTTCAGCACACGCTTAAAGAAATGCTGTTGTCAGACTTACCCTCAGCATTTGATCTTGCCGCAGATGTTCCAGAAAAGTACCTGGATAAATATGACGAGTATTTACCTGAGTTCCTGCTTGCGAAGGGATTTGGGGAAAAAGCGTATGACATTGAAGGTACTTGTATTTGGTTGAACCAGCACCTTCAGTAAACTGGCTAAGCAATAAGGGACCCTGTTCCCTCTGAAGATTGGGGCCGGTTGATGATATCAATGTTCGCTCTTGGCTCGGATCTGCCAGAAATCGAGGCCATAAGGTCCGCTTTGAGCGAAGTACATGACAGGAGCTAGTAATCGAACTGAGTACTTGTGACGGTTCTACTATTCAATTTTCCCTAAAGACTGGCTGCAGGATGCCGATAAATCTTTCTGAAAGTATTGCTAGCTCTCTTCCCACTAAATAATCGCAGGAAATATAATGTTATGAAAATTAAAGGTATTCAGAAGAAAGATGTATTGCTGTGTAAGTGCTGTCAGTTGCCATCTGAACAATGCAAAAACCGCTCGAAACAATTAAACGGTTAAAAAACGGCCACCGGGTGTGGCCATTTTTATTCTTAAAAATATTTACTGCGTGCTTTCTTTATAACATTTTGACGGACATTCTGTAGTAATTCGTTTACACAGGCCTCATCATGAAGAAAGAAAATGTCTACGGTTGTGGAGGTAGTCCAATATCTGGATTAATCTGCCCAATGTTTTGAAGTCAGTACATTATGAGGCTGTCTATTTGTGGCATGATAACGATTCTAAATTGGACATATTTACAGGTGATTTAAAAATTTGTTGGGTAATGGTGGGGGAAATAGAACTATTTTAATTACTTCTAACTATTGTTTTCTAGTTATTGATTAAAATAAATCTTACTAAGATCGTGGCTTTTGAGAGGTAAACAGTTATTGGTTAGCGAGGTTGCTTTCATACAGAATGGAGATATATGCTAATGAAAAGCTCATGCTCTCATGGGTAAATTCAGGAGATTACGATGTTTAACTTAATTATGGCCGGAGAACCTACCGTTTTTGACCGCTGGCAATGTATGGATCCGGACATCACGGAGGGCAAGGACAGCTTTTCGATATCCAGAATGCTGGAAGGTACACCTAGCGAAATATTCAGCAGATTAATACCAATAAGACCTAATACCTTATCAGCATTGGCTAGTCTTCCGGTGCTATTTATGACCGAAGTCTACACGAAAGACGATGAGGATGATATCAATAAATATATCAGGATCCGTCAGGGAATAATAAGTGATCTGCATAAGTCCGGAGAAGATATTCTTTTTTCATTTAAAATTAATCACGATTTTGGTGAAATATCGAGGCCTAATGCGAAATTATATAAAGATGTGCTTGAGCTCGGCTCTTTTGGATTAAATCGCACTCACTGGGCTGTAAAGGACAAGGATCTGAATGAAGTTCTTAATAAGCTCGGATTGGAAAGGGTTAAGAAAAGCGGGAAAGGTAAGGTTACACTCAGCAAAAAAAAATATCCGGTCGTTACTGACGTAAGAGCGTATCTGGACTTCATCGATAAAAATAAAAATTCTGGGGTTGAGAAATTCTACAGAGGCCATTCAAAAAACACCTATGAATTAGTTCCTTCACTTTTCAGAAAACATGAAAACGGAACCTACAAACATCTTTTTTCTGAATCTATTATGGTTCGCGAGATGCTAACTGCTAGGCCAAATGAATTCAAAGATGACATTTTTACGATTGATAAACTTGTCCGGATGCAGCATTTCGGATTGCCAACAAGATTACTAGATATTACATCTAACCCATTGATAGCATTATATTTTGCTTGTTGTGAGAATTCAGAGGAAAATGGCCATGTTATCTCTTTTTCAACAGAAAGGAATAATATAAAGTTTTACGACTCTGATACGGTTAGCTGTATGTCCAATCTATCACTCATACCTTATGAACAATTGAAATTGTTATCTGTAATCGACGGTAAAAACGATTCTTTGGAAGTGGAAGGTTTAAAAGATAAACTTACTGAGCTTGTGCAGAACGAGAAAACATATTTTAGAAATAGAATAAAAATTGAGGATTTGAATAAAATAGTATTTTTGAAAGCAAAGGTGAACAATGAGCGAATTCAATTTCAGTCGGGGCTTTTCTTTTATTTGGTCTGGATTCTGTTCTTCCGGGAACTACGGAAGACTTTCCACTCGACAGAGTTGATATCGCCAATAAGAGTAAAATTCTTGAAGAGCTCGCTCAGCTTAATATATCAGAAAGCACCGTATACCCAAGCATGGAGAAAACGGCGTCGGAGATAGCTAAAAAGTATTTATCCATATCCTAAGGGAACGATAGCATGGCGAAAAAAACAACAGTTGTGCATACAAATACTGGTCCGGGTCATCGAGGACGGTTTCAGGCTCAGGGCCTTAAACTTGAAGAGTCGGAGGCTTGGGCTGTCCCTATCCCTCCTTCTACCGAAGAAGGGGAGGCAATGCTGCTGAAATTAGAATCAAAACTTGTGGGCCGGGATGCTAAGCTACGTAAAGACGCATTTGATGAAGCAAAAAGGTTTATCCATAAATCTTACAATGCAGGCGGGATAAATGCTGAAAGGAAGAAATCCTTTCTGGTCAGGAGCACGCGCAGAGAAAGGGTCGATGTGGAGATCTTAAATGGTGTAGCCTTTAAAGTAGTGAGGAATACATGAATAGTGAACTCAATGAATCAATTATACTGCTGGAAGATACATTCGCGGCACACAACTTCTGGAGGGACAAAATTCATGAGTTATATTCTAATCGTGAAACGGGAATGGAGTTTGAGAGGGAAATAGTTGATTTATGCCCTCCGTTTGAACATATCTTTAGGAAAAATGAATTTTTACTGCAACGTCAGCATAAATTATTTGATTTCAAGACAAGATGGGATAGTGATGATTGTAATCCTATCTTTTATGGCTATGTTCCTAAAACCTACAGGGCTATTCGTATAATTCAAGCCCCGCCACAGGACACGACTAATCAGTTAAGCGCTTGGGTCGAGAAAAGTTTTACTAATTTCTCTGAGGATATAAGAGCTTTTAATGCCACAGGTTCTTATGAATTAGTTATCTACATTGAGATGAATAGTCTCACTTTTCGCTATGCAATGATCCTTATTTACTTCTGGATATCACGTCGTGCAGTGAAGCCTCATCACGAGGAGATGCTTATTGAAAGCATATACAACGCAAAGATACGTGGTGATAACTCATTGGACTAAGAACCTAATGAGCACTCACTCTACATAAATCGATCCAGAGACCACGAGATTCATTAAATGAATAGCTCTGGAGAGTATATGTCTTACAATTTAATCTAAGATTTACAATAAATTTTGGTCTGCTAGTGGCACATAATGCCCGGTCCGCTACTGAGGTAAATTGAAGACTAGTCGCGATGAGCCCTCAACAATGAGGGCCACCTCGGAGATTGTCAGGCTGATTGCGCCAATTGCCGATGCAGGACCTGGAGACTAGTTCCCGCCCCTGCCCATGCAGCAGCCGAGCCGACCACATACAGGTTTTGCTTGGCGCGTGAGACGGCTACATTGATTATGTTTGGCGGGCTTGTCGCCCACTGACGCGCCCTTTGTTGACTTGCTTTCGGAGCACCCAGTAACAGGATGACCGTATCCGCTTCTCGGCCCTGGAACGTGTGGATCGTGCCTACACGATCACGGCACCACTCATCCAACTTTACGCCGAACGCCCGCAGCAGATCTGTTTCACTGTCGAGACGCCGACGCATGTTCTGCTCTACGATCTTGAATGGTGTAATGATAAATACGTCCGGATTTGTAATGCCCGATGCTGCCAGCTCTTTGAGCATTCGTACAACCGCTTCGCCCTCGTCGGGGCACCACTTCGTCTCAGCATCGCCATTGATATCCACCCAGCGAGATCTCCCCAATGCCGAGCCGATAGATCCAGGTCTTTTAGGCCCGACAGCATGGACCATCTGCCCGGCATAGGCGATGGAGTTAGAAACATCGAACATTGGGTTCTGACAACGCCTGTGAACGAGGAGTGGCAGCCCGACTTCTCGATCACCTACGTCCATGACGAAGGTGGATTTGAAGCGCGATGCCTGATCAGCAAGGGTCTGCGTAGATGCTGCGGGGGCAGACCATTCGATTTGGTCAATGTCGAAAAACTTGCAGATTTCGGCGTTCAGCTTTTCAGGAAGTGAAACTACAGGTGGGATTTGCAACGGGTCACCTACCACTATGGAGCGCTTTGCCCGCATGATAGCTCCAACTGCTGCCTGAGGAACGGCCTGGCCCGCTTCATCTACAAGAAGCCAGCCAATGCTCTCTGGTGGCAGATCCCCGAACATCGTCCGAACAGAGGCGAATGTCGTGGACACGGTAGGCACAACCATAAAAAGGCTCGACCAAAGGTCGGGGAGAAGTTCACGGTGAGCGGAAGACTGGAAGGCACCAGCCACCATGCCCGACATCAATAGCCCAAGATTGTGTTGCAAGCGGCTGGCCGAAGCATCAATGAACGTTTTATGCACAGTCAGGGCAGCGGCGAAAAGATCTTCTCGCAGGTGATGAACCTCATCGGGAAGCCATGGCGCAGTCAGGTGGATAGCCTCGTGCTCGCGCTCGAAGAATCTCTCATCAACGACCCTGTCTCCCATGCGGTTTCGTGCCTCTGCCTCGGTTGCCTTCAATTTTGAGACAGCCTGACATTTGCTGGAAATTTCCTGGTCGAGTTGCTGTAACTGGGACTTAATATTGCTCCACTTAGTCCTTGCAAGCTCCAGGGCACCGTCTGTCTCCTGCGCCCGTAAGACTGATTGCTGCAAGGTCGCCGAGAGCTTCTGCAGTGTCGATCTCCACGACTTCCAGGCCGCAGTCGCGAACAAACGGGAGAAGAAACCTGGACGGCAAGCAAGATGGCTGTTGAGCATGATCTTGTCCTGCTCGATCTGCGATTTTGCCTTCTCATGCTCCCATTGATAGGATTCAGCAGTCTGGTGTGCCTCTTCGACAGCTTCAATCAGACTCGGACGACGCTGTTCCACCCTTTGTAGTTCGGTAGTCGCTCCCTTGAGCGCCTGGATATCCCGTCGCATCTCTTCGATGCTGGCGATTTCGGCGTCTACCGTCTTCTTGAGTTTAAGGAAAACGGTTCGTGCTTTCCGCCAGGCCGCTAAAGCGTCCACTTCGTTGGTGCTGGGCCGCTCATTGACGACCACGCTGGGCATCACGCGATCGATGATTTCGCCAGTTTGTTCGTCCTTGATCTCACGCAAGACGTTTAAGCCGCGAGCTGCTTTCAGGTAGGTAAGGAAACCGCCGTCCTCATTCCACCAGAAGCCTTGCTGGAACGCGCCTCGGTTGCTGCTCTTGCCGAGTGCTGCGGCAATCAGTCCCCAAGTTTCGATAGGGTCGGAGGGTGTGTCGCCCTCGGCTTCGAAATAGCCAGCGCGTTTGGGATTCGCAATCAGGTCGCTGATGGACCGGAAGTAGGCGATCTGTTCATGGCGACCATTGGCTTCCTTGAGAGGAAGCTCTTTACTGACGTTTTCGACCGCTTTGTTATTGGAGGAGGCTACGACGATCTCATGGCCCCTCAAGGATGCATGTAACTTGTAGAAGTGCAGGAATGCATTGGAACCGAATGCCAGCTTCTCGCCTGTTGTGGAAAAGGCATCCTGCGGTTTATTGAAGCCGCACATCGCTGTGGCCCGATCAAGAATGCACCCAACGACAATATCTCGCAGAAGAGTGGTTTTTCCAGTACCCGGTGGCCCATTGACACCGATGATACCAGGAGCATCATTCAGCTCAGCACGCGCCGCATTCACGGCAGCCTGTTGAAGCAGTACCAATGGATGGCCGCCTTTCGAAGGCCAACGGGCCTGCGGCATGAGCGAGGGTGCGACGAATGGCTCAACTGCGGAAATGGGCGATAGCACGTCGATTTTCTGTTCAGGCCTGCCAATTCCCATGTAGCGGCGCAAACCGGCTCCGGCTTTGCCCGTCTCGAGCAATTTGGTTGCTTCACCGAGATCTTCAAGATAGAAGGAATTCAGTAACGAAGGTTCAGGCAGCGCCTTGGCCTTGAAATGATGAAACACCTTAATCGCGAATGTGGGTGGCTCAACCAAATGCTCAGGTACACTGAACTGCGATACAAGCCATTTATAAGCGTTATGAACAACATTCAGATCGATCGGTATGGTTTCTCCATCCTCGTTGTGGCGGCGAACTATTCGATCCAGATGCTCGATAATGCGCGGCTCAACATTCGGCCAATTCCCTAAACTTCCAAGCTTCAGATCGAGAGCCGGCTTGAGTGCCCAGGCAAAACTGGAAACGGCAACGCCTTTGTCCTCAAGCACATAGCCTTCTTTGTCGATCAGGATCGAGCCGATGGCCGCTTTCTTACCGTCCGGGCGCGAACGCTCCTCATCCTCGCCAAAAACCTTGACCAGCTCGTCCGTCGCCTTGTCGAGAGCGATGGAGCCGAGGACGACCTCGAAATAAAGCTTATAACTAGGCTTGCTGCGGGCATTTGGTCCCCATGGAACACCTCGCTCCAATAGAGCAACCCTGGAGCGGTCGCCGGTTGCCATATCCTCTGGGCGTTTATAACCTTGAGGCGACAGTGCTTCGAGGGCTGTCCATGCTGCCAGTATTGCTCGCGCATCATTCGCCTTATCTGACGGAGAGAAAGACGGGAGTGGACCTGGTTCGATTTGGCTTTTGTCGAATTGCTCTCGCATGGCAGTGTCTGGGATAGCCTTCGGTTGCAGTTGCTCTACATCTGCAGGTGCATTGTGGGGCATAACTTGAGAAGAGTGTATGGATGCCGAATCGGTATTACGTGTTGATGGGCTGGAAGCCGACATAGCGACTACGCTGCGGTCTCTAAGTACAGTTAGAGATTGCTCGATTTTAGACGTCAGCGACCGCGCCCTGGCAGTGTTGCGAAAGGCCAGCTCGCTCAACAGCTTTTCAAGTTCACTAACATTGTTGCGGGACTGTTCGAATATTACTTCCAGATCGAAGATAGATTTTTGCGCATACTGCCGTGTCTTCATTTATTTTTGCGGCTCCATATCCCTTCAGTTAAGAGATATTATGCTAATTAGCTTGATTTCTAAAACTATTAACTTGCGCTCATGACGTAGATCCAGATCTCGGTGGGATGCTAACTGGCTGCTTACGTGCGAAGACGCACTCTGTGCAAATCGATATAATGCAGGTTCGTTGGTATGACTTGATGGTTGAGGGCCAGCCAAAGGCTATTACCCGTGAGCTTGAGGTACGGTAATAAGTTTTCGACATCTAGATAGATTTTTATTCGCGTGTCTATGAGTACATTGACTTCGTCCCTGCACATTAATGATATGCAGCATATTGCCCAAGCCCCCATACTTTTTGACCTATTGTTAGCAAGTAGATTTCCTTATTCCCATTAGCTAAACTGTCCGGCTGGATTCCTCCCAGCGAGCACGCGCAGAGTGAACCATGATCCGCAGAAACAAACCATTTAATACTCTTTCCCGCCGTCGGCGTCGTGCCCGGACACAACACGTCAAGAATCTGATCCACCGCGAGCGTCACCGCTGCGGAGGACTGCATTATGATGATTGCGATTCTGAAAATGCAGAGGCCATTGCTGCGGGTTGGGTGTGGACCTGGAGCGATGTTTTATTCTTAGGTAATTCGCCAGATGTGTACTGGAATGCGGAGATCATTACCATTGACGTAGCGCGTGCGGATATTGTGGAAAATCTGGTGTTTGAAGAAGCTCATGCCATGTTGAGCCAAAACCAGCAGGAAGATGAAGCCTGCATGGATACAACACCAAACTACAATGCGAAAGGGAAGGTGGTTAGCCATACGGTGGTAGAACGTACCCGCGTTTCTTATCCTCAATTCGGTGGATTAACCTATTTCGACTACATTGATAAACGCTTGGCCGAAGTCATGCGCGACAATCCGCCTGTAGTTACTCCTGGCTACCGCATTCAATCTGGCTATCGTAGCGGCATTGGTTTGCAAATCATCGTAGAAGAGTCGGTGCTCACTCGCGAGATAATCGACAGTGCGATCCGCTCATTTTTGGCTGGGGAAATGCCCCTGGTCCCTAAGTAAACAAGATGATGAAGCAAACTCTTTGTATAGCAACTCAGCAATAAACGCTCTAATGCACCCGATGAAATCTATGGCGGCCGAATGAACGTGTGAACATGAATTTAACCCAGTAGTAACCCCGGATGCCACAGGAATGATTTCAGATATCAAGGCTGATACCTGATACTTTTGAACGCCACTAAAAAAAGAACTGTGTAACATACTGACATCTGGGGGGGTACTTATGGGGGTATGCTAAAAGATCGAATAACATAAAGTCATTGAAAATCAATGTCTTTATGTTATTAGTTTTGTTCCTATTATCACCATCAAAATCAAACAGTTATATTTATTTATGCCTCCCTTATTCCCACATTGGGACAGATCTGTGCCAGAAACTTTAATAACAGAGACAAACTGACTCGCATTTTCTATCAGATGAGTGGGTGCCAGGTGCGCATAACTAAGGTTTCTTACATAGCGATCGTGTGCAATGAGAGATGCACCTTCCTATGTTCATTTCCTGCCCCAATGTTTTTAGCTTCGAAATATCACGGCTGGTCTGAAGTATTTTGAGGGACATAAATATTTATTTTTCAATAAGATACCAGTGAGAAAAAACAAATCGGATGTTTAATTATGGCCAGCATCCTGTTAGGATTAATCCGAACACTTACATTTGGGATAGGGATATGAAGAAAACTATTATCGCAACTCTGGTAGCTATAACGATGTTAACGGGATGTGGGCCAGAAGAGTTAACAGCGGAACAAAAACAGGAAGTTGCAGCTCTTAAGGCTGAACTTTCCCAGACTGAGACGGAGATCTCAGCAGCCAGGGCAACTGAACAACAGTTTACCGGCGGTTTGATAAAGAATCTGACCACTGCAAGGCTGGAAGTATTAGGGACAAATAAAGCGCTTCTGCAACAGCGTATTAATGCTATTGAATCAGGCGCCAAAATTGATGTCGTTGTGTCAGGTGTTAAACCTGACCCTGAGCTTGCAGCCTCGATTAAAACTGATATTGATAACCTGAAAGTAAGTATTGACGAAGCCAAAGCTGATGCCAACCAGTACAGCGGTGGTTTGGTACAGATGCTTAAATTGTCAACCGTCGCCACTGAGGAACAGAGTATGGCGATGCTGCAGCAAAAATATCTCACGGCCAAGTACGGGCTTGCTGAAGTTAAGATGGCACCTGTGCAAGATAAAGCTGCAAAAGCAAACTCCGACAAGGAAGTAGCTGTAAAAACGCCTCAGGAACAACCTCCTTTGCTGCCACCTGCGGAAGGTCCGTTCGGCTTAGAGGCCGGTCTGACACTGAAAAATATTGAAGATATGACAGGTGAGAAGCTGAATCCCGCTCCTGAAACCCAAAATCTTTATCTTTCTGACCGGCTGCCAAAACAAAATTCTGATTTTGAATCCTATGCTTTATTTATATCTCCTAAAGCTGGTTTATGTCAGATTATAGCGATAGGGAAACGCATTGATACCGATAGCCATGGTCTGGCCCTGAAATCCAGGTTTGAAGAATTAAAAAAATCATTAACCTCGATTTATGGGAAAGCAGAAACTACAGATGTTTTGCTGGCTGGTTCAATATGGAAGAAACCCCAGGATTGGATGATGGGATTAACTCAAAAAGAACGATTTTTAAATGCCACCTGGAAGGGCGCGAAAGATATCCCACTAAAAAATAATCTTGGTTCTGTGATAATTGAGGCCAGAGCAACCGAGTCTTCACAGGGGTATATTTATCTGCAATATGTATTTACAAACAATGATATTTGCCAGGCAGAGTATGAAGAAAGCAAAAAAAGTTCGCTTTAAAACTTTTGCTCACATATAAATGGGTGGGATATCCACAATCGGTAGGATCGAAGTATAATGCGCGAAATACTGCTCTGGCATGATTCCGATAACGGTATCCCCCCATATAAACAGAGCAGCCCTAAGGCTGCTCCTGCCGATGATAATTTAAAAACCTGCCCTGCTATATTATTAGAGCCCGCCGGACACCTATCCCGAATCCATCAACAACTATTTCTAGCTTATTTTGATATCATCCCAATCGATATCTTCCTCTTCAAGATCGTTATTTACGATAACATCCCGGGGAACGTCTTTTTTGATCACGGCGTAGACGGTGGCTGTAACCACTATATTAACCAGCAATGCCATAATGCCGGCCATAGGATGAGACATGGTCGGAATCATCAAAACGCCGCCAAAAGGTACCGTTGCATCAGCGCCATAGACCATGGTGATCGCCCCGCCGCAGGCACCGCCGATTGCCGCCGCAGCAATACCGCGGACGATATCATTCATGACGATAGGGATAGAGCCTTCAACGATATTCACTACCCCCATAGGAACCGCCGACTTTAACATCTCGATTTCTTCGTTGTTGTAGATGTTTTTGCGAAGAAGTTTGGCGATAAAAAATGCCAGCCCAAAACCGATAGGTGTTGCCGTATTAACGAGCTGAAGGGCGGTAATTGGCTCGTTTATTCCCTGCGCCTGCAGGGTTAAAACGAATGCGAAGCAGGTTTTATTGATTGGGCCGCCAAAGTCAATAATACACAGCGCGCCAATCACGGCACCTAACAGTAGATTAGATGAGGTTCCCATACTTCTCAGGAAAGATGTTAGCGCATCGGTAAAAATACCAATAGGCGTACCTATGATATAGACCATGATCAGGGCGCTGAGAATGGAGGCAAAAAAGGGCACAATCAAGGTAGGCATCAAACCCCGGGCCCAGCCAGGTACCTTGACATTTTTAATAATGGCAAGCGCGATATAGCCTGAAATGTAGCCGCCGATCATGCCACCAATAAAACCCGCGCCGATGGCATTCGCTGCCAGACCTACAACAAAACCTGGGGCAATACCGGGCTTGCCCGCAATTGAGCCGGAAATGCCGATAGCAATCACGACGGGTAGTAGCCCGAGAGCCTTGGCGCCCATGGTGGCAAAGGCCTGCCAGATATCAAACTGACCCGGTACTAAAGTGTCCTGAACCGTTCCCCCAAGACCCATACCGATGGCGATAATAAATCCGGCGCCGCAGACAATGGGAATTAAGTATGAGATAGCAGTCAGCAGATGCCCTTTAGGGTTGGCGGCTTTCCATATTTCTTTTATATTCATAAATCACGCCCTTTAATTTATCCAGGATACGCACAGTTAAAGCTTATGAATTTACTAACTCACCGAGTTTCTCAATAAGCTTATTCGGGGATTTAACAGCCATTTCCGTTGGTACTTTAACGACTTTCTTCCCGGCGAACCGTTCTTCACCAGAAACTGCAACATCAGCGGCTAACAGGACGATGTCAGCCTGCGCAATCTCATCAGCGGTTAATGCGTTCTCAATTCCTATTGTGCCCTGGGTTTCAATTTTGACATTGTGCCCGGCTTTTTTAGCCGCTATTTCAATTTTCTTTTGTGCAATATAGGTATGTGCAATACCCACGGTACAAGCCGTAACGCCAACAATATTCATAAATGTTCTCCGGAATTAATTAATTGCTTGCTATAGCAGAGGTGGTGACTACTTTAAGCGTTAATGCCTTCATCTTCAGAACTTAAAAGCTCAATGATTTTTTGTGGATCGTTTTCCTTCAGCAATTCTTCTATTATCTCTTCATCTGCCAGTGAGCCTGAGACCTGTGATAATAAGCGGATGTGGGTCGCATTTTGATCCACCAGGCAGACGGCAAATAAAATAATGCAGCGGACATCGCTACCGTCCATCGTTTCCCAGGGGATCTCATATTGGGTTCGTCCAATAGCCAGTGCCGTACGGGCTACGCCTGAGGATTTACCGTGCGGGATCGCAATATGATTTTCGAATCCCGTGGAGCCTTGCTCTTCGCGTAGCCAGACATCTTTCAGAAATTGCGCTTTATTATTGACAGCCCCATCACGCACCAGTAAGTCAGTTAACTCCTCAACGGCTTCTTCTTTGCTTTTAGCCATCAGGTTTAATTTGATATTTTTTACATTAAGTACATTCGAAATATCCATAATTGACCTTTGTTAATAGAGATTTATGTTTGATTATTAGAATGCGTGGATACCATCAATAGAAAGCACTCTCCGGCATGCAACGAATCGTCATGAGGGCGCTCCGGATATACCAGGGTTACAGCGTCCTCAACCGTATAAATCAAAAAGGAAAGAGACAGACCGGTTAAATAGACTCTTTGCCCTGCACAATGACTCAGTACGGCTGAGCACGCTGCAATTTTCAGGCAGCGACTTCGCGCTGGTAGATATCGACCATTTTATCCCAGGCATCGCTGACATTGTCTGCCAGGGAGAACAGGCCCGAGGTGCCCACAATAAAGACGTCAACGCCGGACCGGGAGATAATATTGAAGGTTTTCTCGTTACAGGAACCGTCAATTTCGGTCAGGTAGTGGTAACCATTTGCTTCGCGCATGGCAATAAGTTGCTTGATTTTATTGAGTGATTCCGGAATAAACTTCTGCCCGGCGTAGCCTGGGTCGACCGACATAACGGTCACTTTATCCAGCAGATGCGCGTACTCTTTAATGGCATCCGCCGGGGTTGCCGGGTTCAACACCACGCCACAGCGGCGACCCGCATCTTTAATCTGGTTCAGCAGACGGAAGATTTTGTTATTCGCTGTCTCCGGATGGAAGCTGATAATATCGGCCCCCGCATCGATGCACATCGGAATAATATCTTCCGGGTGATTCACCATCAGATGCACATCAATAGGGACATCGGTGATTTTCTTCAGGTTCTCAATAAAGAAGGGTGACAGCGTAATATTCTTCACATAGCTGCCGTCCATAATATCGACGTGATAAAAATCAGCCCGATCGTTCATTGCCGTAATCTGCTCTCTGAACTGCGTTAAATCCATACACATTAACGAGGGCGAAAATTTAGCTGCCATAACTTACCTCCAGGAGAATCAATTAGTTAAACAGTGACACGACATGCCCAAGGATGATGCCAACCACGCCGAAGTCCGCATCGCCGAAGGTGGTGGATGCAAAGCCGAGGTCGCCCATCAGCGGCAGCAAAATCGCAGGCAAAAATGAGATCAACAGACCCTGTGCGAAGGCACCCATTACCGCGCCGCGACGTCCGCCGCAGATGTTGCCGTAAACGCCCGCCGTCGCGCCGCAGAAGAAGTGCGGTACCAGGCCAGGAACAATGACGCTTAAGCCAAAGAGTGGACAGAGGAACATGCTCACCAGACCGGCGGCAAAGCTTGATAAGAAGCCGACGATCACCGCGTTAGGGGCGAACGGAAAGACGGTGGGGCAGTCGAGCGCCGGTTTGGCGTCTTTCACCAGCTTGTCGGCGATGCCTTTAAAGGCCGGAACAATTTCGGCAATAATCATGCGCACGCCCGCAAGGATGATCCACACGCCTGCGGCGAAGGTGAGCGACTGGATAATGGCGAAGATGATAAAGTTCTGACCATTACTGATACTGGTTTCGACAAACTCTTTGCCTGCGACCAGCACCAGAATCACAAACAGGATCATCATCGTCAGCGAGATGGCGACCGAGGAGTCACGCAGGAAGTTGAGCGATTTTGGCACCTTCAGCTCTTCAATCGACGGGCTGCCTTTACCGACTGCTTTCCCTACCAGCGCCGATAGCAGATAACCGATTGAACCAAAGTGGCCCAGCGCCAGGTCATCGGTGCCGGTAATTTTGCGCGTGAAGGGCTGCAGAATGGCCGGTGAGACCACCATCATGATGCCGAGGATCACCGCTCCCACCATGACCACCCAGAATGGCGTCAGACCGCCGACGGAGAGGATGACGGCCAGCATCGCCGACATATAGAGCGTGTGGTGCCCGGTCAGGAAGATGTACTTCAGCGGCGTAATGCGGGCAAGAACAATGTTAAACAACATCCCCAGCACCATGATCATCGCCGTCGCGGTACCGTAGTTTTGCTGCGCCAGCGCCGCCATGGCGTCGGTGTTTGGCACTACACCCTGAATATGGAAGGAGTGCTCAAACAACTGGCTAAAGGTTGTTAAGGTGGTAGCGATAATCGCCGCCCCGGATGTTAATATCACAAAACCCATAATGGTTTTAAGGGTTCCGGAAATAACATCCGAGAACGCTTTTTTCTGCAATAATAAGCCGATCATGGAAAACAGACCGACCAGTATTGCTGGTGTACCCAACACATCATGAATAATAAACTGCAGCATAGAATGACTCCGTAGGGCCGCAAATAATTAATCAGAGATTTTCAGAAAGGATTTCTTTAATCTTATTGTTATCCAGCAGATTAGATAAACCAAATACCTGTGCAGAATGGCTGGACAGATGTTCAGCAATATCTTTAGCGCTAAGAATAATATCAGCGCTTTCACCTTTTGCCGACGTCAAATCGGTATGGGATACCTCAGCCTCTTTATTCAGCTCTTTAATGATTTTTTTTACGTTCATTTCAACGATAAAACTGCTGCCTAAACCGTTACCGCAAACAATTAAAATCTTTTTCATCTTTACCTCACTAGCCGTTGATAACGGTTTGAATTGATTCCATTGATGCTGCTTTCAGCAGCGCTGAGAGACGTTCATCATCGCTAAAGATGTCCGCCAGGGCGGTAATCATATTGATGTGCTCATCGCCTGAAAGCGCGCACAGCATAATTACAACGTAAATAGGGTCATTTTCTTGTGCGTCAAAAGAAACGCCTTGTTTAATATGTAAAAGCGATAAGCCGTTTTTAATGGCTCCTTGCTCCGGACGAGCATGAGGCATTGCCAGGCCTGGCGCTAAAACATAATAAGGACCAAGCTCCTGATGGCTGTTAAAAATAGCCTTAATATAGCCTTCAGTGATGGCGTTTTTCGCTAATAAGGGCTGGGCCGATAACGTAATGGCCTGTTTCCAGTCGCTGACTGAATCCACAATCTGGATATTTTCCGCAGGTAACCAGGTCGTAATCATAAATACCCCGATAGCGTTTAAAGTGAGTCTACTATAGAGGAATGCCTTCGCGGCTTACCGTGATCCGTCTCTCAAAGTTAGCGCTAACATAGCAATAATGTTAAAATTACTGTTACCGCTAACTTGAGTGGCCATACTTATCATTACTTTGCAGATGGGCAATGCGCAAAATGCTAAACATCATTTACAATGTCTGCCCATACAGGCCTAAGGAGGACATCAGTGCAGACGTTACAAGCGGACGATAGCGGGCGAGAAAAACGCAGGAAAAACACCGGTAAAATTACCCTCGCTGAAGTTGCAAAACTGGTCGGCGTCAGCACGATGACCGTATCCCGCGCCTTACGTATGCCTGAAAAAGTGAATCCTGAACTGCGCACCCGCATCGAAGCGGCGGTAAGCGAGCTGGGCTATGTGCCAAACCTGCAGGCCCGCAACCTCGCTTCTGCCGACTCCAGCCTGGTGATGGGCGTGGTTCCCTCTTTTTCCTCCCCTGGCTTCCTTGCCGTCTCCGAAACCCTGCAGACCGTACTCACGACCCAGGGCTACAGCATGATGTTTATCGAGTCCGGCCAGGGGGGGCAGAGTGAAGAGAAAGCCTTTGCGCAAATACTCGCTTATAACCCGGCGGCGATTGTTCAGTTCAACATTGATAACATCAGCAGCTGTTCGCAGATGTTAATCAACACCGGCGTGCCGGTGGTTGAGATTGGCGCCATCAATCGCGAAGCAGAGTGGGTGAGCATCGGCGTGGACTACGCTGCGGCCATCAAAAAGCTGGTCACGTCGCTTGTACAGACCGGATATAAAAATATCGGCCTGCTCTGTACCGCCTCCAATAACATTATGTTTCGCCAGGTTCTGAGCGGCTGGAACAGCGCCATGCTCTCCGTTAACCACTCCCCGCATCGCGTGGTGACGTCTCACTTACAGGCAGGTATTACCACCGGTTTAAACCTGCTGGGCGATATTCGTATTACCTGGCCAGAGCTGGATGCGCTGGTCTGTACATCGGATGAAATTGCCTGCGGCTGCATTATGGCCTGCCACGGTGCGGGGCTTAAGGTGCCCGACTCCCTGGCACTGGCAAGCTTAAGTGGTGGGACCCTTGCCGCGGTTTGCTCCCCGGCGTTGACCGCAGTTGAATTCCCGTGGAGTGAAACGGGAACGCTCGCCGGCAAAACCTTGCTTGATCTGCTGGCTGACAAACCGACAGAGAAGGTCATTGAATTGCCGTCGACGTTACAATTTCGCGCCAGCACCAAAAAACAGTAATTATTGGTTTGTTATCCCGCCGGGCAGGGCAGGCTTACACTTCTCACGCAACGCTATCACTTCGCTATCGCCGGCTCGGCAGCCTCTGTATTGTCTACAATTAGTGTTCAACAAAAAATGGAGAACATACTATGACCAGCCAATACAAAGTGACTTATCGTTACGTTGAAAACGGCCTGACGAAAGAGGATGACGAAATCATCACTGCAGAAGAAGAGCCCACTCAGGAAGAAGTGCAAAAGAACGTCGATAAACGGCTGCGTAAAGGGGTTGGCCCGGTCAGCATTGTAGCTATAGCGCCCTATCCCTGAGATTCGTTGGTTCAATCCCATATCCAGTCTGGATAACGGCTTCCCCATAAAAATCGAGCAGCCCTAAGGCTGCTCGTATCAACAGACTCTAAAAACCAACTCCAATCACCCTGCAGCCATCTCCCGCAGGTGCTTCTTCAGCTTGTGATATTCATCAATCACGTACTGTTCGGCGGCCTGCTGGTCGGCAATGGGCTCCACGCGCACGGCGCAATACTTATACTCCGGCGTTTTGGTTACCGGGCTGAGGTTCTCGGTCACCAGCTCGTTACAGGCGCCGATCCACCACTGGTAGGTCATATAAACCGCACCTACGTTTGGTCGATCGCTCACCTGCGCGCGGGTAATGACTTTCCCCTTACGCGACGTGACCCACACCAGCGCTTCGTCCTCAATACCCAGACGCGCGGCGTCAGCGGTGTTGATCTGCGCATAGCCAGGCTCATCGGCCAGCGCCGCCAGGGCCGCGCAGTTGCCGGTCATCGAACGGCAGGAGTAGTGGCCCACTTCGCGCACGGTGGAGAGCACCATCGGGTACTCCTCGGTGAGCTTATCAATGGGCGCGACCCAGTCGCAGGTATAGAGCTGCCCCAGCCCGTTCGGGGTGGAGAATTTATCGGCGAACAGGTAGTCCTGCCCCTGATCCGCCTCTGACTCGTCCCGGCACGGCCACTGGATATAGCCCAGCTCGCCCATCTTCTCGTAAGTAGCGCCGTAGAAATCCGGGCAGAGATGACGCAGCTCGTCCCAGATCTCCTGGGTGTTGCTGTAGTGCATCGGATAGCCCATCCGGGTGGAGATCTCGCTGATGATCTGCCAGTCCGTTTTCAGATCCCACTTCGGCTCTACCGCTTTGAAGAAGCGCTGGAAACCACGGTCGGCGGCGGTATAGACCCCTTCGTGCTCGCCCCAGGAGGTGGACGGCAGGATCACATCGGCGGCGGCCGCGGTTTTGGTCATAAAGATATCCTGCACGATGACCAGCTCCAGCTCGTCAAACGCCTTACGCACGGCAGAGAGCTCCGCGTCCGTTTGCAGCGGATCTTCCCCCATGATGTAGGCGGCATGCACTTCGCCGTGCGCCACCCGGTGGGGCAGCTCGCTGATGCGATACCCGGTGTGGGCAGGCAGCGACTCCACGCCCCAGGCTTTGGCAAACTTCGCCCGGTTCTCAGGATCGTTGATGTACTGATAGCCCGGATAGGTATCCGGCAGCGCGCCCATATCGCATGCGCCCTGGACGTTATTCTGCCCGCGCACCGGGTTAACCCCCGCGTACGGCTTGCCGAGGTTGCCGGTCAGCAGCGCCAGGCTTGTCAGAGAACGCACGGTTTCCACCCCCTGGTAGAACTGGGTGACGCCCATCCCCCAGAGGATCGCCGCGTTTTCCGCCGCCGCGTACATCCGTGCCGCCTGGCGGATCTCAGCGGCGCTGACCCCGGTGATCGCCTCGACGGATTCCGGCGTATAGCCTTCAACAATCTTGCGGTACTCCTCAAACCCTTCCGTCCGCGACGCCACAAACGCGCGATCGTAGAGTTGCTCTTCGATAATCACGTGCCCCATCGCGTTCAGCAGCGCGATGTTGGAGCCGTTTTTCAGCGCCAGGTGCATATCGGCAATGCGCGCGGTTTCAATTTTGCGCGGATCGCAGACGATAATTTTCGCCCCTTTGCGTTTGGCTTTGATCACCCGGTTCGCCACTATGGGGTGCGAATCCGCCGGGTTGTAGCCGAAGATAAAGACCATATCGGCATTCTCAATACCGACAATGGAGTTACTCATTGCGCCGTTACCGACCGACTGGTGCAGACCTGCAACCGATGGGCCGTGTCAGACGCGCGCGCAGCAGTCGATATTGTTAGTACCGATGGCCGCGCGGGCAAATTTTTGCATTACATAGTTAGTTTCATTCCCGGTACCGCGCGATGACCCGGTGGTCATGATCGCATCCGGCCCGTGCTTAGCCTTAATAGCGCTGAGTTTGGTCGCAACGTAATCCAGGGCTTCATCCCAGGAGACCGCCTCCAGCTTGCCGCCGCGCGTACGCCGGATCATCGGGGATTTCAGGCGCGGCGTCAGGATTTTGGTGTCGTTAATAAAATCCCAGCCGTAATACCCCTTCAGGCAGAGATCGCCCTGATTGGTTTTACCCATTGCTGCTTCAGCCTTGACGACTTTGCCGTTATTGACCACCAGGTTTATCTTGCAACCCGAGGCGCAATAGGGGCAAACCGTGACCACTTTCTTCATCGGTATGAACTCCCGTTCTTATTCATGTAGCCGGGATATGCATGAAGCGTGCCACTATAAAAATAGCGATTAATGCACTGAAAAGTAATGAAAAATTGAGAAGGGAGTTAATGCGAGCCGTCCGTTCGTCAAAAATGACATGACGAACGGACAGCGGTGACGAGGAATTAACGCACAACCAGCGCGTCGTAGCCTTTGCGGCGGTAGTTAATCAGGGAGATGAGCCAGCAGGCAACGAAGAGGGCGACCACGATAAAGCCCGCGTTCCCCAGGTTATCATTCAGGGCGGCCACGCCGTTCCACAGCCCGCCTTCCAGGCCGAGCTTGTCCGCCAGCAGACCCAGCGCCTCCAGGCCACCGATAAACAGCGCCACCACTACCGAGGTGCCGGTGATGGTCATGTTGTAGTAGAGCTTGCGCTGGGGCTTGTTGAACGCCCAGCCGTAGGCGCCCACCATAATCAGGTTATCGAGGGTATCGATCAGCGCCATGCCGCTGGTGAACAGCAGAGGGAAGACCATGATCGCCCAGACCGACATCCCGCTGGAAGCACCTGCGGCAGAGATCCCCAGCACCCCGATCTCGGTGGCGGTATCAAAGCCGAGGCCAAACAGGAAGCCCACCAGATACATATGCCAGCTGCGGGTCACCAGGCGAAACGCCGGGCGGAACAGCCGGTTCATCACGCCGCCGCCCTCAAAGGTCATGGCGTCAGGAACCCGTTCGCCGCGCTTCATTTTATTAAAGCTGCCCCAGACGTCGCGCAGGATAATCAGGTTCACCAGCGCCATCGCCAGCAGGAAAAAGGCCGAGACCGCCGTGCCTATGGTGCCGCCGGTGTCGTGGAACCACGCCATATGGCGGCTAAAGGCCGTGGCGGTAGCGGCGATGGCAATCGAGGCCAGCACCACGATGGTGGAGTGGCCGAGGGAGAACCAGGCCCCTACGCCGCAGGGGCGTTTGCCCTGCTGCATCATCTTGCGGGTTACGTTATCGATGGCGGCGATGTGGTCCGCATCCACCGCGTGGCGCAGGCCGTAGCACCAGGCCAGCAGGCTTGCCGCCAGCAGCGACGGCGTGGCGTGAAAGAGATAAAACGCCGTTCCCCAGGCCACAATATTGGTCACGACCAGCGCCAGCATCAGCGCCACGGCTTTAGGTTGATTGTTGAAGTAGTGCATAAACATAGTGATATCCAGATCAGGAAAATGTCGCGGCAGCAATGACTGCCTGTCCAAATGCCACCGCCCCGTCCCCGGCGGGGAGCCGCTCGGGAAACAGGACGGTAAAATCGCCAAGCCAGAACCGCAGGCGCGCCCGCAGCAGCCGGTTGTGCAGCACCCCGCCGCTGCACACAATGGTAGAGATATGGCGTTGCCGGGCGTGCTGCGCGGCAAGCGTCGCCAGCCCCTGCGCCAGGGCATCGTGAAACGCCCATGCCCGTTCGGCGTCCGGGGCCTGCCAGGCCAGCCATCCGCGCCAGAAGGTCGCCAGATCCAGCTCGCCGTCGCGCACCGGCATGGTCAGCGTATGATTGACGGGCGAGGCGCTCAGGGCCAGGGCCTCCAGCCGACAGGCGGCCTCGCCTTCGTAGCTCAGCTGCGCCGGAGCGCAGCCGGTTGCCGCCGCCACGGCGTCAAACAGCCGCCCGGCGGAGGAGGCCAGCGGCGCGTTCACCCCGCGCGCAATGGCCTTCGCCAGCGGCTGCCAGGGTTTATCCAGCAGTACGCTCGCCTGGGGCAGCGTCTGCCATTCGGGGACAAAGGCCAGCCACTGGGCCAGCAGGTTGCGCCACGGCTGGCGGGCTGCCATGTCGCCACCGGGCAGGGCTACCGCTGGCAGCCCGTCCAGCTTTTCGCAGTCGCGGTAGTTCACCCGCAGGCACTCCCCGCCCCAGAGCGCGCCGTTTTCCCCCTGGCCGATACCGTCCAGAACCAGGGCAATAACGTCACCGCCGTCACGTGGCCAGCCGTGTTCGGCCAGGCAGGCCGCCGCGTGGGCGTGATGATGCAGCACGCACGTCTGCGGCAGGGGCATCTCTGCACCGAGCTGCGTTGAGCGATAGCCCGGATGGGCGTCGGTCACTACCCGCTCGGGGGTAAACTGCCAGAGATCCTGCATTGCCGTCAGCGCCCGCTGCCACTGGGCCAGCGCGCCGTCGTCGTTGAGATCGCCAAGATGCTGGCTCAGCACTGCCTGCCCGCCGCGCACCAGGCAGAAGGTATTCTTGAGATCCGCGCCGAGGCAGAGCAGCGACGGGGCATCTTCAAAGCCAGGGGGCAGGGGGAGGGCATCCGGCACATACCCCCGGGAGCGGCGCAGCATCTCGCCGCAGGCGCGCACCACCGAGTCGTCCATGCGCTGAACGATATCGCGGTTATGCAGCAGCCAGCCGTCGGCAATCCCCGCCAGATCGCGCAGGGCCTCGTCGTTGGCGAGCGCGGGCGGGCGGCCGTTCAGGTTGCCGGAGGTCATCACCAGCGGGCGGTCCAGATCCTGCATTAACAGGTGCTGGAGCGGGTTGGAAGGGAGCATCACGCCCACCTCGTTAAGCCCCGGCGCCACTGCCTCGCACAGCGCTATACCGCTTTTCTCCACCAGCACGATGGGGGCGGCAGGGGAGCGCAGCAGTGCCTGAACCTCGGCGGGCAGGGCATCCGCCACGCGTAACGGGATCATCACCGCCAGCGGCTTCGCCGGGCGGCCTTTGCGCGCGCGCAGGGTATTCACCGCCGTTTCGTTTTGCGCATCGCAGGCCAAGTGGAAACCTCCCAGCCCTTTAATCGCCACGATGGCGCCGCGCTTCAGGGCCGCCTCTGCAGCCTGCAGCGCACTTTCTCGTTCTGCCTGCACCTCGCCCATCACCCAGCTCACCTGAGGCCCGCAGTCCGGGCAGGCCACCGGCTGGGCGTGAAAGCGCCGGTCGGCAGGGTTGCGGTACTCCGCCTCGCAGGCCGGGCAGAGGGCAAATTCGGCCATGGTGGTGGCAGGGCGGTCGTAGGGCATCGCCAGGATGATGGTGAAGCGCGGCCCGCAGTGGGTGCAGTTGATAAAGGGGTAGCGGTAGCGGCGCTGGCGCGGATCGTTCATCTCCGCGAGGCACGCCGGGCAGGTGGCGGCATCCGGCACCACCTGAGTGGACATTTGCCCCTGCGCGCTGGCAATAATCGTAAAATCCTGCGGCAGCACCACCCAGTGCCAGGGCTGCTCGCTGATGTCGTCGATGCGCGCCAGCGGCGGGCAGCCGATGGCAAGCTCAGCAATAAACGCCCGCGCGTCGCCGACCAGGCGCACCACCACGCCGCCGCCGTCGTTGCAGACGTCGCCCTTCAGCCCCAGCCACTGCGCCAGCTGCCAGACCCAGGGGCGAAACCCCACCCCCTGGACTTTGCCGCGAATGCGCAGCCGCGTGCCGTTTTCACTCATCGCATCACTTCCTGAAATTCATGCAGCCGGAGGCAAGCCCCCGGCTGGCTGCCGTTAGCTATCAACCGCCTCACGCAGGCGGATTTTCATGGCGTTATAGGTGGTCAGGGCGTAATTTTCCGCCCAGTTCTGATCGGCAATGGCGTCGATCTTCACCGCGCAGTATTTGGTCTCCGGCGTTTTGGAGATGGGGTCGAGGTTGTCCTGGGTCAGCTCGTTGCAGGCCCCGATCCACCACTGGTAGGTCATATACACCGCCCCTTTATTGATCCGCTCGTTAACGTCGGCCCGGCTGATCACCTTGCCGCGCCGGGAGCTGACCCACACCAGCTGCCTGTCTTTAATGCCCGCCGCGGCGGCATCTTCCGGGTTCATCTGCACAAAGCCCGGTTCATCTGCCAGAGTTTGCAGCGCCGCGCAGTTGCCGGTCATCGAGCGACAGGAGTAGTGCCCCACCTCGCGCACGGTGCAGAGCACCAGCGGATAGTCGGCATCCGGCACTTCCGCCGGCCTGCGCCACTTCGCGGCAAAAAGTTGCCCCTTGCCGCTCGGCGTGTCGAAGCGGTTGCCCTCGTACAGCCAGGGCGTGCCCGGATGGTCGAGGGTCGGGCACGGCCACTGGATGTGGCCCATGTCGCCCATTTTTTCGTAGGTCACGCCGTAGAAGAGCGGGCAGAGCTCGCGCATTTCGTCCCAGATGTGCTGGTTATCGCGATAGTGCATCGGGTAGCCCATGGCGGTGGCGATCAGGCTGATGATCTCCCAGTCGCGCTTGACGTTGCCCTTCGGCTCGATGGCTTTTTCAAAGCGCTGGAAGCCCCGGTCGGCGCAGGTGAACACCCCCGCGTGCTCGCCCCAGGAGGTGGCGGGCAGCAGCACGTCGGCCATCTCGGCGGTTTTGGTCATAAAGATGTCCTGCACCACCACGAAGTCGAGCGCCTCAAAGCCTTTGCGCACCAGGCCCAGATCCGCCTCGGTCTGGAGTGGATCTTCGCCCATGATGTAGTAGGCTTTGATCTTGCCCTCTAATGCCAGGTGCGGCACTTCGGTAATGCGCACCCCCACCTGGTCATCCATCAGCGCCGGATCCACACCCCATGCCCGGGCAAATTTCTCCCGCACCTGCGGATCGGTGACATCCTGATAGCCGGGGAACTGATTGGGGATCACCCCCATGTCACAGGCCCCCTGCACGTTATTCTGGCCGCGCACCGGCCCCACGCCCACGTGCTCACGCCCGAGGTTGCCGGTCAGCAGCGCCAGGGTGGCGAGCCCTTTCACCACGTCCACCGCCTGGCCAAACTGGGTCACCCCCATCCCCCACATCACGGTGGCGGACGGTGCGGCGGCGTAGATGCGCATCGCCTGGCGGATCTGCTGGGCGCTCACGCCGGTGATGCTTTCCACCGCTTCCGGGGCGTACTCGCTCACGGTTTCGCGCAGCGTCTCCAGCCCTTCGGTGTATTGCGCCACGTAGTCGCTGTTGTAGAGATGCTCGTCCAGTAGGGTGTAGATGAAGGCGTTCACCAGCGCCATATTGCAGCCGTTTTTGAGCTGCAGGTGGCGGTCGGCAATGCGCGCCGTCTCAATTTTGCGCGGATCGCAGACGATCACCTTCGCGCCGTTCTGTTTCGCCTTGATCACCCGGCGGGCGACGATCGGGTGCGAGTCGGCGCAGTTGTAGCCGAAGATAAGCAGGCATTTTGAGTTTTCGATATCGCTGATGGAGTTGCTCATCGCCCCGTTGCCCAGCGTCTCCTGCAGCCCGGCAACGCTCGGCCCGTGGCAGACGCGGGCGCAGCAGTCGACGTTGTTGGTGTTGAGCACCCCGCGGGCAAACTTCTGCATCACGTAGTTGGTTTCATTCCCGGTGCCGCGCGACGAGCCGGTGGTCATGATGGCGCGCGGACCGTATTTCGTCTTGATCTCAGAGAGGCGCCGGGCGGTGTAGCGAATGGCTTCCTCCCAGGTGACGGGGACAAACTTGCCGCCCTTCTCATAGCGGATCATCGGCTGGGTCAGGCGCGGGGTCAGCAGCCGGGTATCATTGAGAAAATCCCAGCCGTAATACCCCTTCAGGCACAGCTGATCCTGGTTAGTGACGCCAGGCGCGGCCTCCGCGCGGATGATTTTATTGTTCTCAACAACCAGTTTTAATTTACAACCCGCACCGCAGTACGGGCAGACGCTAGTGATTTTTTTCATCAGTAACAGACCTGCTAAAAGTGAAAAGGGACCGAGGCTTACAGCATCAGCGAGGAGATATCGTCCAGCGCCGCGCGGCGGCGTTTTTCCAGACTCAGTTGTTCAAGCGCGTTGCGATCGATACAGACGATGGCGTTGGTGGGGCAGGCCTGAATGCAGGCCGGACCGTTCGGCTGGTGGTAGCAGAGGTCGCATTTGTTGGCCTCGGCCTTCTCCGACACCACGTTCAGCCCGGAGCCCATGCTGCGCACCACCGGTTTGACTACAACTTCCATGGCGCCGTAAGGGCAGGCGACCACGCAGGTTTTGCAGCCGATGCAGCGTTCCTGGTGGACGTGCACAAAGTCGTTATCCCGGGTAATCGCCCCGTTCGGGCAGACGCTGGCGCAGGGGGCGTCCTCGCACTGGCGGCACATGGTCGCGGTGGAGACGTTAACGCCTTTGATGACGTGAATACGCGGTAAGAAGGTTTGTGGCGTCAGCGAAGCGCAGTCCTGCTCTTCGTGGTGGGATACCACGCAGGCAACTTCACAGGTACGACAGCCGATGCATTTGCTGGCATCGGCGATGATGAAACGATTCATCCTTTATCTCCGGCATTGATAGTAAGCTCACCGGGGGATGCATAAAACGCGCCAAAAATTAAGATGTTGAAATTTAAGGTTTTTGTGTGAGAGTGGGGCTGTCGTCGACATAAGTGACGATGACGATAACAACCTAATGTCTGCGGCGATTCAATTTAGAAAGGATTAGGCCATTACATTTCTTAACAAAAGTAAGACTAACGGAAGAGGGTTGCTCATAGTGAGGCAGAACCCTTAGTTGCGGTTTGATGAAAACAACATAAGTTATTGATAATTATGTTTTTAAATTAAAAATTTAAACTTTTTTAAAAAAGTATTGATCTTATATCTGTTTGGTCTATTATTAAAAACGGCCACAACGGGTCTTTGTTATTTTTAACTACAGTCAATGATGTGGCTGTCGGATTTTTTCATAAGGTTTAGGACATGAAAAAAGAGACAGTTCGCACAATTGAAAAAACCATATTTAAAATTGAGATATTGATAGGGGTTTGTAACAAACATAACGAGAAAATTATTTCGGATGAGCTTTCTTCTATTCAGAATGAATTACAGAAGATGCTTTCCAGTAGTGAATCATCTAAGGATAAGGATTCTAGTGTAAACATGGTTTATGTCGCACGGCTTCTTACTGTCCTGAAGATTATTCACGATATTTATACTCGTTTTTTTTGATGGTTCCTCTGGGTACGCTTTGTCGGCGAACAGTTCATATCTCCATAAATGCAGTTTATTAACTGTAATAATGAGGTAGGTGAAAAAAACTAAAACACGCGGTCAGTCGCTGCTAATAGCTGAGGTTTTGATTTTTAAAGGTTGCTACATTCGTTTTGAGGGACGAGTCGTAGATAATAAATTCATTTATTTTATAATATATAATGCATGTATGTTTCACAAAGGGTATGAGATATGAACACAATAAAATTTAGTGGTTTATAATCTCATTGACAGTAAAACAAAAAAGTGTCGACAGTCGCTTTTTTGGTTTCGTTCAGTGCCTTGACTGACCTTAGCCTGAATAAGGTTATAAGTGACAAAAGATTATAGAAGTCACTATATAATGGATGATTTTATGGATATCTTTTATGGTAATGCTCAAATGGTAAAAAAAATTGACCAAATGGCATCTGTGGATAGCTACCTGGAGGAAGCGATCCGTGCCATACTTGATGGACAATATTCAGCACACTTATATGGTGAGCCATTGATGTTTACGTCTGTGGTGGCAAAAAAGAGCTATGCCCAAATATGGTTTATCCCCGTTGATGATATATTTATCTTATACTTAAAGAATCTGTCAGTGGACTCTTTTAGTTTTGCTCTAATATGGTTGGAGATGTCTCACTATAATTCAAGAGCAAGGTATTTATTTCTTATTAAATTTCACTTCAAAATATAATCACGAGGCTAATATGGATTTATCACATTTTTCAGGCTTTAAGATTAAAGCATTAAGGCTGAAGAGTAATAAGAGTTTACAAGAGGTATCTGATGGAATTGGTATTACAAAAACATATCTTTCATTAATTGAAAATGGCAAAAAAAAGCCATCAAAAAAAATATTGCATAAAGCTTCTATTTTTTTCTCAGTAACTGAGGAGTCATTACTTGAAAGCTCTGATTTCCTAGAAGAGTTAGCGAAAAAAGCAGATGAAATTGATATTTCAGATCTAATTGTTGCCTTTGAAATTTTATCAAAAGAAAAATCATAAAATAGTATTGTTTTTAGGGTGTTTATAATAACATGCCAGATACTACTGATTGAGATTGGTAGTTATCATAACTTCGATTGCAAAGTGATGAGGTAATAATCTGTAAAATTTCTCCCTTGTGGGAATGATATAACTGCACTATCTTGTTTAGCTATTAATAACCAGCACTTCTATTTGGTTGCTCAGAATGCATTTATAAATTTCCCTTCTGGCACATCACTAAAGCCATTAAGCCAATTGTGGCAAATAATACCACCTGACTATTCTTATATGGACAGCTTGCCAAAGATACGGAGCAGCTTAATTACTGTAAAGTCTTTTATAAATTCCAAGTGAGAAATATCGACTTCAAGTGTTTCATTTTATATTTTTGCCCGAATATTTAAAATGCTGTTTTTAATGATGAAGATACTCATGGTGTTGAGAAAATTTTGAGTAGTATGAATAACCAGACTATGCAGGTTAATTTTTCCTGTCATGAAGAAACGCCCGCCTGTATGCGAGTGCCTCCTCCTCAAAACTCCCCAAACCCCAGCACCCTATCCTTCTCTGCCAGGCTTTCATAAACCATCTCAACCGCCCCTTTAGCCGCCTCCGTCATCGGATAATAAAACCCGACATATATATCTGGATATTGAGGGAAATTACCTCCTCAACATCCTCCAGCAACTGGTCCACTAGGTAGTTGAGCGGCATATCGTGGATGGTCATCATAAACATCTCGGCGATGTCGTCCGGGTCGATGCGGCGGATCTCGCCGGGTTGCGCCCATATTGGTGGTATTCACAATAGCAGCTACGGCGGGCGCAGCTTGCGGATCGCCAGCATGTTGGATTGTTAATTTACCGGTATAGATATAATGCCATCCATAATTTAACCAACTGAAATTTAATTTCTTTATCAGAACAGGTTTTCTCATCGACATAAGGACGATGACAGCCGTGACAACTCAGCTTGAGGGCTGTAGCCCAGCAGGCCGGGCAAGCTAAGCCCCCGCATGGCGTTTCTGGAAGGAGCCTCGCAAACCTTAAAGTAACCCTATGTAATTCAGGGTTAAGGCTTTTAATCCCGTTATCAGGCTCGTAAATTGACTGCGTTGCGGCACATCCGCAATCGGGCGTAGGAACCCGTATCCATATAGCGATATTTATATGTCGCGGCAGTGCTTATCCCGTTAAAATCGCGGTGGCGCTGGCGGAGCAGCCGAGAGGCTGGCCGTTTTCTATGTGGGCGGTATTCCTACCTCCGTCAGCGCTACCCCCCGAGCGTAGGAACTCACAGGGTAGTTAATTGGACTACACGTAGAGGATGTCATGATAACTACTATCCCAACCCTGACTTACCCACAATCTGACGAACAGGTTATTTCCCCTTCCCTGAATACGCCGCTTTCTGCTGCTGCGGATCTCTTTGAGACCGCCGATCGCTGCGCCGCTCTGGTGAGCGTATTGATTGAAACTGACAACCGGGCATCCCGCACTGCGCTCTGCGAAGGTCTGCTGCACGCGCTGCGCCAGCTGCGTAAACTTTGTGACGCCGAACTCCCACCGCATCTTTTTGCCCAGTTGATCGAGGGTGAAACACTCACCTCCTGTATGCCGGACTGCTGGCAGGAAACGGCTCTCCAGGTGGACTACGCCCTGGCACTGATGCACGCCATTCTGGACGGCACGCTGCCCGCCAGCGTCGAGAAAGAGCTGGCGGGGCTGCTGCACGATCTGGTCTGGCTAATAAATGAGTTTGTGAAGGAGCCGTATATCACCGTGCATTGAGTGTGGCTGGAATGAGGTGAAACCTTTCTGATTAAAAATTGTTAAAGGGGCTGTGGCAGGCCCCTAAATACGTTTGAAGAAGGGGTTAGCATTTGAGGTTGGTGTTCGGTTTTTTATAAGCTGATAACATCGGTTTTGCGTATGGAAATAATGAATGTCTGTTAAGAGCGAGGAGCGGACGTATTATAAGACTCAAACCAACGGACAACTTTCCTCCCAGAAATTGCTAATAAGCACAGACACAATCCTGCTTTCATTAAATTGTTGCATATTTATATGGATGAATAGTATTTTTATAGAAAATCCTCACAAGAGACCAATGTAATGCACGTTTACGATGGAAATGGAAATAAACTAAATGCAGAATGCTCTGTAGATGAAGAAGATGGCGTTTATGGTCTAATCCTTGAGTCTTGGGGGCCAGCGCATAGGAACAAAGACTATAATATTGCTCTTGATTGTATTATTGATAGACTGATTGGTTCCGGTGTAGATAAGGTCATCGTATACTTGGCATCATCAACAGCCAGAAAAAACATGCCGTCAATTTCTGAAAGAAAAATCCACCCTGATAAACACTTCCTTCTTGCAGGTAATGAACCTCGCGATATTCGCCGAAAAATGTGTAGTTATCAGGCTTATTTTAGTAGTGCCGGTAGAAAAGATATTCCTTCGGGAAACAGAACCAAACGTATTATAATAAGTGTACCGGGTGTCAACAGTGGCGAATTTTGGGAGCACATAATATGTGGAGAATCAGTAGATCTATTTCAACCTACCGATGATGAAAGTGTTCTAAATAAAAGGGTTAGTAAATTAATTGAAAAAAATTTAAGCGAGCCTAAAGGATATGAAGTACCGAAGGCAGTTGAACGACTACAAAAGATATATTATCGAGATCCTATGGTGAAAGCATGGGTTTTGCAGCAAAGTAAGGGGATTTGTGAAAACTGCGGTGAAAAAGCACCGTTTTATTTAAGTGATGGAACCCCATATCTCGAAGTACATCATGTGATACCTCTTTCGTTATTTGGTGCTGATACAACAAGCAACTGTGTTGCTCTTTGCCCAAATTGCCATCGAGCTTTGCACTACAGTCAAAACGCCAAAGAACTAATTGAGAAGCTTTACGATAATATAAAAAGATTGCAGAAGTGAGCAATATTGTTTTCAAAGTGGCTTGCAGGCATCCTCTTTCTTTGAAAGCTGCAAGCCCCCTTGATTCCGGTTAAATCTTAACGTGTCTTTAATATGCAGTTAGTTATCGAGAGCTCTAAGGAAGAACAGTGTGATCGATCCATTGATGCCTCTGATATCTAACTTATTATTTCTGGCAATGCGTTTCCCATTCTTTTATAGCAAACGTATCCATCATTCCTGAAATATAGTCAACTACTGCCCGCTTTTTCCTGGCCTCAAATGTATCTGTTTCCTGTTTGGGTAAGGAAAACTTAAGTTCAGGGGAGAGAAATTTATAGTTTTCATCTTTAGTGTAGAATGCGTATAAATCTCTGATGATCACATTTCCTCTAAACTCATAGGTGAGTATATTGCGTTTTCGCATTATGACTTTAAAAAGAAGTTTTTTTAAACCCTCTGATAACTCCTGCAGTTTTCCGAACCCAAGCTCGTCAAATCCATTTTTGTTTTTTATAACAGAAATGTCCGTTACGAGACGATTGACAATATTGGAAGTCAACTCCTTACGGAAGATCATTGCAAATTCTTCAGAGGTCTTGAGTGAGATTGCTTGAAATGCTGTTGCTTTCGATTTACTGACAATTTCCCTGAACTGTTCTAACGCTCCTTTGAATTCCTTAGAAATCAGAAACTCATACTCAATATCTTCGATTGTGACCATGTTTCTGCTTAGCGCATCTTCTAGATCATGTGCTGCATAGGCAATTTCATCTGCGAGATCCATTATCTGAGCATCAATCGTTTTCTCTGCAGGTTTCAGATCGAGACGGCTTTCGGCAAGCAATGTAGTGTAAAATTCAAAGTCGTCATCATAAATGAATTTATTAGCAGTAGAACGAGTATTGGGGTACTTAACAATCGAAAGTAAGCTGCGGTGAGTCAGATTCAATCCGCTGCAATCTGCATATTTTTTTTCAAGCTTCCTAAGGATGCGTAACGCCTGCGCATTGCCTTCATAGCCGCCAATGTCATTAGACAATTCATTAAGCAGTTTTTCACCGGAATGACCGAAGGGAGGATTGCCGATATCATGTGCCAGAGCTGCTAATTCAACCACCACAGGATGTTCCAGTTCTAGGTCGGCTGCGATACTCCGGGCGATCTGTGCTACTTCAAGGCTGTGTGTTAACCTGTTTCTATTAAATTTTTCAGGATCGACTTCAAATAATTGCATCTTTCCCTGCAATCTACGAAATGAAGATGAATACAAAATGCGAGCGTAATCCCGCTGATAGTCATCACGATTTCGTGATTCAAAATTGGCCCCTGAGTGTTCCCTGGTGTTTGACAGGGCTTTGATCAACTTTTGTTCTTGCTCTTGCGCAAATGCTTTTAACTCTTTGTCATACATATTTTATCCTTTCTGAGGAATAGATTAAGCTAAAATATAGGATGAACAAACCAAGTGGCTATGTGCTTTAGGGTGATTATTTAGTAATAAATACTACCCATTACCGCAAACTTAAATTACATAACTTGGCCCATAATCTATTAAGCGACATAGACTATTCTTTTGCAACGTCTGCTCTTAAAATAAATCTGCGATCATAACTACTTAGCAAAATTATATCCCTAGATTGCCAATCCGCCCCAAAACAAAAAACGCCCGCCTTCCCGCGAGCGCTTCCCCCAACCCCTTCACAACTCCCCAAACCCCAGCACCCCATCCCTCTCTGCCAGGCTTGCATAAACCTCCTCAACCGCCCCCTTTACCGCCTCCGTCATCGGATAATAAAACCCAACAATATCCGGCTGAACCCCTAAGAAGATCACCTCCCCAACATCCCCCCGTAGCTGCTCCACCAGGTAGTTGAGCGGCATGTTGTGGGTCGTCATCATAAACATCTCGGCGATGTCGTCCGGGTCGATGCGGCGGATCTCGCCGGGGTTGAGCCCCATATCCGTCGCATCGACAATCAGCAGCCTCGCCGGACGCAGTTCGCGGATCGCCACTACCTCGTTTTCCGGAGCGCTGCCGCCGTCGAACACTACCCAGTCGCCGCGCGGCGCGGCCTGGCACATCTCCGCCAGCAGCGGGCCGGCGCCGTCGTCGCCCATCATGCTGTTGCCGACGCAGAGTAAAACATCAGTCACGTTGTCTCCTCACCATCAGATAGATGGCGTTTTCCTGGTGGATGGCGTGGAGCATGGCGAGCATCTCGCGGCTCCACGCCTGCTGCTGCGCGGTCTGGCGCGCAAGAGCCGCGTGAAAGGCGTTCGCCAGCATCGTTATATGATTACTGTCGATGACGATCTCCCCGTAGCGCGGCACGCCCTCCATTTTGCGCCGCGCCTCGCTGCCCGCCTCCAGGGTGGCGATCCACGCCAGGTAGTCATCCCAGGGGCAGGTGAGCACCGCCGACAGGCAGTCGATCACCCCCAGATGGTGGCCGATAGCCAGCCCGTAGTAGATCACCTGCTGGGCGTCGGCGGGGGTGTCGTCACTTTCGTCGATGAACTTGCGGCTGAGCTGGCTGAAAATTACCGATTCACCCATCAGACACGCTCCTGCCCGACCACCTCGATAAGGTTGCCCACGATCTCGGTCAGGCGCGGATCGTTCTCCTGGGCCAGCCAGGCCGCCACGCTCCCTTCGCCCTCCAGCAGATGGCGCATAAAGTCGTCGGCGATCTGGCGGCCATAGCGGTAGCCCGCCAGGCGGCGCGCGGCACGGTCGACGCGCACCCGCAGGGGCTGCACCATCTCCGGATGCAGCAGTTCGGCGGGCTGGTTGTCCAGGTTGCCCGGCTCGCGGGCGTGGATTTTTTGCTCCAGCAGCCCCAGCGCCATGGCAAAGCCGTACAGCGTGGCGGCAGGGGAGGGCGGGCAACCGGGGATATAAACGTCAACCGGGACGATTTTGTCGGTGCCGCCCCATACGCAGTACAGGTCGTGGAAAATGCCGCCGGAGTTGCCGCAGGCCCCGTAGGAGATGCAGATTTTTGGATCCGGGGCCGACTCCCAGGCGCGCAGCGCCGGGGAGCGCATCGCACGGGTCACCGCGCCGGTAAACAGCAGAATGTCGGCGTGGCGCGGGGAGGGCACCACCTTAATGCCAAAGCGCTCGGTGTCGAAAATGGGCGATAGGGTGGCGAAGATCTCGATTTCACAACCGTTGCAGCCGCCGCAGTCCACCCGGTAGACGTAGGCCGAGCGCTTGATGTTTTTCAGCAGCGCGGTCTTCATGCGGGCGATGGACTCATCCACCGTGACCGGGACCGGCATCCCCTGTTCGTCACGCGGCCCTAATAGTTCGCTCATCGCGTCGCTCCCTTCATTTCACGGATTAGCTGGATTTTTTCTGAAGGCGCAAGCCCCTGCAGGCGCTTGCAGTCCGGGCAGGTTTCAAAGCTCTCGCGGTGTGATTCCGCCCGCTTGTCCCCGTTGTGGCGCAGGATCGCAATTGCGTAATCAATCTCTTTTTGTACCGCGTAGGGGCGCTCGCACACCCGGCAGTTGCAGATGTCAAAGCGCGACTGCTGGAGAAAATCGGCCTTGCTCCACACCGCCAGCTCGTACTCCTGAGAGAGGGTGATGGCGGTGGTGGGGCAGACCTCCTCGCAGCGCCCGCAGAAGATGCAGCGCCCGAGGTTAAACTGCCAGGCCAGCTGGCCGGTGAGCAGATCGGTCTCCACCGTCAGGGCGTTCGACGGGCAGGCGTTGACGCAGGCCGCGCAGCCGATGCACTGCTTAGGGTCGTGCTCCGGCTTGCCGCGCATATTTTTATCAACCGCTATCGGCTGGAGCGGGTAGGACTCCGTCACCGTACCGGTTTTGATCACTTTTTTGATAAAGGTAAACATGGGTGCTCCGGGTTATTTCAGCGGCGAGTTCTTGCGTTCGATGCTGTAGCGTTCCAGCTCTTTATAGGGCACCACCTTGCTCTTCTTCTTACGCACGTCGACCACCGTCATGCGGTCGGTGCACGAGTAGCAGGGGTCCAGGCTGCCGATAATCAGCGGCGCGTCGGAGACGGTGTTGCCGCGCAGCATATAGCGCAGCGTCGGCCAGTTGGCGTAGGTGGCCGCCCGGCAGCGCCAGCGCCAGAGCTTCTGGTTGTCGCCGGTCATGCTCCAGTGGATATCATCCCCGCGCGGCGCCTCGCTAAAGCCCAGTGCAAAGCGGTTCGGGATGTAGGTAAAGCCCTCCACCATCAGCGGGCCGCCCGGCAGGTTATCCAGCCCGTAATCGATCATGTTCAGGGCGGTAAAGACCTCGTTGATGCGCACCTTCAGGCGGGAGATGACGTCGCAGCCCTGCTCGGAGTGGACCTCCATCGGCAGTAGGCCGTAGCCCACAAACGGGTGATCGGCGCGGGTGTCGCGGGCGTGGCCGCTGGCGCGCACCATCGGGCCCACATTGCTGAAATCGCGGGCGATCTGCGGGTCGAGGCGGCCGACGCCCACCGTGCGCTGCTCGATGTTCGGGGTGCTCATCAGGATATCCACCAGATCCTGCACGTCCCGGCGCATCTGCTGTGCCAGCAGGCGGGTGGCGATCATGTCCTCTTTCAGCATGTCGCGACGAATGCCGCCGATCAGGTTCAGGCCGTAGGTTTTACGCGCTCCGGTGAGGATCTCCGCCATCTTCATCGAGGTTTCGCGCACGCGGAAGAACTGCATAAAGCCGGAGTCGAAGCCGACGAAGTGGCAGGCCAGCCCGAGGTTCAGCAGGTGCGAGTGCAGGCGCTCCACCTCCAGCAGGATGGCGCGGATCATCTGGGCGCGTTCCGGCACCACGATCCCCATCGCGTTCTCTACCGAAGTGGTGTAGGCGGTGCTGTGGGCAAAGCCGCAGATGCCGCACACCCGGTCAGAGAGGAAGGTCACTTCGTTGTAGCCCATGCGGGTTTCGGCCAGCTTCTCCATGCCGCGGTGGACGTAGAACAGGCGGTAGTCGGCGTCGATGATGTTCTCGCCGTCAACGAACAGGCGGAAGTGGCCCGGCTCGTCGGAGGTGACGTGCAGCGGGCCAATCGGCACCACGTTGTTTTTCTTGTCGCCAAGTTCGTTAATAAACTCGTAGGTCTCTTTATCGGTGGTGGGGGCCGGGCGCTGGCGGTAATCCATGCTGTCTTTACGCAGCGGATAGAGCTCGTCCGGCCAGTCGTCCGGCAGCACCAGGCGGCGCTCGTCCGGCAGGCCGACCGGGATCAGGCCGTACATATCGCGCACTTCGCGCTCGCCCCAGACGGCTGCGGGCACCCGCGGCGTAACGGAGGGGAACTCCGGCTTATCGGCGTCCACTTCGACGCGCACGGTTATCCAGCAGCGGGTTCCCTGCTCCATCGAGAGCACGTAGTAGACGGCGTAGCTGCCGCAGAGCTGGCGCTCATCGTTGCCAAACAGCACCGACAGCCAGCCCCCCTGTTTGTAGTACAGGAACTCGACCACCTCCGGCAGGTAGTTGATTTTCACCGTGACGGTGATTTGATCTTTGGTCTGCCAGGCCTCATCCAGCACCACGCCAGGGAAGGCCTGATGCAGGGCGGCGAGATAGTGTTGACCAACTTTTTCTTCAAACATGGTTATTCTCTACAGTCACGCCGCCAGCACGGAGACGAAAGCTAAAAAGGCCAGACCAAAACCGGCCCAGGTAATGCGCGAGGTGGCGTTAAAACGCAGGCGCGCCATGCTGTTCTCAAACAGGGCGATAATGAGTACGCCCGCCACCAGCTTGAGTGCCGCAATGACCACCGCCAGCAGCAGGCCGCCGACGGAAAACTGCGTCATCTGCCCCCAGGGAATAAACACCCCGACGAACATCTGCAGCACCACCAGCTGTTTCAGGCTGATACCCCACTTGAGCAGGGCAAAGCCCGCGCCGCTGTACTCGGACAGCGGGCCCTCCTGCAACTCCTGTTCGGCTTCGGCCAGGTCAAAGGGCAGCTTGCCCATCTCGATAAAGGTGGCGAAGGCGCAGGCGCACATAGCAAGTAAGAGCGTCAGGGTGTGGGCCACCGGCCAGTGCCAGATGGTCGCGGCCACCGCACTGATGTGGGTGCTGCCCGCGACCTGGGCGGCGACCCACAGGCCAAGCAGCAGGATCGGCTCCACCAGCACCCCGAGCATCGCCTCGCGGCTGGCGCCGATGGCGGTGAAGGGGCTGCCGGTATCCAGCCCGGCGATGGCAAAGAAGAAGCGCGCAATGGCGAAGAGATAAATCAGGGTAATGAGATCGCCAAGCGGCGGTAGCGGCGAGGCGAGGGTAACCACCGGCAGCGCGCTGGCGATGGCGACCATTACCGCCACCATCACAAAGGGCGTCAGGCGGAACACCCAGCCGGAGGCGGCGGGTGCCACGCTCTGGCGGCCGAGCAGCTTAATCAGGTCGCGGTACTCCTGGAAGATATCCGGCCCGCGGCGGGTATGCAGCCGGGCGCGCGCCACGCGGGTAATACCGGCCAGCAACGGCGCAAGGGCAAACAGCACCAGCGCCTGAATCAGGGCGTAGATCAGGGTCATTTTCCGACTCCTTGTGAGACAACCACTACCACCAGCACCGCCAGCTCCAGCAGCGCAATACGGTGGAACACTAAGGCCGTGCGTTCACCCTGCCAGCCCGGAATAAAGCGCACCGGGTTCAGCCATTTGCGCAGCTTCAGCACCGGCGCAAAAGCCTCTTTTACCGGCATCGCGAAGCCGTGGGCGGTAATAACCATTGAGTCCTCATGATCGTAACCACACACCCAGGCCATGCCGCGGGAGCGGTTCGCCAGGCGATCGCCTTTGAACAGCACCATCACGATAAAGGGCAGCAGCAGGCCGGCGAGCAGCAACAGCGTAATCATCGGCTGCGAGACGGTGCTTACCGCGCCGCCGTTCACCGGGAACATCTGGCTAATGAGCGGCAAAAACCACGGCGCCGCCACCCCGCCCGCTACGCAGCAGAGCGCCGCCAGCCCGGTGCTGAAGGTCATAAGCCAGGGGGCGTCTTTAGCCTGCTGCGCTTCCTGAGTGCGCGGTGCGCCAAGGAAGGTAACGCCATAGACTTTCGCCATGCACATCACCGCCAGCGCGCCGGTAATCGCCAGTCCTACCGCCAGCAGCGGTCCCAGCAGGCGGGCAATAAAGAGGTCATGCGTGCCGAGGTTAAAGAAGGACTGATAAATCACCCATTCGCCGGCAAAGCCGTTGAGGGGCGGCAGCGCCGCCATCGCCATCAGCCCCACCAGCATGGCCAAAGAGATAACCGGCATTTTTTTGCCGATGCCGCCGAGCTTCTCGATATCGCGATAGCCGGTGCGATACCACACCGCCCCCGCGCCGAGGAACAGAGTGCTCTTGAACAGGCCGTGGTTAATCAGATGGTAGAGCCCGCCGGTGAAGCCCAGCGCGATCAGCAGGTTGCTTTGCAGTGCGATACCGGTCACGCCCGCGCCGAGGCCGAGCAGGATAATGCCGATGTTTTCCAGGGTGTGGTACGCCAGCAGGCGCTGGATGTTGTGCTCCATCAGGGCGTACAGCCCGCCGGTGAAGGCGGTGAGCATCCCCAGCAGCAACAGCAGCACCCCCAGCCACAGGGGAGGGTAAACCCCGCTCAGGCAAATCGTCAGCATGCCGTACAGCCCCACCTTCATTACTACCGTAGAGAAGAGCGCGGCAGCCGGGGCGCTGGCGTTGGCGTGGGCCTGCGGGGCCCAGCCGTGCAGGGGAATGACCCCGGCCAGCAGGCCAAAGCCCGCCAGCCCCGGTAGCCAGACGCTGGCACCCGGCGCCAGCTCGCTCGCCTGGGCCGCCATCGCCGCAAAGTCCAGCGAGCCGTAAAACTGCCACGCCTGCCAGCAGGCTAGCGCCAGCAGCAGCGTCCCCACACGGCCAAGCACAAACCAGAGCTTGCCGGACTGGGCGCAGCCGGTCAGGAACGCGGCGCACAGGGCCATGATCTCGGCCATCACCACCAGCCAGCCGAGGTTATCGGCCGCAATGGCCACCACGGCAGCGGCCATCAGCAGATTCATCAGCGGGCCGTGGCTTCTGGCCTGCGGATGGCGGGACCAGGCGATGGTAAAGAGACCGATAAAGCAGGCCGGCAGGCCAGTGGCGATAAGCCACACCGCCCGGATGCCCGTCAGCTGCACACCCACCTGTAGCCAGGGGATGTCGGCGTGCAGCGTATGGAACTGGGGAGCGGCCAACAGGGCGCTAAACCCTGCCGCCGTCGTCAGGGCGCTGGCGAGCGCGCAACCCGCCCCGGCAATCGCGCCGCTTGCGGGCCGGTTCGCGCAAAAGAGCAGGGCCAGCACGGCGCCGATGAGGTACACCCCTAGCGCCTGGTTAAGTAATGAAAAGGGGTTCATCAGCGCTCTCCTTGTTGCGACTGGAATAACGACAGATCGCCCAGATCCGTAAACACGGTGAGCTCACGCTTGCGCTTGCTGGCGCGGGCGATATCGTCATTGCTCACCAGATAGAGGGATTTGGTCGGACAGGTGCGAACGCACGCCGGGCCATCTTCGTCGAAGTAGCAGAGATCGCACTTCACCGCGATGGCGCGCACGCCCGGCACCCAGTCGAGGAACGGGCTGACGCGAGCCGGAGCCGGTGGGGCCATAGGCGCTTTGCTAGTATTGCTGTTGGCGGGGATAGCCAGCGGGCGGCTCCCGGCAAACTCTATTGCCCCAAACGGGCAGGCGATGCCGCACAGCTTGCAGCTTACGCACAGGCTCTCATTCAGCTGGATGGCGCCGTCAATGCGGGTGATGGCGTTAACCGGGCAGACCTGGGCGCAGGGGGCATCTTCGCAGTGGTGGCACAGCTGCGGCGCGGACTCATTCCGGTTACGCATCACTTTCAGCCGCGGCTGGCTTTGCAGGCCATGCAGGCGGTGGTTCTCTGAGCAGGCGGCCTCACAGGTGTGGCAGCCAATACACAGAGCGGGATCGGCAATTACAAAACGATTCACCTGGTTTCCTCTGGTGATAGTCATTTTTGACGAAATGTGTCGAAAACGTCATTTTCGACACCTGACGACGGCGTATTCAGGCGGCGGCGTGGTGTTGTGCCAGGCTCGCCAGGGTCAGCGACTCGCCGCGCGTGGTGGCCTGAAAGATGGCGCTATAAATGCCGCTGATTATGTTGAGGAAATGGTTCAGCACCGCCTCGCGCTCCTCAATGTTAATGCTGCCGTCCAGCACACCATCGTCGCCCAGGCGGGCGCGGCCAATCACCACGCGGTTTTCATCGTCACGCGCTTCAACGCTGTAGTTGAAGATATGGCCGTTAAAGGCCTGCTCGGGGGTGACGCGAATAAGGAAATGGTCAAACAGCCAGAAGGCCAGCCCGTCATCCGTGCCGCTGGCCGGGGTGAGGTGCAGGCTGGCTTTCGAGAGGGTAACGGCCTGAATCAGGGAGTTGCCGTAGCGATTCCAGTGGGCGCGCAGCACGCGCTGCTGTCCGGCAATAAAATGTGCTTGCTCACTTAATTCGGAAAGGTTCATGGGTAATACCTAATGCTCTGTTTACAAAGATGTCAGCATTAAGCACGTTCCATGCCAATTTTTAATTTCTTGATTATATTGAAAAATATAATTTAAGCGCGGCGCAATAACACAAAATGACATGTCATTTCGTCATCTTTGCCAGCAGCTATTCAGCGCTTTTAAAGTCCTTACAAGAAACATGGCATCAATATTGCTATACCCGGTAAGACTTACACCGGAACGAGCATCATGCACGAAATCACCCTCTGCCAGCAGGCGCTGGAATTAATTGAACAGCAGGCGCAGCAGCACCGCGTCAAGCGGATCACAGGCGTATGGCTACGCGTCGGCGCCTTTTCCTGCGTGGAAAGCAGCGCGCTGCAGTTCTGCTTTGAGCTGGTTTGCCGGGGCAGCGTCGCCGAAGGCTGCGAGCTGCACCTGGAAGAGCAGCAGGCGGAATGCTGGTGTCGGGACTGCCAGAAGTATGTCCAGCTTTTAACCCACCGCGTGCGGCGCTGCCCGACCTGCGGCGGCAGCGATTTACATATCATTGCCGACGACGGGCTGCATATCACCCGTCTGGAATTTGAACAGGAGTAAATCATGTGTACCACCTGCGGTTGCGATCGGGGCAACCTTTATATTGAAGGCGACGAGCGTAATCCCCACTCCGCGTTTCGCAGCGCCCCTTTTGCACCAGCCCGCCGCCCGCCGCAACGGATCATTCGCGTAGAGGCGGGGGATTTTGCCCCCGCAGAGCACCCTTCTGGCCAGCTTGATTACGGCCAGGGCGAAGCCGGCACCCACGCGCCCGGCCTGAGCCAGCGCAAAATGGTTGAGATTGAAATCGATGTGCTGAGCAAAAATAACCAGATTGCCCGCCACAACCGGGAGCGCTTTCGCAGCCAAAAACAGCTGGCGTTGAACCTGGTCTCCAGCCCCGGCTCCGGCAAAACCACCCTGCTGACGGAAACCCTTATGCGGCTCCAGCAGCGTGTTCCCTGCGCGGTGATCGAAGGGGATCAGCAAACGGTTAACGACGCGGAGCGGATCCGCGCCACCGGCACTCCGGCGATCCAGGTCAATACCGGGAAAGGGTGCCACCTGGACGCCCGAATGATCGAAGACGCAATGCAGCGCCTGCCGCTGGCAGAGGGCGGCATTATGTTTATCGAAAACGTCGGTAACCTGGTCTGCCCTGCCAGCTTCGATCTCGGCGAGCGCCATAAGGTAGCGGTGCTCTCGGTGACCGAAGGTGAAGATAAGCCGCTGAAATATCCCCATATGTTTGCCGCCGCCTCGGTGATGCTGCTCAACAAGGTCGATCTGCTGCCGTATCTCAGTTTTGACGTTGAGAAGTGCCTCGCCGCCGCCCGGGAGGTGAACCCGGAGATTGAGATCCTGCAAATCTCCGCCACCCGCGGTGACGGGATGGACGCCTGGCTTGCCTGGCTGGAGGCGCAGCGATGTGCATAGGCGTTCCCGGTAAAATCAGTGCGATACAAGAGGGCATGCAGGCCAAAGTCGAGGTCTGCGGCGTGATGCGCGATGTGGATCTGACCCTGGTCGGCACCCATGACGAGAACGGCCACAGCCGCCTCGGCCAGTGGGTGCTGGTCCACGTGGGCTTCGCCATGAGCGTGATTAATGAAGAGGAGGCGCTGGACACCCTCGCCGCGCTACAGAATATGTTTGACGTCGAGCCGGACGTCGGCCCGCTGCTGTTTGGCGAGGAGGCCCGCTAATGCGCTTTGTTGATGAATATCGCGATCCGGACAAGGTAATGCAGCTGATCGAGGCCCTGAAGGCCCGCGCCGGGGAATTATCTTACACCCCGCAGCGCCCGCTGCGGATCATGGAGGTGTGCGGCGGCCATACCCACGCCATCTTTAAGTTCGGGCTGGACAGGCTTCTGCCCGAAAATATCGAGTTTATCCACGGGCCCGGCTGCCCGGTGTGCGTCCTGCCGATGGGGCGCATCGACACCTGCATTGAGATCGCCAGCCGCCCGGAGGTGATTTTTTGTACCTTCGGCGACGCGATGCGCGTGCCGGGCAGGAACGGCTCGCTGCTGGACGCCCGGATGCGCGGCGCGGACGTGCGCATTATCTACTCGCCCGCCGATGCCCTGAAGCTGGCGCAGCAGAACCCGGATCGTAAGGTGGTCTTTTTCGGTCTTGGGTTCGAAACCACCATGCCCGCCACCGCCCTGACCCTGCGCCAGGCGAAGGCGGCTAATGTGCAGAACTTCTACTTTTTCTGTCAGCACATCACCCTGATCCCGGTGCTGAAAAGCCTGCTGGAGCAGCCGGAAAACGGCATCGACGCTTTTCTGGCACCGGGCCACGTCAGCATGGTGATTGGCACCCACGCCTACGATTTTATCGCGGCGCAGCACCGGCGGCCGCTGGTGGTGGCGGGCTTTGAGCCGGTCGATCTCCTGCAGGGGGTGTTGATGCTGGTGGAGCAGAAGATTGCCGGCGACAGCCGGGTCGAAAATCAGTATCGCCGCATCGTGCCGGACGCGGGCAACGCCGTGGCGCAGGCCGCCATCCGGGAGGTATTTGCGGTGGATGGCGACAGCGAGTGGCGCGGGCTGGGCATTATCAACCAGTCGGGCGTGCATCTGACCGAGGCCTATCGCGCCTTTGACGCCGAGCGCCACTTCCGGCCCCGGGCGCAAAGCGTCTGCGACGATCCGCAGGCCCGCTGCGGTGAGGTGCTGACCGGGCGCTGTAAACCGGCCCAGTGCCCGCTGTTTGGCGGCAAATGCACCCCGCAAAGCGCCTTTGGTGCGCTGATGGTCTCATCCGAAGGGGCGTGCAGCGCCTGGTATCAGTACCGTTCTCAGGAGTGTGAAAGTTGAAACAGATAACCCTCGCCCACGGCAGCGGTGGACAAGCCATGCAGCAGCTGATCGGCGAGCTTTTTATGCGCGCCTTCGCCAACCCGCTGCTGGCCGAGCAGGAAGATCAGGCGCGTATTCCGCTGCATGAGCTGACCGCCTGCGGCGACCGGCTGGCCTTTTCCACCGACAGCTACGTGATCGATCCGCTCTTCTTCCCGGGCGGCGATATCGGCAAGCTGGCGGTATGCGGCACGGCGAACGACGTGGCGGTGAGCGGGGCGATCCCCCGCTGGCTCTCCTGCGGGTTTATCCTGGAGGAGGGGCTGGAGATGGCAACCCTTGAGCGCATCGTCGCCAGCATGGCCGCCGCCGCCGCCGCGGCCGGGATCCAGATTGTGACGGGCGATACCAAAGTGGTGCCGCGCGGCGCGGCGGATAAGGTGTTTATTAATACAGCAGGTATCGGTACTATTCCCAGCGGGCTACACTGGGGCATGCGCCAGATTCAGCAGGGCGATCTGCTGCTGGTCAGCGGCACCCTTGGCGATCACGGAGCGACCATCCTGAACCTGCGCGAAGGCTTAGGCCTGGAGGGCGATCTGCAGAGCGACTGCGCCGTACTGACGCCGCTGATTCAGGCGCTGCGCGCGGAGCCTGGCGTGCGCACCCTGCGGGACGCCACGCGCGGCGGCGTGAACGCCGTCGCCCATGAATTTGCCGCCAGCAGCGGCTATGGGATTGAAATAGACGAGGGCAGCCTGCCGGTGAAATCCGCCGTGCGCGGCGCCTGCGAGCTGCTGGGGCTGGATCCCCTTAACTTTGCCAACGAAGGCAAGCTGGCGATTGTGGTGGAGCGCCAGGCGGCAGAGCGGGTGCTGGCCCTGCTGCGCCAGCATCCACTTGGCGAGCATGCGGCAATTATCGGCGAGGTGGTGGAGCGCAAAGGGGTACGCCTCACCGGCCTGTACGGGGTGAAACGCACGCTTAATTTGCCCCACGCTGAACCGCTACCCCGTATTTGCTGATCCCGGCCCTTACTTTTCTGGATACTCTGGATAGAACGCATGTCGTATACACCCACGAACGATCCCATCGATCAGGGATTGTTCGATATAACCCGTACTTTGCTGCAACAGCCGGATCTCTGCGCCCTGGCGCAGGCGCTTACCCAGCACGTCCGGCAGATAAAGCTGGCGGATCGCGTCAATATTCTGCTCTGGCAGTCAGAGCAGCGGCGAGTTTACCTTTACGGCACCGATGAGCAGGGGCTGGAGGTCCGTTATGAAGATGAGCCATTGCTGGCGAACGGCCCTTTTCACCGCATGCTGTCGCGCCCGGACGTGCTGCACTGCAAAGCCGAACAATTTAACCAGACCTGGCCGGCGCTTGCCGGGCTGGCGCTCTATCCCCCCTTTGCCCACTACTGCATGACGCCGCTGGCCGCCGATGGCCGCATCTTCGGCGGCTGCGAGTTCCTGCGCAATGAGGATCTTGCCTGGCGCGACGCCGATTTCTCCCATCTGCAAACGCTCACCCAGGCGGTCGGCCTTGCCGTGGAGCAGATCCAGGCGCGGCTGAACAGCAGCGACAGTTACGATCTGCTCTGCCGCGAGCGCGACGACTTCCGCCTGCTGGTGGCCATTACCAACGCCGTGCTGTCAAAGCTCGATCTCGATGAGCTGGTGGCGGAGGTCTCCCGGGAAATTCAGCATAACTTTGGCATCGACTCCATCAGCATGGTGCTGCGCAGCGACCACCCCGGGAAGCTTATCGTCTTCTCCACCCATTACCTGGATAAAAACGCCCCCCTGCAGGATCAGAGCGAGGTGGACGAAAGGGGCACGCTGTCAGAAAAGGTGATGCGTAATAAGCAGATGCTGATGCTTAAACTCCACCACCGGGATCGCCACGCCCCCTACGAACGAATGCTGTTTGATATGTGGGGCGAACAGGATCAGACGCTGTGCCTGTTCCCGCTCATTTTCCGCGACCGGGTGCTCGGCACCCTGAAGCTGGCCCAGTGCAAGGCGCAGGTGTTTACCGCCGCCAACCTGAAGCTGCTGAGCCAGATTGCCGAACGTATCGCCATCGCCGTGGATAACGCCCTCTCGTACCGGGAGATCAGCCATCTTAAGGAGCGCTTGATCGACGAAAACCTCGCCCTCACCGAGCAGATCAACAACGTCGCCACCGATTTTGGTGAAATCATTGGCCGCAGCAGCCCCATGATGACGGTGATGAAGCAGGTAGAGATGGTGGCGCAGAGCAACAGCACCGTACTGATTCTGGGCGAGACCGGCACCGGGAAAGAGCTGATTGCCCGCGCCATTCATAACCTGAGCGGGCGCAGCGATCGGCGGATGGTGAAAATGAACTGTGCGGCCATGCCCGCCGGCCTGCTGGAGAGCGATCTCTTTGGTCACGAGCGCGGTGCCTTTACCGGGGCCAGCGCCCAGCGCATCGGCCGCTTTGAGCTGGCGGATAAAAGCACGCTGTTTCTCGATGAGGTGGGCGATATGCCCATTGAGCTACAGCCCAAGCTGCTGCGCGTGCTCCAGGAGCAGGAGTTCGAGCGGCTCGGCAGCAACCGCACTATTCGCACCGACGTGCGCCTGATCGCCGCCACCAACCGCGACCTGAAGCAGATGGTGGCCGACCGCGAGTTCCGCAGCGATCTCTACTACCGCCTCAACGTCTTCCCCATCTGGCTGCCGCCGCTGCGCGAGCGCCCGGAAGATATTCCCCTGCTGGTGAAATCCTTCACCTTTAAGATTGCCCACCGGCTGGGGCGCAGTATCGACAGCATTCCGGCGGAGACCCTGCGCCTGCTGAGTAAGATGGAGTGGCCCGGCAACGTGCGCGAGCTGGAAAACGTCATTGAGCGGGCGGTGCTGCTGACCCGCGGCAACGTGCTTCAGCTCTCCATGCCGGATATCGACTTCCACCGGGCGGCGAGCGTTGCGCTGCCGGAGCCGGAGCCTACTGTCAGCGATCTTCGCGAGGGCGAGGAGGAGTATCAGCGCATTGTGCGGATCTTGAAGGAGACAAACGGCGTGATTGCAGGCCCGAGAGGGGCGGCGCAGCGTTTAGGGTTAAAGCGCACCACGCTCCTGTCGCGCATGAAGCGGCTGGGCATTGATAAAAATTCCCTTTCTTAATTTCCCCGGGAATAAATGCGCGATCTCCATCCGGAGATCGCGCACCACATCAGGACTTAAACAGATCCTTCAGCGTATGGGGCTGGCAGCGCAGATACTGGTCGGGAGCACGCACCTGGGCGCCCAGCTCGGCGGCAGCGTGCCACGGCCATCTCGGGTTATAGAGCGCGCCGCGGGCGATACCGATGACATCAGCGTCGCCGCTCGCCACGATGGATTCCGCATGTTCGGGGTCGGTAATTAACCCAACCGCCACAACCGGGATGTTCACGGCAGCTTTTACCGCTCTTGCCAGCGGCACCTGGTAGCCGGGGTAGACCTCAATTTTCTGGTCCGGGTGCAGGCCACCGCTGGAGACGTGGATGACGTCAACGCCCCGCGCTTCCAGCATTTTCGAAAAGGCCACCGCCTCCTCAAGGTTAAATCCACCTTCCACCCAGTCGGTGGCGGAGATACGCACGCTGATCGGCTTATCGGACGGGAAGACTTCCCGCACGGCGTCAAAAATCTCCAGCGGGAAGCGGGCGCGGTTTTCCAGCGAGCCGCCGTACTCGTCCGTGCGCTTGTTAGAGAGCGGGGAGAGGAACTGATGCAGCAGATAGCCGTGGGCGGCGTGGATCTGGATCAGATCGATGCCGAGCCGGGCCGCGCGTTTTGCCGCGCTGGCAAACTGGTCGCGGATCTCCGCCAGCCCTTTGCTGTCGAGAGCGGTGGGGATGGTGTAACCCTCGGTATAGGGCACCGCCGATGGCGCTAAGGTCTGCCAGCCGCCCTGCTGGTCGGGAGGAATTTGGCCGCTCTTCTCCCAGGGTTTGTAAGTGGAGGCTTTGCGGCCCGCGTGCGCCAGCTGAATGCCTACCGGAATGTCAGACCATTTGCGAATGGTCGCCAGCACCCGGCCCATCGCCTCTTCGGTTTTGTCATCGTAGAGGCCGACATCGGCATAAGTAATTCGGCCTTCCGGAGAGACAGACGCCGCTTCAATGGTGAGCAGGCCCGCACCCGAGAGCGCAAGCTGCCCAAGATGCAGGGTATGCCAGTCGGTCATGCAGCCTTCTTCGGCGGAGTACTGGCACATAGGGGCGATCACAATACGATTTTCAATTTCCAGATTGCGGATACGCAAGGGGGTAAACAGCCTGGGTTTAGACATAGATATCACTCCAGTTATAGCGTTTGAACCAGTATCTTACTGATTGTTATTTAATTGCCGGTTACGCATTTGTGCCCATAAAAGGGTCATTCCGGTGACGCGTGCTCGCTGATGGCCTGCGCGGCGCAGATCAGCGCCAGATGGCTCAGCCCCTGGGGCATATTGCCCATCCACTCGCCGGTGCGGATATCAAACATCTCGTTGAAGGTCTCCACGTTGCCGCGGTTGCACAGGGTCTCGAGGATTTCACTCATCCGCTGTCGGGCGATGGCCGGCTCGCCCATCGAGGCCCAGGCCTCCGCCAGCCAGAACGAGCAGGCCACAAAGGTGCTCTCTTCCTGCTCCACGCCGCTGTAGCGATAGACCATGGCGCCGCTGTGGCCGAGCTGGCGATGGATGGCTTTATAGGTCAGCTTCATGCGTTCAGGATTGACCTGATTACCGTAGCGAGAGACCAGTGCCAGCGAGGCATCGAGCTGGCCGCCGTCCCCCACGTAGAAGCTGTAAGCCTGCTGGCTCTCATTCCAGCAGTTCTCTTCGATCCAGTCGCGGATCCTGTCCCGCTCCCGGGCCCAGCGCGCCTTCCACGTCGGTTCGATATGGTGGTTGTCTGCTAGTACCACGGCGCAATCCAGCGCCAGCCAGCAGGACATTTTTGAATGGGTGTAGTGGCGCTCTTCCGGTAGCTCCCAGATCCCGGAGTCCTTCAGCCGCCAGCGATCGGCGCACTGGTTGGCGAGATGTCCCAGGAAGCGCGAGGTGCCGAGATCCAGAATATGCCCGGCCTCCACGAAGAGTTTTGCCACCCCCAGCATGTCCGCGTACATGCTGAGCTGGCGCTGGCTGCGGGCGTTGTTGCCAAAGCGCACCGGCTGCGAATCTTTATAGCCGCGTAACTCCGCGAGGGTCTCTTCCGGAACCAGTTCGCCATCCAGGGTATAGCAGGCCCACATCTCCGGCCCGTGCTTGATGATGGTTTTCGACAGCCACGAAAAAGCGGCTTTACACTCCTCAAGGGTGCCGAGGAAGGTAAAAGCTTTGATGATCAGGCAGGCATCCCTCACCCAGGCAAAGCGGTAGTCGTAATTTTTCTCCCCGCCGATCCCCTCCGGCAGAGAGGTGGTAGCGGCAGCGGCCAGGGCGCCGGTGGGGGAGTACCAGAGAAACTTCAGCGCCAGCGCCGAGCGGATAACGTGATCTTTATAGAGCCCCTTGTACTTCAGGCCGTTGACCCAGTCCACCCAGGCGGTATGGCTGGTTTCGATGCGGTTATCAATGTCTTCAATCTCCGGCACTGCCAGAGGCTCGCACTGGGTGATCAGCAGGGCGATAATCTCTCGGCTGCCTGCCGTCAGAGTGATTTCCGCTTCCACCTCTTCGTCATCAGCCTGCAGGATCTGCACGTTGCTGGAGGTGTGCAGCATCGCCATTAGTTCACCGATATGATAAACGGCGCCTTTTTCCGTATCGGTCCGCCAGGGGGAGCGGGTATTAACCACGGTGCCGAAACGCAGATGCAGCCTGAAGGTGACGCTGCCGCTCTCTCCCTCCAGCCGGCGGGCCAGCTCGCTCCAGGGTAAACGCCCGGCCAGCGTACTGTTGATTGACTCGGTTAATAGCGCGGTTCCTTCCGCGGTTTTAAAACGCGTCTCCAGCACATTGCTGTCTTCCCGGTAGGCGCGCTCGACGGTGTATTCAGCCGCCGGGGTCAGGCTGAAAAAACCGCCCATGTCCGGGTCAAGCAGGCGATCGAAAAGAGGAGGGGAGTCAAGATTAGGGGCGCTCCACCAGTCGATGGATCCATCCGGGGCGATAAGAGCCACCGAGCGGCCCTCCCCGATGGCAGCATAATCGCCCAGCCCGGCAAAACCTTCATGGCGCACGGGGGTGTCGTAATTGGCATTTTTCACTGGATCATCCCTTTTCTGAAAGAACCACGGGTGGGTGAGGGCAGGGGTTATACCGTCCCGGTTCCGCCGTCAGAACACCATACCTGGCCCGAGCAGTAGCTGCTCTCATCGGACGCCAGGGTGACGTACAGCGGGGCGATCTCAACCGGCTGGCCCGGACGGCCCATCGGCGTATCGGATCCCAGGCTCTCAATGACCTCCTGCGGCTGCCCGCCGCTTATTTGCAGCGGCGTCCAGTACGGGCCAGGGGCGACGGTATTGACGCGGATCCCCTCTTCTGCCAGCTGCTTGGCCAGCGATTTGGTGAAGGCGACGATGGCGGCTTTGGTCTGGGCATAGTCCAGAACAATGGCGCCGGGATTGAACGCCTGTACGGAGGAGGTGTTAATGATGGACGCACCGCGGGAGAGGTGGTTGAGCGCCGCGCGGGTGATCCAGAACATGGCGTAGACGTTGGTTTTGAAGGTGGCGTCAAAGTCGGCGGTAGAGAGATTGCGAATCGAGGTGCAGTACTGCTGGCGCCCGGCGTTGTTGACCAGGATATCCAGCCCGCCCAGCTCCGATACCGCCCGCTCCACCAGGGTGTCGCAGAAGGATTCGGTACGAATATCACCAGGTATCGCCACGGCGGTACGGCCTTCAGCCTCAATCAGTTTTATCACGTCCTGCGCGTCGCTCTCTTCTTCAGGCAGATAACTGATTGCCACGTCCGCCCCTTCGCGCGCATAGGCGATAGCCACCGCGCGGCCGATGCCGGAGTCGCCGCCGGTGATCAGGGCTTTGCGTCCGCTGAGCCGTCCGCGGCCCTGATAGCTGGTTTCACCGTGGTCGGGCGGTGGGTCCATCTGCGCCGCCAGCCCCGGGAAGGGCTGAAGCTGTTCATTGAAAGGGGGGAAGGGGTACTTTTCGGGTGTGGTTTTATCCGTCATTCGTTGCACCTTAGGTTGCGTTGCCTGACTTTAAGCCTGGCATAAACGTGACAGATGTCTCGGTTTCAGCAGCAGAAATCGGCCGTACGGCAGCAATCAGCGCATCGGATCCACACATTCAGGAAAATTCTGGCTCTTTGTTCGGCGCGATAAAATTGAGAAAAAACCGTACTCTCCGTCCAGGCATTCCTGGCGATTTGTGCCAGACTTTAGGGTTTATTCACCCATGTTGAGAGGAGAAGGTCTATGAAAATCTGGATTGTGCTAAGTCTGGCTGCGGCGATGAGTTGCTCTGTTGTGGCATCGCAAGGTGGCTTTGGCTTCACATCTCAGGAGACCACCACCACCCTTTCAAGCCGCTAAGCTGATACCTGTTAATGAATAGATATGCTTACAGAAGCATATCTATTCATAATGACTCTGGAAAATCCCCTTCGGAAAGTGCTAGGTTATCGGGTCGATAACCTGGAGGCTTTTATGCTCGATATTATTCATTTTGGACTTTTCGCCCTGTCGGTTTTTCTACTGTCGGTTACGCCGGGGCCGGATATGGCCTACGTTATCGGCCAGAGCGTGGCGAACGGCCGCCGGGCGGGGATTATCTCTGCGGCGGGGGTCGCGTTGGGTAGCTGTACCCATGCGGTGGCCAGCGCCGTCGGCTTAACCGCGCTGATTACCGCCTCGCCGGTGATGTTCACGGTTATTAAATATCTTGGGGCGGCCTACCTGATGTATCTGGGCAGCCGGATGATTATCGGCACCCTCGTCAAGCGGGCCACGCAGGAGGCAGATAAGCCGGTGATTAAAACCCAGGTGAGTGCATCCAGCCTGCTTTCACGCGGCTTTATCACCACCCTGACCAACCCCAAGGTGCTGCTGTTCTTTATCTCTTTCTTTCCGCAGTTTGTGCTGCCCGAGGGCGAGCACCATGCCAGCTCCTTCCTGCTGCTGGGGATGACCTATGCCCTGATCGCCTTTTTAACCGATATGACCTTCGCCCTGCTGGCCGGAAGCGCCGCCGGCGCGGTATCAAAAAATCAGACCTTCCAGCGGCTGCTGGACCGCATCGTGGGGGCGACGTTTATCGCTTTAGGCATCCGGCTGGCGCTCACGAGGCGCTAAGATCCGTTTTTAGCCAGCACCCTGGTCACCGACGCCGGAAATTGAGCGAGCTTATTCGCCGGACGCACCGGGCGTCGCACCAGCTCGCCCCCGCAATTTGGGCAGCGGTTGTTCAGCACCTGCTCCGCGCAGGTGGCGCAAAAGGTGCACTCAAAGGAGCATATTCTCGCCGCCAGCGAGTCCGGCGGCAGGTCAAGGTCACAGCATTCGCAGTTAGGACGGAGTTCCAGCATCGGGCGTTCCTTGTAAGAGTGGTAAGAGCAGGCTTAGCCAGGATATCTGCCGCTCTCCGTACCGGCAAGGCGCGGTAAAAAATATTATCAGCGCCTGCGGCAACCCGGCCCAGGCTAATACCCGGCACTAACAGCGTGTGGGAGTTATCACAACAACGCGAAAGATTTGTCGCGATTATGCATGCCTTTGCTGTGTATCACTTTTTCTCGCCTGAAGGTGGTTTATGGTGCGCTTCACTCCTCTGTTTCCAGAACAGCAATGATGAATAACACATTAATGATGGCGCTGGTCGCCTGCGCTTTTTTTCTGCCAGGCAATGCCGCCGCCAAAGGGCAGGCGATGTCGGATGCAAAAGTAAAAGAGCAGATTATTGCCGAATCCATTGCAGCTTATCCCGGCGTCTGCGCCTGCCCCTTTAACCGGGCGAGAAACGGCAGCGCCTGCGGCAGACGTAGCGCGTGGAGCAAGGCCGGCGGCTATGCTCCCGTCTGCTACAAAGATGAGATAACGGCGGAGATGGTCAAGCAGTGGCGCGAGCAAAACGCCGGTTAAGCCAGACTATGTTCGCCCCGCCGCCTCCAGCGCGCCAAAGCTGACGATTCTTGAGCGACCCTGCTCTTTTGCCCGGTAGAGCGCCACGTCGGCGGCGCGCAGCAGGTTGTCGCTCTGGGCATGCTGCGGATAGCTGGCGACGCCGATAGAGACATCCACCTGGCCCAGATCCGTCAGGCCATAGCGCAGCGTCAGGGCGCGCACGCCATCGTAAATGTCGGCGGCGCAGGCCAGTGCCTCCTCTTCGCCAGCGCCGGGCAGCAACGCCAGAAACTCCTCGCCGCCGTAGCGAAACGCCAGCCCGGCATCGTGCACCTTGCGCTGGATAATCTCCGCCACGCTTTTTATCACCCGATCCCCCGCCTCGTGGCCGAAGCGATCGTTAATGCTTTTGAAATGGTCGATATCAATCATCAGGCAGCTTATCGGGCTGGCGCTGCGCATGGCCTGGCTCAGCTGGGTGCGCAGGGTATCTTCCAGATGATGGCGGTTGCGCAGCCCCGTTAGCGGATCGAACAGGGCTTTTTCCAGCAGGGCATCGCGCAGACGCTGGTTCGCCAGGGCCAGGCCGAGCGCCTCCGCCATCAGCTCCAGATAGGCGCGGGAGGGGGCCGTCTCCGGCGTGATGTTCTGGAAGGTGAGCAGGCCGATGGCTTCGCCCTGGGCGATTAGCGGCACGCAGAGCGCCGTCTGGTCGTGGCCGGCGGGCAGGTGATAGCAGACGATATCCGGCTCGCCCGTGACCGGCGGATGGCTCTGCCCGCGCCGCACCGCCCAGCATTGATCGGGCACAAAGGGCTCGGGCTCGCCCGGCGGGTCGAGCCACTCCACCACGCAGCGCATCTGCCAGGGGCTTTTGTCCAGAATATAGAGCCGCCCGGCGATGCCGGGGGCGATATTGGGGGCGAACATCAGCGCCACGTTAAGCACGTCCTCGAAGCTTTCGCACCCCTGCAGCCGCTGCGTCATCCGCGCCAGCAGCTCGCGGATCGCCCAGTCCGCGTCCCGCTCTTTCTCCAGCCGTTGCCGCGCCAGGCCGTTCTCACGAAAAATACGAATGGCCTGTGCCATGTCGCCAATTTCGTCGATCTGCCGGTAATCCGGCGCCTCGACGGCATAATCCTGGGAGGCCAGCCGGTTGACCACATCGCTCAGGCGCACCACCGGGCGCAGCACCCGGCGTTTAAGAATAAAACCCAGCACAAACAGGAACAGCAGGGCGGTCAGCCCCACCATCACCTCAGAAAGGGTGCGCAGCCCACGAGAGGTGCGGGTGGCCTCTTCGATGGCATTCTTCACCCGGCTATCGAGCAACTGCCGGAAGTGGTCGATCTGGTGCTGGCCCTGCTCCAGCGCCTGCTCGTAGGGCTGGCCGTACAGCAGGGCAATCGCCTCTGCCTGCTGCCCGCGAGCGGTCTGCGCCAGCGCGGTACGCTGCTCGTCCCCCAGTTCGTCGGCGATGTGCAGCCCCTCCAGCAGCAGCGCCAGCTCTTCACTGTTGGCGCCCGCATCCTTCAGCTTTTGCAGGCGATGTTCGGCGGCGACCTGCGTGTCGGCCTTCTGGCGCCACGCCTCAAGCGTCGCGGGATCCTTTTTGACGACGTAGAGGCGGGCCAGATCGGAGAGCGCCCAGGCGTCTACTTCAACCTCTTCGCTCAGGCGATCAAAGACATAGCGCTGTTCAATGGCCTTCCGCTCGGCCTTCTCGGCGCCAGAGGCCATCAACATCGCGATGCCCGACGCAATGGTCAGGAAAACCGTGGCACCGTAGGCCCAGTTCGTCATAGTGGCAATACGCAACGGCTGTTTCCTTTTGCGCGGATGGATGAAGCATCTTGAGTAAAATTATAGGTAACCGCCGGTAAGTGGCGAAAAAAAATGGCGGCAACCGGCTGCCATTCAGGGAGTTACCACGGGGCTCAGAGGTCCGGCGGGTTACGCCCCTCTTCGATAAATTCCGCGTCCAGCTCCTCGGTATTACCGGCGTGGTCGCGCCCGGAGAAGAGGTTCCAGCAGGCAATAAAGAGGGCGGCGATCAGCGGGCCGATAACAAAGCCGTTGATGCCGTACAGCTCCATCCCGCCGAGGGTGGTGATCAAAATCAGGTAGTCCGGCATTTTGGTGTCTTTGCCCACCAGCAGCGGGCGCAGAATGTTGTCCACCAGCCCGACGACAATCACGAAGAAGCCGACGATAAACAGCCCCTGCCACAGCTGGTGCGTGGCGAACAGGAAGATGGCCGCCGGCACCCAGACGATGGCCGAGCCCACGGCCGGCACCAGGGAGAGGAAGGCCATCAGCGCCCCCCATAAAATGCTGCCGTCGATACCCACGATCGCAAAGGCGATGCCGCCGAGCGTCCCCTGGACTATCGCCACTACCGCGGTCCCTTTAACCGTCGCCCGGGTGACGCCGACAAACTTGGCGAACAGGTGCTGTTTGGCGAAATCGGAGAGCGGCAGCGAGTCCATGATCTGACGCACCAGGTATGGCCCGTCCTTCAGCAGGAAGAACAGCAGATAGAGCATGATGCCAAAGCTGATGGCGAAGCCGAAGGTGCCCTTGCCGATCAGGAAGGCGCTGCCCGCCAGATACTGGCCGCCCTTCAGCGCCGCGTCGGAGAGCTTTTTCTGGATCTCGGCGGCGTTGGCCAGGTCATGGTCGGCCAGGAAACTGCTGGCCCAGCCCGGCAGGCGGTTAAAAATGCTGGCTACCACCTCCGGGAACTGGGTGTTGTTCTGCTGCAGCTTGGTGTACACCACGTTCAGCTCGATGGCGAGAGAGGAGAGGATCACCATCAGCGGAATAAAGACGATCAGACAGATGATGCCGATAGTCAGGATTGACGCCAGCCCGTTGCGATCCCCCAGCGCGCTGCGCAATTTGTTTTTTACCGGGTTGAAGACAACGGTAAGAATGGCGGCCCACAAAATGGCGGAGAAGTAGGGCGATAGCACGTCGAAGAAGGCCCAGGTGACGAGGGCGAGGATCAGAATAAAGAAACCTTTGGTCAGTCCGTTAAAGCGCATAGTGAGTCCTGGTTACTGAGAAACTCTGAGGACTATAGAACTGTTTAAGGGATTTACCAATGCCGTTATCGACAGGGCTTAGCGGCGGGGCGGCGGATCCCACTTTCGACTGACCGAAAACCGCAGCGTAGCGCGCCATGCTGTAAGAAACCCATTACGGAGGAACTGCTATGCCCTGGCGACCCATTCTGTATGTCATTCTGACTACCCATCCCCGGCTCAGCCCCCGACGCGCCCGCCTGCGGCTGGTCCACGGCTAGCTTTTTATTAACAATCGCGGTATAACACACCTTCTTTTGGATGTTTAGATGTCCATACGTTTAGAAGGTAATATGCAAACAGAACAAAGCGGGCAGCTAAAGCGCACCATGAAAACCCGCCACCTGATTATGCTGTCGCTGGGTGGCGTTATTGGCACAGGGTTATTTTTCAATACGGGCTATATCATCTCCACCACCGGCGCGGCGGGGACGCTGCTGGCCTATCTGATTGGTGCCCTGGTGGTCTGGCTGGTGATGCAGTGCCTGGGCGAGCTCTCCGTGGCGATGCCGGAGACCGGCGCCTTTCACGTTTATGCCACCCGTTACCTTGGCCCGGCGACGGGCTATACCGTGGCGTGGCTCTACTGGCTCACCTGGACGGTGGCGCTGGGGTCGAGCTTTACCGCCGCCGGTTTCTGCATGCAGTACTGGTTCCCACAGGTGCCCGTCTGGATCTGGTGCGTGCTCTTCTGCGCGGTGATTTTTGCCCTTAACGTTATCTCCACCCGTTTCTTTGCCGAAGGGGAGTTCTGGTTCTCGCTGGTGAAGGTCATCACCATCATCGCCTTTATCATCCTCGGCGGGGCGGCGATCTTCGGCTTTATCCCGATGCAGGACGGCTCTCCCGCGCCTGGCTTAAGCAACATCACAGCGGAAGGCTGGTTCCCGCACGGCGGGCTGCCGATCCTGATGACCATGGTGGCGGTTAACTTTGCCTTCTCCGGCACCGAGCTGATTGGCATCGCCGCCGGTGAAACTGAAAACCCGCACCGGGTTATTCCGGTGGCGATCCGCACCACCATCGCCCGGCTGATCATCTTCTTTATCGGCACCGTCTTTGTGCTGGCGGCCCTGATCCCGATGCAGCAGGCGGGGGTAGAAAAAAGCCCCTTCGTGCTGGTGTTTGAGAAGGTCGGCATTCCGTATGCGGCGGATACCTTTAACTTCGTGATCCTGACGGCGATCCTCTCGGCGGCCAACTCCGGGCTCTATGCCTCCGGGCGCATGCTCTGGTCGTTATCCCGGGAGAAAACGCTGCCGCGCTGCTTTGCCCGGGTCACTAAAAACGGCGTACCCCTGACGGCGCTCTCCGTTTCTATGCTGGGCGGCGTGCTGGCGCTCTTCTCAAGCGTGGTGGCACCGGACACGGTATTTGTGGCCCTGTCGGCCATCTCCGGCTTTGCGGTGGTGGCGGTGTGGATCAGCATCTGCGCCTCGCACTTTGTCTTCCGCCGTCGTCATTTGCAGTCGGGCCAGCCGCTGAGCGCGCTACAGTACCGCGCTCCCTGGTATCCGCTGGTGCCGGTGCTGGGCTTTGTGCTCTGCCTGGTGGCCTGCGTCGGACTGGCGTTTGACCCCAGCCAGCGAATTGCCCTCTACTGCGGGCTGCCCTTTGTCGCCCTCTGCTATGGTGCTTACTACCTGACCCAAAATCTGAAATCCCAGGAGCCTGAACATGTCGCAGAATAATCCGCTCACCGCCCTCCTCGATACCCAGCCGTTTGTGGTGCTGGACGGGGCGATGGCCACGGAACTGGAAGCGCGCGGCTGTAACCTTGCCGACAGCCTCTGGTCCGCCAGAGTGCTGGTCGATAACCCGGAGCTGATCCGCGACGTGCACCTCGACTACTACCGCGCCGGGGCGCAGGTGGCGATCACCGCCAGCTATCAGGCCACCCCGGCGGGCTTTGCGGCGCGCGGGCTGGACGAGGCGCAGTCCCGGGCGCTGATTGGCAAAAGCGTGGAGCTGGCGCGCAAGGCGCGCGAGGCCTATCTGGCAGAGAATGCCAGTGCGGGCACGCTGCTGGTGGCCGGTTCCGTTGGCCCCTACGGCGCTTACTTGGCCGACGGCTCGGAGTATCGCGGTGACTATGTGCGTAGCGCAGAGGAGTTTACCGCGTTCCACCGTCCGCGCGTCGAGGCGCTGCTGGACGCCGGTGCCGATCTGCTGGCCTGCGAAACGCTGCCGTCGTTTGCCGAGATCAAAGCCCTGGCGGCGCTGCTAAGTGACTATCCCCGCGCGCGGGCGTGGTTCTCCTTTACCCTGCGCGACAGCGAGCACCTGAGCGACGGCACCCCGCTGCGTGAGGTAGTGGCGACGCTGGCCGGGTATCCGCAGATTGTGGCGCTGGGGATTAACTGTATTGCGCTGGAAAACACCGTCCCGGCGCTTAACCATCTGCATAGCCTGACGCCGCTGCCGCTGGTGGTCTACCCGAATTCGGGGGAGCATTACGATGCGGTGAGTAAGACATGGCATCACCATGGTGAAGCGTGTGGGACGCTGGCGGGGTATCTGCCCGAGTGGCTGGCGGCAGGGGCAAAGCTGATTGGTGGGTGTTGTCGGACGACGCCAAAGGATATAGCGGAGTTGCGGACAAGGTAAAAGCAAAATGGCAACGCCAGTTGCCATTTTTAGGGTTTGCTCCCTCTCCCAGTGGGAGAGGGCCGGGGTGAGGGCATCAGGCCGCACTGGTTGTTCCCTCTCCCTGAGGGAGAGGGTTAGGGTGAGGGGGAACATGCGGCTCGATCGTTTCCCTCCTCAAATAATATTGCAATTTTGTTACATCCGTTACATAACCAACTCCCCCCAATTGCCAGCCCAACCGCAACGGGCATCATAGTCACACTATTCCCCTGAGGGCTCAGAGATGATCAAAGTCGTGCTGGTGGACGACCACGTCGTGGTGCGTTCCGGGTTTGCCCAGCTGTTAAATCTGGAAGAGGATCTGGTGGTAGAAGGCCAGTTCAGTAGTGCGGCCGAGGCCTGGCCCGCGCTATCGCGCAACGCCATCGACGTGGCGGTGATGGATGTCGCCATGCCGGACGAAAACGGGCTTAGCCTGCTAAAACGTCTGCGCCAGCAGCGCCCCGGCTTTCGCGCCATTATTCTGAGCATCTACGATACCCCCGCCTTTGTGCAGAGCGCCCTCGACGCCGGTGCCAGCGGCTATCTTACCAAGCGCTGCGGTCCGGAAGAGCTGGTGCAGGCGGTGCGCACTGTCGGTATGGGCGGGCACTACCTTTGCGCCGATGCGCTAAAAGCCCTGCGCGGCGGCGAGCCGACGGCGAAGGTCCTTAGTGTACTCACCCCTCGCGAGCGAGAAGTGTTTGAGCTGCTGGTGAAGGGCGATAGCGTCAAAGAGATCGCCTTTAAGCTGGAGCTGAGCCATAAAACCGTCCACGTGCATCGTGCCAACGTGCTCGGCAAACTCCAGTGCAATAGCACCATCGAGCTGGTCCACTTTGCCCTCGACAACCAATTGCTGATGGGCCACTGATGCAACGCCCGCTCCGGCACCTGGTGTTATCGCTGTTTATTATGCTGGCCTGGGGCACCGGCTGGCTGATGCTGTGGACGCTCAGCTTTTACCTCACCCACAACGGCCAGCAGGCGGTGCTTTTTCTGCCCCAGGGAGTCTACCTGGCGCTGCTGATTTTACTCCCGCGCCGCTACTGGCCGGCGTTGATAGTTCCGCCGCTGGCCGCCATGCTATGGCTGCACGGGGAACAGCTGCTTACCCACTTCGCCATGCTAGCGGCACCGCTTATCGGCGTGGCCAGCGCCTGGCTTGCGCTGCGCTACTGGCACCGTTTCCCGCTCTACTGGCAGCGGCTCTCCACCCTTATCGCCGCGGTGACGGTGAACGCCCTGCTGCAAACCCTGCTGCTGTCGCCGTGGCTGGAGAGCCCGGCCACGCTTCTGCTGCTGGCCTCCTTTACCGGCGGTGTGCTGCTCACCCCCTTCGTCTATCTGGTATTTGAGTTTTTACGCCAGCAGCACCGCTATCATCTGCTGGGGCTGGACACCAGCAACCCGCCGCTGCGCACCTCGCTCATTATCTGGTGCAGCCTGTTTTTTATTATCGGTATCGGCACCCAGATGGTACTCTCCCCCGCCCTTGAGCGGTTGCTGCTGATCGTGGTGTTTCTGCCCAACGTAGTAATGGCGTGGAAGTTTGGCTGGCAGGGGGGCGTGCTCGCCGGGCTGCTTGGCAGCATGATGATCACCATTGCCCGTCAGGTGGGAGTGGGCTTTAGCGACCTGCTGGAGCTGGAGATTTTTCTCGCCACCCAGTCGCTGCTGGGGATCGGCCTTGGGATCGCCATCAGCCGCCAGCAGCATCTGGCTATGAACCTCGACCGCTATCGGCGCAGGCTGGAGGCGGAGCTCCAGGCCCGGCGGGAGCTGACGGAAAAGCTTATCCATACCGAGGAAGATACCCGCAAACAGCTGGCCCGCGAGCTACACGACGAAATCGGCCAGAACATCACCGCCATTCAGATCCAGTCCCAGCTGGTGAAGCGCGCCGGCGACACGCCGCTGGCGGTGGAGGCGGCCGGGCAGATCGGCGAGCTGGCGCGACGCATTCACCACTCCACCCGTCAGCTGCTGCGCCAGCTTCGCCCGCCGGTGCTGGATGAGCTGTCGCTGCAGGAGGCGCTGCACCATCTGGTGAATGAGTTCGCCTTTGCCGAGCGCGGCATCGCCTGTCGTTTTGATTACCAGCTCGCCACGCCGCCCCGGAGTGAAACCCTGATTTTCACCCTCTATCGCCTGTTGCAGGAGCTGCTGAACAACATCAGCAAACACGCTGACGCCAGCGAAGTCAGCATCCTGCTATGCCAGCGCGGCGCGTTGCTGCATCTGGAAGTGCGCGATAACGGCACCGGTATCCATCCTCAACAGCTGCCGGGGTTTGGCATTCAGGGGATGCGCGAGCGCGTCTCGGCCCTCGGCGGCGAACTAACGCTGGAATCCCGCGGCGGTACCCGCGTAACTGTTAACTTGCCCACAGATTTGCATCAAACACCGCACTAACCAGGAAAAAGTCTTAGTCACGCCAGACTTTCTCTCATCCCATTTCAGCCGCGCTTACATACAGTCAATTCAAACGGAGAAGGTCATGCACGCACTGTCTGCTGAAGAGGTTTCACAACGCTACCGGGCGCTGCGCCCCAGGCTGCTGCTCTGTATGGCGATTGGCTACGCCGCGTTTTACCTGACGCGTAAAAGCCTCAATTACGTCCTGCCCGCACTGCAAATGGATTTGGGGCTGAACAAGAGCGATATCGGGCTCATTGGCTCGCTGTTTTACCTCAGCTACGGGCTGTCAAAATTTGCCGCGGGCCTCTGGCACGACAGCCACGGACAGCGGGCATTTATGGGCATCGGCCTGCTGGCGACCGGGGTGCTGAACGTGCTCTTCGCCTTCGGCGACTCGCTGGGGCTGCTGCTGTTTATCTGGACGCTAAATGGCTTCTTCCAGGGATGGGGATGGCCGCCCTGCGCAAGATTGCTCACCCACTGGTACTCGCGCAACGAGCGCGGCTTCTGGTGGGGGTGCTGGAATACCTCCATCAACGTGGGTGGGGCGGTTATTCCACTGATTTGTGCCTTTGCCGCCCACCGCTGGGGCTGGCAGGCGGCGATGCTAACACCGGGGATCATCAGCATCGTGCTCGGCCTGTGGCTGACCACAAAACTGCGGGGCACACCGCAGGAGGAGGGTCTGCCGACGGTCGGGGAGTGGCGGAGCGATCCGCTGGAGTTACGCCAGCAGCAGCAAAGCCCGCCGATGGGGCTGTGGCAGATGTTACGCACTACCATGCTGCAAAACCCGATGATCTGGCTGCTGGGGGCGTCGTATGTGCTGGTGTATCTCATCCGCATCGCCCTCAACGACTGGGGCAATATCTGGCTGGCAGAGAGCCACGGGGTCAACCTGCTGAGCGCCAACGCCACCGTGATGCTGTTTGAGGTGGGCGGCCTGCTCGGCGCGCTGTTCGCCGGATGGGGTTCGGATCTGCTGTTCAGCGGCCAGCGGGCGCCGATGATTTTGCTGTTTACGCTGGGGCTGATGGTGTCGGTGGCCGCCCTGTGGCTGGCGCCGGTACATCACTACGCCCTGCTGGCAGTCTGTTTTTTTACGGTGGGATTTTTTGTCTTTGGTCCGCAGATGCTCATCGGCCTCGCCGCCGTGGAGTGCGGGCATAAACAGGCAGCAGGCTCGATTACCGGTTTTCTTGGCGTGTTCGCTTATCTGGGGGCCGCGCTTGCCGGCTGGCCGCTGTCGCAGGTCATCGAAGTGTACGGCTGGTCGGGGATGTTCAGTTTGCTCTCTATCGCCGCGGTACTGATGGGTTTGTTACTGATGCCGCTGCTGATGGCGGGCATCACCGCTTCCCGCAGTCATATAACGTCATAACAAGGGCTGAATAATGAAAACAACGCTTCTCTCTACCCTCATTGCTTCCGGGATCGCGCTGGCGACCTTAACCGGTGCCGCACAGGCCAAAGGCCGTCTGGTGGTTTACTGTAGCGCCACCAACGAAATGTGCGAAGCCGAAACCAAAGCGTTTGGCGATAAATACGACGTCAAAACCTCGTTTATCCGCAACGGCTCCGGCAGCACCCTGGCGAAGGTGGATGCCGAGAAGAAAAACCCACAGGCCGACGTCTGGTACGGCGGCACCCTCGATCCCCAGTCTCAGGCGGGGGAAATGGGGCTATTGCAGGGCTATAAATCACCGAACCTGGAACAGATCATGGAGAAATTCCGCGATCCGGCAAAGGTGAAAGGCAATCTCTCCTCGGCGGTCTACGTGGGCATTTTAGGCTTTGGCGTCAACACCCAGCGCCTGAAAGAGAAAAACCTGCCGGTGCCGAAATGCTGGAAAGATCTGACCAAGCCGGAATACAAAGGCGAGATCCAGATTGCCGATCCGCAGAGCTCCGGCACCGCCTATACCGCGCTCGCCACCTTCGTGCAGCTCTGGGGTGAAGATCAGGCCTTTGACTACCTCAAGCAGCTGAACGGCAATGTCTCCCAGTACACCAAATCCGGCATCGCTCCGGCGCGCAACGCCGCCCGCGGTGAAACGGCGATCGGCATCGGCTTCCTGCACGACTACTCGCTGGAAAAAGAGCAGGGAGCGCCGCTGGAGCTTATCTCCCCGTGCGAAGGCACCGGCTATGAGATCGGCGGCGTGAGCATCCTGAAGGGCGCGCGCAACGAAGAGAACGCGAAGCTGTTCGTCGACTGGGTGCTCTCTAAAGAGGCCCAGGAGCTGGCGTGGAAAAAAGGCAAATCCTACCAGATCCTCACCAACACCACCGCCGAGACCTCGCCAAACTCGCTGAAGCTCGATGATCTGAAGCTCATCAGCTACGACATGGATAAATATGGCTCCACGGACGTGCGCAAGGCCCTTATCAATAAGTGGGTCAGCGACGTGAAGATGGGTAAATAAGCCCGCTAAGCGTGGTTATCGCCCGGCGCCACCCGGCCGCCGGGCCTCCAACACCTGGAAAACCTATGTCACACACATTAGCTCTCCATCCTGCCAGAAAGCGGGATGCGGTATTCCTTTGGGTTTTACTCGGCTGGCTGGCGTTCGCGCTGCTGCCGAGCTGGAGCCTTGATTACGGCCTGCTGGAGTCCACCGGCGACGAGATCCTCGACGCCTACGGCTGGTCACACGTTAACATCAGCTGGCTGTGGTATCTGCTGCCCACCCTGCTGCTGATTCGCCCGTTTAACGAGGCGACGCGCGGGCAGCGCGGCCGCCATTATCTTGACGCGGGCTGGGCGCTGCTGTGCATGGCCTTTATCGTCATCAGCGCCGCCGTCGAAGGGCGCGGGTTAGGCTATGCCACCATCGTGCTGTTTGTGGCGCTCGGCGCCATCATGACCCTGGCCCTGACCCGTCTCGAGTGGCTGGGCGGCGACCGCTTTGTGATTGGCTCGCTGATTACCATAGTGGCGCTGATCGGCGTCTTTATCGTCTGGCCGAGCATCGCCATTTTCATCCCGATGTTCACCAGCGCAGCGGGTGATTTCGCCCCGCTGGCCTTTATGAACGTGCTCTCCCAGTCGCACATCATTCAGGTGATTATCAACTCGGTGCTGCTGTCGATTGCCGTCGGCATCGGCTGTACCTTCTTCGGCCTGGTGCTGGCGATCTACACCACCCGCATCGCCAAACGCAGCGCCATTATCGGCCGCATCTTCTCCATTCTGCCGATCGTTACCCCGCCGTTCGTGGTGGGGCTGGGCGTGACCCTGATGATGGGGCGCTCGGGCTACGTCACCGAATTTATGGTGGAGTGGTTTGGGCTGACCAACACCAACTGGCTGTATGGTTTTACCGGCATCTGGCTGGCGCAGGTGCTGGCCTTTACCCCGATGGCCTTTATGATCCTCGACGGCGCCATCAAGACCATTCATCCGTCTCTGGAAGAGGCTTCCTACACCCTGCGCGCCAGCCGCTGGCAGACCTTTAACGGCGTCTTCGTGCCGCTGCTGAAACCAGCGCTGGCGAACGCCTTTTTGATCGTCATCGTCCAGTCGCTGGCAGACTTCAGCAACCCGCTGGTGCTGGGGGGCAACTTCGACGTGCTGGCGACGCAAATCTACTTCTATATCACCGGCTCCCAGCTGGATTACCAGGCGGCAAGCACCCTGGGCGCCTTCCTGCTGCTCTTCTCCCTGCTGGTGTTCTGTATCCAGTATCTGTGGATCGGCAAACGCTCTTACGTCACCGTCTCCGGCAAGTCCTATCGCGGCGACGTGCAGCCGCTGCCGGTGACCCTGGTCTGGAGCGTGATCGCCCTGCTGGCGGTGTGGGTCGCCTTTAACGCTCTGCTCTACGGCAGCATTTTCTACGGCAGCTTCACCGTCAACTGGGGGGTGGATTACACCCTGACGCTGGATAACTTTATCAAGCTTTTCGGCCAGGGAATGGGGGACGGGGCGTGGCCTTCGCTGCTCGATACCCTGCTGTATGCCGGGATCGCCGCGCCGATCACCGCCGCCTTCGGCCTGCTGATTGCCTGGGTAGTGGTGCGCCAGCAGTTTAAAGGTAAAAAGACCATCGAGTTCACCACCATGCTCTGCTTTGCCGTACCGGGCACCGTGGCGGGCGTCTCTTACATTCTGGCCTTTAACAGTGCCCCGGTGTACCTCACCGGCACCGCGGCAATTGTGATTATCTCCATGGTGATGCGTAACGTGCCGGTAGGTATTCGCGCCGGGATCGCGGGCCTGGGCCAGATCGACAAATCGCTGGACGAGGCCTCCCTGAGCCTGCGCGCCGGGTCGCTGCGCACCATTACGCACATCCTGCTGCCGCTGCTGCGCCCGGCCATTCTCTCGGCGCTGATCTACAGCTTTGTGCGCGCCATTACCACCGTCAGCGCCATTGTGTTCCTCGTCACGCCGGATACCCGCGTGGCTACGGCCTACATTCTGAACCGCGTGGAAGACGGCGAATACGGCGTGGCGATTGCCTACGGCTCGATCCTGATTGTGGTCATGCTGGCGATCATTTTCCTCTTTGACTGGCTGATCGGCGAGGCGCGTATCTCCCGTTCAAAAGCCAAAAACCAGGCGTAACCCTATGACTCAGAAACATTTCGTTGAACTGCGCAACGTCACTAAACGCTTTGGCGCAAACACGGTAATTGAAAACATCAACCTGGCGATTCCCCAGGGGCAGATGGTGACCCTGCTTGGCCCGTCCGGCTGCGGCAAAACCACGGTGCTGCGTCTGGTGGCCGGGCTGGAGAAGCCCAGCGACGGGCAGATTTTTATCGACGGCGAGGACGTGACCCACAGCTCCATTCAGCAGCGTGATATCTGCATGGTGTTTCAGTCTTACGCCCTCTTCCCGCATATGTCGCTGGGAGAGAACGTCGGCTACGGCCTGAAGATGCTGGGCGTATCGCGCGCGGAGATCAAAAGCCGGGTGAAAGAGGCGCTGGCGATGGTCGATCTGGACGGTTTTGAAGATCGCTATGTGGATCAGATCTCCGGCGGCCAGCAGCAGCGCGTGGCGCTGGCCCGTGCGCTGATCCTCAAGCCGAAGGTGCTGCTGTTTGATGAGCCGCTCAGCAACCTCGACGCCAACCTCAGGCGCAGCATGCGCGATAAGATCCGCGAGCTGCAAAAGCAGTTCAATATTACCTCGCTGTACGTCACCCACGATCAGAGCGAGGCCTTTGCGGTCTCGGATACCGTGCTGGTGATGAACAAGGGCAACATTATGCAGATTGGTTCCCCGCAGGATCTCTACCGCCAGCCCGCGTCGCGCTTTATGGCGAGCTTTATGGGGGATGCCAACCTGTTCCCGGCACGTTTTAGCGAGGAGTATGTGGAGATCCACGGCTACCGCCTGCCGCGCCCGCTGCATTTTGCCGCCCAGGGTTCCGGCACCGTCGGCGTGCGCCCGGAGGCGATCACCCTGAGCCAACACGGCGAGGCCAGCCAGCGTTGCACGATCCGCCACGTGGCCTATATGGGACCGCAGTATGAGGTGATCGTTGAGTGGCACGGGCAGGAGATCCTGTTGCAGGTGAACGCCACGCGGCTGCAGCCGGACGTGGGGGAGGCTTATTATCTGGAGATCCACCCGTACGGGATGTTTGTGCTGGCGGAGGTGGAGGCAAGGTAAAAGCAAAAAGCAACGCCAGTTGCCGTTTTTAGTGTTTGCTCCCTCGCCCTTTTGGAGAGTGGGAGCAAATCCCAACCCCCAAAAACCAACTAACCTTTCCCGTTTTTTTTCTAAAAACGAATCGTAATTAACGATGCCTTTTTATTCCTTTATCAAAATTCCGCCGCCGGAAATACTGCCCTCATAACAACAAGGGGAGTAGGCAACATGGCAATTTCATCGCGGATCACACTTCTCGGCGCGCTGGCGCTGTGGGCATTTCAGGCGCAGGCGGTAGATGTCACCGTCGCGTATCAAACCTCCGCCGAGCCGGCAAAAGTGGCGCAGGCGGATAACACCTTTGAGAAAGCGAGTGGGGCAAAGGTCGACTGGCGCAAGTTCGACAGCGGCGCGGCCATCGTGCGCGCTCTGGCCTCGGGGGACGTGCAGATTGGCAACCTCGGCTCCAGTCCGCTGGCGGTGGCCGCCAGCCAGCAGGTGCCGATTGAGGTTTTCCTGCTGGCCTCCCAGCTCGGTAACTCCGAAGCGCTGGTGGTGAAGAAAAACATCACCAAACCCGAAGATCTGATCGGCAAGCGTATCGCGGTGCCCTTTATCTCCACCACCCACTACAGCCTGCTGGCAGCGCTCAAGCACTGGGGCATTAAGCCGGGCCAGGTGCAGATCCTGAACCTGCAGCCGCCGGCGATTATCGCCGCCTGGCAGCGCGGGGATATCGACGGGGCGTACGTCTGGTCGCCTGCGGTGAACGAGCTGGAGAAAGACGGCAGCGTGCTGACCGACTCGGCGAAGGTGGGCGAGTGGGGCGCGCCGACGCTCGACGTCTGGGTAGTGCGCAAAGACTTCGCCGAGAAACATCCTGAGGTGGTGAAAGCCTTTGCCAAAAGCGCCATCGACGCCCAGCAGCCCTATATTCAGAACCCGGACGAGTGGCTGAAGCAGCCGGACAACCTGGAGAAGCTGGCGCGTCTCAGCGGCGTGCCGCAGGCGGACGTTCCGGTGCTGGTGAAGGGCAATACCTATCTCACGCAGGCGCAGCAGGTCCAGCAGCTCTCCGGCCCGGTGAATAAAGCCATTGTTGATACCGCCGGCTTCCTGAAAGAGCAGGGCAAAGTGCCGGCCGTGGCGGCGGACTACAGCCAGTACGTGACCGATCGCTTTGTGAAATAAGGGGGCGCTATGCTGACCATTACCAACCTGCACGCCAGCTATGGCGGTAAGCCCGCGCTGGAAGATATCAACCTGACGCTGGATAGCGGCGAGCTGCTGGTAGTGCTGGGTCCCTCCGGCTGCGGCAAAACCACGCTGTTGAATCTGATCGCCGGGTTTGTGCCTTATCAGCATGGCGCCATTCAGCTGGAAGGAAAAAAGGTGGAGGGCCCCGGCGCCGAGCGCGGCGTGGTTTTCCAGAACGAAGGGCTGCTGCCGTGGCGCAACGTGCAGGATAACGTCGCCTTTGGCCTGCAGCTTGCGGGTATGCCGCGGGCGGAGCGGCAGGCGGTGGCGCGGCAAATGCTAAAAAAGGTCGGGCTGGAGGGGGCAGAAAAACGCTTTATCTGGCAGCTTTCCGGCGGCCAGCGCCAGCGGGTGGGGATCGCCCGGGCGCTGGCGGCGGATCCGCAGCTGTTGCTGCTGGATGAGCCCTTCGGCGCGCTGGACGCCTTTACCCGGGAGCAGATGCAGACCCTGCTTCTGCGCCTGTGGCATGAGACCGGCAAGCAGGTGCTGCTCATCACCCACGATATCGAAGAGGCGGTGTTTATGGCCACCGAGCTGGTGCTGCTCTCGCCGGGCCCCGGCCGGGTGCTGGAGCGCCTGCCGCTGACGTTTGCCCGCCGCTTTGTGGCGGGGGAGCCGGTGCGCAGCATTAAATCCGACCCGCTGTTTATCGAACAGCGTGAATACGTCTTAAGCCGCGTGTTTGAGCAGCGGGAGGCCTTCTCATGAGTATCGTCTTCGGTGAAAAAACGCGGCGCGCCCGTCTGGCCCTGCGCTGGCCTCTTTCCCGGCAGCTTACGCTCAGCATCGGCACCCTGCTGGTGCTGCTGGCGATATGGTGGGCCGTTGCCGCACAGCAGTGGATTAGCCCGCTGTTTCTGCCGCCGCCGGGGCAGGTGCTGGAAAAACTCATTTCGGTTGCCGGCGCGCAGGGCTTTATGGATGCCACCCTGTGGCAGCATCTGGCGGCTAGTCTGACGCGGATCCTGGTGGCGCTGTTTGCGGCGGTGCTGATCGGCATTCCGGTGGGGATCGCCATGGGCTTAAGCCCCACCGTGCGCGGCATTCTCGATCCCCTGATTGAACTCTATCGGCCGGTGCCGCCGCTGGCCTGGCTGCCGCTGGTGGTGATCTGGTTTGGCATCGGCGAGACGCCGAAGATCCTGCTGATCTATCTGGCGATTTTCGCCCCGGTCGCCATGTCGGCGCTGGAGGGGGTGAAGAGCGCCCAGCAGGTGCGGCTGCGGGCGGCCCGGTCGCTGGGCGCCAGTCGGGCTCAGGTGCTGTGGTATGTGATTTTGCCTGGCGCCTTGCCGGAGATTTTAACCGGCCTGCGCATTGGCCTGGGGGTGGGCTGGTCCACCCTGGTGGCGGCCGAGCTTATCGCCGCCACGCGCGGGTTAGGGTTTATGGTGCAGTCGGCGGGGGAGTTCCTGGCGACTGACGTAGTGCTGGCAGGGATCGCGGTCATCGCTGCGATCGCCTTTGGTTTAGAGCTGGGGCTGCGCGCGCTACAGCGCCGCCTGACGCCCTGGCATGGAGAGATACAATGAGTGAACGTCTGATCATTACCCCGCTGGGGCCCTATATTGGCGCGCAGGTGTCGGGCCTGGATGTGACCCGCCCGCTGAGCGATAACCAGTTTGAGCAGCTGTACCATGCGGTGCTGCGCCATCAGGTGGTGTTCCTGCGCGAACAGGCGGTGACCCCCCAGCAGCAGCGCGCCCTGGCGCAGCGTTTTGGCGATCTGCATATCCATCCGGTTTATCCCCATGCCGAAGGGGTGGAGGAGATTATCGTGCTGGATACCCATAACGATAACCCGCCGGATAATGACAACTGGCACACCGACGTGACCTTTATTGAGACCCCGCCCGCCGGGGCGATCCTTGCGGCGAAGCTGCTGCCGGAAACGGGAGGCGATACCCTCTGGGCGAGCGGCATTGCGGCCTTTGAGGCGCTCTCTGCCCCCTTTAAGCAGCTTCTGAGCGGGCTGCGGGCCGAGCATGACTTTAAAAAATCATTCCAGGAGTATAAGTACCGCAAAACCGACGAGGAGCACCGGCGCTGGCAGGAGGCGGTCGCGAAGCACCTGCCGCTGCTGCATCCGGTGGTGCGCACCCACCCGGTCACCGGTAAACAGGCGTTGTTCGTTAACGAAGGGTTTACTACGCGGATTGTGGATCTGAGCGAGAAAGAGAGCGATGCGCTGCTCGGGTTCCTGTTTGCCCATATCACTAAGCCTGAGTTTCAGGTGCGCTGGCGCTGGCAGGAGAACGACCTGGCTATCTGGGATAACCGGGTGACGCAGCACTACGCCAACGCGGATTATCTGCCCCAGCGGCGGATTATGCAGCGGGCGACGATCCTGGGGGATAAACCGTTTTATCGCGCGGGGTGATCCTGGGGAAGGGGGGACCGATGGTGCGGTCTGGTGCCCTCACCCCGGCCCTCTCCTTTGGTGCGAGGGAGCAAACACTAAAAACGGCAACGCAAGTTGCCGTTTTGCTTTTACTTTCCCCTCACCCTAACCCTCTCCCCAAAGGGGAGAGGGGAAAGTGCGGTGCGGTTGTCGATACCGGCGCAGGTTTGCTTTTTCCTCACACCCTCTCCTGGAGGGGAAAGTAGGGTGCGGTTATCTATTCCGCCACCGTTCTGCTTTTCTCCCTCTCCCTTTCAGGGAGAGGGCCGGGGTGAGGGTGACAAATGGGCGCCGATATACCGCTGATAGCGGCTGGGTTTTATCAGGGTTAAATCCACCAGTACCAGCCCGTCCACGCAGTTGCTGAACGCCGGGTCACGGCCAAAATCGATAAACTGCACGCCGCCGGGCTCGCAGAGTTCGGAATACTGCTTGTAGAGCGGCGGAATGGCGCAGCCGAGGTTGCCGAGCAGCGATTTCAGCCTGGTCAGGTCATCCACGTAGTCCATCCCGCCAAACTGGGCCAGCACGTCCGGCAACGATGCCGGCCATGGCTGGCGCGAGGCGGCCAGCGGATGCGCGGCCGGGAACCAGAGGCGATAAAACGCCACCAGCAGATCCTGTGCCGCCGGGGGCAGTCCCCCCGAAATAGAGACCGGCCCGAAGAGGTAGCGGTAGTGGGGATTGCGCGCCAGCCAGGCGCCAATACCCGACCAGAGATAATCCAGGCCGCGTCGTCCCCAGTAGCGCGGCTGAATAAAGCTGCGCCCCAGCTCGACGCCGTGCTCCAGCACCTCCTGCATTTTGTCGTCATACTGGAACAGGCTGTAGCTGTAGAGTCCGTCCAGGCCGCGCCGTTTTACCTGTATTGCCGTCGGCATAAAGCGGTACGCGCCGATGATCTCCAGATCCTCCTCATCCCAGAGGATCAGATGCAGGTAGTCATCATCGTAGCCGTCGGTATCGCGGCGTCTGCCGCTGCCTTCGTCCACTGCCCGAAAAGCGACCTCCCGCAGGCGCCCCAGTTCGCGCAGCACCGGTGCCTCTTCCTGCCCGTTGCGCTGCCACAAATAGATAAACTTGCCATCGCTGGTTTTCCCAAGGCATTCGGCCTGCGCCAGCGCGCGTTTTAGCGTGGCCCTGGCTTCCGGGCGGGCGATGGCACACTGGGTTTTGAAGAGTCCCGGCGCGCCTTTGCCGAGACGCAGCAGGTGCTGGCGGCACCGCTCGGCCATCTCGCGCGGTGCAAGCGCGGGGCTGAACCAGCTGTTCCAGGCAATCTGCTCGCCGATTTTGATTGGCAGGGTGCTGTGGCGGCGGCGGAACATCTGCTGCATTAGCAGCAGCATGGCAAGCGTGGGTGAAACCAGGGCGCTGGCGTAGAAGAGCAGGCTGTTGTGGGCCTGAATATGTACCGGCAGCAGCGGGGCGCGCAGCTTAGCGGCGAGCTTGATAAAGCCGGAGTGCCACTTTTTATCCTGAATCCCGTTACGCCCGGGGCGCGACACCTCGCCTGCCGGGAAGAAGATCAGGACGCCTGCGTTTTGCAGCTGCTGCTCCATCTGCAGCAGGGAGGTTTTCGCCGTCCTGCCGCCCATATTGTCCACCGGAATAAACAGCGAGCTGAGCGGCTCAAGGTGCGTCAGCATGCGGTTGGTCACCACTTTTACGTCCCGGCGTACCCGGGAGACGGCGTACAGCAAAGCCAGCCCGTCAAGCGTGCCTGTGGGATGGTTAGCCATAATGACCAGCGGGCCATGTTCGGGAATTTGTTCGAGGTCGCGGGCGGAAAGGGCGCAGTGAATATCGAGATGTTCAAGTACCTGCTCCACCATATCCAGCCCTTTCAGGTGGCGGTGGGCGGCGGCAAACTGCTGGAACTCTTCTTCGTAAAACAGCTTTTTTAACAGCCTTTTTTGCCAGGGCGCGGGCCTCGCCTGCGGCCAAAGGTCGTCGAGAACGCTATCGAGACTAAACATGGTCACTCCTCCTGCCGTCTTGCCCAGACAGTAGAAGGGAGAGATGTCGGTTATATGGCAGTGAGGTGACGTTTCGTGGTGAGACGCGCCGGGCAGGGCAAAGCCGCTGCCCGGCGTGAGGGCGGATTAACGCAGGATCTTCTTCTCGGCCAGATCCAGCGCGAAGTAGCTGAAGATCAGATCCGCGCCCGCGCGCTTGATCGCACCCAGGCTTTCAAGGATCACTTTCTCTTCGTCGATGGCCCCGGCCTGAGCGGCAAATTTGATCATCGCGTACTCGCCGCTCACCTGGTAGGCCCCCAGCGGCAGCTCGGTGCGCTCGCGGATGTCGCGCAGGATATCCAGATAGGCACCCGCCGGTTTCACCATCAGGCAGTCTGCGCCCTGGGCTTCGTCGAGCAGGGATTCGCGGATCGCTTCCCGGCGGTTCAGCGGGTTCATCTGATAGGTTTTGCGATCCCCTTTCAGCGCGGTACCTGCTGCTTCACGGAACGGGCCGTAGAACGACGAGGCGAACTTGGTGGAGTAGGACATGATGGCGGTGTCGGTAAAGCCCGCCGCGTCCAGCGCCTGGCGAATGGCCTGCACCTGACCGTCCATCGCCGCGGAAGGGGCGATAAAGTCGGCACCCGCAGCGGCGGCAACCACCGCCTGCTTGCCCAGGTTTTGCAGGGTGGCGTCGTTATCCACGCCATGGTCGCACAGCACGCCGCAGTGGCCATGGGAGGTATATTCGCAGAAGCAGGTGTCGGACATGACGATCATCTCCGGCACCGCCTCTTTGCAGATGCGGGACATACGCGCCACCAGGCCATCTTCGCGCCAGGCATCGCTGCCGGTGGCGTCGGTGTGGTGGGAGATGCCAAAGGTCATGACCGACCGGATGCCCGCATTGGCGATGCGCTCGATCTCGCGTGCCAGGTGCTTCTCGGGGATGCGCATCACGCCAGGCATGGCGTCGATGGCCTTGTAGTCATCAATCTCTTCTTCAACAAAAATTGGCAACACCAGATCGTTTAAGGAGAGGGTTGTCTCTTCAAATAACGCGCGCAGAGCCGGAGATTTGCGCAGACGACGGGGACGTGCAATTAAATCGGTCATGATATGCCTGACGTTCGTGAAACATGGATCCTTAGTTTACCCGATATGGCGGCAGGCTGTTTTACTAAAGTTGTCGTTATGGTCAGGCGAGCCGGCCTGCGTATGGAATGACTATTAGCTTAATTTGCCTGAAATAAAGTTTGTTATTACAAATAAAGCGACGAGCATCTTCTGTTATTTTTTTAGCTATCTGCCCGCTGCGGTTTTACTATTCAGCCGGGCCTTCATATAAATATTAAATTGCGAGTTTTTAATTATTTTCCCTGTTCTTTCAGGTTGTTGAAGATCTCATTCTATCTAAGTCGATCGCAGGCGCGCTGCCGCTAAATCGCTGGCCGCGTTGCGGCAGGGAAATTATATCCAGATGGAGCGGGGCAAACTGGTCGGCATCAACCGTTTGCCCTCACAGTATTAGCGCATTCAGGAGGCGGGCACGACCTGCGCTTTGTTCTCGCTTAGCTCGGCAACCAGGTTATTAATACCATCACTCATATTGACGAAGCGGGTATTGGGGGAGCGGGTGACCACCACAAACGCCCCCACGTTGGCCTGCGGGATCATCGCCATATAGGTGATAAAGCCGCCGCCGCCGCCCGTTTTTTGAATGATCCCCGGACGGCCATCCTTCGGTGCCATATAGACCCAGCCCAGACCCAGCGCATCCGCTTTACCCGGCACGTCCATCCCGATAACGCGCTGGAACTGGTTGCGCTTATAGATGATGGTCTGCATACGGTCGGCCTGATTACTGCGGGCATAAAAATCGGAGGAGAGGAATTGCTGCATCCAGCGCATCATATCCCCAGGCGTGGAGTAAACCCCGCCGCTGCCGATGGCCGCCAGGGTGTTATTACAGGGGCTGGCGCCTTTCTCTGCCACCATCAGGCGTTTGCACTGATCCGGCGACGGGGTAAAGGTGGTGTCTTTCATACCCAGCGGGCGGGTGATCTGCTCTTCAAAAAGCTGGGTATAGGGCTTGCCGGAGGCGCTGGCCAGCGCGTCCGCCAGTAAATCAAAAGCCAGATTCGAGTAGGCGGCCTGTGAGCCAGGGGCGCTCTTCAGAGTGGCGGTGCTGAGGTAATTCCAGCGCTGCTCGCGGGTGGGCCAGACGAAGACCGGGCGATGCGCCGCACCGCCGGGCTGCTCGCGGGGCAGGGCGCTGGTATGGGTCGCCAGATTCACCAGGGTAATAGGCGTTCCCTGATAGGTCGGCACCCGGGCGCCAGGCGGTGCATATTTACTCAGGGGATCGTTCAGTTTAACCACTCCCTGATCCAGCAGCTTCACCAGCATTTCGCTGGTCATCAGCTTGGTCAGGGAGGCGATGCGTATCACCGAGTCGAGCTGCGGATGCACGTTGTTGCCGGGGCGCGTTTCACCGAAGCTGCGGAAAACACGCTGATTACCATCAATAACCACCAGCGCCATGCCGGTTGCGCCGCTGCCGTAATAGATGAGGTTGGCGTAACGATCGGCAATGTCGGAGGCGAGGGCCGGGGCCGTCAGCGGCTGGGCAGCCTGCGCTGTCGATAAGCTCACCGCAAAGAGCGCGGCGGCGGAAAAAAGACCAGGTTTCAACGAAAAGCATCCATGTGGTGAATGAAGATAATAGTGCGTATTTATACTACTAACGGACCCGGTGCAATGGGGCGAATTGCATAACAATAGCGGGAAAAACGTAACCTCGAGTAAATAAAAACAATTTCATTGCTTTTCGTCTCCCAATTTGTGACATCGGGCTTATGATAGGGCTTCTCAACCTGGCCTCTCCCGGAGAAAACAATGTCTGAAAAACGCGTGGTAATGGTTATCGATATGCAGCAGGGGGTGTTTGCCACGCCGCGGCTTCAGCGTGAATTATGTGTTTCGCGAATCAATCAGCTGACCCAGGCTGCCGATACGGTGATTTTTATTCAGCATGCAGGACCGGGCGGGCTGGAGGAGGGCAGCGAGGGCTTTGCCCTGCTACCGGAGCTGCAGCAGCCGGAGGGGGCGTTTTATGTCACCAAAACCGCCTGCGATGCCTTTTATGGCACCGGGCTTGAGGCGCTATTGCGGGAGCAGGGGATCGACCGGTTTGTGATCTGCGGCTGCGCGACCGACTACTGCGTGGACACCACCTTCAAAAACGGCGTGAGCCGTGGGTACCATATCACCGTTGCAAAAGATGCCCATACCACCGCCGACCGTGCGGCGGCACCAGCAGAAATGCTGATTAACCACTATAACGATGTCTGGAGCGATTTTATTGCGCCGGCCAATCCGCCCGAAGTGAAACTCACCGAAACAATTCTCGCCAGCTGGAAAACGAACTAATAATCGCCCGTCAGGTCTGATTTTCTTGCACGAGCCGGCAGACGGCTCGTGGATGTCGAAGTGATGTGTTAAACACAGCAAAAGTCATAAAGATAAGAAGGAAGCGTTATGTTTAAGTCATTTTTCCCAAAGCCGGGGCCTTTTTTCCTCTCGGCGTTAATTTGGGCGCTGATCGCCGTCGTGCTCTGGCAGGCCGGGGGAGGCGCCTGGCTTGAGCGCCTGGCCGGCGCATCCGGCGATGTCCCTATCAGCGCCGCGCGCTTCTGGTCGCGCAGCTATCTGCTGTTTTACGCTTACTATGCGCTTTGCGTCGGGCTTTTCGCCCTTTTCTGGTTTGTCTACTCCCCGCACCGCTGGCAGTACTGGTCGATACTGGGCACCGCGCTGATTATCTTCGTCACCTGGTTTCTGGTGGAAGTGGGGGTGGCGGTTAACGCCTGGTATGCCCCTTTCTACGATCTGATCCAGAAGGCGCTAAGTTCCCCGCATAAAGTCACCATCGATCAGTTTTATCATGGCGTAGGGGTGTTTCTCGGTATCGCCCTGATTGCGGTGATTATCGGCGTACTGAATAACTTCTTTGTCAGCCACTACGTCTTCCGCTGGCGTACCGCCATGAACGAATATTATATGGCCCACTGGCAACGCCTGCGCCATATCGAAGGTGCCGCCCAGCGTGTGCAGGAAGACACCATGCGCTTTGCCTCGACGCTTGAAGATATGGGCGTCAGCTTTATCAATGCCATCATGACCCTGATCGCCTTCCTGCCGGTGCTGGTGACCCTCTCGGCCCACGTGCCGGAGCTGCCGATTGTGGGGCATATCCCCTATGGTCTGGTGATCGCGGCTATTCTCTGGTCGCTGATGGGCACCGGCCTGCTGGCGGCGGTGGGGATCAAGCTGCCGGGGCTGGAGTTTAAAAACCAGCGCGTTGAAGCGGCCTACCGTAAAGAGCTGGTCTATGGCGAGGACGATCCCAGCCGCGCCTCGCCGCCCACCGTGCGCGAGCTGTTCCGCGCCGTGCGCCAGAACTATTTCCGCCTCTATTTCCACTATATGTACTTCAACGTCGCCCGTATTCTTTACCTGCAGGTGGATAACGTATTCGGTCTATTCCTGCTGTTCCCGTCGATCGTTGCCGGTACCATTACGCTGGGCCTGATGACCCAGATTACTAACGTCTTTGGCCAGGTGCGCACCTCGTTCCAGTATCTGATCTACTCCTGGACCACGCTGGTGGAATTGATGTCCATCTATAAACGTCTGCGCAGCTTTGAACGCGAGCTGGACGATGGCGATCTGCAGGAAGTGACCAGTACCTTTAGTTAACACAGGGAGTTGTTATGACATTTGCCGTACCGCGAGCCTTACCCTTATCGCTGCTTGCCGCCCTGGTGCTGGCCGGCTGTGCGGAAGAGGGCGCCGCCCCGCTGAAAAAGGGCGAAAAACCTGTCGATGTGGCAAGCGTGGTGCGGCAAAAAATGCCTGCCAGCGTGAAGGATCGCGACCAGTGGGCGTCGGCGCTGGCAAAAACCTTCGATAGCCAGAAAATCGCCCCCACCGAGGAGAACGTCTGCTCGGTACTGGCGGTGGCCCAGCAGGAGTCGCTCTATCAGTCCGATCCCCCGGTGCCGGGGCTCAATAAGATCGCCTGGAAGGAGATTGACCGACGGGCAGAGAAGCTGCACATCCCGGCGTTTGTGGTGCATACGGCCCTTAAAATTCCCTCGCCCAACGGCAAGAGCTACAGCGACCGGCTGGATGCGGTGAAAACCGAAAAACAGCTCAGCGCCATCTTTGACGATTTTATCAATATGGTGCCGATGGGGCAGAAGCTGTTCGGCTCCCTTAACCCGGTGCATACCGGCGGGCCGATGCAGGTCAGCATCGCCTTTGCCGAGAAGCATACCGACGGCTATCCCTGGAAGTACGACGGCACGGTGCGTCAGGAGGTCTTTTCTCTGCGCGGCGGCCTGTGGTTCGGCACTTATCACCTGCTTAATTACCCGGTCAGCTATAGCGAGCCGCTCTACCGCTTCGCCGACTTCAACGCCGGCTGGTATGCCAGCCGTAACGCGGCCTTCCAGAACGCGGTTAGCCGCGCCAGCGGCGTGAAGCTGGCGCTGGATGGCGATCTGATAGCCTACGGCAGCAGTACGGCGGGTAAAACGGAGATGGCGGTGCGCCAGCTGGCGGATAAGCTCGACATGAGCAACAGCGAAATCCGCCGCCAGCTGGAGAAAAGCGACAGTCTGAGCTTTGAGAAAACCGCGCTCTATAAGCAGGTTTATGCCCTGGCGGAGAAGAAGAGTGGCAAGAGCTTGCCGAGAGAGATGTTACCTAGGATCCAGCTGGAAAGCCCGAAGATCACGCGCAACCTGACAACCGCATGGTTTGCGAAGCGCGTCGACGATCGTCGGGCTCGCTGTATGGCAATGAATTAGCGGTAGCGACGCAGGCGGTTAACCAGCGCGACCACACCCAAAACGACGCAGCCAACAAGGAAGGGGATAAGCCCAAAGATGGTGCTGACGCCCAGTCCGATTTCAACGCGCGGGCGTCCGGTGTCCTGGACCTGCATCAGGTGTTCATAGACCCCGGGGGCATGAACCAGCATGTTCAGGAACTGCGAGCCCGCCCAGAAGCAGAACAGCACAAACAGAGCATAAGCGATATTACCCGGCGTGGAGGTTTTCGGGTGTTTGCCATTAAAAACAGGCTTCGACATTGTAAAGTCTGCCATAGAGACCTCCGGATAGTTCAGCCTGGCCGTGTGCCAGCGCTATAGCCGAAGTTTGACAGGTCATAGCAAATGTCAATATCGGAATCGTGGTAAATTGCCCCTTAGAATCCTCCTGGATCGCTGATTTCTGCATCACTTCACACATTTGTTACTTTAAGTTAAATTCATTAACATTTAAGAATTTCCGCATCCGCCACAGACCAGAGGGCAAAACTGTGCGACGATGCGTTTTTTTCGTGGAGCCACTATGAAACTGCCTGCCAAAATTCGCCGTGACTGGCACTACTATGCCTTTGCTATCGGGCTTATCTTTATTCTGAACGGGGTTGTCGGGCTGCTGGGCTTTGAGGCGAAGGGCTGGCAAACCTATGCGGTGGGGCTGGTGACCTGGGTAATCAGTTTCTGGCTGGCAGGGTTTATTATTCGCCGCCGCCCGGAAGAGGCGACGGCGAATGAGGCCGATTAAGCCGTAATATTCAGCGCGCTGTCGGCGGCATGCTGCTCCAGCGCCAGTTCAATCAGGCGGGTGATCAATTCCGGATAGCTGATGCCGCTTGCCTGCCACAGTTTCGGGTACATGCTGATATTGGTGAAGCCCGGCAGAGTGTTGATTTCGTTGATCACCACCTGGTTTTCCGGCGTTAAAAAGACGTCGACCCGGGCCATGCCGCGGCAGCCCAGCGTCTGATACGCCTCGATAGCGATGGCGCGGATCCGATCATTCACCTCTGGATCCAGCGCGGCGGGAACCACCACCTGCGCCCCTTTATCGTCGATATATTTGGTGTCGTAAGAGTAGAAGTCGCTGCTCAGCACCACCTCGCCGCAGGTGCTGGCCTGTGGAAAGTCGTTGCCCAGCACGGCGCACTCGATTTCACGGCCTTTAATGCCCTGCTCAACCACCACCTTATGGTCAAAGGTAAAGGCCAGGCGTACCGCCTCGTTAAACTGCGCTTCGCTGCTGACTTTGCTTACCCCCACCGAAGAGCCCTGATTGGCCGGCTTCACGAACAGCGGCAGGCCGAGCTCTGCCTGCAGGGCGCTGAAAGTGTGTTTGTCGCGGTTGGCGCGGGTGAGGGTGACAAAAGGGGCCACGTTCAGACCGGCATCGCGCAGCAGGCGTTTGGTGATGTCTTTATCCATGCAGGCGGCGGAGCCCAGCACGCCGGAGCCGACGAACGGCAGGTTTGCCATGCGCAGCATCCCCTGCAGGGAGCCATCTTCGCCCAGGGTGCCGTGGACGATCGGGAAAATCACGTCGATTTGCGCCAGCGCCTGCGCGCTGGTGGCGTCAATCAGCTGGCCGAGCGCCACGCCCGGTACGGTGGCGACGCTGATATCAGAAGGATTAAGGGCGATATGCGCCGGATCGTCGGCGTTGAGCAGATAGTTGTCGGCGTCGTTAACGTGCCACTGACCCTGTTTATCAATTCCCAGCAGCACTACGTCGAAACGGCTTTTATCGATCGCATTGACGATGTTTTTGGCCGATTGCAGCGACACTTCGTGTTCTGCTGATTTTCCCCCAAATACAATACCCACCCGCAGCTTTGCCATTACTCTCACTCATCCAGTCTGACTAAAAACCCATACCTTACCACGATGCCCGGCGGGATTCGCCGCCTTCTGCCATAATGTTTTGGCACAATAAAAAGGAGCCAGAGTGAGAGGAAAAGGGCTGATTATCTGTCTGATTATGATTGGCGCGGCTGCGGTGGGGTATCGCTGGCTGCCGTCTTACTATAACCCCTTTGTGCCCCTCTCCCTTGACGATCCTCCCGGAAAAATCAGCCAGTTTAAGCTGCGCCGCCTCACCCCTGAGCAGTGCAGCACCTTACTCGGCCAGGCAAACGAGCGCCGGCTTATCCGCACTCAGCCGGTGGCCGATAGCGGGGGCGACTGCCCGCTGGTGGACGTGGTACGGGTGCGTGACTTCGGCCCGGTCAGCCTGAGCAGCAGTTTTCTTGCCAGCTGTCCGTTAGCGCTCAGCGCCGCCCTGTGGGTCAACCAGCAGGCGCAGCCGCTGACCCGGCAGATGATGGGCAGCCGCCTGACCCGCATCGAACATTTCGGCAGCTTCGCCTGTCGCAATATCTATCACCGCGCGGATGCCCGGCGCAGCGAGCACGCCAGCGCCCAGGCGCTGGATATCAGCGCCTTTCAGCTGGCGGACGGTCGCAAGGTAAGCGTGCTGCGTGGCTGGAAAAATCCGCAGACCCAGCCCTGGCTGAAGGCGCTGCTCGCCACCAGCTGCGGCTACTTCGGCAACGGGCTCGGGCCGGAATATAACGCGGCGCATGCCAACCATTTCCACCTCGGGATGCGCGGCTATGGCTACTGTCCCTGAAGCATAAACCACCGGCTAAAAGGGGATAAATTGTGACTTGTTTCACAATATTGGTGACTGGGAAGATAAAACACTAAAGTCTCCCGCGCCGCACCGCAGGTGCATTGCCGCGAGAGCTAACTTGTTAATCTATGGGCGAATTCGCTCAAAATGAAGATAGTGTCGCATTATGGAATCCTGGAAGGTTAACCTCATATCGGTCTGGTTCGGCTGCTTTTTTACCGGTCTTGCCATCAGCCAGATCTTACCGTTTCTGCCGCTGTACGTCTCTCAGCTGGGCGTCAGCTCGCACGAGGCGCTCTCCATGTGGTCCGGGCTAACCTTCAGCGTCACCTTTTTAGTCTCGGCCATTGTCTCGCCCATGTGGGGGAGCCTGGCCGATCGCAAAGGGCGCAAACTGATGCTGCTGCGCGCCTCGCTGGGGATGGCGATCGCCATTCTGCTGCAGGCCTTTGCGACCAACGTCTGGCAGCTGTTCTTGTTACGCGCCCTGATGGGGCTCACCTCCGGCTATATTCCCAACGCCATGGCGCTGGTGGCGTCGCAGGTGCCGCGCGACCGCAGCGGCTGGGCGTTGAGTACGCTTTCCACCGCCCAGATCAGCGGCGTGATCGGCGGGCCGCTATTGGGCGGCTTTTTGGCCGACCACGTAGGGCTGCGGGCAGTGTTTATTATTACCGCCATCCTGCTGATGGTGAGCTTCCTGGTCACCCTGTTCTTAATTAAAGAGGGCGTGCGGCCGACCACAGGCAAAGAGCAGCGCCTGAGCGGCAAGGCGGTATTCGCCACGCTGCCTTATCCGGGGCTGATGATCAGCCTGTTTGTCACCACCATGGTGATCCAGCTCTGTAATGGCTCGGTGGGGCCCATTCTGGCGCTGTTTATTAAATCGATGGAGCCGGACAGCAACAATATCGCTTTTCTCAGCGGCATGATTGCTGCGGTGCCGGGCATCTCTGCGCTGATGTCCGCGCCGCGCCTGGGTAAGCTCGGGGACCGCATCGGCACTGCGCGCATTTTAATGGCCACGCTGGTGATTGCTCTGGTGCTTTTCTTCGCCATGTCCTTCGTCACCACCCCGTTCCAGCTCGGCGTGCTGCGTTTCCTGCTCGGCTTTGCCGACGGCGCCATGCTGCCGGCGGTGCAGACCCTGCTGGTGAAATATTCCAGCGATCGGGTGACCGGACGCATCTTTGGTTATAACCAGTCGTTTATGTATCTGGGAAATGTGATTGGGCCGCTTATTGGTGCGTCAGTTTCGGCTATGGCAGGATTTCGTTGGGTATTTGCCGCTACTGCCGTGGTGATATTACTGAATATCATTCAGTTAGCCGTGATATTACGTCGCCAACAGCAGCGTGCAGCACAAATAAAGTCATCAGGATTACCTTAAGCCTGAAGAGATAAATAACCCGACGTTTTTATAGGGTGAATAGTAAAGTGCCGTGCTGCTTTTATAATAATCCGGCACGGGTGAAGTGGAAAAACTTATATGAAAACGTTTCGCTGAACAGGGATCACATTTATTTAAAGGAATAGTTTGTATTTGTATAAACTTACTACTTTTGCCTCTTTGCAACCTGCATTCATAGTGCTAACTTCAGCAAAAATCTGAAAAGGAAATTGCGCTATGAAAAATCTCATTGCTGAGTTACTAGTGAAACTTGCAGAAAAGGAAGAGGAGTCTAAAGAGCTGGTGGCGCAGGTTGAAGCGCTGGAAATTGTGGTCACCGCCCTGCTCAGACAGATGGCGCAAAACGATCAACAGGCCTTGATCAAAAGCATCGAAGGCGCGCTGGACGCGGTCCGGCCCGATACTCAGGTCTCTGAACACGACAGCCAGATGCTCCAGCAATACGTAAAGAAGCTGTTGCGGCACCCGCGAAGCTGATCGGTTATTCCGTTTAAAACCCTGTCATCGATCTGTCACGTCGGTTGCCTATAGTCGCTCTGTTTTATTTTTATCTGTTTAAACATGGAGAAAATAAGTGAAACAGAGCGCCCTTGCGATAGCCTTACTCCCCCTGATTGTTGCCCCTGCCATTTATGCCGAAACCGCAGCCTCATTCCCGGTTCTTGAACAACGTGCGGCCCAGGGAGATATCACCCAGCCCGGCGGGGCACGCCGTCTTTCGGAAGATCAAACCGCCGCCCTGCGCGCGTCGCTAATTGATAAGCCTGCCAAAAATATCATTCTGCTTATTGGCGACGGTATGGGTGATTCTGAAATTACCGCGGCGCGAAATTATGCCGAAGGGGCGGGCGGCTATTTTAAAGGGATAGATTCCCTGCCGCTGACCGGCCAGTACACCCACTATGCGCTGGATAAAAAAACCGGCAAACCCGATTACGTAACCGACTCTGCCGCCTCCGCCACCGCGTGGTCCACCGGGGTGAAGACCTATAACGGCGCGCTGGGCGTAGATATTCATGAACAGGATCACCGCACCATTCTGGAGATGGCGAAAGCCGCCGGTCTGGCAACGGGGAATGTCTCCACGGCCGAACTGCAGGATGCCACTCCTGCCGCGCTGGTGGCCCACGTCACGTCGCGTAAGTGCTACGGCCCTGCCGTAACCAGCGAAAAGTGTGCCTCTAACGCGCTGGAAAAGGGCGGTAAAGGCTCCATTACTGAACAGCTGCTGAACGCCCGCGCGGATGTCACCCTGGGCGGCGGCGCCAGGACCTTTGGCGAAACGGCGACCAGCGGCGAGTGGCAGGGTAAAAGCCTGCGCGAGCAGGCGCAGCTGCGTGGCTATCAGCTGGTAAGCGATGCGGCCTCGCTGGCTGCCATCACCGCGGCCAGCCAGGAGAAACCGCTGCTGGGTCTCTTCTCCGAGGGGAATATGCCGGTGCGCTGGGAAGGGCCGAAAGCCAGCTATCACGGCAATATCGACAAGCCGGCCGTCACCTGTGCGCCAAATCCACAGCGGAATGACACTATTCCTACGCTCGCCGCCATGACCGAGAAAGCGATCTCGCTGCTGGATAAAAACGAAAAAGGTTTCTTCCTGCAGGTAGAAGGGGCCTCAATCGATAAACAGGATCACGCCGCTAACCCGTGCGGACAGATTGGTGAAACCGTCGATCTGGATGAAGCCGTGCAGAAGGCGATGGAATTTGCGAAGCGAGATGGCAACACTCTGGTGATTGTGACCGCTGACCATGCCCACTCCAGCCAGATCGTGGCGCCGGATACCAAAGCGCCAGGGCTTACCCAGGCGCTGAATACAAAAGATGGCGCGGTGATGGCAATCAGTTACGGCAACTCGGAAGAGGAGTCGATGGAGCATACGGGCAGCCAGCTGCGCATTGCTGCCTATGGTCCCCATGCGGCGAACGTGGTGGGGCTGACGGATCAGACCGACCTGTTTTACACCATGCAGGCCGCCCTGGGTCTGAAATAAGCGTGATGCCCGGTAGGAAAAAACGTCCTGCCGGGTGGTTTTTTTAGCGCCACCGACCAGACTTAATGTGAACATTCACAGAAGGATAGTGCTATGAAAATCACATTGCTGGTTACCCTGCTATTCGGCCTGTTTTTCGTCACCCTGGTGAGCGCGCAAGAGAAGACCATGACGCCGCAGCAGCAGCGTATGACCACCTGCAATCAGCAGGCGACTGCCGATGCGCTGAAAGGCGATGCGCGCAAAACGTACATGAGTGATTGCCTGAAAAACAGCGCCTCTAAGCCTGGCGAAAAGAGCCTGACGCCCCAGCAGCAAAGGATGCGTGAGTGCAGCTCCCAGGCGACGCAGCAGTCGCTGAAAGGGAACGATCGCAGCAAGTTTATGAGCGCCTGCCTGAAGAAAGCCGCCTAGTCCTAACGGGTGAGTGACGTTTGTGCCTCACCCGAAATCTCATACTCCCCCCCGGGACCCCCTCTCTATAATTTGGGAAATTGTTTCAGAATGTTCCCAAATTATAATGAATGACGAAAACTTTTTTAATAAAGGGCTTGCGCGAGAAGAGTGGAATCAGGCGCTCACTCCGGATGACCATCACCGCTCAGGCATACGCTTCGCCCGGCGAGTTCGCTTACCGCGCACGGCGGGGCTTGCCGCGATGTTTATCCCCATTGCCGGCGTGCTGGTGGCGCAATCGGTGCCCGGTGGCTGGTGGCTATTGCTGGTAGGGTGGGCCTTCGTCTGGCCGCATCTTGCGTGGCAGCTGGCCTCCCGGTCGGCCGATCCGCACAGCAGTGAGATCTATAACCTGAAGGCCGATGCCGTGATTGCCGGCGTATGGATTGGTCTGATGGGGGTAAATGCCCTGCCAACCGCCGCGCTGGTCGTGATGATTGGCATGAACATGATGGGATCCGGCGGGCTGCGGCTGTTCAGCGCCGGGGCCCTGATCACCACCGTGGCCGCCATGGTCACCCTGCAACTCACCGGTATTACGCCGGTCTATACCAGTTCGCCGCTACAGGGGTGGCTCACCCTGCCGGTGCTGGTTCTCTATCCTCTGTTATTTGCCTGGGTAAGCTACCAGACGGCGGTAAGGCTGGCGGAGCACAAGCGTCGGCTTGAGCTGATGAGCGCCCGGGACGGCATGACCGGCGTCTATAACCGGCGGCACTGGGAGATTTTGTTACGTAATGAATTTGATAATTGCCGGCGCCATCACCGCAGCGCCACCATTTTGCTGATCGATATCGATCACTTTAAGAATATCAACGACACCTGGGGCCACGATATCGGCGACGAGGCGATCATCGCCATTACCCGCCAGCTACAGCTCACCCTGCGCGGAAGCGATCTGATCGGCCGGTTTGGCGGGGACGAGTTTGCGGTGATCATGAGCGGTACCTCGCCGGAAAACGCCATTGCCGCTATGTCGCGCGTCCACGAGGGGCTGGCGGAGCTGACCCTCGCCGGGGCGCCGCAGGTAAAGCTCTGTATTAGCGTGGGGGTTGCACCGCTGACGGCGCCGATGGGGCACTACCGGGAGTGGCTGAAGGCGGCGGATATTGCCCTCTATAAAGCGAAAAATGCCGGGCGTAACCGCACCGAAGTGGCGGCCTGACGCCCGGCGCGGGATCAGGATTTGCTCAGTTTTTCTGATTTTTCCATGCAGGCGTGCATGGCTTCGATCACCGCCGCACGGAAACCGCGCTCTTCCAGCACCCGCACAGCTTCGATGGTGGTGCCACCCGGGGAGCAGACCATATCTTTCAGCTCGCCCGGATGCTTACCGGTTTCCAGCACCATTTTCGCCGAGCCCATCACCGCCTGCGCGGCAAACTTATAAGCCTGCGCGCGCGGCATTCCGCCCAGTACGGCCGCATCGGCCATCGCTTCGATAAACATAAAGACATAGGCGGGCGCAGAGCCGCTGACCCCCACAACCGGGTGGATCATCCCTTCGGCAATCACCTCCGCTTCGCCAAAGCAGCGGAAAATATTCACCACGTCGGCAATATCCTCTGAGGTCACCAGCGCGTTAGGGGTGATGGAGGTCATGCCGGCATTTACCATGGACGGCGTATTGGGCATGGCGCGAACGATTTTGCGGTCGTGGCCCAGCGCGCGCGCCAGCTGATCCAGGGTGACGCCAGCGGCAATAGAGACCACCACCGTCTCTTTGTTAAAGCTGGAGGTGACGTCGCTCAGCACTTTTACCATGATGTTTGGCTTTACCGCGCCGAAGACGATATCGGCAACCTGCGCCACTTCCTGCGCGCTCTGGGCGGCATTCACGCCATATTCGTCGTGCAGGGCGGCAACTTTATCCGGCGAGGGGGTATAGACCCAGATCTGGCCTGGCTGCACCTGGCCGCTGGCAATCAGGCCGCCCAGAATCGCTTTGCCCATGTTGCCGCAGCCGATAAAACCGATTTTCTTCTCCATCACATCTCCCTCTTATCTACTTTGTTATAAGTGTGGAGAGGTAGCTTAACGCGGATCTTTACGCAGTGCTAAAGCTTCCGCCTCATCCGTTGCTTTGCCTCACGGGAAAAGCAGGCGACAATAAGGCCTGACATCGAAAGGAGAGAACATGGCGATTTGGGTGGATGCGGATGCGTGTCCGAATGTAATTAAAGAGATCCTTTTTCGTGCGGCCGAGCGCGTACAGATGCCGCTGACGCTGGTGGCAAACCAGAATCTGCGGGTGCCGCCGTCGCGCTTTATTCGCGCCATGCGCGTACCGGCAGGCTTTGACGTGGCCGATAACGAAATCGTGCGCCTGTGCAGCCCGGAAGACCTGGTGATTACTGCCGATATTCCCCTGGCGGCAGAGGTGCTGGAGAAAGGGGCGGCGGCCCTCAACCCGCGCGGCGAGCGCTACTCGGTGGCCACCATCCGCGAAAAGCTGACGATGCGAGATTTTATGGATACCATGCGCGCCAGCGGCGTGCAGACCGGTGGGCCAGACAGCCTCTCCCAGCGCGACCGCCAGCAGTTCGCCGCTGAGCTGGATAAATGGCTGCTGGAGGTAAAGCGCCGCCAGAGTTAACCCTTTCGCCTGGCCGGATCGTGCTGGCGGGGTTGTCAGCCCCCGCCGCGATCGGGTATGGTGTGCGCATTCATCTGTGCAATCATTTCTTTACAGCTTGATTCCTAGCTTTTTAAGGAGTTAAGAGGGTTTTTGTAATTATTTATTTACAGTTACTTCTGTACTAGCTTAATGGTATCATCAGACTCTTTTCGACTTTTCGCACCGCGCATTTGCGACCTCAAGGGGAACTCCTGGTTATGACCCAGCCTATTTTTTTAATTGGCCCCCGCGGCTGTGGCAAAACGACCGTCGGGCATGAACTGGCGCGCCTGTGCGGCAGCGTTTGCATCGATACCGACAGCTGGCTGCAGACCCACGCTGGCAAAAGTATCGCCGACATCGTGGAGGAGGAGGGCTGGGAGAGCTTCCGCGCCCGTGAAACGGCGGCGCTTGAAGCGGTAGCGGCCAGTCCGGCCGTGATTGCCACCGGCGGTGGAATTATCCTCGCCCCTTATAATCGCCAGTTTATGCGTGAAAAGGGGATGGTTATCTATCTCAACGCGCCTGTCCCGGTACTGGTTGAACGTCTGGAAGCCTTTCCGGAAGAGGGGCAGCGCCCGACGCTGACCGGCAAACCCATCAGCGAAGAGGTGAGTGAGGTGCTGGCAGAGCGTGATGCCCTGTACCGCGAAGCGGCACACCATATTGTGGATGCGTCGCGCTCGCCGGCAGAAGTGGCACAAAATATTGCTAGCGTGCTGCGTTTGGCTTGCGCCAGCTAACTGATGTCTATACTGATAGTTCACCCTGACAAAAAGGACGAACTATGCCAACCAGACCTCCCTATCCTCGTGAAGCCCGCATCGTTGCCGTAGAGAAAGGCGCCGCGGGTCAAACCGTCACCTGGTATCAGCTGCGCGCCGACCATCCGAAGCCCGACTCGCTGATCAGCGAGCACAACACGGAGCAGGAAGCGCTGGATGCAAAACGCCGTTACGAAGATCCGGAAAAGGAGTAAATAAATTCCGAAAGAGAGAATTACGCTAGCGGAATCACATTTATTGACGCCTTGAATAGTTAAGCAGAGGTTAATATCACGTTATAACAGTGACATCCTCGCAGGCACCCGGATCTTTACATTCCGGCCAGCGAAACAGCTGCTACGCTAAATCGCTGTTCATCTCTGAATAGCGAGCTGCGCAGCGTTGTAAGCCTGTGCCTGTGTCAAAGCAGTGGAAGTGAAGAAAGGCGAGAACGATGAAGGCGACCCTGGCGATTCTCACGATCGGCGTTGTTCCGGTGAGTGAGGTATTACCGCTCTTAACCGAGCATATCTCTGAACAACAAATCACCCATCACAGCCTGCTGGGCAATATGTCCCGGGAAGAGGTGATGGAAACCTACCGGATCGAACCTGGCGATGATTGCCTGCCGGCAATGTTAAGCGACGGTAAACAAGCGGATCTTTCCCGACAGAAGATCGCGCGCGATCTGCAGGGCGTTGTTGAAGTACTCGATAATCAGGGCTATGACGTGATCCTGCTGATGAGCACCGCCGCCATTTCCGGGCTGGCTGCGCATAATGCGATCCTGCTTGAACCCACCCGTATTATCCCCCCCCTGGTGGCCTCCATTGTGGATGGCCATCAGGTTGGGGTGATTGTTCCTGTTCCCGAGCTGCTCAATGAGCAGGCCCGTAAGTGGCATATGCTGCAAAACGCGCCGCTGTTTGCCATGGCGAACCCATTCCGGGACAGCGAATCCAGATGGATCGAGGCCGGACGAGAGCTTCTGGCGCGCGGCGCTGACGTGATTATGCTCGATTGCCTCGGTTTTCATCAGCGCCATCGCGATCTGTTACAAAAGGCGCTGGATGTCCCCGTTTTATTATCAAACGTACTGGTGGCGCGGCTTGCATCGGAGCTGCTGGTGTGATGATTTTGCGTGACAGGCAGGGAGTCTGCCCCCTATATTGAATTAACATCCAAAACAATAAGGGACAGCCCATGCTTCAAAGTAATGAGTACTTTTCCGGTAAAGTGAAGTCCATTGGATTTACCAGCAGCATCACCGGTCGCGCCAGCGTCGGCGTGATGGCGGAAGGGGAGTATGCCTTCGGAACGGCAGAGCCCGAAGAGATGACCGTCGTAAGCGGTTCACTGAAAGTATTGTTACCGGGTGAAACGGAGTGGAAAGTTTATGACGCCGGGCAGGTGTTCAACGTGCCGGGCCACAGCGAGTTCCATCTGCAGGTTGCCGAGCCCACTTCCTATCTTTGTCGCTACCTCTGAGTATTATGACCTCTCCCGCCCGGGAGAGGTCAACGCACTATTTAACGCTGTGCTTCCCCACCCAGCCCTTCGACCAGACTCTGAATCAGCGCGGCTAATTCGCCCGTCATCAAAATAAAGTCAGCATCAAAGCGCCCGGCAGCATCTTCTCTGTCGATATCGTCGTTCTGATCGCGCAGTTCATCGGCAAACTTCAGCCGCTTCACGGAGCCGTCGTCGCAGATCATAAACTGGATCCGCTGCTGCCAGTCGAGCGCCAGCTTGGTTACCAGCTTGCCCGCTTCGATATGCACCGCGATCTCATCGCTCACCAGATCCTGTTTTTTCGCGCGGATCACGCCGCCATCTTCAAGAATGGCCTTCAGTTCGGCTTCGTCCAGCAGCTGGAAACCCTGCGGCACGGTGCCGCTGCGAACCCATTCGGTGAGGGTCAGCTCGATCGGATTTTCCATGGTCAGCGGCACAACCGGCAGCGAGCCCAGGCTTTTACGCAGCAGCGCCAGGGTGTCTTCGGCTTTTTTGGCGCTGGCGCAGTCGACGATGATCAGGCCATTTACCGTATCGATCCACATCATCGTCTGGCTGAAGCGGCTAAAGGCGCGCGGCAGCAGGGAGTGCAGCACTTCGTCTTTCAGAGAGTCTTTTTCGGTTTTCTTCAGCTTGCGGCCCTGTTCGGCTTCCAGCTTACCGATCTTCGCTTCCAGCGCCTGCTTCACCACCGGCGACGGCAGGATCTTCTCCTCCTTGCGGGCGCAAATGATGATTTGACCATTGGTGGTGTGGGTCAGCGCATCGCTCTGAGAGCCCATCGGCGGTACCCATCCGGTTTTGGCCATATCCTGGCTGCCGCACGGGCTAAAGGTATAAAGGGCTAACTGTTTTTCCATCTCATCTGCGCGCAGCGGCACGTCGCGGCTGAGACGGTAAACCATCAAATTTTTGAACCACAGCATGATAATTTCCACGGCCTTGTCGTTAAATGCAGCGGGCATGATAACGAATTGTCGCATCGCTTGCATTGCTAATCGGGGAGCGTGCCTCTACGCTTCTGATAAACAAAATAATGAGGAACGGCATGTGCGTATTGGTATTGATTTAGGCGGAACCAAGACTGAGGTTATTGCGCTGGGCGAGCAGGGGGAGCAGCTGTTCCGCCATCGCCTGCCTACTCCTCGTGATGATTACCAGCAAACGATAGAGACCATCGCCACCCTGGTGGAGATGGCAGAAAAGGCCACCGGCCAGACCGGCACCGTAGGGATGGGCATCCCCGGCTCGATCTCGCCCTATACCGGCGTGGTGAAAAATGCGAACTCCACCTGGCTTAACGGCCAGCCGTTCGACAAAGATTTAAGCAGGCGCCTTAACCGGGAAGTGCGGCTGGCGAACGACGCCAACTGCCTGGCGGTCTCCGAGGCTATCGACGGTGCGGCAGCCGGCGCGCAGACCGTCTTTGCGGTGATTATCGGTACCGGCTGCGGCGCCGGCGTGGCCTTTAATGGCCGGGCGCATATCGGCGGTAACGGTACGGCGGGCGAGTGGGGGCACAACCCTCTGCCGTGGATGGATGAAGATGAGCTGAAATACCGCGCCGAAGTGCCCTGTTATTGCGGCAAACAGGGCTGTATCGAAACCTTTATTTCAGGAACGGGCTTTGCTACCGATTACCGGCGTCTGAGCGGCCATCCGCTGAAGGGCAACGAAATTATGCGGCTGGTGGAGGAGCAGGATCCCGTCGCCGGGCTGGCCATGAGCCGCTACGAGCTGCGTCTGGCTAAATCACTGGCGCATGTTATTAACATTCTCGATCCGGACGCGATCGTGCTGGGCGGCGGCATGAGTAACGTCGATCGTCTGTACGCCACCGTCCCGCAGCTGGTGAAACAGTGGGTCTTCGGCGGCGAGTGCGAAACGCCGATCCGCAAAGCGGTGCACGGCGACTCCAGCGGCGTGCGCGGCGCGGCCTGGCTATGGCCGGAGTAACAGCAAAACGGCAACCTGAGTTTAGTGTTTATCCCCTCTCCCCGTGGGAGAGGGGCAGGGTGAAGGCATCAGGCCGCACCCACCCTTAACTACTCACCGCAAAGGCCTTATCCAGCCTGCTGTAGCCCAGACCATTCACCTTTCTCACCTTGATCTGCACCGGAATACGCTCTTTCATCGCCTCCACGTGGCTTATCACCCCGATGGTTTTGCCGGTGGCGTTTAGCGCATCCAGCGCGTCCAGCGCCGCGTCCAGCGTTTCGCTGTCGAGAGTGCCAAAACCTTCGTCGAGGAACAGCGAATCGATGCGCGTTTTATAACTCACCAGATCCGACAGGGCCAGGGCCAGCGCCAGGCTCACCAGGAAGCTCTCCCCACCGGAGAGGGTGCGGGTATCGCGCACCGCATCTGCCTGCCAGGTGTCCACCACCTCCAGCTCCAGCGCATCGCTGGCTTTGCGCTGCAGCAGATAGCGCCCGTGCAGGCGGTTAAGCTGCTGGTTTGCCAGCCAGACCAGATTGTCGAGGGTCAAGCCCTGGGCATATTTACGGAAGCGATCGCCCTCTTTTGAACCAATAAGCGCGTTCAGGTAGCCCCAGTCGTCCGCCAGACGGGCGGCCTCTTCAATCTGCTGGCGCAGGGCCTGCTGATGGCGGCGATTATCCTCGTCCTGCTTAAGCTGCTGGCGGATCTCCCCCTGACGGGAGGTATTCTCACGCAGCTTCTGCCCGAGCTGGCGGAGCTGCTCCTCCAGCGCCTGGATGCTAATGCTTTCCGGCAGATCCACAGGGCGTCGCCGGGCGTGTTCTTTCAGCTGCTGTTCTGCCTGGGTCACCAGGGTGGCGGCGTGCTGCAGCTGCTGTTCCAGCTGCTGCCTGCGCTGCTCCAGCCTGCGCACGCTGTCGTCATCCAGCAGGGCGGCGAGGAAGGCCGGGCGATCGGCAAAGCAGCTGGCGGCCAGCGCGGTGGCGAACTGCGCCTGCAGTTGCGTTAGCCGTTCCGCCTCTGACTTCTCCTGCTGTTGTAGCGTGGTGAGCTGGCTTTGCAGGGCGATGCATTGCGTGTGGATGGCCTGCCAGTCGGCCGGTACCGGCTCTTCGCCCGTCTCCTGCCCGGCAGGCGGCAGGGTATCCAGCAGCGGCGTCAGGGCATGAATACGCTCCTGAACGGCGCCGTGCTGCGTCTGTTTCTCCTGCCAGCTGCTGGCTTCGGTTTCGCGCTGGGTGAGCCAGGCTGCCTCTTCGCCTTCGGCGGGCGGGGTTAGCGCCAGCGCCGTAAGGGCGGCGTGCAACGCCTGCTGCTGGGCCGCAATCTGCTCCGCGCTGTGGCGGACCTGCTGCTCCAGGTCATTTACCTGGGCCTGAAGGCTATGCCGCTGGCCGAGCTGATGCAGCTGTTGTTCGTACAGCTCCTGCTCCTCCAGCCAGGGGGTAATGTCGCTATCAATGTCCCGGTCGATGGTCAGTAATTCGCAGCTCTCCTGCCACGCCTGCCTGAGCGTCTGCGCTTCCTGAATAAGGGTCTGCGCCTCCTGAACCGCGCGCTGGAGCTGATCCGTCTGCGCCTTCAGCTGACCGCGCAGCAGCAGACCCTCCTCTTCCAGCTGTTTCACCGCGGCCTGTAGCTCATCCCGGCGCCGCTGGTTGGCCGTCAGTTCCAGCGCCTGATAGGCTGCCACCGCCGGATGAGAGGTGGACCCGCAGAGCGGACAGGCTTTTCCCGCCTCCAGCGTGGCGCGCCAGGCGTCCAGCTCTTTGATCTTCTCTTCCTGCTCGCAGAGGGTTTTCACATCCAGATAGTGCTGGTTTTTCTCTTTATAGCGCTGGCGCAGGGTGGTCAGCCGCTGTTCGAGGCTGGCCTGCTCGGCCTGGCCTTTTTGCTGATTGTTGTGAATCTGCGCCTGCTGTTTTTGCAGCGGCTGGTAGCGGGCCTGCAGGGTGGCGAGACGCTGGCGCACCGGGCGCAGCCGGAGATGGCGGGCCATCGCCTCCGCCGTCTCTTCCGGCGACAGCGTCAGGGTGCCGGTGGCGCTGGCCGCGAGTTTCTGCTGATGTTCGCCCAGGCGTTGCAGCAGGGCGGTGTGCTGGCGGGTATCCCGCTGCCGCTGATTAAAGAGGGCGCGCCAGCCGGCGATGTGCTGACTCCAGAGGCCGAACTGACGGTTCTCCTCCAGCCAGCGGGCAACCTCTTTATGCTCTGCCTGCAATAATGCTACGCTTCGGGCCGCACCGTTGCGGATCCGCGCCCGCCGCGCCGTCAGCTCCTGTAAGCGAGTATTCACTTCAACTATCTGCTGCCGCACCCGCTCAAGACCGGTGCTCTGCTCCTGCTCGCGCTCCCAGAGGGGGCGTAGCGCCTGGGCCGGCAGGGCAAGTTCGAGCTTCGCCAGCTCCGGCTGGGCCTCTGCCTGCGCCTGAAGAGCCTGCTGTTGCGCCAGTTGCGCCTGCCGCTGCGCGCCGCTGAGCTCTTCACTTCGCAGCTGCCACTGGTGCCAGGCCTGCTGGCGCTGCTGTTCTGCCAGCAGCGTTTTTTCTTCGTCAGTAAGTACCTGCAAACCCTGTGTCAGCTGCTGGAGTTGTTCGTCGCTAAGCAGCACCACGCCTGCGGCCTGGGTTTCGCGCAGCATCAGCTCCTGGCGGGCGGCCTTATGCTTTTCAAATACCATGGCCGAGATCTGGCCGTAAATTTCGGTCCCGGTCAGCTCTTCTAACAGTTCGGCGCGCTCTTTGGGTTTGGCATTCAGAAAGGCGGCAAACTGCCCCTGGGAAAGCAGCATCGAGCGGGTAAAGCGATCGTAATCCAGCCCGGTGAGCGAGGCGGTAAGTTCCAGCTTATCCTTTACTTTGTCGGCGAGGATTTTGCCATCCTCGCACTGGGCCAGCTCAACGCGCGGCGCCTGTAAATTGCCGTCAGGCTGGTTGCGGGCGCGGTTCTGGCTCCAGAAGGCGCGATAGGCCACCCCTTTCACCTCGAACTCCACCTCGGCCAGACACTCGGCGGTGTCCCGGGTCATCAGATCGTTTTGCGACTGGGAGAGGGTGTTTAGGCGCGGCGTCTCGTGATAGAGCGCGAGGCAGATGGCGTCGAGCAGGGTGGTTTTACCGGCCCCGGTCGGGCCGGTAATGGCAAACAGGCCGTTACTGAGGAAAGGCTCGGCGGTGAAATCGATCTTCCACTCGCCCTTCAGGGAGTTGAGGTTTTTAAGACGCAGACTCAGGATCTTCACAGCATGGAATCCTCGTCGTTAAGCGCATGCCGCGCATCGTTAAAGAGTTCATTGAGCCGCGCGCGCCGGGCGTCGTCGAGCTCCTCATGGGCCAGACGGCGCTCAAAGACCTCCTCCACCCGCAGCTCGCTAAGGGTTTCGCGTCGGGTGCCCAGCAGAATTTTCTCGCGCTGTTCCCGGCTGCGGCGCACCAGTAAAACCTCTACCGGCAAATCCTCGGTGAGCTGCTGAATTTTGCGCTGCATATCGTGCAGGTATTCATCGGTGGTGATTTCAATATCCAGCCACACCGGCGGATTTTGTTCCGTGCCGCGCCACTGCTCCAGCTGCCGGGTGATGGCCGCCAGGTCGCCCTTCAGCACCGCCAGCGGCTGGGTGACGGGCACCTCGAGGGTTTCGACGGCGTCGAGTTTGCCGTCGGTAAAGCTCACCAGGTGAACGCATTTGCTCTTGCCCGTCTCGTCAAAGCTGAGCGCAATAGGGGAGCCGCAGTAGCGGATATGTTCGCAGCCGCCAATCACCTGTGCCCGGTGGATATGGCCGAGGGCAATATAGTCCGCCGGCGGGAAGTGCTGGGCCGGAAACGCGTCCAGGGTGCCGATGTAGATGTCGCGCACCGCGTCGCTTTTACTGGCCCCGACGGTAGTCAGGTGGCCGGTTGCGATCACCGGCAGGGGGCTGTCGCCGCGCAGGGCGCAGGCATCTTCATACTGTTGGGCGTAATAGTCGGTAATGGCCCGCAGCAGGTGCTGCTGTTTTTCCAGACCCGAGAGTCCCGCCTGGCTTTTGACGATGTCGCGCGGACGTAAAAAGGGGACCGGGCAGAGCACCGCGCCCGGGGTGCCGTCGCGCTTTTTCAGGATTTGCGGCGCATGGCCGGCGCTGGCCACCACGGTGGTATTGAGAAAAGCTAAAATTTCCCGGGATTCATTCAGGGTGGCCACGGAGTCGTGGTTGCCGGCGACAATCACCAGGTGGCAGCCGGTCTGCTGCAGGTTCACCACGAAACGGTTATAGAGTTCGCGCGCATAGCTCGGGGGCGATCCGGTATCGAAGATATCCCCGGCCACCAGGATCGCGTCTACCTGCTGCGCCTGCGCAACCTCAAGCAGCCAGTTGAGGAAGGCTTCATGTTCAGCGGCGCGGCTTTTACTGTAGAAGTTCTGACCCAAGTGCCAGTCTGAGGTGTGAAGTATGCGCATAATCGATCCATGGCAAAATAAAAAGAAGGGGATTATAAACGTTCAGGGGCCGGAAAATCACTGTTACCGGAAAACAACGGCTTGCCATTCTGAGTGGAACAGTTTTTCATAAATCTGTCATAAATCTGACGCATAATGACGCCGCATTACAATCATGTAACTTAATTAAGACAGGGCATAGTATGGCGAGACGTATTCTGGTCGTAGAAGATGAAGCACCTATCCGTGAAATGGTCTGTTTTGTCCTTGAGCAAAATGGCTTTCAGCCGGTTGAAGCTGAAGATTATGACAGCGCGGTGACTCAGCTCAACGAGCCCTGGCCCGATCTGATCCTGCTTGACTGGATGCTGCCCGGCGGCTCAGGCCTGCAGTTTATTAAACATATCAAACGTGAAGCCCTGACCCGTGATATTCCGGTGATGATGCTGACGGCGCGCGGCGAAGAGGAAGATCGCGTACGGGGGCTGGAAACCGGCGCGGACGATTACATCACCAAGCCTTTCTCCCCGAAAGAGCTGGTGGCGCGCATTAAAGCCGTTATGCGCCGCATCTCGCCGATGGCGGTAGAAGAGGTGATCGAGATGCAGGGCCTCAGCCTTGATCCCACCTCGCACCGGGTGATGACCGGCGAAAACCCGCTCGATATGGGGCCAACCGAATTCAAACTCCTTCACTTCTTTATGACGCACCCGGAGCGGGTCTACAGCCGCGAACAGCTGCTGAACAACGTCTGGGGAACCAACGTCTACGTTGAAGACCGGACGGTGGATGTTCATATTCGCCGCCTGCGTAAAGCGCTGGAACACAGCGGACACGATCGCATGGTGCAGACGGTTCGCGGCACGGGTTATCGCTTCTCAACCCGTTTCTAAACAATGACAGGAGTGTGACGCGTGCTGGAACGTCTGTCATGGAAAAGGCTTTTATTTGAACTGATCTTATGTTGCATCCCGGCGCTCATTCTGGGCGCTATTTTTGGTTATCTGCCGTGGTTTTTACTGGTGGCAGTGACCGGCCTGCTGGTCTGGCACTTCTGGAATTTACTGCGTCTTTCATGGTGGCTCTGGGTCGACAGAAGCATGATCCCGCCGCCCGGCAGCGGCAGCTGGGAGCCGCTGCTGTATGGCCTGCATCAGATGCAGCTGCGCAATAAAAAGCGGCGGCGCGAGCTGGGAAGCCTGATTAAGCGCTTTCGCAGCGGCGCGGAGTCGCTGCCCGATGCGGTGGTGCTCACCACCGAAGAGGGGGCGATCTTCTGGTGTAACGGCCTGGCGCAACAGCTGCTGGGGCTGCGCTGGCCGGATGATAACGGCCAGAACATCCTCAACCTGCTGCGTTACCCGGAGTTTGCCCGCTACCTGAAGCAGCGCGATTTTACGCGCCCGCACAATCTGGTCCTCAATAACGGTCGTTATCTGGAGATCCGCGTGATGCCCTACAGCGAGCAGCAGTGGCTGATGGTCGCCCGCGACGTCACCCAGATGCACCAGCTGGAGGGGGCGCGCCGCAACTTCTTTGCCAACGTCAGCCACGAGCTGCGCACGCCGCTGACCGTGCTGCAGGGCTATCTGGAGATGATGCAGGAGCAGACCCTGGAGGGGGCGCCGCGCGAAAAGGCGCTGCACACCATGCGTGAACAGACGCACCGGATGGAAGGGCTGGTGCGACAGCTGCTGACCCTCTCCCGCATCGAGGCGGCGCCGACCCTCGCGCTGAACGAGACCATCGACGTGCCGGTGATGCTGCGTCTGCTGGAGCGCGAGGCCCAGACCCTGAGCCATGGCCGACACACCTTAACCTTCGACGTGGATAACGGGCTGAAGGTGCGCGGTAGCGAAGATGAGCTGCGCAGCGCTATCTCCAATCTGGTTTACAACGCCGTGAATCACACCCCGGAAGGGACCGCGATTAAAGTGCGCTGGCATCAGATCGCCGGAGGGGCTGAGTTCAGCGTAGAGGACAACGGGCCGGGGATCGCGGCAGAACATATTCCCCGTCTGACCGAACGTTTCTACCGGGTGGATAAGGCGCGCTCGCGCCAGACCGGAGGAAGCGGCCTGGGGCTGGCCATCGTGAAGCACGCCATTAATCACCATGAAAGCCGCCTGGATATTGTCAGCAAGCCGGGGCAGTACACCCGCTTTAGCTTCGTCATCCCGGAACGTTTAATTGCCAGCAAAGCCGCCTGACGCGTCTCTGTAATCCGATGTTGCCACAGGCCAGCGAAAGCTGGCCTGTTTACTTTGCAGTTAAGCGAAACGCGGACAATTATTGAACGCCTGTTGCTTTTTTGTTCGCATGATAAGCCATGAGTTTTTCTTATACATGGTTCATTATTCCGCGTCATTTCTCCAGTCTGGCATATTCTTCTGGTTTTCAGATCTCATATTGCCTTTAAACGTTATAAGCGTTTAAATTGCGCCTCTGATATCGTCATACCGACTATATTTGCGTGGTAAATCGAAAAACTATTCTTCTCCACGCCAGAACGGGAGTATATCCCGCTGAAATTGAGCATTTTTTCTGCTGTATTGTCCCGTCAGGGATGGCGAAAAATTCAACGTTTTCAACACCACATCCACAGGCAGTAAGTTTTATGACCCATCATCTGAAATCGCGCGATGTGATCGCGCTGGGCTTTATGACCTTTGCGCTGTTCGTTGGCGCAGGCAACATCATCTTTCCACCTATGGTGGGTCTGCAGGCGGGTGAACACGTCTGGACTGCGGCCTTTGGCTTCCTGATTACGGCCGTAGGTCTGCCGGTCCTCACCGTCGTCGCGCTGGCGAAAGTGGGGGGCGGCGTGGACAGCCTGAGCACGCCTATCGGTAAAGTCGCCGGTATCCTGCTGGCGACCGTTTGCTATCTGGCCGTGGGCCCGCTGTTTGCCACCCCGCGTACCGCTACCGTCTCCTTCGAAGTGGGGATCGCCCCGCTGACCGGTGACGGCGCGATGCCGCTGTTTATCTACAGCCTCGTCTATTTCGCCATTGTGATCCTGGTCTCCCTCTATCCGGGCAAACTGCTGGATACCGTGGGCAACTTCCTGGCACCGCTGAAGATCGTGGCGCTGGTGGTACTGGCCGTGGCCGCTATTGTCTGGCCTGCCGGCCCGATCAGCGATGCCATGGACGCCTATAAAAACGCCGCCTTCTCAAATGGCTTTGTCAACGGCTATCTCACCATGGACACCCTGGGCGCCATGGTCTTTGGTATCGTCATCGTCAACGCGGCCCGTTCACGTGGCGTGACCGAAGCGCGTCTGCTGACCCGCTACACCATCTGGGCTGGCCTGATGGCCGGCGTGGGCCTGACGCTGCTCTACCTGGCGCTGTTCCGCCTGGGTTCCGATAGCGCAATCCTTGTAGACCAGAATGCGAACGGCGCGGCGATCCTGCACGCATACGTTCAGCACACCTTCGGTGGGGCAGGCAGCATGCTGCTGGCGGTGCTTATCTTCCTGGCCTGTCTGGTGACGGCGGTTGGCCTGACCTGCGCCTGCGCCGAGTTCTTTGCCCAGTACCTGCCGCTCTCTTACCGTACGCTGGTCTTTATCCTCGGCGGCTTCTCTATGGCGGTCTCTAACCTCGGGCTGAGCCACCTGATTCAGGTCTCCATTCCGGTGCTGACGGCCATCTACCCGCCGTGTATCGTGCTGGTGGTGCTGAGCTTTACCCGCTCCTGGTGGAATAATTCTTCCCGAATTATTGCCCCGGCCATGTTTATCAGCCTGCTTTTTGGTATCCTTGACGGCATCAAAGCATCGGCTATCGGCGATACGCTCCCTGCCTGGACACAGCGTCTGCCGCTGTCCGAACAGGGGCTGGCCTGGTTGATGCCTACCGTTGTGGCACTGGTTCTGGCGATTATCTGGGATCGTGCAGCAGGGCGTCGGGTTACATCGAACGCGCATTAATCAACGGGTGAATGTTCAACCACGGGGCTTATGGCCCCGTGGTTTTTTGTTTTTTTTGTGTTGAATGGCAAGACTCAAATGGAAAGCTCTAACAAACTGAAGCGGGGTCTCACCGCCCGCCACATTCGCTTTATGGCACTGGGTTCCGCGATTGGCACCGGTCTTTTTTATGGCTCGGCAGATGCCATTAAAATGGCCGGTCCCAGCGTGCTGCTGGCCTACATTATCGGCGGCGTCGCGGCCTATATCATCATGCGTGCGCTCGGCGAGATGTCGGTGCATAACCCCTCTGCCAGCTCCTTTTCCCGCTATGCCCAGGATAACCTCGGGCCCCTTGCAGGCTACATCACCGGCTGGACCTACTGCTTCGAAATCCTGATTGTGGCGATAGCCGACGTGACCGCCTTCGGTATCTATATGGGGGTCTGGTTCCCGACGGTGCCGCACTGGATCTGGGTGCTGAGCGTGGTGATGATCATCTGCGCCGTCAACCTGATGAGCGTTAAGGTCTTCGGCGAGCTCGAGTTCTGGTTCTCCTTCTTCAAGGTCGCCACCATTATCGTGATGATCGCCGCCGGTATCGGCATCATTATCTGGGGGATCGGCAACGGCGGGCAGCCGACCGGGATCCATAACCTCTGGAGCAACGGCGGCTTCTTCAGCAACGGCTGGATTGGCATGGTGATGTCGCTGCAGATGGTGATGTTTGCCTACGGCGGTATCGAAATCATCGGTATCACCGCCGGCGAAGCCAAAGATCCGGAGAAGTCCATTCCCCGCGCCATCAACTCGGTGCCGATGCGTATTCTGGTGTTCTACGTGGGCACGCTGTTCGTGATCATGTCTATCTATCCCTGGAACCAGGTCGGCACCAACGGCAGCCCGTTCGTACTCACCTTCCAGCATCTGGGCATTACCTTTGCCGCCAGTATTCTGAACTTTGTGGTGCTCACCGCTTCGCTGTCGGCCATTAACGCCGACGTCTTTGGCGTGGGGCGTATGCTGCACGGCATGGCGGAGCAGGGCAGCGCGCCGAAGGTCTTCGCCAAAACCTCCAGCCGCGGTACGCCGTGGGTGACGGTGATGGTGATGACGGTGGCGCTGCTGCTGTCGGTCTATCTCAACTACATCATGCCGGAGCGGGTCTTCCTGGTGATCGCCTCGCTGGCCACCTTCGCCACCGTGTGGGTGTGGATTATGATCCTGATGTCGCAGGTCGCTTTCCGTCGCCGTCTGGGGCCGGAAGCGGTGAAAAAGCTGAAGTTTAAAGTGCCGGGCGGCGTCTACAGCACCATTGCCGGCCTGATCTTCCTGGTCTTTATTATCGGCCTGATTGGTTACCATCCGGATACCCGCATCTCCCTGTACGTGGGCTTCGCGTGGATCGCCCTGCTGCTGGTCGGCTGGGTATTCAAACGCCGCCGCGAGCGCCAGCTGGCAAACGCACAGTAACCCCTATGCCCGGCATCCGCCGGGCATTTTTCTCCTCCCCCTTTCTCCTCCCCTAATAATCCTCTGTATGAGGAGTGAACATAAACTACCCTGTGGCAAGGTGAGCCCAATTCTGGGAAAGGGGATACATGATGTTGACTGCATGGCACCTACCGGTTGCCCCATTTGTTAAGCAAAACAACGACAAGCTTGTCATTACGCTGTGGTTAACCGGCGAAAATCAGCCCGAGCGGGTTACCCTGCGCGCGGAGTTTGATAACGAAGAGACCACCCTGCGCATGCACAAACAGCGCAGCCAGCCGCAGCCCGGCGTTACCGCCTGGCGGGCCACCATTGATACCGCGCTCGGGCAGCCGCGCCGCCGCTACAGCTTTAAACTGCTGTGGCACAACCACCAGCTGTGGTTCACGCCGCAGGGCTTTAGCCGTTTTCCACCGGCGCGGCTGGAGCAGTTTGCCGTCGACTGTCCGGACAACGGCCCCCAGTGGGTGGTTGAGCAGGTCTTCTATCAGATCTTCCCGGACCGCTTTGCCCGCAGTCGGCAGCGCACCGCCCAGCAGGATCGCGTCTATCACCACGATGCTGCCGGACACGAGGTGATTTTCCGCCAGTGGGATGAGCCGGTAACGGCCCAGGCCGGAGGCTCGACCTTCTACGGCGGCGATCTCGACGGGATTAGCGAAAAGCTGCCGTACCTGAAAAAGCTTGGCGTAACGGCGCTCTACCTGAACCCGGTTTTCGCCGCCCCCAGCGTGCATAAATACGATACCGAAGATTATCGCCGGGTGGATGAGCAGTTCGGCGGTGATGCCGCTCTGCTACGCCTGCGTGAAAATACGCGCCGGGAAGGGATGCGGCTGATTCTGGACGGCGTTTTCAACCACAGCGGGGATTCCCACGCCTGGTTCGACCGCCACAACCGTACCATGGGCGGCGCCTGCCATAATCCGGACTCGCCCCAGCGCGACTGGTACAGCTTTAATGACGAAGGCCACGCCCTCGACTGGCTGGGCTACGCCAGCCTGCCGAAACTGGATTACGCCTCGCCGGGTCTGGTGGATGAGATCTACGGCGGCGAGGAGAGCATTGTGCGCCACTGGCTGAAAGCGCCGTGGAATATGGACGGCTGGCGTCTGGACGTGGTGCATATGCTGGGCGAGGGCGGCGGGGCGCGCAATAACCTGCAGCACGTCGCCGGAATAACCCGCTCGGCCAAAGCCGCCAGCCCGGACGCGTTTGTCTTTGGTGAGCACTTTGGCGATGCCCGCCAGTGGCTGCAGGCCGATGCGGAAGACTCGGCGATGAACTACCGCGGCTTTACCTTCCCGCTGTGGGGATTCCTCGCTAATACCGACATCTCCTACGATCCGCAGCAGATAGACGCCCAGACCTGCATGGCGTGGATGGACAACTATCGTGCCGGCCTGTCGCACCAGCAGCAGCTGCGGATGTTTAACCAGCTCGACAGCCACGATACCGCGCGCTTTAAAACCCTGCTGGGTAAAGATGTCGCGCGCCTGCCGCTGGCGGTGACCTGGCTATTTACCTGGCCGGGCGTGCCGTGCATTTATTACGGCGACGAGGTAGGGCTGGATGGCAATAACGATCCCTTCTGTCGTAAGACCTTCCCCTGGGAGGTGGAGAAGCAGGATAAAAGCCTGCTGGCGCTCTATCAGCGGCTGGCGAAGCTGCGCAAAAAGAGCCAGGCGCTACGTTACGGCGGCTGCCAGGTGGTGTATGCCCAGGATAACGTGGTGGTGTTTGTTCGCGTCTATAACCAGCAGCGGGTGCTGGTGGCGATTAACCGCGGCGAAGCCTGTGAAGTGGTCATCGACGATACGCCGCTGCTCAACGTGAAGAACTGGAACCTGAAAGAGGGGAAAGGGAGCATACAGGAGGGCGTGCTGTCCCTGCCCGCCGTTTCGGCGAACCTGTGGTTCGGTAGCTAGTCACAACGACGGCCCGTCCGGGCGGGCCGCGTCTGGTCTTACAGCTCCCGGCTTTTCGCCAGCGCCATCATGCGCGGATAAAACTGCCAGAAGCGGCTCTCCAGCGCGTCGTAATGGTCGTCCAGATCCTGCCAGGAGTCGCGCAGGGCATCGAGGCGCGGGCGGCGGCTGGCCATGCCGTTTAACACGTTCTGAATAAAATCCATCTCGCGATAGCGCTCCAGCCAGCGCTCAGACCAGAGGTAGTTGTTGAGGTTAACGAAGCGCGGCGGCGAGTCCGGCAGGATAACCGCCACCTGTGCGTGGGCGTAGCGCACGAACTCCGCCAGCGGCATCTCAGGGGAAAGCTGCGTCCAGTGGCGCGAGAGAAAGTGATCCCACATAACGTCGAGCGTGATAGGGGCGACGCGGCGGGTTTCCGGGCGGAACCAGGCTTTCGCCTCTGTTACTTCTGGCAGGTTATCGGTCAGCACATCAATACGTCGGTGCATAAAAATGCCCTCTACTACCTCGGCGGGCCAGAGGTCGGCAGGGTTGCCGCGGACAAAATCGGCAAGCAGATTGCCGGAAAGGGAGCTGTCAGCAAGATGGGCCAGGTGCAGGTGAGCGAGAAAATTCATGCGATTCGTTATCCGGAGTCGGCTAGTTGTTGCAGCAAAGAGGTGTGAGCACTAGACTAAGCCGCCTGTTTTTAAGTCACGAGTATAAGTCATGCGCGTCGCCGATTTCTCCTTTGAATTACCTGATTCCCTGATCGCCCACTATCCACAGCCGGAGCGCAGTGGCTGCCGTCTGCTTTCGCTGGACGGGCCAACGGGCGCGCTGACGCACGGTACTTTCACCGATCTGCTCGACAAGCTCAACCCCGGCGATCTGCTGGTCTTTAACAACACCCGCGTCATCCCGGCCCGTCTGTTTGGCCGCAAAGCCAGCGGCGGCAAGATTGAAGTGCTGGTCGAACGCATGCTCGATGATAAACGTATTCTGGCACATATTCGCGCCTCCAAGGCGCCGAAGCCGGGCGCAGAGCTGCTGCTGGGCGACGACGAGAGCATTAAGGCGACCATGACCGCGCGTCACGATGCGCTGTTCGAGGTGGAGTTTAATGACGAACGTCCGGTGCTGGATATTCTCAACGCCATCGGCCACATGCCGCTGCCGCCCTATATCGACCGTCCGGATGAAGACGCCGACCGCGAACTCTATCAGACCGTTTACAGCCAGAAGCCAGGCGCCGTTGCCGCTCCGACCGCGGGCCTGCACTTTGATGAGCCGTTGCTGGAAAAACTACGCCAGAAAGGCATTGAGATGGCGTTTGTGACGCTGCACGTCGGTGCCGGGACCTTCCAGCCGGTGCGCGTTGACTCCATCGAAGATCACATCATGCACTCCGAGTATGCCGAAGTGCCCCAGGAGGTGGTGGATGCAGTGCTGGCGGCTAAAGGGCGCGGCAGCCGCGTGATTGCGGTGGGTACCACCTCCGTGCGCTCGCTGGAGAGCGCGGCGCAGGCCGCCAAAGGCGATCTCATCGAGCCTTTCTTTGGCGATACGCAAATCTTTATCTACCCTGGCTATCAGTACAAAGTGATCGATGCGCTGGTGACCAACTTCCACCTGCCTGAATCGACGTTGATTATGCTGGTCTCTGCCTTTGCGGGCTATAAACACACCATGAATGCGTACAAGGCTGCGGTAGAGCAAAATTATCGCTTTTTTAGCTACGGGGACGCGATGTTTATCACGTACAATCCGCAGGCTTTGAATGAGCGTGTCGGGGAATAAGTCCGCGGCACCAGAAAAAGTGTTGGACTGTTTTTCTGACGCTGGAGAATAAAATGAAGTTTGAACTTGATACCACCGACGGTCGCGCGCGTCGCGGTCGCCTGGTATTTGATCGCGGCGTGGTAGAGACCCCCGCGTTTATGCCTGTGGGCACCTACGGCACCGTAAAAGGGATGACCCCGGAAGAGGTTGAAGCCACCGGTGCGCAAATCATCCTCGGCAACACCTTCCACCTGTGGCTGCGCCCGGGCCAGGAAGTGATGAAGCTGCACGGCGATCTGCATGACTTTATGCAGTGGAAAGGACCTATCCTCACCGACTCCGGCGGTTTCCAGGTCTTCAGCCTCGGCGATATCCGCAAAATCACCGAAGAGGGTGTTCACTTCCGCAACCCGATTAACGGCGATCCGATTTTCCTCGATCCGGAAAAATCGATGGAGATCCAGTACGATCTCGGCTCCGATATCGTGATGATCTTCGATGAGTGTACGCCGTATCCGGCCGACTGGGACTACGCCAAGCGCTCCATGGAGATGTCTCTGCGCTGGGCGCGCCGTAGCCGCGACCGTTTCGACGGGCTGGGCAACAAAAATGCGCTGTTCGGTATTATTCAGGGCAGCGTTTACGAAGATTTACGCGATATCTCTGTTAAAGGTCTGGTAGAGATAGGCTTTGATGGCTACGCTGTCGGCGGTTTGGCAGTGGGCGAGCCCAAGGAAGACATGCACCGTATTCTGGAACATGTTTGCCCGCAGATCCCGGCTGATAAACCACGCTACCTGATGGGCGTCGGCAAACCAGAAGATCTGGTTGAAGGCGTTCGTCGCGGTATCGATATGTTTGACTGCGTGATGCCAACCCGCAACGCCCGTAATGGACATCTGTTCGTGACCGATGGCGTGGTAAAAATCCGTAATGCGAAGCATAAAAGCGACACCAGCCCACTCGATGCCGAGTGTGATTGCTATACCTGTCGCAATTATACGCGCGCCTACCTGTATCATCTCGATCGTTGCAATGAGATTCTGGGCGCACGACTCAATACCATCCACAATCTTCGTTATTATCAGCGCTTAATGGCTGGTTTACGTAAGGCCATTGAAGAGGGTAAATTAGAGAGCTTCGTGACCGATTTCTACCAACGTCAGGGTCGTGATGTTCCACCTTTGAACGTTGATTAATTTTAATAATGAGGGAATTTGAATGAGCTTTTTTATTTCTGATGCGGTAGCGGCAACAGGTGCACCGGCGCAGGGTAGCCCGATGTCTCTGATTCTGATGCTGGTGGTATTCGGCCTGATCTTCTACTTCATGATCCTGCGCCCACAGCAGAAGCGTACCAAAGAGCACAAAAAGCTGATGGACTCCATTGCCAAAGGCGATGAAGTGCTGACCAACGGTGGTCTGGTAGGCCGCGTGACCAAAGTAGCTGAAAGCGGCTACATTGCTATCGCTCTGAACGACACCACTGAAGTGGTTATCAAACGTGACTTCGTAGCTGCCGTTCTGCCGAAAGGCACCATGAAGGCGCTGTAATCCCAACATTTCCCAAAGGGAACTGCCGTGTTAAACCGTTATCCTTTGTGGAAGTACATTATGCTGGTCGTCGTGATTGTCGTCGGCCTGCTGTATGCGCTCCCCAACCTGTATGGTGAGGATCCGGCTGTTCAAATCACTGGCGCGCGCGGTGTCGCCGCCAGTGAGCAAACGCTGATCCAGGTCCAGAAAACGTTACAAGAAGAAAAAATTACCGCTAAGTCT
>Ga0153917_1000040_pt1 | contig 156114 bp, 127 predicted proteins | sample TSFL001MetaG_FD_104695 | JGI IMG/M metagenome (GOLD analysis project Ga0153917, IMG submission 104695) | Attine ant fungus gardens microbial communities from Florida, USA - TSFL001 MetaG | ecosystem: Host-associated > Fungi > Mycelium > Unclassified | place: USA: Florida, Paynes Creek Historic... | reverse complement strand
GGCGGGCTGGTCGTCGCGCCACAGATAGCCGATACCGCCCGCTACCAGGACCAGCAGGAGCAGGGCGATCAGGTAACGGCGGTGGCTGGGCATCGGACGGTCCGTTGTGGCGGGAATGGCAGAGCTTGGGACAGCTGGGGGCTAAATGCAACGCCTGGTCGGCACTTGGCTGTGGGTCGGTCGCCTGGAAAGGTCTGTTAAGCTCTGCCTTTTTCAGTCGCGGCCAAGGAGCAGTTCCATGATCATTACCACCACCAGTCAGCTCGAAGGCCGTCCCGTTGCTGAATACCTAGGCGTGGTCAGCGCCGAATCGGTGCAAGGTATCAACTTCGTGCGTGATTTCTTCACCCGTTTTCGCGACGTCTTCGGCGGTCGCTCTCAGACCCTGGAGAGCGCTTTGCGCGAGGCTCGCGAGCAGGCCACCGAAGAGCTCAAGGCGCGGGCCCGCCAATTGCAGGCTGACGCGGTGCTGGGCGTGGACTTCGAGATCAGCATGCCTTCTGTCCAGGGCGGCATGGTCGTGGTGTTCGCCACCGGCACGGCGGTTCGTCTGAAGTAGGCATTTTGCCATTGGTCGGCTGCCTCGGGTTTGTCCGTATGGTCTGCAAATGACCGGCTAGTCTCCATTTCATCGGGCTATCGCTTCTGGGCAAGCACACTGTTTGCTGGCGTGGCCACTACTGAAGGGAGCAGGGCATGAGCGAATCCTTTTTCGAAGACATGAACGATGCATTCCCGATCAACAGCCAGGTATGGTGCGGCCAGACGTTCCTGCGCCTGGGCTTTGCCAACATGACCCTGGATGAATCGGAACAACTCAAGCCTGCTCATATGCAGCGCGTCAAGAAGGGGCGCTTCACCCCACGGTTCCGGACCCGCAGGTAATCTCCCTTGAGGTTCTCGCTTGGTCTGGTCGACAACGGCCAGGCGAGGACTGCTCCTTCTCCTCTCTTCGGTGAGTGAACTGCGTCACGCTCAGTGACAGCTTTTTATCCGCACTCCTTGATCTTGCTCATGGCATCGGCGAGTGGCACTCGCCGAGCGGTCGGGGCTGTGCTTTTCTTGCGCGGATTTTCAGCACAGGGAGTGAATTCATGCGTGTCAGGGAACAGACCTATCGGGAGTGGGCCGATGCTCGCCTGCACAGCCGTTGCCACGATGAAGTCCTGAGTGATGGCACCATCCTGGACATCCAGGTGCGGTTGTCGCGCTTGGGCGCCACGCAACTGTTTCTTGGGCTGTATGCCGGAAACGGCAAGGCCTTGGTGGAGGAGTACTATCCCACACGCCCAGGTGAAACGATGACCCGGGCCTTGGTCTGGGGCGTGGAGCGCGCCCGGGCACTGGCCATCGGCGCCTTGCCATTGCCGCCACAGGGGGTTGAGCGGCTTCAGGCCTGAGCTCGGCGGTTGCGGCTGGCCTGGACGATACGCTCGGCAGGTACCCGCAACTGGCGCAGCAGATACTCGGCGAACGCCGGTGCCCAGGGTTGCAGGGCAATGGCGTCGGCCATGCATGTCAGCCAGATGCTCGCGTGCGCTTCATCGATCGGCCACTGCGCATGGAACGTCGGGATGGCAATGGAGCCATAGCGTTCACTGTACAGGCGTGGCCCACCGAGCCATCCACTGAGGAAGCAGGCCAGTTTGTCTCGCGAACCTGCCAGATCTTCAGGGTGCATGCGCCGTACACTGGCCGCTTCGGGGCGCTCGTCCATCAACCGGTAGAAATCATCGACCAGGCGGCGCAGGCCATCGATGCCACCAGCAGCCAGGTAGGAGGCGTCGCCGGTGCCGTAGGCGGGGGTGTTCATCAGAAGCTCCAACGGAACGGGAGCGGGCATTGTAGCAGCCATGAAAAAGCCCGGCCTTGCGGGCCGGGCTCAATAAAGGGTGGTACGACTCAGCTCAGTGGGTCTATCACCTTGACTGCCTCTCGCTCACGGGCGGTAGGCCATTCTTGTTGCAGGGTCTGCAGGACGCGACCGACGAACTCGGTGTCGGCGGCGGCCTTCTTGCCGACGTAGCCCTGGCCACGGCGGTAGACCTTGAAGCGGGCGCGCATGCTGGGCATGTGCGACTCGAATTCATCTTCGACCGTGTTGGGTGGCAGGCGGTCGAGGCGTACCTCGCCGGTCTGGCTGACCCACAGCAGGTGGTCATCGAGGCTGTCCTTGCGTGCGGCGAACAGCTGGGCCAATTGGTTGATCGTAGGATTGTTGTTCAAATTCATCATAAAGCCCCCATTACCCATCAGTTAGTGATTTCACTTGGCGCCACGACATGTAGCGCACTAACACGGCTGCTACAGCAGCATCGCAACAGGGGCCTTCTCACGCTGCCTTTTGGACAGTTTCCCTCTCCACGGACGACCTGCGTTACCGCGCAGGCCGTCTGGAACACCCTTGCCACCGCTCCCGATCAGGGAGACGGCCTCATCATGCCCAAGGCGGATAAACGGCGTCAACAGGTTTGTAGTGAATATTTTTTGGTACTACATATTGTCTGACAATCCGCGATGAGTGCGCTCGCCAGTGAAGGGAATGGGGTCGTTCAGCGTTTCAGTGCTCCAGGGCGGACAGGATCTGGTAAGCCGCTCGTACGCGGGCTTCGTTGGGGTAGTTGCGATTGGCGAGCAGCGCGATGCCCAGCCCCTTGGCTGGGATGAAGGCGTAGTAGGCACCGAAACCGCCTGTGGAGCCGGTCTTGTTGTACCAGGCTGCGGTGTCAGCTGGCTGGGCGGGCCTCAGGCGCACGGTTGCCTGAGGCTGGAGGGCCATTTCGGAGCTGTTGCCCTTGAGCAGGGTTTGCAGGGTGACCGGATACGGGTAGCGCTCCCAGCCAAGGCCTTGGGTCATGTCGCCGACTTTGAAGTAGCCGGCCTGGGTGATGGCGATGGCCTTCTGCAGCGGCGGGGCGAGTTGGTCTGCGTTCAGTTGCAGGTGCAGGTAACGCGCGGCGTCGCTTACGGTGGTCTTGATCCCGTAGGCCTCGTCGGCCAAAGGTCCTGGATTGACCTGCACGGGCTGGTTGCTGGCGTTGTAGCCCTGGGCGTAGTGCTCGCGCGCCTTGGCTGGCACGTTGAGGTAGGTGTGGGTCAGGCCCAGGCCGGGTAACAGCTGTTCGGTCATGAGCTGGGCGAAGGGCCTATGTTGCGCCCGCGCCGCCAGGTCGCCGAACAGGCCCAGGCTGGGGTTGGAGTAGCAGCGTTGGGTGCCGCGCTGAGCGCGAGTGCGCCAGTGCTGGTAGAAGGCCAGGGTCTGTTCCGGGGTCTGCACCTCATCGGGGAATTGCAGTGGCAGGCAATCGGCGCTGTATGCACCGAGCTCCAGCACGCTGGCCTCGCCCAATGGCGTGCCTGCCAGGGCCGGCTGGTAGTGTTTGGCGGGGGCGTCCAGCTCCAGGGTACCTTGGGCGCTGGCGAGGGCGACGAGGGTCGCGGTGTAGGTCTTGCTGAGCGAGCCGACCTCGAACAGGGTGTCGCGGTTCACCGGCTGCGCCTCGGCCTTGCTGGCCACACCATAGTTGAAGTAGTGCTCCTTGCCGTCGGCGATCACCGCAACGGCCATGCCGGCGATGTCATGCTCGCGCATCAGCGGTTGGATGATGCCGTCGACCTGTTTGTGCAGTGAATCGGCAAGGCTTTGTCCGGTAACGGCTGTGAGGCCAAGCGCAGTGGCAAGACAGGTCAGGCGCAGGTGTGGGAAAGGTTTCATGGAAAGGTCCTTTTTCTGATTCAGGAAGCTGTATGGCGCCGCAGGAACTCACCTGGCGATTGGCCGAAATGTTCGCCAAAGGCGGCGATGAATGCGGAAAGCGAGGCATAACCGCAGGCCAGTGCCACATCGGTGACCCGCTCTGCGCGCTCCAGGGCCGGCAATGCACTGAGCAGGCGCACCCGCTGGCGCCACAGGCGGAAGGTCAGGCCCGTCTCGCGCAGGAAGCGCCGGCTCAGGGTCTTCTCCGATACCCCCAGGCGCAGCGCCCAGTCGCCCAGGCTGCGCGTATCGTCCGGTACGGCTTGCAGGCGGCGGCAGATCTGGCGCAATTGACGATCCTGAGGCAGCGGCAGGAGCAGTTGTTCTTCACGGGCACTGGCCAGGCGGTCGAGCAGCACCTGCACCAGACGCCCGTCAGCCCCGTGTTCGTCGTAGCTGACCGGCAGTTGCGAGAACGCCTGGATGAGCTCCCCCAGCAGCGGCTCCACGACCACGACCCGGCATGCGGCTGCGGGCCAGGGCATGGCGGAAGGCTCGATGTACAGGCTGCGAATGCAGGTGTCGGGCTCGCAGATCACGCGATGGGGAACTTGCGCTGCAATCCACACGGCCCGTTGCGGCGGCACCAGATACAGGCCTTGTGGCGTATGCACGCGCAGGATGCCGTTGCGGGCATGGGAGAGCTGGCCCCATGGATGCCGGTGGCGATAGCCCAGGGCAATGTTGGGAAGGCTCTCGGCTTGGCCATAGACCGGCCGTGGCAGGTGCTCGAGCTGATCGAGGCGAGCTTCGGGGTGTCCGTTCAGCGACACTGATGGGGGTTCCGGCGTTAGCGGTGGAGGAGGCCAGACCTTATCGTTTGAGCCTGCCCCATTACAACTCGGAATAATCCATGAAGTACGTCAGAAAAATCTTCGATAACTTCACCCTGGCCTTGCTCGGGGTCGTGCTGATTGCCACGTTGTTGCCCTGTTCAGGGGATGGCGCGGTGTTCTTCGGTTGGCTGACCAACCTGGCCATCGGCCTGCTGTTCTTCCTGCATGGTGCCAAGCTGTCGCGCGAGGCGATCATCGCCGGTGCCGGCCACTGGCGTTTGCATCTGCTGGTTTTCGCCTGCACGTTCGTGATGTTCCCGTTGCTGGGCATGGCCTTCAAGCCTCTGTTCGTGCCGTTGGTAGGCAACGAGTTGTATCTGGGCGTGCTTTATCTGTGCGCCTTGCCGGCGACGGTGCAGTCGGCGATTGCCTTCACCTCGCTGGCGCGTGGCAACATCCCGGCGGCGATCTGCAGCGCAGCGGCATCGAGCCTGCTGGGGATCTTCCTGACGCCGTTGCTGGTGGTGATGCTGCTCGGCGCCGAGGGTGACACCGGGTCGGGGCTGGACGCGGTGCTGAAGATCACCCTGCAACTGCTGGTGCCGTTCGTGGCGGGGCAGGTGGCGCGTCGCTGGATCGGAGAATGGGTCAAGCGCAACGCTCGGTGGCTGAAGATCGTCGATCAGGGTTCGATCCTGCTGGTGGTCTATACGGCGTTCAGTGATGCGGTGGTCACCGGGCTTTGGCACACGGTGTCGGCGCAGCATCTGGCGGGGCTGTTCGTCGTGTGCGGGATCTTGCTGGCAGCGGTGTTGTTCGGGACCCGGCTGCTTGGGCGGGTGCTGGGCTTCAGTGTCGAGGACCGCATCACCATTCTCTTTGCCGGGTCGAAGAAAAGCCTGGCTACGGGGGTGCCCATGGCGCAGGTGTTGTTCGTGGGCGGTGGGATTGGGGCGATGATCTTGCCGTTGATGCTGTTCCATCAGATTCAGTTGATGGTGTGTGCGGTGTTGGCGCAGAAGTACGCTGCGCGGGAGATTGAGCCTGTTTCGGCGGTGTCCTGATGGTTTGGTGGGTTTGAGGTTTGTGGGCTTATCCGTTTGATTTGTCGACGGTTAGTCACCTTTCCGCCTTTACGGCGGGTCACTTTGGTCTTGGCCAAAGTAACCAAAGCCGCTGCGCCCCCGCATACGGCCCGGCGCTTCGCACCGGGTTCCCTCGCTGCGGGGCCTTACGGGGCTTCGCGGCCTCCGGCTGGCTGCGCCAGCCTCCATCTCGCGACTTCGGCTACGCCGAAGGGCGCTGCGCGCCTGCCCCTCCAGACACCTCCACTCGGCCTGCTGATGGGGCGCAAGTTACGGGCGGCGCCTGGACTGGCGTTGTTTTATTCAGTGATATTTGTGGTGAGCTTTTTGACCTATTCACCCGCGAATAGGCCGGAACAAACACCCAAACAATTAACTTGTTTGCCGTTGCCGTTGCCGTTGCCGTTGCCGTTGCCGTTGCCGTTGCCGTTGCCGTTGCTTTTGATGCGCGTCGGTTCAGACACCCTCCATCGCGACCTCAGGAGGCTGAGTGGAGGTGTCTGTAGGGGCGGGCGCGTAGCGCCCTTCGGCGTAGCCGAAGTCGCGAGATGGAGGCTGGCGTAGCCAGCCGGAGGCCGCGAAGCCCCGCAAGACACCGCAGCGAGGGGACCCGGTGCGAAGCGCCGGGCCGGATGTGGGAGCCAGCGGTTTTTGCCTACTTTTGCCCAAGAGCAAAAGTAGGTCGCCGTAAAGGCGAAAAGCGCCGGTGGCGCCACCGCCAACACAGGATATTCACCCAATCTGAAAGCCCAAGCCCAAGCCCAAGCCCAAAAAAAGCCCCGCAAACCAAGGGCCAGCGGGGCAAACGGTTGGGGGAGGAACCAACCAAAGGAGTCCTGGAAATAACTCAGCGAACGCTGGCCAGCGCCTCCGGCTGCCATCCACCGCCCAAGGCCTTGTAGATCGCTACAATGCCTTGGTAAAGCTCAACCTCACCCTGCGCCTGCGCATCCTCCGCACTGAGCCGCTCCCGCTCTGCATCGAGTAGCACCAGATAGTCGACCGTCCCCTCCCGATACCGCACCGACGCCAAGTCCGCCGCCTTGCGGCTGGCATCGCTCTGGCGCATCAACGCCAGCAGGCGCTGCTGGCGCTTGTCGTAATCGCTGAACGCATTGGCCGACTCTTCCAACGCCAACAGCACCTGCTGCTCGTAGTTGGCCAAAGCCCCCTCGGCATCGGCCCTGGCACCGCGCAGGCGGGCCCGCACGCTGCCCAGGTCGAACGCGGCCCAGGTAATGCTCGGCCCCAACGCCCAGGCATTGGCCGCCGATGAGCCGATCTGCGACCCACGCGCTGCGGTAAAGCCCAGGAAGCCGCTGAGGCTGACCCGCGGGAACAGGTCTGCCGTGGCCACGCCGACATTGGCCGTGGCCGCCGCCAACTGGCGTTCGGCGCTGCGGATGTCCGGACGGCGGCGCAGCAGCTCACCGGGGTCACCCACTGGCAAGGCCTTGGCAATCGCTGGCAAGGCTTTGGGCGACAGGTCCACGCTCAGGGCATCCGGACGCTGGCCAAGCAGGGTGGCGATGCGGTTGCGTGCGCGCACCTGTTCGGCTTGCAGCTGTGGCACGGTCGCCTCCACTGCGGCCAGACGGGCATCGGCACGGACTACGTCCAGGTCGTTGCCGACACCGGCATCGCGCAGTGTCTCGGTGATGCTGCGCGACTCCTGCTGGGTCTTGAGGTTGGCCAGGGCGATCTTCTCGCGCAGTTGGGCACCGCGCAGTTGGCCATAGGCGTCCACCAGCTCGGCGATCAGGCTGACCTGCAACTGCTGCAGGTCGGCCGCAGCGGCGGCCTCCTGCGCTTCGCTGGCCTCGATCTGCCGCTGGATCCGGCCGAACAGGTCAAGCTCCCAGGCCATGTCCAGGCCCAGGTCATAGCGCTCGCTGTTGACCCGGTGATCGGTCTGGCCGGGGATCTGCCCCTTGCCGAGGTCGCTGCTGACACGGCTGGTCACCACCGGCATTTGGTCGTTCTCGGCGTCTTCACGGATCGCCCGCGCCGATTTGAGCCGCGCGAAGGCCACGCGCAGATCACGGTTGCCGTCCAGCGAAGCCTGGACCAACTGGTCGAGCACCGGATCGTCGAACTGCTTCCACCAGAGGCTCTCGAAGCGGCTACGGTCGAAGGCCCTGGCCTGCACGTCGGTGTCCAGGTGCGCAGGCTCGGTCGCCGGCGCCTGGTAGTCCGGGCCCACTGCGCAGGCCGCCAGGGCCAGGGCAAGAAGGCTCGGAGTCAGGGGTTTGAGCAGGTTCATGCATGGCTCTCCAGCGAGTGGGCGCGCTCGGCCTTGCGGGCCTGGCGACGCTCGACGAAACGACGGATCAGGAAGAAGAACACCGGGGTCAGGAACAGGCCGAACACCGTCACCCCGATCATTCCCGAGAACACTGCCACACCCATGGCATGACGCATTTCCGCACCGGCGCCAGAGGAGAACACCAGCGGCACCACACCCATGATGAAGGCGATCGAGGTCATCAGGATCGGGCGCAGGCGCAGGCGGCAGGCCTCCAGCACCGCGGCAAGCGGATCCAGGCCCTCTGCCTGCTTGTCTTTGGCGAACTCGACGATGAGGATGGCGTTCTTGCACGCCAGGCCCACCAGTACGATCAGGCCGATCTGGGTGAAGATGTTGTTGTCACCGCCCGAGAGGATCACGCCGGTGATGGCCGACAGCAGGGTCATCGGCACGATCAGGATCACCGCCAGCGGCAGGCTCCAGCTCTCGTACTGGGCGGCCAGCACCAGGAAGGCCAGCAGCACGCAGAGCGGGAAGACGAACAGCGCGGTGTTGCCCGCCAGGATCTGCTGGTAGGTCAGGTCGGTCCATTCGTAGGTCATGCCGTTGGGCAGCTCTTGCTTGAGCAGCTTGTCCATCGCAGCCTCGGCCTGGCCGGAGCTGTAGCCGGGCGCCGCGCCACCGTTGATTTCGGCAGTGATGAAACCGTTGTAGTGCATCACCCGGTCAGGCCCGGAGGTGTCGCTGACCTTGAGGAAGGTCGCCAGAGGGATCATCTCGCCCAGGTTGTTGCGCACCTTCAACTGGCCGATCTGCTCGGCGTCGAGGCGGAACTGCTGTTCAGCCTGGACGTTGACCTGGTAGGTACGGCCAAAGCGGTTGAAGTCGTTGGTGTACAGCGAGCCCAGGTAGATCTGCAGCGTTTCGAAGATGTCGTTGATCGCCACGCCGTGGGTCTTGGCCTTTTCCCGGTCGATGGCGGCATCGACCTGAGGCACGTTGACCTGGTAGCTGGTGAACAGGCCGGCCAGCTCCGGTACGTTGTGGCTCTTGGCGATGATGTTCTGGGTTTCCTTGTAAAGCGCCTCGTAGCCCAGGTTGCCACGGTCCTCGATCTGCAGGCGGAAGCCGCCGATGGTGCCCAGGCCCTGCACGGGCGGTGGCGGGAAGATCGCGATGTAGGCGTCCTGGATGTCCGCGAACTTGGCGTTCAGCGCTGCGGCGATGGCCGCTGCCGACTGGCTTGGGTCCTTGCGCTCGTCGAACGGTTTGAGCGGGGTGAACACGATGCCGCTGTTGGGGCTGTTGGTGAAACCGTTGATCGACAGGCCGGGGAAGGCTACCGAATCGGCCACGCCAGGTTGCTCCAGGGCGATCTCGCTCATCTTCTTGATCACCGACTCGGTACGGTCGAGGCTGGCGGCGTCCGGCAGTTGGGCGAAGGCCACCAGGTATTGCTTGTCCTGCGCCGGGACGAAACCGGTCGGGGTGGACGAGAAGCCCAGGTAGGTCAACCCCATCAGGCCGGCATAGACGAACAGGGCGATACCGCTGGAGCGGATGACCCGGCGCACGCCACCGACGTAGCGGTGGCTGGCGCGGTCGAAGAAGCGGTTGAACGGGGCGAACAGCCAACTGCCCAGCAGTTTTTCCAGGAACCGCGAGAAACGGTCCTTGGGTGCATGGTGGTCCTTGAGCAGCACTGCGGCCAGGGCCGGCGACAGGGTCAGCGAGTTGAACGCCGAGATCACGGTCGAGATGGCGATGGTCAAGGCGAACTGCTTGTAGAACTGCCCGGTAAGGCCGGAGATGAACGCGGCCGGCACGAACACCGCGCACAGCACCAGGGCCGTGGCGATGATCGGCCCGGTCACTTCGCTCATGGCCTTTTGCGTCGCTTCCATGGGTTTGAGGCCCAGGCCGATGTTGCGCTCGACGTTCTCCACCACGACGATGGCATCGTCCACCACGATCCCGATGGCCAGCACCAGGCCGAACAGCGACAGCGCATTGAGCGAGAAACCGAACAGGTGCATCACCGCGAAGGTGCCGATCAACGAGACCGGTACGGCCATCAGCGGGATGATCGAGGCGCGCCAGGTCTGCAGGAACAGAATCACCACCAGCACCACCAGCACCAGGGCCTCGAACAGGGTGTGCACCACCGCCTCGATGGAGCCGCGAACGAACACGGTCGGGTCATAGACGATGCTGTAGTCCATCCCCTCGGGGAAGTCCTTCTTCAGCTCGGCCATTTTCGCGCGGACTTCGTCGGAGATCTCGATGGCATTGGAGCCTGGGCGCTGGAAGATCGGGATGGCCACCGCCGGTTGGTTGTTCAGCAGCGAGCGCAGGGCGTACTGGCTGGAGCCCAGCTCCACCCGGGCGATGTCCTTCAGGCGAGTGATCTCGCCGTTCTCGCCGGCGCGGATGATGATGTTCTCGAACTCTTCCTCGTTGACCAGGCGGCCTTGGGTGTTGATCGACAGCTGGAAGCTGGTCGAACCGGGGGCGGGCGGAGCGCCCAACTGGCCGGCGGCGACCTGGCGGTTCTGCTCGCGAATGGCGGCGACCACGTCGCTGGCGGCCAGGTTGCGTGAAGCGGTCTTGTTCGGATCGAGCCAGACCCGCAGGGAGTAGTCGCCCATGCCGAACAGCTGCACATCGCCCACACCGCCGAGGCGGGCCAGTTCATCCTTGATGTTGAGGATGGCGTAGTTGGAGAGGTACAGCATGTCGTAGCGGTTATCCGGCGAGGTCAGGTGCACGACCATGGTCAGGTCGGGGGATGCCTTGTCGACGGTGATGCCGATACGTGTCACTTCCTCCGGCAGCTTCGGCTGGGTCCGGGTGACGCGGTTCTGCACCTGCACCTGGGCGTTGTCCAGGTCAGTGCCCAGTGCAAAGGTGATGGTCAGCGTCAGCTTGCCGTCGGCGGTGGACTGCGAGGACATGTACAGCATGTTCTCGACGCCGGTGATCGCCTGCTCCAGCGGCGCGGCGACGGTTTCGCCGATCACCTTGGGGTTGGCGCCGGGGAAGTTGGCGCGCACCACCACGGTGGGCGGGACCACTTCCGGGTATTCGCTGATCGGCAGCTGGAACAGCGCGATGGAGCCTGCGATCAGCAGCACCAGCGAGAGCACGGCGGCGAAGATCGGCCGGGTGATGAAGAATTTCGAGAAGTTCATCGGAATCGTTCCTTAACCGCGCGGTGCCTGGGCACTGGCGACGTTCTCACGGGTGCCGGCGACGGCCGGTGCGGCCTGGTTGCTGGCTTCCAGGGCCTGGCGCTGGCGGGCCAGGGTGGCGAGGGTCTCTTCGCTGGCCATCGGCGTCTCCTGCGGCGTGACCGGCGAGCCGGGACGCACGCGTTGCAGGCCCTTGACCACGATGCGCTCGTCCTTGCCCAGGCCGCTGCGCACGATGCGCAGGCCTTCGAGCTTGGGCCCGAGCTCCACGGCGCGGTAGGCGGCCTTGTTGTCCTTGTCCATGACCAGCACGAACTTCTTGCCAAGGTCGGTGCCCACGGCCTCGTCGTTGATCAGCACCGCGTCGTACTTGGCGCTGCCGACCAGCTTCAGGCGCGCATACAGGCCAGGGGTGAACCGGCCGTCGCGGTTGTCGAACACGGCGCGGCCACGGATGGTGCCGGTGCGCGGGTTGACCTGGTTGTCGACGAAGTTCATCTGGCCCAGGTGCGGGTTGCCGGTTTCGTTGGTCAGCCCCAGGTACACCGGCGTGCTCTGACCGCGCTGGCCTTCGCGTGCCAGCTGGGTGTACTTGAGGTAGACACGCTCGTCGGCATCGAAGTAGGCATAGACCTTGTCGGTGGACACCACCGAGGTGAGCGGTGTGACATCGGCGGTGACGATGTTGCCGGCGGTGAACTGGGCACGGCTGACGCGGCCGCTGATCGGTGCGGTTACGCGGGTGAAACTCAGGTTCAGGCGGGCCAGGTCCAGCTGTGCCTGGATGGCCGCGACCCCGGCACGAGCCTCGGCGGCAGCGCTGCTGCGCGATTCGGCAAGCTCTGCGGAAATCGCATTGCTGTCACGCAGGCGTTCGCCACGGCGGGCTTCGTTTTCACTGCGCACGGCGGTGGCACGGGCCTGTTGCAGCTGCGCCTCCAGGCGGCGCACCTCGGCCTGGAACGGGCGGGGATCGATCTGGAACAAGAGGTCGCCTTTTTGCACCTGGGCGCCTTCGGTGAAGGCCACCAGGTCGATCTGGCCGGAGACCCGTGGGCGCACCTCGACGGTTTCCGGGGCTTCAAGTCGCCCGGTGAACTCGTCCCATTCATTGATCGGCTGTTCGATTACCTTGGCCACGCTGACCTTGGGCGCGGTGGGAGCCTGCACGGCCTCCGGAGTACGACCGCACGCGGCGATCACCAGCACTGCCAGGGCAGCGAGGGGAAAGCGCAAGGGTTTGAGTGATTGTTCCATGGAGAACTCCGCCAATTATTGGATAGTGGGCGGATTCTGCGAGTCTTGCGCGTGCGGAACGAATCGAACGGCGCGAAGGTTATTATCAAGCGCAATGATAGATCGGGCTGCTTCATCGATTTCGACACATGATGAACAGGCCCATGGGGGTGTCAGGTTCTACGGACGCGAGGCCGCTCCTGCACGGTGGGGCCTGCGCGGCCCCCGGATATGGAAGGGAGAGAAAAACCTAGCCTTGGGCAAATTGCGCCAACCGCTCACCATCGAGCCGGTAACGGACCCACTCATCCTGCGGTTCTGCGCCCAGGGATTTGTAGAAGCCGATGGCCGGTTCGTTCCAGTCCAGCACGCTCCACTCCAGGCGCCCGCAGCCCTTGGCCACCGCTTCCCGGGCGATGTGACGCAGCAACTGGCGCCCGGCACCGTCGCCGCGTTGTCCGGGGGTGATGTACAGGTCTTCCAGGTAGATGCCGTTGCGTCCGAGCCAGGTGGAATAGCTGTAGAAATACACGGCAAAGCCGATGGCCACGCCGTCACGCTCGCAGACCAGGCTGTGCACGGTGCTCCCTTCGTCGAACAGGCTGCGTTCGATATCGGCGACGCTGGCCACGACTTCATGGCGGGCGCGCTCGTAGTCGGCAAGTTCAGTGATGAAGGTCAGGATCTGCGCGGCATCGGTACGCACGGCGGGGCGAATGGTCAAGCTCATGGGCGGAACATCCTTGAGGGGCGGGGCAGGTGATTGGGGTAGATACAGTCATGTGTATCGCTGCAATTTAGCCTGACTGTACGGGTTGCAAAAAAAGGCGCTCCGTTAGTGTGACAACACAACAACCCATTGTGGAAGCCCGCCATGCTTGGATCAGTCGATCTGCTCACCGCCTTCGTGCTCTTTGCCTTCGTTTCATCGATCACGCCGGGGCCGAACAACACCATGCTGCTGGCTTCGGGGGTGAACTTCGGCGTGCGCCGCTCGATTCCCCATGCCCTGGGGATCAGCATCGGCTTCATGGTGATGGTGCTGGCCGTGGGCTTTGGCCTGGGCCAGTTGTTCAAGGCCTGGCCGGCGCTGTACAGCATCCTGCGTTATACCGGGGCCGCCTATCTGTTGTACCTGGCCTGGAAGATCGCCACCTCCGGGCCGATTTCCGGTGATGCCGGCAGCACCCGCAAACCTCTGGGTTTCTGGGGCGCTGCTGCGTTTCAGTGGGTCAACCCCAAGGCCTGGGTCATGGCGGTGGGGGCGATCACCACCTACACGCCCGCCCAGGGCTATGTGCTCAACGTGATTGTCATCGCGGCCTTGTTCGCACTGGTCAACCTGCCAAGCGTCGGGATCTGGGTGATGTTCGGCAGTGCCCTGCGCAGCGTCCTGCAGAATCCGCGCTGGCTGATGCTGTTCAATGTCCTGATGGCCTTGTTGCTGGTGATTTCGCTGTACCCATTGCTGTTTGTAGAATCGACGTTTTCCTAGACCGATGAGTACAGCAGGCCGATGCAGTTGATCCCCTGGTCCCACGAAAGCTCCGAAGGCTTCACCCTGCGCGGCTGGCGCTCGCCAGCCAGTGGCCGACCGCTGCTGCACTTCTTGCACGGCAATGGATTCTGCAGCCTGGTCTACCAGCCGTTGCTGATGCGCCTGGGCGAGCACTTCGACCTATGGCTGAGCGATGTGCAGGGCCACGGCGACAGTGACCATGGCGGTGCCTTCCGGGGCTGGAACCGCAGCGCCGCCCTGGCGGTGGAGGCGTTCGAGGCAGGGTGTGGCGAATATGGCGATGCACCAAGGTTCGCCGTCGGGCACAGTTTTGGCGGGGTACTGACCGGCTTGATCCTGGCCCGTGAACCGCAGTTGTTCGACCGTGCCGTGCTGCTCGACCCGGTGCTGTTCAGCCGACGCATGATCGGCGTGATGGGCGCTGCCGCCTGGGTTGGCCTGCATCGTCGCCATGCCCTGGCCCGCAAGGCCGCGACCCGGCGCAGCCACTGGCCTGACCGGGAAGCGGCGCTGGCTTCGCTGCAAGGACGGGGCATCTTCAAAGGCTGGACCGATGCTGCGCTGCAGGCCTACGTGGAACACGCCATCGGTGACTGTGGCGAAGGTGTGGTGCTCAAGTGTCGGCCCAGTCGGGAGGTGGAGATCTTCAGTTCGTTCCCGGAGCGCATGTGGTCCAGCCTGGCGCAGATCAAGACGTCCACCCGCATCCTCTATGGCAAAGACACCTATCCCTTCGTGCCTCGTTCGGTGCAGCGCCTGGCCGCGCTGAACCCGCAGGTGACTGCCCGGCAGGTACCGGGTGGTCACTGCTTCATGCAAGAGGACCCCTGCGCTGCGGCCAAGCAGATAGTGACGTTTCTGCTCCCGGGGTGACACGGAGCCTGGCCCATGAGGGGATGGGGCGTCAGGCCACATCCACCAGGACGATTTCGCAGTCTTCGACGGCGGTGACCCGCAGCACTTCTTCCTGCTCGATGGCCACGCCATCGCGGGCCTTGGCCTGCAGCCCATTGACCTCGACCAGGCCCTTGGCCGGCACCAGGTAGCCGCGGCGTCCGGCATCGAAGCGGTACTCGGCGGTTTCGCCTGCACGCAGGGTGGCAGCCAACAGGCGGGCGTCGGTGCGGATCTGCAGGCTGTCCTCATCGCCGGCCCGGCCGCTGGCCAGGGTCACGAAGCCTTCGCCACGCTCGCCTTTGGGGAAGGGTCTGGTGCCCCAGGACGGCGCTTCGCCAACCCGCTCCGGCATGATCCAGATCTGGAAGATCCGGGTGTCGACCTTTTCCAGGTTGTACTCGCTGTGCACGATACCGGTGCCCGCACTCATCACCTGGACGTCGCCGGCCTCGGTGCGGCCCTTGTTGCCCAGGCTGTCCTGGTGGGTGATCGCGCCCTCACGGACATAGGTGATGATTTCCATGTCCCGGTGCGGATGCGGCGGGAAGCCGCTGCCTGCCGCGATCAGGTCGTCGTTCCAGACCCGCAGGTTGCCCCAGTTCATGCGCGCCGAATCGTAGTACTCGGCAAACGAGAAGTGGTGGTGGGCATCGAGCCAGCCGTGGTTGGCGTGGCCCAGGCTTTCGAAAGGTCGCAGTTGCAGCATGGTCGTGCTCCTTGAATCGGTTGATGGAGCCATGATGCGCCAAATAAAGATCGAAAATAAGCGTAAATATCGGCTCATTTTGATCTGGTTAATAGATGTTAAAAGGTGCTCAACTACATGCGATTCATCGCCTAATGCCATGATCTGCAAGCATTCGCTGGCGATTTTTTACAGATGGGGTGAACATGGCCCGCTGATTCGATCTTCAACGGAGTGACTGTGCCCCACGAGCATCCCCCGGCACCGGCGGAGCTGACCCCGCCAGCCCAATTACCGTGGTTTCGCCGCCTGGCGGCCCGCCTGTTGGGGCGTGGCCTGACCCGCCTGCAGGCGCAGCATCGCGACTCCTGGTTCCTTGGCCACGCCACCGGCCAGCGCAGCGGTCACGCCGATGGCCTGCGTGAGGGCTATGAGCGTGGTCGGGTCGAGGGTTACGAGGCCGGGCGCCAAGTGCTGGTGATCCGTGATGTGCGCCCCGATTGCGCCGCAGTGCCGGGCCAGGACGACAAGCTGTTCGACGACTGGCGCCTTCCGTTGACCGCCGAGTTGAAGAAGCGCTTCAAGGCCGATGTGGTCCAGCGCCTGCCGGTCGAGGCACAACCCAGCGCCGCCCAGTGGAAGCTGATCTTCAGCGATACGCCGTCCACCTGTGTGGTGGCAGGCGCCGGCGCGGGCAAGTCCACCTCCCTGGTGCTGCGCATCCTGCTGCTGCGCCATTACCTGGGCTATGAGCTGGACGCCATGACCGTGGTGACCTTCACCCGTGAATCGCGCAAGGACTTCATCAAGCGCCTGGTGCAGGTATTCGCCCTGTGGCACCTCGACCTGCAGCCGGCCCAGGCCCGGGAGCTGGTGCGCACTTTCCATTCACGCATCCTGCCGTTGGTCCGCAGCCTGCCGGGCTTCGGCCAGCTAAGGGCCTTCGAGACCCTCGGCCAGGAGCTGCCGGCGGGGGGCGAGGCCAATGCCGAAGGCAACCCGTTCGACCTGCGGCTGAACGACGCCCAGCGCCAGCAACTCAATCTCTGTTATCGCGACCTGCTGCAGGCCAGCCCCCGTTTTGCCGAGCTGATCACAGCGCTGCGTCGAGAGGCGTTGCAGCTCAAGCCGCTGGACCCGGACCATCCCGATGTGCAGAAGCGCGTGCAGGTGACCCAGCTGGCCGCCCAGCGCGATGAAGAGCTGTGCGATGTGATCGAGGACCTGTGGTTCGCCGCAGGTGCCTGGCCGATCAAGGGCATCGAACCCTGCCGCGACACGGTACAGATCCGTGGAAGCCGTTTCCATGTCCATGGCCGTCTGGAAGGGCTGGACGCTTGGGTGATGCTCGGTTTCGATCCCTCGGAGAGTGCCCAGTACCAACGCCCGGGTGCAAAGCTGGGCGTGCGGGCAGAGTGGGCTGTAAAGCGAACCCTGTTTCAAGCTTTTTGCGATAAGCCATTGATTTGGCTTGATAACTACGCGTCGGCAAAGCGTCTGGCCGCGTCCCTGGCAGATGATGCGGTCGCAGGCCCGGGCTTTGAGTACAAAATCAAGGGCGAGCTCGCGCCTGCGCCACTGCTAGATGCTTTCGTCGCCGCCGCCAGCTTCATCGAGAACCTGGGCCTGGAGGTGAGCACCGCCGTGGCCGGCATGAACTTCCCGCCCGATGACAGCGACGCACTGTTCTTCGAGGCCCTGGCGCTTTACTGGAAGGCCCTGGAGGCACACCTGCTGGCCCAGTCGCCACCGGTCATGACCTATAACCGCATGTTCGCCCTGTTTGGCGAGAACAACCCGGAAAACCTGCGCCTGCTGCCCGACCCGCTGTTGCGTCCGCTGGCGCACCTGATGATCGACGAGTTCCAGGACGTCTCGCCGCAGATCGTCAGCTGGCTTCGAGCGAGCCTCGCCGAGATCCGCAGGCGCGGCCCGGCCATGCACGTCGGGCGCAACGCCGGGCATAGCTCGCTGATGTGCGTGGGCGACGACTGGCAGTCGATCTACGGCTGGCGCGGCAGTTCGCCGAAGTACTTCATGGAGTTCACCAAGGCCTTCCCGTCACCGGCCAACACCCGGGTGATGCTAGTGGAGAACTACCGCAGTCAGCAGTACATCATCGACGCCGCCGAACACCTGGTCAACGGCGCGCCGGCCATCACCGGCAAGAAAGCCAAGGCCAGTGGTCCAGCCGCGCAGTTGCCGCTGTCGCCGGTGAGGGTCTTCGACCGCGACGAAGCTGCCCTGGCCGAGACATTGATGGAGCATTACCAGCGTGGCGAAACAGTCATGATTCTGTTTCGAAAAAGCGCTGATAAGTCATTGATAGAACATCATTTATCAGCTGTATATAAAGCTGATTCGAGCCTGCCGCCCGACCAGCGCCGGCTGCGCCAGCTGACCTACCACAGCGCCAAGGGTTTGCAGGCCGATGCCGTGTTCATGCTCGGCGATTGCCAGTACCTGACCAGCTCGCCCTACAAGAACCAGGCCTACCGCATGGCAGGTCTGGGCCGTGCTGGTGATGCCCAGCCGTTCGACACGGCCCAGAAGGAAGAGGTGCAGCGCTTGGCCTACGTCGGGGTGACCCGTGCGATCAAGCACTGCTATTGGCATGTGGAAGCCGCCAACGGTGAGTCGGCGGGGGCACCCCGGGCATCCGGCCAGGTCACTGGCCGGCATGCCTTCTTCGAGGACTTGCGTGGTCAGTGAGTGTTCGGGTCCTGTTGCTTGGTTAGCTCGAGCAACAGGGCTTGCTCCTGGGCCTGACGTGCCCTGCCCAATCGATCAGCGGCATCCAGGTGTTGGCCCTCGTTCAACGCTACCCGGCGTAACCGATCTGTCGCATCCACCGGTGGCTCAGGCAGCACCTGTGCAAGGACTTCAAGCACGGCGTTGTCCAATGCCTCGACCGGGTCGGCCTGCGGGTCCAGGCAAGACTCCAGATACTCCAGCCCTTGTGCCCAGCGATGGTTCAAGGCATCGAACTCACTGGCGTAGCGCCTTCTGAGGAACCGCTGCCAGCTCGCCTGCCGGGCAACCCAGGCCTGGCGCAGAGGATCGTTACCGGCATCCTCTTCAAATCGCTCGACAGCATTGGCCACTTCATCCACGGTGTATTCGGAGATCCTCGCTGCATCACGATAGAGCATCCCCTGGCTGGGCTCCGGGAAGTCGAGCCGGCGCGCCAGCGCCTGACGCAACGCCAGGCGGATCTCGATATCGTCCACGCCCCCGCGACGCAACTGCTCGAGACTGATGTCGTCGAGCGGGTCGAGTGGTGGCAGTTCCGGCAAGTTGCCTGCCTGCTCGGCCGGCAGGCCCTCCCAGGCCAGATAGGCGGTCTGACGATGCAATCGGGCCGCATGGATGCGGGCCGCCAGGTTGTTCACCAGATCGCGGCGGAACAGGCGACTGTATAAAACGAACAGGCGTGGGCCGGAAACATCGCCTGCGGCACTTTCGTTGTAGGCAAGCAGTTCGATTTCCAGGGTGCTGAACGCGTCCGTACCCGCGTCGCCACATGTCGGGGGGAAATCGCCGGCTATCTGTTCAAGGTGCTCGCGCAACTGCTCGTCCTGGCTGGCTGTTTCCAGCAACGTCCATATCTGGCTGGCCAGGGGCTGCGGACTGTTCCGCGCCTGGGCAGAGCGACCTACGCGTTCGATGACCTGGCGCAGATGTGGGTAGGCGTTGTCTTCGAACACGTCATCCCATAACTGCCGTTGTGCTTGGCTGGCGGTCTCCAGCCAGTTGACCGGCACGACCTCAGGCGGCAAGGCCGGGATGTCCACGAGCGGTACCTGCGGCAACAACTCACCCGTTTCCAGGACCCTCACACCCGCCTGGCGCAAGCGTTCAGCGGTGTCCCACGGCACCCCGTTGTCGTAGAGCGTCCAGATGATCAGCCTCCTGCCGGTACGCAGCTCCTGGACGAAGGGGGTCTGCAGGATGCGGTCGAGTTCCGGGAACTCGGTGATGTGATTGGTGCTCAGTTCCAGATCGCGCAGCCGGCAGTCAGGCCTGGCCATCAGGTCGGTAAGCCCCATGGGCCACTCAGTGAGCAGGCAGCCATCCAGATACAGGCCTTCGAGCTGGTGAAGCTCGCCAATCTGTGGGGCCATCCCCAGCGGGTTGTTGGAAAGGCGCAGCTCGCGTAGCCCGGCCATTTGCCCGAAATGCGCCGCCAGGTTCGGGGTAAGGTCGATGGCGTTGGCATTCAACTGCAGAATCTGCAGCGGCAGCTGCGTCAGGACCTGCATGTCGGCGGCGCCCAGGCTCAGTTGCGCGTGGGTGATACGCAAGATGCGCAGTTGCCGCAGGTTGCCCAGCGCTTCGCGGGCAGGGGCGTCCAGCGTGGGCAGGGGGGTACGGCTCAGGGCCAGCTCTTGCAGTCGTGGTGCGCTACGCAATGCCTGGAACAGAGAGCGGGTATCGAGTTGCGGATTGTTCACCAGCTCCAGCTGCTGCAGGTTGGGAAAGCTCTGCAGGAAATCCTCGGGCAGTGATCGCAGATGGAGGCTGTCGATGGAGAGTTCAGTGATGTGGTTGAACGGGACCGGCAACGAGGGCAGGGTATCAAGCACCAGGTGTTCCAGGTGAAGATGCTGGCCACCGTTGCGACGCCAGGCGTCGTTCAGGATGCGCCCCAGGCGTCGCCGATTGTCGTATTCATCCTCCACCGTCGCATCGGCCCAGGCTTGGAGCGACTCGGCCAGCGTGGTGCGTTGTTGCATCAATACCCTGATCTGTCCTGCAACATCCCCATGTCTTTGCATTTCCCTGGCCAGGTTTCGGATTTCATCCGCGTTGAGCCCCGGATAGAGGTTTCGCAGGTTGGCATGTATGGCGTCCCGGCCGCGCCTGAACGGGTTTGGCAGGTTGAACCTGCCACTTAGCGGATAACCCACACGGCCATCGCTCAAACGAAGCGGGGAGCGGAAGCCGGGCCTGACCGGCTGCTGGCCTATCAGTCGGGCTGCCAGCGCACGGTCTTGCCATACTGTTTCCAACTGCTGCGTCGGGCTTGTCGCAGGCCGATGCGCTGCCAGCGCATCGGCCAGTCGCCGAGTGTCGTCGTTGGCCAGGGTAGATTGGTGTAGCCCCAGCAACGCCCGGTCAAGTCGGGCGCGGGCTTGAAGGAGCCGGGCCTCCTCGGCAATGCGCAACGGGACTCGGCCGGATGCCATGCGCTGTGCTTCGAGCGTACTGGCGCTTTCGGTTATCACCTGCAGGGTGTTGGCCGGCAACCCGGTGAATTGCCGGCCGAGCACCTGGGCAGCCGGGCTCAAGGGTGTCTGGCTGCTCATGTACAGGCTGTCGAACAGGGCCTTGCGCTGCGCCTGCAGATGACGGGCGAGGATTTCGTCAAGGACTGAGGCATCCTGGCTGGCTGAGTCGCTGGCTGACAGCAACGTGCTGGCCGTCTGGGGCTTTATCTGTGACAGCACCGCTTGGCTCAGTCGGCCTTGTTCTAGCTCACTGCGGGTGATCTTTATCTGCACCTCGCCGGGCGTGGAGGCTGCGCCATACCGGGTGAAATTGCCGGAGGGCTCCGACCCTTCGAATGCCAGGATGACGTGATCCTGTGGCCAACCGGGTAAGTCGAGCAATGCCGGCAGCGCATAGTGCTTGTAGGCTGCCAGCGGGGCGGCATGGCGGACACGGGAGATGATGTCGTCCGCCTCTCGGTCGGTACGCAGGCGCTTGAATGCGTCGATGAGCAGAGGCGGTGGCCGCTGCCCGTCGATGTGCACGCCCCGCAGGATGTCCGCGGACGTCCCGGTGGCCCGCATGGCCACGATCAGGTCGGCGTCGTCCAGGCCGTCGGTGACCTGGCCGAGGCGCCTTGCCAGCTGTATGTCGCTCCAGTCCAATGGCCGCTCCAGGGTAAGACGCCAGGCACCATGGCCGTTATGGGTCAGCTGGGGGCGGTACGCCTGCTCGTCTGCGGGATGGACGACCTGCCAGTGGCCTTGCCCATCCTCTTGCAACTCGTAGGGCTGGCCCTCGATGCGTATGTAGCGGTGGCCGTCCAGATGATATCGGCCTTGGCCATCCGCCGGCAGGTCAGCGGGCAGCTCGACAGGGCTTCGGTAGGGCGACAGGTCAGGCAGCCACAGGCGCTCGCGTCCTTCGTGCCAGATCGACTGCATGGCATCGACGAAGCCGGATGCTTTCAGCGCCTGGACCCCTGCGCCAAGGGCCGCCACGCTCGCGACGTTGACCAGGATCGATTCCACCTGGGCCAGGGCCTCGGCGGTGTTGTCGTCCTCCCAGGCTTCGATGCCGTGAAACACGCTGCCCATGATCTGCGCCGCGCCAATGGTCAGCATGATCGGGTTGAGCACCGGAATGAACATCGCCGCGACATTGAGAATGTCCAGCCCCACCGACAGCCAGTGTTCCAGGCGTTCCAGGCGCGCCTTGGCATCGATGTCGGCGGTGGGCACCGCGATGCAGGCGGCATCGCTCTTCAGGCGGCGTACGTGGGCGCGATGCAGCAGGGGCCATGGAGTGGCAGGGAGCTCCGTGCGCTCATAGAGGATCCTGGGATCCTTCTTGTGCAGCAGGTGCTTGCGGCCGAACAGTTTCTTCTCGACGAACAACGCCTGGCGCAGCTTGCCGGTCAGCGTGGCCTGCAGTGCATGAGGGGCATAGCCGATCACCAGGCGCAGCAGGTCGGTTTGCTGCAGGCGCAGGGCAAGGGCGCTGGCGGCCTCGCTTGCAGAGGCATATTCCTGCAGGGGGGTGTCAGGTGCGCCGGGAATGTAGACGATGCAGGGGTTGGCCGTGCCGCTGTCGTCCGGGCCGATCAACAGCACTTCGTTCAACGGTGTCGAGAACAGGCTCAATCGCCAGCATTTCAAGGGCTGGGCACCGTACCGCGGGTTGTCGATGCTGTCGCACAGTTGCCTCAGCGCCGCGTAACCGGAGGTGCTCACCAGGCCGCGCAGGCGGGCTATCCATGCCTGGACGTGCAGTTCGTCCAGGCTGGCCTGGATGGACAGGCGCTGGATCCAGGCTGAAGCCGGGCCGTCATAGAGCGAGGCGAGGTGCGCCTGGTATTGTCGACCCAGGTCCAGGTCCCGGCAGATCCTGACGAAGCCGGCTGCCGTGAGGCCGGCGACAGGGCCGGCTATCGGGCTGGAGTCACGCTTGCTGCGCTGCAAGGTGCTGAACGGCCCGGCCTCATCCGGGCTCGCAAAATTGTGCAGGGCCGCTTCCAGCAGGCTGACCATGCGCGGTTTGCCCTCCGGATCGCGCTCATAATGGTCCTCGCTTGCCTGTGCAGCAATGACGGCAGTGGGCTCGACCACAAGGTCGCGGATCCGCTTGAACGGCTGGAAGTGGTATTGCGCCTGGTCGACCGGATCAGGGATACCCAGCCGTCGTTCGAGCAGCGGCTTGCAGAACTCGGTGATGCCCTTGAGCGGGCTCAACGCATCCTGCAGGGCCTTGCGGCTTGCATCCCGGCGCTCGATGGCAGTGCGCAGCGCATGCTGATCTTCGGGGCGGGCCTGGTGGTACCAGGGATAGTCTGTGCCATCGGCCTGCATGTAGTCCTTGCGCAGCCTTCTCAGTACCTGGGGAACGTAACGGGCATGCAGGGTTTTGCTCCACTCAGGCAAGGAGCGCAGGATCTGTGCGTGATGGAAGGGGGGCTCGGTGGTCATGGTCCAACTCCGTTCGAAAGAGCCGCCATTGAGCGGTCAGCGGCCCCGGCACGGGTGATAACGAGATAACACCCAAGGGTCGGTGTCGCACACGTTGTCGTCGGTGAGGGGCCAGCAAGCCAGGGCTGCCTGCGCCAAGGTAGGGTACCGGCCTGGTGCGGGGGTGCCAGGCCATTGCCAAGGGAGAAAGTTCATGCGTTCGCAGTGCAGTCCCAAGGATCATCTGCTAGACCTCGATGGCGTCGAGATTGCCGTGCGTTGCTGGGGGCCGGAGGACGGCATACCCGTGCTCGCCCTGCACGGCTGGTTGGATAACGCTGCTTCGTTCGAGCGGTTGGCGCCGCTGCTCGATGGATGTTTCGTGGTCGCTCCGGATCTGGCCGGTCATGGCCGTTCGGATCATCGGCGTGACGACAGCGGCTACTACTTGTGGGAACACGCCGAGGACATGCTGGCGGTCGTCGACAGCCTGGGCCTTGGGCATTTCCATGTGCTGGCCCACGGCATGGGCACCGGCATCGCCTCGTTGCTCGCGGCGCTGACCAGCAGCATCGCCAGCATGGTCTTTCTTGACGGCATGGGCGTGCCTTTCACCGTGGCCGCGGATGATCGCGTCCAGCATCTGGCACGTGCCTATCGCCTCAAGCGCATGATCCGGCGCAGCCGCCTGCAGGGGTTCTCCGAGCCGGACGGTTGCCAGTTCGACGATGTGGAATCCGCGCTGCGACAGCGCCGCAATCGCCTCGACAGCACCTTGTCTGCACAGGCGGCACGCGTGCTGGCCCTGCGCGACCTGCTGCAGGTGGGTGAGGGGTACTGCTGGCGGCATGACCCGCGTCTGGTGCTGCCCGAGCCCATGCCGTTGACCGAGCGTGAAGCCTGCGACCTGCTCCGGCAGATCGGTTGCCCGCTGTACCTGATGCTCGGTCGCCAGGGCGCTTTTGCCGGCGACGGCTTCGAGCAGCGCCAGGGCGCCTTGCCTGAGCATGCGCGGGTCAGCTGGCACCCTGGCGGTCATCATTTCCACCTGGAGGCGCCTGATCGGGCACTGGTGGACCAGATCCTGCGGGTACTGGCCAGCCACGACACCTGCCAGTTGCAGCGCCTGGTCAACGAGTAGGGGGCGAAGGGCTGTCGGCGGGCCTTGGGATCGGCTATGTTGCCTGGGTACCCTTTCCTGGTCCGCCACAAGGAGCCGCGGCATGCCACCCTTCGTCATCCAGCACATCGATCATATTGTCCTGCGGGTCCGGGACCTGGAGCGCAGCGTCGCCTTCTATTGCGACCTGCTCGGCTGCCGAGTGAGCCGAACGCGGGAGGACCTGGGCATGGTCCATCTGGCGGCAGGCTCGGCGATGATCGACCTGGTCAACCTGGACGGCCCCTTGGGACGCCCGGGCGGGCCAGCGCCGAGCAGGCAGGGCAACAACCTCCATCACTTCTGCCTGCGCATCGACCCGTTCGACGAGCAGGCCCTGACCTTCTACCTGCAAGCGGCAGGCGTTGCCGTCGAACCTGCCGAGAAGCGCTACGGCGCCGAGGGCGAAGGCCTTTCGCTGTATTGCTTCGACCCTGATGGCAACCAGGTGGAGCTCAAGGGGCCACTGGCATGACCCATGAGCAAGTGCGCGAGATGACGCGGTGAAGAACAGAACACCTTCAACGCAAGGACTCTAAGAGGAAACGGCCCAACGAAGAGCATCGCCGTGGATCGACAGTCCATTGCCCCACCTGCCACACCCGCCCAGGCCCTGGCCTTGCTGCTGCTGGCGTTGACCCTGATAACGGCCTCCGGCATCGCACCGGCCCACCGCGCCGACTGGCTGATGGAGAACATCGTCCCCCTGGCGCTGCTGTGTGCCTTGGCCATTGGTTGGCGGTGGCTGCGGCTGTCCTGCTCATCGTGCCTGGCGATCGTGCTGTTGCTTGCGGTCCATGAGCTGGGTGCGCATTACACCTATGCCGAGGTGCCTTATGACCGTTGGGCCAAGGCGCTGTGCGGCCACTCCCTGGGTGCAGCCTTGGGCTGGCAGCGCAACCAGTACGATCGCCTGGTGCACCTGAGCTACGGCCTGCTGTTCTACCGCCCCTTGCGCGAAACGCTATGGCGCCTCACCCCTTTGCGTAGCGGCTGGCTGGTTGCCTTGACGCTAAGCCTGGTACTGGCGACCTCTGCCTTGTACGAGTTGATGGAATGGGTGGGCGGGCAGTACCTGGGGCCGGACACCGCCCAGGCATTCGTCGCCACGCAGCGCGACCCCTGGGATGCACAGAAGGACATGGCACTGGCACTGCTCGGGGCCTTGGTCAGCACCGCACTGGGCCGCCTGCGCGATGCCTGCGGTTGAAGGCAGCCCTGGCCCGCTCACAGGCACGCCGCCCCGGCGATTTCGAAGGCCGAAGCCCAATGCACGTGCCTCAATCGAAACAGCCGCGCAGGGCGAAGCGGTAGCCGATATCCACGCCCGAGCTGTCGCCCCGGCCATGGGCCTTTTTCAACACGAATTCGAACGCCGGCTCGTACAGCCCGTCGCGTAGCACCGCCCCGGCCAGGATCTCCACCCGATACCAGCCGTTGTCCAGCTCGATTATCGGGCGGGCGGGTTGTTGATAACGGGCCAGCAGGTCGCCCATGGTCTTGGGGGTGAAGTGCTGCAGGATGCGCCAGGTGAACAGCATCAACGAATGGTTTTCCACCCGCAGCGCATAGCCCGGCCTGCGGTGCTTGAGACGGCTGCCGGGGGCGAGCAGGGCGGGAGTGTCGTCGCCAAGGCTGAAAATGATCCGATAGGGCAGGTTCTCGACCCCGGCCAGCGGCAGGACGATGCCATCGTGCACCGCCTGGTCGCCGCTGTCGCCGCTGGTGAAGGCCCGGGCCAGGTCGTCAGGCAGGCTTTGCTCTTCCTTGTAGCGCTGGAGCAACTGGATATCGCCGAGGATGAAGTAATCGATCAGATCGTTGAGGACTGCGCTGAATTCGTAGCGCATCGGGTTTTCCTTGTTATGGCTGCGCTGGTGAGGACAGCCGACTCTAGCGCAAGGCCCTGACGGCTGTCTTCAGATGGCTTTCAGGTTGCCCGCCGGTACTCCCTCATCGAATCACCCTCGAGGGTTCCCATGAGCCACGCACACTAGCGCACCCTGCTGGCAGCGTGCAGCTGTGCAACGTTGCACCGCACGGGCTGCGGGCGACCTTGCGCCTGAAGAGCGGGGCGCCTCAGTGACGTTGGGCGATCTGGATCAGGTTGCCGCAGGTGTCGTCGAACACCGCCACGGTCACCGGGCCCATGGCAGTCGGTGGTTGGGTGAAGCGCACGCCCGCCGCGCACAGGCGGGTGTATTCGGCCTGGATGTCACGCACGCCAAAGGATGTTGCGGGGATGCCGTCCTGCTTGAGGGCGGCCTTGTAGGTCCTGGCGGCAGGATGGACATCGGGTTCGAGCAGCAGCTCCACACCGTTGGGGTCGTTGGGCGAGGTCAGGGTCAGCCAGCGATGTTGGCCCATGGGGACATCGTGCTTGGGCTCGAAGCCCAGCACATAGTGATAGAAGGCCAGGGCCTTAGCCTGGTCATCGACCAGGATGCTGGTGATCACGATCTTCATGGGCGCACATCCTGTCTGCAGGCGGGTACCTGCAAGTAAAGACGTTCTGGACCTGTTCACCACTCCACAGCTTGCGAGAGCCACGTGTGGGTTTACCCGCGAAGTCGCCGCCTTGTTTGCGCAGAACGTCCGATGGACTGCCCCCGATGCGATCTCGAATCATTACCCCCGAATCGGGGAATCGGCTGGGGAATCCTCCCCAATCTGTTTTGAATGCGAACGTAACCTGTTGAAAAAACGCTAGAACCACTTATGGCATGGCCCTTGCTCCGGCCTCACGCAGACACTCTGTGTGCCCCGGAGGTGCAGCATGTTGACCCCGTTGAAAGGCTCCGTCCTGACGTCACTTGCCCTGTTCCTGTTTGGCTGGGAGGCGACCAGCGAGGCAGCGGTGCAGTGCCAGCGCACGCTGGTGGCCAACGTGGTGGCACTGGACCAGCCACTGATGTTCAACCGCCTCGGTGCGCAGAATGCTAACGGGATGATCTTCGCCCTGCGCCAGGACGTGGTGGACGAGAACCTGGTGCCATTGAGCAACGGTGGGGCTGCGGTCCCCGGCAAGGTCACCCTGCGTCCGGACAAGCGGCCACGGCCGATCGTGCTGCGGGTAGCCGCCGGCGACTGTCTCACCGTCAACCTCACCAACCTGCTGGACTACCGGGCCAATCCCCACAAACATGGCATCGAGGCTGACACCGAGGTCGAAGGCGAAGCAGAGGTCGAGTTCGAGAACGAAGCAGGCATGCCGGTCGTCGCCGACGAGCAGGTCGCCGATCGTTTCGTGGGCTTCCAGGTCAACGGCATGCAGGCGGTCAACGGCATCGGCGACATCGCCGCCAATACCGGTCGCAACGGCAACTTCCTGGTGGCCCCGGGCAACACCCGCAGCTACACCCTCTACGCCGAGCGCGAAGGGGCATTCGCCGCCACCAGCAAGGGCGCGACCTTCGGTGGCGAGGGCACTGCCGGCAACGTGGCCAATGGTCTGTTCGGGCAGGTGGTGGTGGTCCCCAAAAACGGGCGTACCTACCGCAATACCCTGACCGAGGAGGAAATGCGCCTGGCCACCACCGGCCGTACCGCCACCGGTCAGCCGGTGATCGACTACAACGCCCGCTATCCGCAGGTCGAACCGTGGATCGCCGAAGGCAAGGCCGGAAAACCGATCATTGCCATGGTCGATGGCAACGAGATCCTGAGCAGCGAGACCGACGCCATCGTCATGGGGCCCAACCAGGATGGCAGCTTCCCGCCATCGACCTACCCGCTGGAGTCTCTCGGCAAGCGCAATCCGGCGCTGCCCAACCGCCTGGAGGCCTTCCGTGACTTCGCCTCGCAGTTTGCCGACGAAGTGGCCGGCACCCAGGCCTTCCCCGGTTACTGGGCCGACCCGGTGATGGGCCATGTGCTTGAGCCGACCCGCGACTCCTTCATGATCAACTATGGCTCGGGCGGCATGGGCGCCGAGGTGGTCGCCAACCGCCTGGGCGTGGGGCCGATGCATGACTGCCTGTCGTGCGCCTACGAGGAGTTCTTCCTCAGTGCCCATACCGTGGGTGATGTGGGCACCCTGGTGGATGTACCGGCCAACGTCGGCCTGGAGCACATCCGCCCTGGCGAGACACCACCGGCCAATGCGGTCGGGGTCAAGGCCAGCATGGCCCTGTACCCGTCGGAGCCGGCCAACGTGCACCACAGCTACATCGGTGATTTCACCAAGTTCCGCAACACCCACAACGGCCACGAGCAGCACATCTTCCACCTGCACGGGCACCAGTGGCTGTTCAACCCCAACGACGACAACTCCGACTACATCGACGCCCAGGGTATCGGGGCCGGTGGCGGTTACACCTACGAGATTGCCAACGGTGGCTCCGGCAACCGCAACCGGGTCGCCGGCGACGCCATCTATCACTGCCACTTCTACCCGCACTTCGCCCAGGGCATGTGGGCCATGTGGCGGGTGCACGACGTGTTCGAGGAGGGCACCCGCCTGGCCGTGAGCGGCGAGAGCGAAAATGGCTACCACAGCACACCGTTTGGCCTGCGCAGTGGCAAGCCTGCGGTCGGTGCCCGGGCCTTGCCGGATGGAGAAATCATCGCCGGTACGCCGATCCCGGCGATCGTGCCGCTGCCGGGCAAGGCCATGGCGCCGATGCCGGGCAAAGTCACCGTGGTGCCGAAGCTGTCCCAGACCCTGGTCGCCGAACAGGACGACGATGAGTTCGAGCATGAAGGTGACGACGATCATCCCCAGGAAGCTGCAGTGCCCAAGGCCGTGGGCTCCCTGGCCCTGGTCGATCGCAGCGAGAGCAACCGCAACGCCGACGGCACCTTGAAGAACCCCGGTTATCCGTTCTGGATCGGCGGCATCGAAAGCAGCGTCGGCCAGCGTCCACCGACCCCGCCCCTGGACATGCTCGACCCGGCCCTGGCCCGTCAGCTCAAGGACAGCGGCAAGGCCCTTTGGGCCAACCTGGACCCCAATCAGGTCGATGGCTGGAACGGTGGCCTGGGGCGTCATGCACTCGACGGCGTCTCCGCCGGTGGCGAAGCCGTGACCACCACCACCAAGCTGGATTTCTCCAAGGTGGTGCACAAGGCCAAGCCGATCTACCTGCCGGAGGAGGGCACGGATGTCGAGCAGGCCGCGATGCAGTTCCACGCCAAGGCCGAACATCCCAGCTATGCCCTGATCCCGGGCAGCCAGCCGGTGCCGCGTAACTTCCGTACCAACGGTGCCTTGCCCACCGCCGGTGCACCGTTCTACGAGCCGTGCATGGACGACCGCGGCAAACGCCTGACCCAGACCTCGGGCGTGGGCGAATTCGTCAGCGGCGAAAGCCTGACCGGTCTCAACTTCCGCGGCAGTTCCACCTTCACCGCCGACCGGCCGCGTATCTACAAGGGCGCCAACATCCAGTTCGACGCGGTGTACAACAAGGTCGGCTACCACTTCCCGCAGGCCCGCATCATCGCGCTGTGGGAGGACGCCTGGCCGGTGATCACCAAGCAGCGACCACCAGAGCCGCTGGTGATGCGCATGAACACCTTCGACTGCACCATGTACCAGCACACCAACCTGATCCCGTCGTTCTATGAAATGGACGATTACCAGGTACGCACCCCGACCGACGTGATCGGCCAGCACATCCACCTGCCCAAATGGGACCTGACCGCCGCCGATGGCTCGGCCAACGGCTGGAACTACGAAGACGGCATCCTCTCGCCCGGCAGCGTGGTCGAGCGCGTGCACGCCATCCGCAGTTTCAACAACTGCACCGAGGGCGACCCACGCGACGGCACCGCCGCCTGCCCGCAAGCCAAGCAGCACCCGTATTTCGGCCGTTTCGGACGCGCCGACTGGCTGGGCGCGCGCACTGCCATGCAGCGCTGGTTCGCAGACCCGCTGGTCAATGTGTACAACGTCGATCGGGGCCTGGGCACCATCTTCACCCATGATCACCTTGGCCCATCGACCCACCAGCAACTGGGCCTGTATGCCACCGTGCTGGCCGAGCCTGCCGGTTCGACCTGGTACCACGCGGAAACCGGCGAGAAACTGTATAACCCGGCCACCCGCCAGGATGGCGGGCCGACCTCGTGGCAGGCGGTGATCCAGACCGGCGACCACGACGGCGACGGCAAGAACGACAGCTACCGGGAGTTCTTCCTGGAGTACAGCGACTTCCAGCATGCCTACGAGGCGGGCGTGTACGTAGGCGCAGGCCCGGACGGCAAGCCTGACGGCCAGGCCTATCCGGCCACCGCCGACAGCTTCCGCTACGCCATCAACCCGCCTGTGCGGCAGAAGGCCTCCAACCTGCTCGAAGCCATCGTCGAGTCGCGCGGTGGGCTGGCCCCGGGTTGCCCAAGCCGTCCTTGCCCGCAGGCGATCTCGGTGGATGACCCAGGCATGTTCGTCGTCAACTACCGCAACGAACCGCTGGCCCTGCGCGTGTTCGACCCGAACAAGGTCGGCCCGGACGGCAAGCGCGGCATGCAGGCCGACGGCATGGCCGGCGACCTGGCCTATGCCATGCAGACCCGCACCGACCGTGCCATCCCGGCGATGAACCAGGCGCCTTCGGCGATCACCTCGGCGGTCGGCCCGACCGGCGGCACCACGCTGTTCCCGCCGCACATCAACCAGGGCAGCGAGCCAGGCGACCCGTTCACCCCGATGCTGCGCACCTACTCGGGCGACAACGTGCGGCTGCGCATGCATGCCGGCGGCCACGAAGAGGAGCACAACATCACCCTGCACGGCGTGAAGTGGCTGCAAAACGGCTCAGGCTACGGCAACAGCTCCAACTCGGGCTGGAAGTCCTCGCAGATGATCGGGATCTCCGAGCAACTGGGCTTCATGGCGCCGGTGTCGATGATCTCCAGCTCCGCCGCCACCAATGGCGACTACCTGTACTCCCTCGATGCGGCGCTGGAGGGTTACTGGAACGGCATCTGGGGCATCATGCGCAACTACACGGCCCAGCGCCCGGACCTGTTCGCGCTGCCGAACAACCCGCAACCGGTGGCCATGCGCAATACCGTGGCGTTCGACGGCATCTGCCCGAAAACCACGGCCAACGCCAATGGCATCGGCAGTCGGCCGACGGTCAAGCGCAGCTATGAAGTGGTCGCGGCCCTGGCCAACGACATCCTGGAGAACCGCAACGGGGTCAGCATTGCCGACCCGGCCGGTATCGGCCAGCACGTGGGGGGGCCGCTCAAGGCCAACGGCGGCACGCTGGTATTCAACAGTCGTCGTACCAGTATCCCCCTGGTCTCCGGCGTCGATCCGGAGGATGGCGAGCCCTTCACCATCGGCGGCCATGCTGCACCGCTGCATGATCCGACCGCGATCCTGTACGTGCGCAAGGCCGACCTCGACCCGAGCACCGGCAAGCTCAAGCCCGGGGTGCCGGTGGAGCCCCTGGTGCTGCGCGCCAACTCCGGTGACTGCATCAGCATCACCCTGGAGAACCGCCTGCCGATGGTCATGCCTGACCTAGCCAGCACCGCGGTGATGCATGGCGTGGTCAAGCGCGACCGCAACGACAGTGAAGGTTCCACCGTGTTCAACAACAACCAGATGCGGCCTTCGAGCCACGTGGGACTGCATGCCCAACTGCTGGCCTACGACATCACCAAGTCCGACGGTGCCAACGTTGGCCTGAACCCGGTGCAGACCGTACCGCCACGCACCGGCACCAGCGGGGCTTACCCGAGCAAGGTGTACCAGTTCTATGCCGGGCACCTGGAACGCGAAGGCAAGCCGGTGCTGCAGCTGGGCCGCACGGTGGACAACATCAACACCACCGCCATCGAGTTCGGCGGCCTCAACCTGACCCCGGCGGATGTCATCAAGCAGCCGCAGAAAGGCCTGGTGGGCGCCATGAGCGTGCTGCCCCAAGGCGCGACCTGGACCGAGGACAGCGCCAGCCGTGCCCAGGCCACCGTCAAAGTCAGCGGCCAGCCCGACTACCGCGACTTCGTCACTGTCTGGCAGCGTGCCCTGAACATGCGCTGGGCCGATGGCCGGCCGGTGGAAGGGATCAACCCCGAGGGCAACGGCGCCGCGGGCGACCCGCAGGACAACGGCAACATGGCCGTCAACTACAAGACCGAACCCCTGTGGCTGCGCTTCGGCATGGCACCTGACGCGCCGTTCGGCCATGCCGCCGGCCTGGGCTTCGCGGACGTGCCCAATGCCTACATGGCCTATGCCAACGAGCTGGTCGGTGGCGATCCGCAGACCCCGGTGCTCTGGGCCAAGCCCGGCCAGCCGTTGCGCAACCACATCCTCATGCCCAGTGGTGGCAGCCGCGGCATGATCTACCAGCTCGACGGCCACCTGTGGCCAGTGCATGCCCACCAGGCGGAGAAGAGCGACGTCGACGGCTACCCCCTGGGGCTGCCGGGCATTGGTTCGGTGCGCTTTGGCTACAACCCGATGGCCATGTACATCGGCGCCCAGGAAAGCGTGCTGCCCGCCGCGCACTTCAGCTTCATGGTGCCCAGCGCCGGCGGCGCCAACGGTGTGCCGGGGGACTACCTGTTCCGCGACTACGGGGCCTACGGCAACCTTTCGGGGCTGTGGGGCATTCTGCGGGTCACCAATGAAGCCCCGCCGGCCACCGCCCCGGCACAATGAGAAGAGGGGGAGCGCGCATGAACAAGAAGACTCGTCCCGCGTACCTGGGGCTGATGCTGGGGATAACATTGATCGGCCTGGGGCTGGCCTACGACAGACTCTGGTGCGACCCCCGCGAGCTGCTGCAAGAGCCCGCCGACCCTCAGGGGCTGCACAGGCTCAGCCGAGACGGCGTGATCGTGGAGTTCGAGGCGCGCCCCCTCGATGGCGGCGAGCTGCGCGAAGGCAACTTCGCCAACATCCGCTTCAGGGTCAGCGACCAGAGCAGCGGCCAGCCGCTCTCGGGAATGTCGCCGGGCGCCTGGCTGGACCCGGCCCAGTCGGCGCCGCCCGGCGACCGCGACAGCAGTTGCAAGGCTCGGGTCGCACTGTTTCTCAAGAGCAGCATCGGCGCGCGTCCCTTGCTCGACCTCAACAGCTACTTCCTGCTGGTGCTGAACAAGGATGCCAGCCTCACGGTGATCGATCCCAGCGTCTCGGTGGGCGGTGTCACCAGCACCCTGGCACGCATCGACCTGCCGGGCCGGCCCATGGACTGGGTCGCCACCGGCGATGACAAACAAGTGTTCGTGTCCATGCCCGAACGTGGCCAGGTGGCGGTGATCGATACCGAGACCTTCACGCGCGTGGCCAGCCTGGACGCCGGCGAGCAACCGTTGCGGGTGGCTCTGCAGCCGGACCAGCGCCGGCTGTGGGTGGGCAACAACAGCGACGATCCGGCCAAAGGCGGGGTGACGGTGATCGATGTTCCCAGCCGCACCACGCTCAAGTCGTTCGTCACCGGCTCCGGCCATCATGAGATCGCCTTCAGCAGCGATTCACGCTATGCCTTCGTCAGCAACCGCGATGCCGGTACCTTGAGCGTCATCGACATCGCCGACATGCGCCTGGCCAAGACCCTGCAGGTCGGCCCGCACCCGCTGTCGGTGGCCTATTCGGCGTTGTCCCAGGCGGTGTACGTGGCCGACGGCAAGGAGGGCACGGTACGGGTGATCGATGCGCGCAGCCACCAGTTGCGGCACACGGTCAAGGCCGAACAGGGCCTGGGGCCGATGCGCTTCAGCGAGGACGGGCGCTATGGCATCGTGCTCAACACCTTGGAGAACCAGGCACTGGTGATCGACGCCAGCAATGACCAGATGATCCACCGCATCGCGGTCGCCGCCGAGCCCTACCAGCTGACGTTTACCAAAGGCTACGCCTACGTGCGCGGCCTGGCATCGCCGAAGGTCAGCATGATCAACCTGGCCAGCCTGGGCGCTGGGCGCGAGCCGATCGTCCAGGGCTTCGAGGCGGGGCCCGCCGCGCCGCGCCAGGCTGGCGACCTGCCGTTGGCCCAGGGGCTTACGGTGGCCCGTGACGACAACTCGGTGTTCGTGGTCAACCCAGTGGACAACACCACTTACTTCTATGCCGAAGGCATGAACGCCCCGATGTCGGGTTACAACAACCGTGGCCATCAGGCCCGTGCGGCGATCGTCATCGACCGCAGCCTGCGCGAGATCGCCCCAGGGGTGTACGGCTCGACGGTGAAGCTGCCGGTGGCGGGCACCTTCGATGTTGCCTTCCTGCTCAACCAGCCACAGATCATCCATTGCTTCAGCACCCGGATTTCGGCGGCACCCGACGCGGCCAAGCGCAAGGGCGTGCATGCCGAGTTCCTGGGCAATGAACAGCCTGCGTTGCAGCACAGCGCCTACATCGCCCGGGTGCGCATCCTCGGTGACGATGGCGAGCCCCGTGTAGGCCTGCATGACCTGAGCCTGCGCTACTTCCTGGCGCCATCCTCGATGCCGCGCAACCTGCCGCTGGAGGAGGTGGGCGACGGGGTGTACCAAGGTTCGCTGCAGTTGGCCGAGGCGGGTGCCTGGTACCTGCATGTGCAGTCGCCCACCCTCGGGCGCAAGTTCGCCGAACAGAACTACACCAGCCTGCGCGTCCTGCCGGCCGCCGTACCTACCGCTTCCCAAGGGGAACCCAGGAGTGTGAGATGAACGCCAAGCTCGCCTGCAGTCTGCTTACCCTGAGCCTGCTGCTAGGGAGCCAGCACGTGCTGGCCCACGCCGGACATGACCACAGCGGCCATGGCGCCGAGCAACCACCGGCGGCCCGCCAGGAGAAGGCCAGCGTGCGTTTCGCCGACGTGCCCTTGCTTGACCAGAACGGCATGCCGGTGCGCCTGGAGAAGGACCTGGTGGGCGACCGTCTGGTGGTGATGGGCTTCATCTATACCAGCTGCACCACGGTCTGCCCGGTGGTGTCGTCGATCATGTCCAAGGTCCAGCAGCAACTGGGCGGCCGGGTAGGCGAGGAGGTCCGGCTGGTGTCGATCAGCGTCGACCCGCAACGCGACGACTCCAAGCGCCTGCTCGGCTACGCCAAGGCCTTCCAGCATGGCCCGGGGTGGAGCTGGCTGACCGGCTCGCCGTATGCCATCAGCGAAACCCTCAAGGGTCTGGGTAGCTTCAGCGCCGACCTGAGCCAGCACCCGCCGCTGATCCTCGTCGGTGACGGTCGCAGCGGCCACTGGACCCGTTACTACGGCTTCACCGATCCGACCGTGTTGATCACCGAGATCAACCGTCTCAGCGCTCGCCGGGTCCATGCCAAGAGTACGGCCATCGCCGGTGGCCCGGAAAACCTGGAGGTACAGCCATGAGCCGTTCGAGCATTCGCCACCCCGGCATGCGTGGCCTGGATTGGCTCACACTGGGTGCTTGCCTGTGGATCCTCGCCTCGGTGGCCATGGCCCATGACGGCCATGCCCCGAGCGCACCGCAGCCACAACCGGCGCCACAGCCGATGGCCAGCGGTGGCGGCACGCGCGATGCACAGACCTGGTTCACCGACACCGTGCTCAAGGACCAGAACGGCCGTGAGCTTCGCTTCTACAGCGATGTGCTCAAGGACAATGTGGTGATGCTCAACGTGATCTACACCCACTGCAACGATGCCTGCCCGCTGATCACCCGCAAGCTGCGCGAGGTCCGCGAGGCCATGGGCCCCGAACTGGCTGAGCGGGTGATCTTCGTCTCCATCAGCAGCGACCCGCTCAACGACACCCCGCAGGCGCTCAAGGCCTTTGCCGGAAAACAGGGCGTGGACGGGCCGAACTGGCTGTTCCTGACCGGGGACAAAGCCAGCGTTGACCTGGTGCTGGGCCGGCTGGGGCAGTTCCTGCCCAGCCCCGAACAGCACTCGACCCAACTGATCGCCGGTGACGTGGCCGGCAAGCGCTGGAGCAAGATCCGCCCCGATGCCCCGCCCGTTGCCATTGCCCAGCGCATGCAACTGCTGGCCCAGCCCCTGGCTGGACGGTGAGCGTCATGTTCTCGCCCATGCAACTGATGCACGCTCTGTGGGCGCGGGCTTGTCCCGCGGTCGGCCACGCAGCGGCCGTGAAATCGGCCACGCCGATACCACAGGCAGGCCAGGTTCTGCCGGATCTGCCGCCGCTGCGCACCTGTTCGCGGCGCAAGGCCGCTCCTACAAGGGCGTGGCTGGTTTTGGGCCTGGGGCTGTCGATGTGCGGCACGGCCATGGCCCTGGACCTGACCGAACAGGAGCAGGCCGGCAAGCGCCTGTACCGCGAAGGCCTGTCGAGCAGCGATGCACAATTGCTGGCTCGGGTGGGCGCCAGTGACATGAGTGTGCCGGCCAGCGTGTTGCCCTGCGCCAGTTGCCATGGCAACGACGGCCGTGGCCGCACCGAAGGCGGGGTGCGACCGCCGAGCCTGGACTGGCGGCGCCTGGCCGTGGGGCAGGGCGAGCGTGAGGCCAATGGCCGGCGCTATCGCGCCTATGCCGAGGCAAGCCTTGCCCGCGCCATCTCGCAAGGCGTCGACCCGGCGGGCAACCGTCTCGACCCGGCCATGCCGCGTTTCGAGCTGACGCTGGCCGATCAACGCAACCTGACCGCCTATCTCAAGCGCCTGGGCGAGGAGCGCGACCCGGGTGTGGAGGACAGCGTGCTGCGCCTGGGCACCCTGCTGCCCGCCCGCGGGTCGCTGGCCGAGGCGGGCAGGGTGGTGCGCGCGGTGCTGGAGGACGGACTGGCGCAACTCAACCAGCAAGGCGGGCTTCATGGCCGGCGCCTGGAGCTGGTGGTCCTCGACCCCGGTGACAGCCCAGCCAGTGCCGAACAGGCCCTGGACCGTCTGCTCGACCAGGCACAGGTCTTCGCCCTGATCGCGCCCTTGGCGCCCATGCTCGACCAGCATCTGGCCGCGGCCCTCGAGCAGCGCGGTGTTCCCCTGGTCGGCAGTACCCCGCGCAGTGGCGGCAGCGCGCAGATCTTCGACCCACTGCCGGGCCTGCCTGAGCAGCTCCTGAGCTTGGCAGGCTTTGCCCGCGACCGCCTGGGCCTGGCGCCCGACGGGTTGCGGGTGGTCTATGCCGACGCCGAGCAGGCGGCACCGGCCGAGGCCGTGCGCCAGCGCCTGCTGGCCGCAGGCTGGGCACCGGGGTCGGTGCAGGTCTTCGATGGCCAGGCGGTGGACGGCCAGGGCATTGTCTTCCTGGGCCGTGCCCAGGTGTTCGCCGACTTGGCCGCTGCGCAACAGGCCGCCGGGCAAGAACCCTACCTGTTCGCCGCCTCGAGCCAGGTCGCCGGTGCGCTGGCGGGTTTGTCGCCGCAGTGGTCGCAGCGCCTGTTCCTGGCCTATCCGTTCATCCCGCAGGACTGGACCGAGCAAGGGCTCGCCACCCTGGCCGGGCTGCGTCAGCGCCAGGGGCTCGATGGCCGCCAGGCGTCGCTGCAGGTCAGCACCCGCTGTGCCCTGGTGCTGATGACCGAGGCGCTCAGGCAAGTGGGCCGCGATGCCAGTCGCGAGCAGTTGGTGAAAGCCCTGGAGGGCCTGCATGACCTGGACACCGGCCTCACGCCTGCCCTGGGCTTCGGCCCAGGTCGGCGCCAGGGACTGACCGGCGCCCATGTGGTGGCGGTGGCACTGCCCGGGCCGCAGTTCCAGACCGTCGCCCCCTACCGGCCGATGCCGGATACACCCTGAAGGAGGTCGTCATGCGCATCCTGTTGCTTTGCCTGCTGCTGGGTATCGTGCCGATCAGCCAGGCCGATGTCCCCGTGGCACGGGTCAATGGCGTGGAGATCAGCAGCATGCGCCTGGAGCGCTATTTCGCCGAGTACCTCCAGGACCAGGGCCGCCCGGTCACCAGCATTCGTAGCCCGAGTCTGTACAAGCGCCTGCGTGACCAGGCACTGGATGAGCTGATCGACAAGGAACTGCTCTGGCAGGAGGCCCAGCGCCGTGGCGTAGCGGTGAGCGACGACAGCGTGTCGGCCCGGATGGCTGAGCTGGAACAGGCCTTCGGCAGCCCGGCGGTGTTCGAGAGCCGCTTGGCCGAGGCGGGTTTCGATAGGGCCGGATACGCCGACTACACTCGTCACGAGATGGCCGCCCAGCAACTGTACACGCAGATGAGTGCCATCGATGAGCCCACTCCGGTTCAGGTCGAAGCCTTCTATCAGGCAAACAAGGAAAGATTGCATGGAATGCAGAACCAAAGTACCAATACTCCAGTCGAACGAGAGCAGGGTCTGGCCTTGGCCAGGGCTGCGCTCGTCGGTGAAATGCAGGCCCAGGCACGGCAATCGGTGCGTCAGCGCTTGCGCGAGGGTGCGAAGGTGGAGTTTGCCAACTCAATGTGAGAGGCCGCTCGCACATCGCGCAGCAACGGGCTTGCCCGGCGTGGGATTTTCCCCAATGCTGGGGGATAATGATCGGGCAAAATGCCATCAGCTTCCCCGCAAGTGGGGAAGCCGAGGTACGCCTCGATTGGGTGATGCAGCAAAATCAATGACTTACAGTGGTGCGACATGACTATTCACGCCTGGCACGAAGGATGCTCAAGCCTGTACAAGGCCGAACTCCATAGACCGGGCAACCGGGCAGTTCTTGGGAGTCGACCTTGGTGAACAGAGTATTGGTAGTCGATGACGAACAGACCCTTGCGCAGAATCTGCAGGCTTACCTGCAGGCGCAAGGCCTGGAAGTCCATGTCGCCCACGACGGTGCCAGTGGCATTGCCCAGGCTCAGAGCCTGACACCGGATGTGATCGTGCTGGACTACCGCTTGCCCGACATGGAGGGGTTCGAGGTCCTGGAAACCGTGCGCAGGAGCAGGCAGTGCCATTTCGTGCTGATCACCGCCCACCCGACCGCCGAGGTCCGTGAGCGGGCCGCGGCACTCGGTGTCACCCATGTCCTGTTCAAGCCGTTCCCACTGGCGGAACTGGCCCGCGCGGTCGCCGACCTGACCGGCCCCCAGCAGCAACCGCGGGCAGCGCAGACACAGGCCGAGGGGTTTGTCGAACGACGCAAGAACAGGAACCAGACGTTCCCCTTGCAGTTGTACGATGGCAGCTGGGTATTGGCCGACCGCCGGCGCAACGGCGCAAAGCCTCCCACACCTGACGACGAACTGCTCACCGGGGAATAGCGGCGCCCGCGGCCACCCCGGCAACCACCGAGCCAGCCTGCGACGCGCCCCTGAGCGGAGTCGCAGGCCATGTCAGAAGCCCTTGTCGCAGTCCAGGCCAACGAGTCGGCCCCGTTCGCGGGCAAGCCCGCTCCCACAGGATCGGTGGTGTTCGAAGGTTCTGTGGGAGCGGGCTTGCCCGCGAACGGGGCGACACAGATTTGCGCCTACCCCCGCGAACTGCTTGCCCAGGCCCGCCTGCAGGCCAGTGACGAGCGCCTGCTGAGCTGCCTGGCCCGCCTGGCGTGCGACGATGCCGCCACTTTCACCCGGCGCCTGGGCGCCACCCTGCATTACCCCGTGCTCGACAGCCAGGCGCTGTTCGCCAGCACGCCGCTGTTCGAGCGGGTCAGCCTGGCCCAGTGCCTGAAGCGTGAATTTGTCCTGGTGCGACACGACGGCGATGTGGTCGGTGTGTTCGCCGACCCCTTCGACAACACCCGCCTGGCCTGGATCGACGATTGCTTGCAGGGCGCGCCGCTGTACCTGGCCCATGCCGCCGATATCGCTGCCTTCCTGGCCCGCCAGGAAGAGAGCTTCCACGCCGTCGATGCCCTGGAGCACGATGCCGAGCCCGGCACCGAGACCGACCCGCTGCAACGCCTGTCCCTGACCAGCATCAGCGAAGACCAGAGCAAGGTCGTCAAACTGGTCAACTCGACCCTCTACGATGCCCTCAAGCAGCATGCCAGCGACATTCACCTGGGCATGACCGGGCAGGGCCTGACCATCAAGTACCGCATCGACGGTGTGCTCAACGGTGCCGGCAAGGCCAGTGGCAGTGCCTTCGCCGAGCAGGTGATCTCGCGTATCAAGGTCATGGCCGAGCTGGACATCGGCGAGAAGCGCGTACCCCAGGACGGCCGCTTCAAGGTGGCCGTGGGCGACCGCCAGATCGACTTCCGCGTCTCGATCATGCCGAGCATCTTCGGCGAAGACGCTGTGCTGCGAGTGCTGGACAAGCAGGACCTGTCCGACCGGGTCAGCGGCGTTCAGTTGCAGGCCCTGGGATTCGCCGAGCAGACTCTGGTCGCCCTGCGTCGCCTGGCCGCCGAACCCTACGGCATGATCCTGGTCACCGGCCCCACCGGCAGCGGCAAGACCACCACCCTCTACGCCATGATCAGCGAGATCAACCACGGCGTGGACAAGATCATCACCATCGAGGACCCGGTCGAATACCAGTTGCCGGGCGTGTTGCAGATTCCGGTCAACGAGAAGAAGGGGCTGACCTTCGCCCGTGGCCTGCGCTCGATCCTGCGCCATGACCCGGACAAGATCCTGGTCGGTGAGATCCGCGACCCGGATACCGCCCAGATCGCGGTGCAGTCGGCACTCACCGGGCACCTGGTGTTCACCACCATCCACGCCAACAACGTCTTCGATGTGATCGGCCGTTTCAGCCAGATGCAGGTCGACCCGTACAGCTTCGTCTCGGCGCTCAACGCCGTGCTGGCCCAGCGCCTGATCCGCCTGGCTTGCCCGCACTGCGCGGTGCGCGCCGAACCGGATGACGAAACCCTGGCCGTCTCCGGGCTTACCCGCGAAGGCGTCGCCGGATGGACCTTCGTTCGCGCCCAGGGCTGTGGCCAGTGCCGCGGCAGTGGTTACCGCGGACGCAGCGCCATTGCCGAATTGCTCCACCTGGATGACGACCTGCGGCAGATGATCGTCGAGCGCCGCCCCCTGTCGCAGATCAAGTCGCTGGCTTGCCAGCGCGGCCTGCGCCTGCTGCGCGCATCTGCCCTGGACCTGGTCCGCGAGGGCCGTACCACGCTTGAGGAGATCAACCGTGTCACATTTATCGCCTGATCGATACTGCGCCGTACTCGGCGCCGAGGGTGTCGGCCTGGGTCGCTGGCACGCCAACCAACACCAATGGCTGGGTAGCCGTGCCTTCACCTGCGAGCCCGGCCAGCCGGCCTGGGCTCCAGCGGTGCAGGCCCTGGGTGAGCTGCTGGCCGAGCATGCGCACCGTGGAGCCCAACTGCGGGTGCTGCTGTCGGCACGCTACAGCCGCTTCTGCCTGGTGCCCTGGAGCGATGCCATCGGCCATCCCCGTGAGCTGGATGCCTATGCCCGGGCGTGTTTCGAGAACCTCTACGGCCAACCGCTGGATGACTGGCGCATCGTGCTCTCGCCTGAGCCTGCGGGGGCCTCGCGCATCGCCACGGCACTGCCCGAGGCGCTGCTGCAAGCACTCCAGGCCCTGGGCCGGGAAATCCGCCTGAGCCTGCGCTCGGTGCAGCCCTACCTGATGGCTGCCTACAACCGCTGCTCAGCGCAACTGGAGGAGGGCGATTTCCTCTTCGTGCTGGCCGAGCCGCGGCGCAGCGTGCTGCTGCTCGCTGCCGGAGGCGCCTGGCAACAGGTGCTGGCCCAAGGCTGCGCCGACAACGACCAGGCCTTGCAGGCACTGATCGAGCGTACCTGCGAGCTGTATGGCGAGCATCTGCCACGGGTCTACCTGCATGCGCCAGGACGGGGCGATGTGCCTCGGTTGGCCGCCGTGCAGCTGTGCCAGCCAGCCGGCGACAGCGACCCGCTGTGCGCCATGTGGCGGGCGGTGGCCTGACATGCGCCGCCTCGACCTGGAATTCCAGCCTTCGTCCAGCAGCCCCGTGGCCTGGTCGCTGTTGGCCCTGGGGTGTGCGGTGCTGGCCGTGCTGTTGCTGGTCGAGTATCAGCTGCAGGGCGAACAGGTGGATCTGGAGGCACGGGTCCACCTGCTCGAACAGCAACTGGGCCGCCGGCCTGCCACCGCCGCACCACTGAGCAGCGCCGCCAGCCGCGAGCAGGCCGAGCAACTGGCCCAGATGCGCAGCGTCTCGCAGCAACTGCAGCGGCCCTGGCAGCAGCTGTTCGCCATGCTCGAGGCCCAGCCCCAGGAAGATGTGGCCCTGCTCAGCCTGACCCCCGATGCCCGCAAGGGGCAGGTCCGCATCGCCGCCGAAGCCCGCAACCTGGAAGCCATGCTGCAGTACCACCAACGCCTGGAGCGTAGCGACGAACTGCGCGATGTCTCGCTGCTCAACCACGAGGTGGTGGCCGGCCAGCCCGAGCATCCGGTGCGCTTCAACCTGACCGCCACCTGGGAGACCGGCCATGCGCGTCCCTAGCCTGATACTCCACGAATACCTGGCGCGCCTGGGCCGGGTCGGTTGCGCCGCGGTGCTGGTGGCCATCCTGGCGCTGCTGGTCGGTGTCGCCTGGGTGCTGCCGCAGTGGCAAGCCGTGCGTGAACTGCGCGCCAGCGAGGCCGATGCCGCCACCGAGGTACAACGGGTCAAGCGTGGCGAACTCAAGGTGGCGGTCAAGCCCGAGCAACAGGCGCTGGACAGCCTTCGTCAGCAACTGCCTGGCCAGCCCCAGGCCAGCGAGTTGATCGAGCGCCTGTATCACCTGGCCAGCGCCGAGCGCATCAGCCTGGCGCGTGGCGAGTACGCATTGGGCGTCGATCCCAAGACCCAGCTTGCGCGCTACCAGATCGTCCTGCCGGTGCGCGGCAGCTACCCGCAGATCCGCGGCTTCGTCCAGGCGCTGCTCGGCCAGGTACCGACCCTGGTGCTCGAAGACCTGGAGTTGCAGCGCAAGCGCATCGGTGACCGCGAGCTCAATGGTCGCCTGCGCATGACCCTTTACCTGTCGAGGTCGTGATGAACACTCAGCGCGTGGTGATGTGGGTCGGCTTTCTCGGGCTTTCAGGCGCACTGGCCTGGGCGCCTGGGCACTGGTTCGGTCAAGAGGACAGCGTGGAGCCCTTCGCGGGCAAACCGGCTTCCACAAAAACGCCGGCCTCCACTGAACCCGTGGATGCGGGCTTGCCTGCGAAAGGGCGGGTACAGGCCGCGAGGGACCTGTTCCCGGCCCAGCAATGGACCCAGCCCAAAGCGCTGGCCACCGTCACCGAGCAACCCGTTGCCCAGGCGCCGGTAATGGAGGCCGTACCCACCGCCCCGGTGCTGCCGTTCCAGTTCGTCGGCCGGCTGGGCGATCGCGACGACCTGCAGGTGTTCCTGCAGAACGGCGAAAAACTCTACGTCGTGCGTCAGGGCGATGTGATCGAGCAAACCTACCGCCTTGACCGGGTCTCGGCCACCGAGCTGGACCTGGTCTACCTGCCATTGCACCAGTCACAGACCTTGTCTGTCGGGAGCGCACCATGAAGCCTTCGAAGTTGTGCAAGCCTGCGCCGTTCATGTTGCTGGCATTGTGCGTGGCCCTGGCGGGCTGCGGCTCCAGCGGTACGCGCAAGGACAGCGCCGAACTGATCAAGGAGGGCCAGTACGAGGCGGGCATTGCCCTGCTGGAGGATGCCCTGCGGGAAGACCCGCGTGACACCGAATTGAACATCGCTCTGGCCCATGGCCGCCAGCAGGCCGTCGAGGCCCTGCTGACCCAGGCCGACGCAGACCGCATCCGCCACGACTTCACCAGCGCGCGCATGGGCTATGGCCGGGTGCTGACCCTCGAGCCGAACAACCGCCGTGCCCAGGAGGGCATCCGCCAGCTGGAGCTGGTGCGCAACCTCGACGAACGTGTCGCCCTGGGCCAGGCCGCCCTGCGCCAGGGCGACCTGTTCGGTGCCGAGCGCTACATGCGCGAGGTCCTGCGCCTGGACCCGCAGAACCAGAAGGGCATCTCCCTGCGCAGCGACATCGAGAACGTCCAGGCCCGTACCGCCCAGCCGTTCCCGCAACTGCGCAGCAAGCTGGAGCGGCCGGTGACCCTGGAGTTCCGTGAGGCCAACCTCAAGACCATCTTCGAGGTGCTGTCCCAGGTCGCCGGGATCAACTTCATCTTCGACAAGGACCTGCGCCCGGACACGAAAGCCACCATCTTCGTGCGCGACGTCCGCATCGAGGACGCCGTGGCCTTGCTGCTGGAGCAGAACCAGCTGCACCAGAAGATCGTCAACGACAACACCCTGCTGATCTACCCCGATTCGCCGCAGAAGACCAAGGACTACCAGGAACTGGTCATGCGCACTTTCTACCTGACCAGCATCGACGCCAACACCGCGCTGAACATGGTCAAGACCATGCTCAAGACCCGTGACGTGTTCGTCGATGAACGCCTCAATACCCTGACCATGCGCGACACGCCCGATGCCATCCGCATGGCCGAGAAGCTCTTGCAGTCCCAGGACCAGTCCAACCCGGAGGTGGTGCTGGAGGTGGAAGTGATGGAGGTGGCCCGCTCGCGGATTCTCGATCTCGGCCTGCAATGGCCCAGCACCTTCGGTGTGCTCAACGACCAGGGCAACCCGGTCAGCGTGCTTGACCAGCTGCGCGGCATCGACTCCAGCCGCATCAGTATCGCCCCGGCACCGCAAGCCAAGATCAACGCCGCCGACAAGGACATCAACACCCTGGCAAGCCCGGTGATCCGCGTCAGCAACCGTGAGCAGGCGCGCATCCACATCGGCCAGCGGGTGCCGATCATCAGCGCCACCTCGGTGCCCTCGACCCAAGGCCCGGTCATCACCGAGAGCGTGACCTACCTGGATGTGGGTCTGAAGCTCGAGGTCCAGCCCACCGTGCACCTGAACAACGAAGTGGCGATCAAGGTGGCCCTGGAAGTGAGCAACGCAACGCCCCTGGAGCCAACCCGCCAAGGCACCATCCCGGTCCAGGTCGATACCCGCAACGCCCAGACCAGCCTGCGCCTGCACGACGGCGAGACCCAGGTGCTGGCCGGCCTTGTGCGCAACGACCACACCGCCAGCGGCAACAAGATTCCGGGCCTTGGCGACATCCCGGGCCTGGGCCGGCTGTTCGGCAGCAATCGCGATGACATGAGCAAGTCCGAACTGGTGCTGGCCATCACCCCGCGCATCGTGCGCAACCTGCCGTACCAGAGCCCTTCGGACATGGAGTTCGGCACCGGCACCGAGTCGAGCCTGCAGGTGCGCCAGCAGATGATGATGCCGGTGGCGCAGCCCGAGGCCGAGCCCAGCAAGGATGCGGTCGCCACCGTACCGGCCAGCGTCTCCAGCCCAGTGGGGCCACGGCCATGAAACGCCGTCAGCAGGGCTTCAGCCTGATCGAGATGGTGGTGACCCTGGCATTGCTCGGGTTGCTCGCCAGCATGGCTGCGCCCTTGACCGAAACCGTGGTGCGCCGGGGCAAGGAGCAGCAACTGCGCGAAGCGCTGTACCAGATCCGTGATGCGATCGACGCCTACAAGCGCGCCTTCGACGCCGGCTACATCGAGAAGCGCCTGGACAGCAGCGGTTATCCGCCGAGCCTGGAGGTGCTGGTGGAGGGGGTGCGCGACGTGCGCAGCGTCAAGGGGGCCAAGTTCTACTTCCTGCGCCGCATCCCCCATGACCCGCTGGTGGCGGCCAAGCGTGAGGACGAGGGCGGCTGGGGCCTGCGCGCCTACGACAGCAGTGCCGACAACCCACGCGAGGGCCAGGACGTCTTCGACGTGTATTCCAAGGCTGCGGGCATGGGCCTCAACGGCATCCCCTACGGGCAATGGTGACCATCATGAAACGCAATCGGGGCTTCACCCTCATCGAGTTGCTGGTGGTCCTGGCGATCATCGCCACCCTGATGACCATCGCCATGCCGCGCTACTTCAACAGCCTGGAGGCCTCCCGCGAGGCCACCCTGCGCCAGAGCCTGGCCGTGCTGCGAGAGGCCCTGGACCACTATTACGGCGATACCGGTCATTACCCTGAGTCCCTGGAGCAACTGGTGGAGCAGCGCTACCTGCGCAATACCCCGGTGGACCCGATCACCGAACGCAGCGATGCCTGGCAGTTGGTGCCTGCGCCCGAGGGCGTGGCCGGCGGTGTGGCCGACATCAAGAGCGGGGCAACGGGGAGGGCGCGTGATGGCAGCCTCTATGCCGAATGGTAAGGCCTGTGCGGGCTTCACCTACCTGGGCGTGCTGTTCCTGATCGCGGTCAGCACCATGGCCCTGGCCGCCACCGGCACGCTCTGGGCCACCGCCGCACAGCGCGAGCATGAGCGCCAGTTGCTGTGGATCGGCGGCCAGTATGCCCAGGCCCTGCGCAGCTACTACCGGGCGTCGCCAGGCTTGGCCCAGTACCCGCAGGCGCTGGAGGATCTACTGGAGGACAACCGCTTCCCCTCGCCGCAGCGGCATATCCGCAGGCTGTATCCCGATCCGATCACCAATGGCGAGGAGTGGGGCCTGGTGCGCTCGGAAGATGGGCGGATCACCGGTGTGCACAGCCGCTCGGACGCCACGCCGCTCAAGCGCAGCCGTTTCGACGCGCAGTGGTCCGGCTTCGAGGGGCTTGAGCACTACAGCGACTGGCAGTTCGTCGCCGAGCAGCCGTTCGCCGAAGGCGTCGGCGGTACGCGCAAGCACAGCGGCCCGGGAGATGCGCCATGAAACCGTTCGCCGCGCTGTGCTGCTTGTGCCTGCTGCTTGCCTGGCCTTTCACACCGGCGCGCGCCGATGCCGAGGACGAGATGATGGGGTTCATCGTCGACAACACCATCTCGCACATCGGCCACGACTTCTACAACGACTTCACCGACCGCCTGCGCTCCACAAGCCGCCTGGATTTCAACCTGGTGGTGCGCGAACGCCCCGATGCCCGCTGGGGCAGCCTGGTGACGGTGGAATACGAACGCGAGGTGTTGTACCGGCGCTTCCTGCCGCCCAACACCACGCAACTTAAAGACGAGGCCGTCGCGGCGGCGGACCTGGTCAAGCAGCAGATCATCGAGCGCAAGCTCCAGCGTCTGCTGCAGGACACCACTGATCTGGAGAGGGATGAGCTATGAGCAACCATATTCCCCGGTCCATCGCCGTCTGCTTGCTGGCCGGCATCTTCGCCGGCCACGCCCAGGCCACGGAGCTGGTGTATACCCCGGTCAATCCGGCGTTCGGCGGCAACCCGCTCAATGGCACCTGGTTGCTGAACAACGCCCAGGCCCAGAACGACTTCGACGATCCGGACCTCAAGGACCGTACCTCGGCATTCGGCGGCACCTCGGCCCTGGAACGCTTCAGCAACCAGCTCGAGTCGCGGTTGTTGTCCCAGTTGCTGGACAACATCAGCGATGGCAAGACCGGCAGCATGTCCACGGACTCGTTCCTGATCGATGTGATCGACGATTCGGGGGCCCTGAGCATCAGGGTCACCGATCGTGCGACAGGGGAAGTCTCGCTCATCAAGGTCAGTGGCCTGAACCCGTAAGGGGCAGGGTCAACAGGGGAGAACGACCATGAAACGCCTGCTTAGCACACTGCTGATTCTTGCGACCTTGCAAGGCTGCGGCCTGCGCGAGCCGATGCCCGCCGAACAGGATACGGAGACCCCGACCCTGACCCCGCGTGCCTCGACCTACTATGACCTGATCAACATGCCACGGCCCAAGGGCAGGCTGATGGCGGTGGTGTATGGCTTCCGTGACCAGACCGGGCAGTACAAGCCGACGCCGGCAAGCTCTTTCTCCACCAGCGTCACCCAGGGGGCGGCAAGCATGCTGATGGATGCCTTGAACGCCAGCGGCTGGTTCGTGGTGCTCGAACGCGAGGGCCTGCAGAACCTGCTGACCGAACGCAAGATCATCCGCGCCTCGCAGAAAAAACCGGATGCGCCGGTGAACATCCAGGGTGAGCTGCCACCGCTGCAGGCCGCCAACCTGATGCTCGAAGGGGGCATCATCGCCTACGACACCAACGTGCGCAGCGGTGGGGAAGGGGCCCGCTACCTGGGTATCGACATATCCCGCGAATACCGGGTCGACCAGGTTACCGTCAACCTGCGGGCAGTGGATGTGCGAAGTGGCCAGGTGCTGGCCAACGTCATGACCAGCAAGACCATCTATTCGGTCGGTCGCAGCGCCGGTGTGTTCAAGTTCATCGAGTTCAAGAAGCTGCTCGAAGCCGAAGTAGGCTATACCACCAACGAACCGGCCCAGCTGTGCGTGCTCTCGGCGATCGAGGCGGCGGTCGGGCATCTGCTGGCCCAGGGCATCGAGCGTCGGCTGTGGCAGGTGTCTGCGGACGGCAGTGGCGACCAGGCCGTGCTGGACAGGTACCTGGGCCAGTATCAGCAGCAGTGATTGCTTGTGCCGGCCTCTTCGCGGGTAAACCCGCTCCCACAGGGATTGCGCTGAACCCTGTAGGAGCGGGTTTACCCGCGAAGCGGTCAGCGTGCCCTGCGCAAGGTCAGGTTGATCCGCCGTTCCCCCATCCTCGGATGCACCCCCGGCCTGATCGGCATCACCCCGTGATAGCGCAACCGGTCCTCACCTCCCCACACCAGTACATCGCCGTGGCTCAAGGGTATCCGTTGGGTCCGGTCCGCACGCTGCAACCCACCGAACAGGAACACCGCCGGCAAGCCCAGTGACAGGGACACGATCGGCTGGCCGAAGTCGCGCTCGTCACGGTCCTGGTGCAAGGTCAGGCGGGTGCCGGGCAGGTAGTGGTTGATCAGGCAGGCGTCAGGTACGAAACCTTCGAAGCCGGCGGCCATGGCGGCGCGGTCGGCCAGCTCCAGCAGCGCCTGGGGCATGGTGGGCCAGGGGCGCCCGGTCTTGGGGTCGGTAGGGCTGTAGCGGTAGCCCTGTTCGTCGCTGATCCAGCCCTGGGCGCCGCAGTTGGTCAGGGCCACGGCCATGTGCAGGCCGCCTGGGGTGCGCATGTGCCGAAAAGGCGCGGCGCGCAGTACCGGGCGCAGGGCATCGAGCACAGCCTCGACCTCGGCCAGGGCAAAGCCTGGCAGCAGCACCGTATGGCTGGCCAGACGCTGGGGCTGGGGGCCGAACAGGTCGAGGTCGGATTGGATCATGGTGGCGGCATCGGTTGAGTGTGCGGGCATTGTAACGTCGACGGCCCCTGCGGGAGTGGCCTTGCGTCGCGAAGCGGCCGTGGAGGGCCACACCGGTGGATCAGACGCACCACGCAAGTCTGGCCTGGCGCTGCTTGCAAAGCGAGAAAGAGGGGACAAAAAGGAACCGCGGCGCCAGGGAGAGGGAACACCGCGGTCCAAGGGGGAAATAGCTACTGCTGGGTGACGATGGCCGTGTTGGTGCTGCCGAACTGGGTGATGACGGCGTTCTGGTTCATGTTGCTCTGGGTGACGGTGGCCTGGTTGCCGGTACCCCCCTGGGTGACATAGGCGATGTTGGCGACATCGCTCTGGGTGATGGTGGCCGTGTTGCCACTGCCGTACAGCTGGTAGGTGTAGCTCTGGTTGCCCTGGCCGGACTGGTCGAGGTTGACGACGTTGTTGTTGCCGGCGCTGAGGCCCTCGGCGTAGTTGCCGCCGTCGCGCTGGGCGGCGACGAGCAGGTTGTCGCTGCCGTTCTGTTCGAAGTACAGCTCGTTGTTGCTGTCGACCTGGTTGGTTTCCATGATGTTGCGGTTGCCTTTCTGCTCCAGCTTGGCGGTCTGGTTCATGCCCTCCTGGGTGAAGTTGACGCTGTTGCCAGTACCGTTCTGCCTGATCTGCGCCTTTTGATCGCTGCCGAACTGGCCGCCTGGCTTGTCGCCTTTCCAGTTGCTGGCCATGACCTTGTTGCCGGCACCCTTGGTGTCGATCATCAGGCTCTGGTTTTCACCGGTCTGGTAGGTGAAGTGCAGGTTGTCCTTGCCGTTCTGGGTGATGTCGACCTTCGAATTGTTGGTTTCGAACTGGTCCGACCAGCTGGCGTTGCGCTGGCCGCTCTGGGACAGGCTGGCGGTATTGCCCTGGCCGAAGCTCTGGTCGATATAACCTTCGTTGAACTGGCCTTGCTGGTAGACGCTGGCCTGGCTGGCGACCTGGGTGTCCTGCCACACCTCCACGGAGTGGTTGCCACCGACCTGCTGGATGTCGATGGTGCCGCCCAGGCCGTTGCGCTGGTCGCCGTAGGCCCAGTTGGCCTGGCCCTTCTGCTGGATGCTGATGTCGCCGTTGTCGTGGAGGATGTGCTCGCTGGCGGCGGTGTTGCCAGTGCCTTCCTGCATGATCAGGGCGCGGTTGTTGGTACCGCTAATCAGTTGCTCGACCACCGCATCGTTGCCGGTGCCTTGCTGAAGCGTGGTGGCCTGGGCACCGGTCTGGAACTCCTGGAACACCTTGGACATGTTGCCGGTGCCCTGCTGTACCTGGAACACCTGGTTGTCCTGGCCGAGCGACTGGCTGGAGAAGTTGTCGTTGAGGGTGCCACCGGAGCGCTGGACGGTCTTGCTGCCGTTTTCCTGGACCTGGTCGGCGTAACTGGCGTTGTAGGAACCGGTGGCGCTCTGGCTGATATCGCTGGTGCTGCTGTCCTGCACCGCGAGGTGGTTGTGGCCCATGCCGGTCTGGTCCTGGGTGACCGAAGCGTAGGGCGCGACGGTTTGCTGGACTTCGGCGATGTTGTCTTTGCCCTGCTGGTTCTGGGACGAGGTGCTGTCATCGGCCATGACCTGGCCGGCAATCGCCAGGACAATGGCGGCGCTTAGGGGAGCGAGCTTGAACATGGTGGTGCCTCCAGGTGTATCAGTATTGGGTGATCTGAACGTGCTGGCCGTTGCCCGCCTGGGTCACGGCGCTGGTGAGCCCCGTGCCGCTCTGCTGGATGTTGGCGGTGTTGTAGTTGCCGAACTGCTCGATCGACGCGCTGTTGTTGCTGCCACTCTGGCGAATCGCTGCGTTGTTGCCTTGGCCCTGTTGGACGATCGAGGCCATCAGGTCGCTGCCCTCCTGCAGGATGTACGCCTCCTGTGCTCCCCCGGCCTGGACTATCCGGCCCAGCAGGGCCTGACCGTTCTGGTCGAGGGCGGCACGGTTGCCTGAACCTTGCTGCTCGATCATTGCCAGCTGGCCGGCCCCTGCCGGGAGCAGGCGCACGATCACCGGTTCGCCGAGGTCGTTGCCGACCGCAAGGTCAGCGTTGTCCATCAGGTCATCGGCCCAGCCGGGCTGGATGGCCTGGCCCACCAGGGCCAGGCAGAGCAGCAGTGGGTTCAGGCGTTTCATGGCGTCCTCCCGGGCTTACTGCACCCTGACCGGCACGGTGCGAACGGTGCCTTGGCTGGTGCGGATGGTCGCGGACGGGGCAGCGGTCGGCACCAGGGTGGTGCTGTTGCTGACGATCACCCGCCAGCGGCCGGTCGCCGGTACTGCGGTGCTGCCCAGGGTTACCAGGCCGTTACGGGTGGTCACCTGCACCGTCACGGTGTTGCCGGTGGTTATCGACGACGTGCCGCTGATGTCCCAGTTGTAACGGTTGTTCGAGCGCGCCGTGACGGTGGCGGTGGTGACGGTGAGGTTCTCGACGGGTGGCTTGGGCGATACCTGCACCGTGACCGTGCCATTGCCGGAAAGCGCTCCGAGGGAATCACGCGCCACATAGGTGAATGTGGTGGTGAACGGCGCGGTGACCGTGGCCGGTGGCGTGTAGGTGACGGTGGTGCCGTTGTTAGCGACCGTGCCGCGTCCGATCGGTGGCTGGGTGACACTAGCCACTGCCAGCGGCAGGTTGCCTTCGGGGTCGGTATCGTTGCCGAGCACGTTGATCACCAGTGGTACACCCAGGGTTGCAGCCGTGTCGGCGACAGCGGTGGGTGGGCGGTTGGCCGCGACGTTGATGGTGACCGTGGCCGGCTCGGACTTCAGACCCTTGGCGTCCTGGGCGCGGTAGCTGAAGATCGCGGTGAGCGCTGCGGTCGCTCCGGGCGGAGGCGTGTAGGTCACGGCTGTGGTGCCGTTGGGCACCACCGTGCCAAGGCCGGTACCAGGTTGGGTGAGGTCGGCAATGGTCAGCGGCACGTTGCCGTCCGGGTCGCTGTCGTTGGTCAGCAGGTTGAGCGTGATCGGCACACCGACACTGGTGCTGCCGACGTCCGCCTGGGCCAGTGGCGGCAGGTTGTCCGCACCGATCGGGGCATTGCCCAGCACCAGCACAGGCTCGACGTCACTGCCACCGCGGGCAGACTTGACCGTGACGGTCGCTGGCGGTTGGGTCAGGCCGTTGACCGTCAGGCTTTGCAGCGTACCGGACTTGGACAGACGCCCGTAGCCCTGGGCGACCAGGTCCGGAACCAGGACCTCATCGCTGGAGCTGGCCTCGATGACCAGGCGCTTGCTGACCCAGTCGAAGCGGGCGGTGCGGATCTTCACCACGTCGCTGAGCTTGCTCGACAGCGCCGTCGGCTGGGTACCACCGGTGGCGCTGGTGGCGGTGACCACCACCACCGGTGGCGGCGCGGTCTGGGTCAGCTGATGGCTGAAGAACAGGCCGCTGTTGTCCGACAGCAGGTTGAACTCGCAAGGCGAGGGCGGTGTGCCCACCAGCGCCAGACTGTTGCGCATGCACAGGCTGGCATCGTTGGGCGCCTTGGCGAACACTTCTACACGGGTGCCGGTGCCATTGCGCTGATAGGTGGCGCGTTCCAGGGTCACCGGCGTCTGCGCACGCGGGTCGAGCACCTTGCCCGAGAGCGTGAACACGTTGGTCTGGATGTGCCCGGCCGGGCCGTCGATGGCGACGAAGTTGGTGTTGAACGGGCTGCCGGTCACTGCCTCGGTAAGGTTCGGGTCGCCAACGAAGGTGTCGGTGGCGCCGGTGTCCGGGTTGATCTCGGTATAGGGCCCGTTGACGCTGCGCAGGAACGGCCCGATGTTGCCGTTGAGCGCACCGCTGAAGTCGCCGGGGGCCCCGATGCCGATGTCGCGGGTGATGTTGATCGCACGCCGGCCGGGAGTGTTGACGACCACGGTATCGACCCCGTAGGGGTGGGTGATCCTGTAGGTCCCGGCAGTCGGCACGGAGGCCCGGATGCGGATACGGGCGAAGCTCTGCTGATCGCCATTGAGCGGGTTCCCGCCGGCGAAGGCCGCTTCGATACCGGCCACATAGGCGTCGAGTTCATAGCCGCTGTTGCCTACCGCAGGGATCGTGGTTTCGGCCAGGAACCAGAACATTTCCGGTGGCCAGTTGTCCGGGAAGACCAGCGGCAGGGCGTCATCGTACACGCCCGGCTCCGGCAGCAAGGTACACATGTAGGCCGGTGCGCCTGGCGCGCCGGGTGCCCGCGAGCTGGTGGCGCGAGATTGGCACAGTTCCAGGGAGAGGTTGCCGGCGTCCTTGTACCAGATCGGGAACCCCCCGGTGCCCAGGGTATAGGGGCCTGGATCGACCTCGGTGAGCGCAGCCAGGGCCGCACCGGAGAGAGTGAGGGAGAGCCCGGCGGCGTACAGCGCCCGGCGTGGCCAACTGTTCATGCTGCCTCCTTGAAGGCGGAGCCTTAGTCTGTTCATGGCACCAGCACCACGTCTTCGGTGTCGCTACCGCCATTGGCGCTGGTGACCTGCACCGTCGCGGGCGGAATCGGCGAGAGTCCTGTGCTCAATGTCTTCACTGCACCATTGCCGGAGAGGCTGCCGATCAGCGTACCGTTGCCGGTGCGGGCGACCAGGGCGGGCGGGGAAGTCTCGTCGCTGGTGCTGGCGACCAGGGTCAGCTGGCCGCTGGCCAGGCTGTATTCGGCACGGGTGATGGTCACCAGGTCTGTCAGCGGCAGGGTGGCGTTGGAGATGCTGCTGGTGGGGATGGCCAGGCTGTTGTCAGCGCTGATGGTCAGGTTGACGGGCAGCGTCGGGTCGAGCACCGACTGGGCGTACCAGGAACCGGTGCCGTTGGCTTCTGTCAGCGACAGGTTGGGCGTCTGGCTGGTCAGGGTGACCGTGGCCGGTGCGGGTGGGGCCATGACGAAGACATCCTGCTGGGCGCGCAGGTCGCCATTGTCGGTGTGCCGCGAATAGGTGCTGCGCTGTGGCAGCAACGGTGTCGGCAGGTTGACCGTGGAGAGCTTGCCGGACACGGCGAACAGTTCGGTACGCAGGTCGATGCCGTTGGGGCCCTCGATGCGCACGTAGTTGGTGTTGAACGGGCTGCCGGTCACGGCCTCGTTCAGGTTCGGGTCGCCGATGTACTGCTCGCTCGCCCCGGTGGAGGGGTTGGTTTCGGTGTAGGGGCCATTGACACTGCGCAGGAAGGGGCCGATATCGCCCTTCAGCGCACCGGTGAAGTTGCCTGGCGAGCCGATGCCGATGTCGCGGGTCATGTTGATCGCCCGCCGGCCAGGGGTGGCCACGTCGAACACCTCGACGCCATAGGGGTGGGTGATGATGTAGGTGCCCGCGGTCGGGACGTCCACGCGGATGCGGATCCGGGCGAAGCTGATCTGGTCGCCTTCGGCCGGGGCTCCACCACCGAACGCGGCCTCGACCGCCGAGACATAGCCCAGGTTGATACCGCGGGCAGCGTCGACGATGGCGGCGTCGGCGGTGAACCAGAACGCTTCGTCAGGGAAGTTGGTCGGGAAGACGATCGGCTTGGTGTCGTCGAACACACCCGGGGTCGGCAGCAGCGTGCACATGTACGACGGCGCGCCAGGCGCGCCGGCCACCCGCGAACTCACGGCCTTGGACATGCACAGGTCCAGAACCCGGCCGTGGGTGTCCTGGTACCACGCGGCGAAGCCGCCGTTCTCGGGTGTGTAGGTGCCCTGGTCGACTGCATTGAGTGCAGCCTGGGCCGGAAGCTGGAGCATGCTGGCGAAGATCGCCACTGCCAGCGGGTGGGGTGTCGGTCGGTGCATGAGTCAAACCCTCCTGCAAACGGGCCCATGGGTTGGGGCGTCTGCAGAGGGATCGGCAACAGCCGTGCCAGTTTTTTGATATCGCGCTGCAGGCCATGCAGGGCAAGGCTTTGGCTGGGGGAACAAGGTATTCGCACAGCGCAGGGGGTGGGCTGTGGCCCCCAGCATTGGGGAATTGGGGCGTGCCAGGTGGGGTTTGCCCGAGAAAGGGCACGTACCGGCAGGCAGTGCCTTTACGTAAACGTAAGGTTTATGCCAACCTCCATCCCAACCGGATGACGGCCTGCGGATTCTGACGCACACTGCAACAAGTCCTGGAGCCCGTTGCCCCACCCCGTTGGGGCACAGCTGGAGTAAACGATGGCGCGACAATTTCCTATAACAAACGCCTCCGACCCTTTGCAGGAATCCCGCCAGGCCCGGCTCAAGCTGGCCAATGAGGGCGAACTGCCCTCCGGGATGCTGCGCGAGGAGATCGATGCCTCCTGGCGCCGTAGTCTTGGCCATGGCCTGGACTGCCTGCAGGACGAACAGGTAGGGCTCGACGCACGACAGGGTCACGACCTGCGTTCGCTGCTCGAACACAACCGCCTGTTGATCGATGCGGTGGCCCCGGAGCTCGATTACCTGGTCAAGCGCCAGGGCAAGAGTGGCATCGTCATCCTCGGCGATGCCCAGGCCAACGTCCTGGCCATCGAAGGCCAGACCCACGTACTCGGCCGCGAAGGCCTGCGGGACCTGCATCCGGGCAGTTGCTGGAGCGAGGCGCTGCGGGGCACCAATGCCATCGGCACGGCGGTGGTCGAAGGCCGCCCGACCCTGATCAACTGCGGCGAACACTACCTGGACCGCCTGAGCCCTTTCTCCTGTACCTCGGTCCCCCTGCGTGATCCGCGTGGCGAGGTGATCGGTGTGCTGGACATCACCCGTGAAGGGGTGATGACCCAGCCCCAGGACAACCTTTCCACCCTGTTGCTCGCTGCCGGCAACATCGAGAGCCGATTGTTCGGCCTGTGCCATCCCGAGCACCTGGTGCTGGCTTTCCACAGTCGCCCGCAATACCTCACCAGCGCCTGGCAGGGGCTCCTGGCCCTGAGCCTGGACGGCGAAGTGCTGGCGGCCAACGACAACGCCTGTCAGCTGTTGCAGGTCCCGCGCCAGGCGCTGGTCGGTCGACGCAGCAGCGACCTGCTCGGTGAGCGCTCGCCAGCGTTCATCGCCCGCCTGTGGCAGGGCGGGGTCAGCAGCGTGCAGACGGCCAAGGGCGAGTTCTTCTTCCGGGCCCTGCAACTGCCCCGTCATGGCAACCTCAGTGTCAACGTGCCGTCTGGCAAGCCTTCCACCTCGAACAAGTCCCCGGCCCTGGAGGCCCTGGCCGGTGGCGATGTACGGCTGGCCCGGGGCCTGCGCATGGCACGCCAGGGCCTGGTCAATGGCCTGCCGGTGCTGCTGCTGGGCGAAACCGGCACCGGCAAGGAAGTGGCCGCCCGCGCCCTGCACCAGGCCAGCCCGCGCGCCGACAAGCCTTTCATCGCGGTCAACTGCGCGGCCATCCCCGAGGGGCTGATCGAGTCCGAACTGTTCGGCTACCGCGAAGGCGCGTTCACCGGTTCGCGTCGGGGCGGTATGGTCGGGCGCCTGATGCAGGCCCACGGCGGCACGTTGTTCCTCGACGAGATCGGCGACATGCCCCTGGCCTTGCAGGCCCGCCTGTTGCGGGTGCTGCAGGAGCGCCGGGTGGCACCGCTGGGTGCCGGCGAAGAGCAGGAAATCGACGTGGCGCTGATCTGCGCCACCCACCGCGATCTCAAGCGCCTGGTGGCCGAACAGCATTTTCGTGAGGACCTGTACTACCGCGTCAACGGCGTCTCCCTGCGCCTGCCGGCCCTGCGCGAGCGGGACGACCTGGCGAGCATCGTCGAGGGCCTGCTGGACAAGTTCGGCGCCAAGGGCGTGAGCCTGGATCCGGCCCTGACCGAGTTGCTCGATGGCTTCGACTGGCCGGGCAATATCCGCCAACTGGAAATGGTGCTGCGCACCGCCCTGGCCATGCGTGAGGACGACGAGCAAGTACTGAACCTGGATCACCTCACCGACTGCCTGCTGGATGAACTGGCCAGTGGCGCGACTCCCTCCGGCAGCCTGCGGGAAAACGAGCTGGAGTTGATCCGCGGGGCGCTGGCCCGGCACCAGGGCAATGTCTCGGCCGCCGCCGAAGCCCTGGGCATCAGCCGGGCGACGCTGTACCGCAAGCTCAAGCAACTGCGCAGCTGACATGGGTGGACTGTTCGCGTGGCTGGTGGAGACCAGCGACCCACTGCTGATGCGCCAGGCCCTGGCCTGGCTGTATGGCTTCGTGCGCCCGCACCGTCGGGCCATTGCCGTGCTGCTGGGGTTGTCGTTGTCCGCCTCGCTGCTGGCCCTGGCCCAGCCATGGCTGGTCAAGACCCTGATCGATGGGGGCCTGCTGGCCCGCGACTACACGACCCTCTGGCACATGGCGGCGGTGATGATCGTCGCCGGTCTGCTCGGCACGGTGCTGGCGGGCGTCAACCGCTATCTGCATACCCGGCTGTCCGGGCGCATCCTGTTTGCCCTGCGCGATGACCTCTACCGTCACCTGCAGCAGCTCTCGCCTGCGTTCTATGGTCGTCGGCGCACGGGCGACATCCTTTCTCGTCTCGATGGCGATGTCGCCGAGATCCAGCGCTTTGCCGTGGACTCGCTGTTTTCGGCGGTCTCCAGCGTGATCGGGTTGCTCGGCGCATTGGTCTTGATGTTGATGCTTTCCTGGCAACTGTCGCTGCTGCTGGCCTTGCTGATCCCTGTCGAAGTGCTGTGGTTGCGCTGGATGCGGCGCAAGGTCGAGCGCGAAGTGCGCCAGCTGCGCGAACGCTCGACGGACGTGTCGTCGTTCCTGGTCGAGACACTGCCGGCCATGAAGTTCATCCAGGCCGCTGGCCAGCAAGGCCGTGAGGCCGGCCGCCTGGAGCAGCTTGGCCAGGGCTACATGGGCCAGTTGCTCAAGGTGCAGGTAACCGAATTCTTCACCCAGGCCGTACCCGGCACGCTCACGTCCCTGTGCCGCGCCTGTGCCTTCCTGGTCGGCGGCTGGTGGGTGATCCAGGGCACCTGGCAACTGGGCGCGCTGATCGCCTTTTCCACCTACCTGGGGATGGCCGTGGGGCCGGTGCAGAGCCTGCTGGGCCTGTACGTGGCGGTGCAGCGCATGGCGGTGAGCCTGGGACGGGTGATGGAGCTCAAGCAGGAGCCGGTCGCGGTGCGCGAGGCCCAGATGCCCCGGCCTGTGCCGGACGGCCCCGGCGAGCTGCGCCTGGAACGGCTGGCCTTTGCCCATGCCGGGCGCCGGGGGGCGGTTCTGCGGGAGGTGGATGTGTGCATCCCGGGTGGCCTGAAGGTGGCCATCAGCGGCGCGTCGGGGGTGGGCAAATCGACCCTTATCGACCTGCTGCAACGCTTCTATGACCCCGATGCCGGACGCATCCTGCTCGATGGCGTCGACCTGCGCGAGCTGGACCTGCCCGCGTTGCGTCGGCGTATTGCGGTGGTCAGCCAGGACATCGTGCTGTTTCGCGGCACCCTGGCGCAGAACCTTGCCTACAGCACGCCCCAGGCCAGCCTGGCCGATGTGCAACGGGTCGTGGCCCTGACCCGTCTGGAAAGCCTGGTGCAAAGCCTGCCGCTGGGTCTGGACGGCCCGCTTGGCGAGCGTGGCCAGCAGCTCTCGGGCGGTCAGAAGCAGCGCATCGCCATTGCCCGTGCATTGCTGCAGGAGCCCTCGATCCTGGTGCTCGACGAGGCCACCTCGGCGGTGGATGAAGCCACCGAACGTGAAGTCATCGCGGCCATCGACCAACTGTTTGCCGGGCGCACCCGCATCCTGATCAGCCACCGTGCCTCGACACTCGCCGACGCCGACCTGCACCTGCATCTGCATGAAGGTCAACTGCACGTCAGGCCCCAGGAGGTCACCGGCCATGGCCAGTGAGCAGCGTATCGGCGTGATCGACAGCGGCTGCTCGCCCGAACAGGCCGAGACGCTGGTGTCGGCCCGGCGCTTCCGGCTCGAGGACGGCGTGCTGTGCGAAGGGGAGCCATTGCCCGATCACCTGGGCCACGGCAGTGCGGTACTGGCCCGGCTGCAAGCGGAGGCGGGCGATCTGCCGATGCTGATGGCCCAGGTCTTCGAGCGGCAGTGGAGCACCAGCGCCCTGCAGGTTGCCGCGGCATTGCTCTGGCTGGTGGAACAGGGCGCGACCCTGGTCAACCTCAGCCTCGGCCTGCACCAGGACCGGCCCGTGCTGCGCCAGGCCTGCGCCGAGGCGCAGGCGGCCGGCGTGCTGTTGTGCGCCTCCAGCCCTGCCCAGGGTGGGCCGGTGTATCCGGCCAGCTATCCGGGTGTGCTGCGCATCACCGGAGATGCCCGCTGCGCGCCGGGGCAGTGGTCCTGGCTGGGCAGTGGCCAGGCCGATATCGGCGGTCATGTCGGCGGCCAGGGCATGGCCGGGGCCAGCCTGGCCTGCGCGGCCTTGAGCGGACGGATTGCCGCCATGCTGGAGCAGCACCCCGACATGGACCATCAGCAACTGCTGACCCGCTTGCGCGACGGTGCAGCCTTTACCGGACCTGAGCGCAGAGGCGCCTACAATGGCTGAACCGCGCATCCTGGTGTTGGGCGCAGGCCCCGCTGGCGCGGCTACCGCGCTTGGACTGAGGCGTCTGGGCTACCCGGTCACGGTGGTCTCGGACTGGCGCCGTTTCGCTGCCGTGGAAGGCGTATCCCAGCGGGTACTGGAAGGCCTGCGCCACGCAGGGTTGGGCAGGGCACTGGGCGAGGCGGCCAGGCCCGCGACCCGCCAGGTGCTGTGGAACGGCGAACACCTGCGGCTCAACCAGGAATACTTGCTCGACCGCCCCTGTTTCGACCGCGCCCTGCGTGACGACCTGTTGCATGCGGGCGTGGTGCTGATCGACGGCCGGGTGCGGGATGTCCAGCATGAAGATGGCCACCAGGTGCGGCTGGACGATGGCCAACTGCTGCATGCCGACTTTCTGGTGGAAGCGCGTGGCCGCCAGGCGCCGCTGGCGGCCGACCGCCTGCGGGGACCGGAGACGGTCAGCCTGCTCAACCGCTGGCAGGGCGCGGCAGGTGAGCCGGCTTCGGCGGTGCAGAGCCTGGACGACGGCTGGGCCTGGATGGCGCGCCTGGCCGACGGGCGCTGCTACTGGCAGATCACCCTCGACGCCGGTGCGGCGGGCTTGCCGGGCAAGGCGCAGCTTGCGGCCTACTGCGCCGAACGGCGTCGGCAGTCGGCGCTGGTGGCCGCGTTTTTCGATGAGCAGGCGCTCATGCCGTGCGACGTGCATGCCCGCAGCAGCACGGCGATCCTGGCCGGGGAGTGTGCGGGCAGCGACTGGCTGCGGGTAGGGGATGCGGCCATGGCCGTTGACCCACTGTCGGGGAATGGGATCTTCCAGTCGCTGTCCTCGGCGTTGCAGGCGCCGGTGGTGATCAACACCCTGCTGCGCCGGCCTGAACGCGCCATCCTGGCGCGCGGGTTTCACCAGGCGCGTGTCGAGCAGCTGTTCTTGCGCTTTGCCCGGACCGGCCGGGACTTCTACGCCCAGGAGCTGGGCTGGGCCGATCACCCGTTCTGGGCACGGCGCCGGGTGTGGCCGGACGATCAGCCGATGCACGTCGAGGCCGATTGGCAGGCTGTGCGGGTGGCGGCCCGGCCCGTGCTGCGCGATGGCCTGGTGGATGAGGCCGAGGTGGTGGTGACCCGGGATCAGCCGCTGGGGATCTGGCACTTGCAGGGTGTCGAGCTGGCCCCGGTGGTGCGGCGGTTGCAGGCAGGAGAGGCATCGGAGGCGGTGCTGGGCACGATGCCTGCCGAGCAGCAGGCCATGGTACGCCGATGGTTGTTCGAGCAGGGGTATCGGTGAGCGCGCGCAGGACTTGAGCGGTGGCCCATTCGCGGATAAACCCCCACGGGATGCCGCTGGCCTTGGCGCTGGCGGGGTACTGGTGGGAGCGGGTTTACCCGCGAACCGGGCGATACGGGCAGAAGGTCAGAGTTTGATCAGCACCGACTTGAGCTCGGTGTAGTGCTCGATGGCGTTGGCGCCCATCTCTCGGCCGACGCCGGAGAGCTTGTAGCCACCGAAGGGCAGGGACGGGTCCAGGGCGCTGTGGCAGTTGACCCACACCGAGCCGGACTTGATGCGCGGGATCATCCGGTGCACCGCGCCCAGGTCGTTGGACCAGATGCTTGCCCCCAGCCCGTAGGGATTGTCGTTGGCCAGGCGCACCACTTCGTCGATGTCGTCGAAGGGCATGGCCACCAGCACCGGTCCGAAGATTTCCTCCTGCACCAGACGATGGCGCTGGTCGACGTCGACGATCACCGTCGGCTTGACGAAGTACCCCGGCCCGAAGCCCTCGCCGCCGCAGGCGATGGTCGCGCCCAGCTCACGACCGAGGTCGATGTAGCCGGTGACCCGGTCCTGCTGCTTGGCCGAGATCAGCGGCCCCATCTGCACCGAGGGGTCCAGGCCATTGCCCAGCTTCATGCCATTGGCGATGCCCGCGATGTCGGCGACCACATTGTCGAAGTGCTTGCGGTGCACATACAGCCGCGAGCCCGCGCAGCACACCTGGCCCTGGTTGAAGAAGATCGCCGTGGCGGCACCGGCGGCGGCCTCCTGCAGGTTGGCGTCGGGCATGACGATGGTTGGCGACTTGCCGCCCAGTTCCAGGGTGACCCGGGTCATGTTGTCCATGGCTGCCTTGCCGATCTGTTTACCGACCTCGGTGGACCCGGTGAAGGTCAGCTTGTCCACGCCAGGGTGGCTGCTCAGCGCGGCGCCGGCGTTCAGGCCCGTGCCGGTGACCACGTTGAAGACCCCGGCCGGGTAGCCGGCCTCGTCCACCAGTTCGGCCAGCTTCAGGGCGGTCAGCGGGGTTTCGTCGGCTGGCTTGAGCACCATCGTGCAGCCGGTGGCCAGGGCCGGGCCGAGCTTCCAGCAGGCCAGCAGCAACGGGAAGTTCCAGGCCACGATGGCCCCGACCACGCCCACCGCCTCGCGGCGGATGAAACCGTGGAACTGTTCGTTGGGCATCAACGGCAGGGACGGCTCGACCGTGCTGCCTTCGATCTTGGTCGCCCAGCCGGCCATGTAGCGCAGGAAGTCGATGGCCAGCTGCACATCCATCACCTGGGCCACGGCGGCGCTCTTGCCGTTGTTCAGGCATTCGAGCTCGGCCAGTACCTGGGCGTCGCGCTCCATCAGGTCGGCCAGGCGCCACAGCAGGTTCTGCCGCTCGCGAGGGCGCAGGCGGCTCCAGGGCGAACCGTCGAAGGCTTGGCGTGCAGCCTGTACCGCCCGGTCCACATCCTGCGGGTCGGCCGAGGGCACTTCGCCAAGCACCTCGCCGGTGGCCGGGTTGCGAAAACTCATGGTCCGGCCACTGGCGGCGTCCTGCCAGTCGGCGCCGATGCGCATCTTCAGCTTGCGCTCTAGGAAGGCGCGGGTGGCGGGAAGGAGGGGCAGTTCGCAATGCATGGTTCAGTGCCTCTTGTCATTGGAGTGTGGAGGCACCTGCGCAATGGCCGTGCCAAGGCGGGGCGGGTGCGGCAATGGCCTTGAATGACAAGGGTTTGGTGCGGGATCAAGGTTGAGTGCCGGGGGACTATGCTGTTGCACATTGAGACGGGGTGAGACGGTGCTGAAACAGTGGGACCGGGTTGGGCTCTTCGCGGGTAAACCCGCACAGTTTCTCCGGTGCTATCAAGAACACTGCTGTACCCGCGAAGCGCCCGACGCCGGAGCCGTGTCTCACACTGAAACAGCCTGTCGCGAAATGGGACGTTCCGGTTCGCCGACGGCTATATGAAATCCAAGGAAAAAATCAATCAACTTACTGAAAGCAAAGGATTTTATGGAGGCTGGCACAGTTTCTGTATCAGCACCGTCACATGCACCAGCGGTACCAGAGCGTGCGATAACGATAAGAACAACACCGTGGAGGTCTGACCTTGAAGACGACTCGACTCCGGCGGCATGCGGGCAAACTGGCGCTGGTCGCCGCCGCACTGCTGAGCACCCAGGCCATGGCGGCCGAGCAGGGCCCGAGCCTGTTGCAATCGAAGTGCATGGGGTGCCATACCCCTGAAGGCAACGACAGTTACAGCCGTATCAGCCACCAGCGCAAGACACCCGAAGGCTGGCTGATGAGCATCGCGCGCATGCAGGTGATGCATGGTCTGCAGATCAGCGACGATGACCGTCGAACCCTGGTCAAGTACCTGGCGGACAAGCAAGGCCTGGCGCCGAGCGAGACCGAGGGTGTGCGTTACGCCATGGAGCGTCGGCTCAACACCGTCGAGCATTTCGACGACCAGACCAGCCAGATGTGCGGCCGTTGCCACTCCGGCGCCCGCGTCGCCCTTCAGCGCCGCCCCGCCCAGGAATGGGAACACCTGGTCAACTTCCACCTCGGCCAATGGCCGTCCCTCGAATACCAGGCCCAGGCCCGCGACCGCGACTGGCTGGACATCGCACTCAAGCAGATGGTCCCGGACCTGGCCAAGCGCTATCCCCTCGACAACCCTGCCTGGGCCCAATGGCTCAAGACCCGGCCCAAAGCCGATGCCTTGCCGGGCCAGTGGGCCTTCAGCGGGCACATGCTGGCCAAGGGCGATGTGCGCGGCGTGATGAGCGTCACCGCCGATAAAGACGACACCTTCAAGGTCGAGGTCAAGGGCACCTACGCCGACGGTACGCCGTTCAACGGCAGCGGCTCGGCAATCCTCTACAACGGCTATGAATGGCGCGGCAACGTGAAGGTCGGCGACAGCAACCTGCGTCAGGTGTTCGCCGCGCTGGACGGCGAGATGAAAGGTCGCATGTTCGAGGCCGACCACGATGAGCGTGGCCTTGACTTCAGCGCGGTGAAGCAGGGCAAGGCACGCCTGCTGGCGGTGCAGCCTGCATTCATCAAGGCGGGCGGCGAAGGCGAGATCACCCTGGTCGGCAGCGGGTTGTCCGGCAAGCCGACGCTTGGCACCGGGGTCGAGGTGACCGAGGTGCTGGAATCCACGCCGACGCTGGTGCGAGTCAGGGCCCGTGCCGCGGCGGATGCCGCACCCGGCCAGCGCGAGGTTGCCGTGGGCGCGCTCAAGGGCGTGAGCCTGGCGGTGTACGACAAGGTCGACGAGGTCAAGGTGGTGCCGGCCTTCTCCATCGCCCGCATCGGTGAGAACGGCGGCTCCACGCCCAAGGTACAAGGCCGCTTCGAGGCCGAGGCCTGGGGCAAGGACGCCAACGGCCAGCCCCTGCGCATCGGCTACCTGCCGGCCAGGTGGAAGGTCGAGCCGTTCAATGAGCGCGCCGTGGAAGACGAAGACGTGAAGTTCGCAGGCCGGATGCAGCCCGACGGCATTTTCATGCCCGCCGGTGCCGGCCCCAACCCCGAGCGCAAGATGATGACCAACAACGCCGGCAACCTGAAGGTCATCGCCGAGCTTGAAGACGGCGGCCAGAAAGGCGAAGGCCACATGATCGTCACCGTGCAGCGCTGGAACAACCCGCCCTTGCCGTGACGGGCCGGTTGTCGCGCATGCAACGAAAAACGGGCTGAAGAATCATCGAGAGGTCGCCATGGGCGCACTATTGAACCTGGTCGAACGCAACCTGCACGAAGTGCGGGTGGATGCCGACCGCATGCTCTTCCATATCCCCAGCAGCTCGCTGTTCGCCGCCGACGCGGTGACTGGCGACATCATCGACACCCTGCGCCAACAGGGCTGCTCCGCCGAAGAACTCGTGCAGCGCCTGGGCCAGCGCTTCGCCGGCCAGGACGTCGAGGACACCCTGCGTGAGCTGATCGCCTTGGAACTGGTCAGCGACGGTTCGCCGCTGACGCCGGAGATCGCCCTGCGCAGGGTCGAGCGCACAGCGCTGAACACTGTGGTGCTCAACGTCAACACCGGCTGCAACCTGAGCTGCACGTACTGCTACAAGGAGGACCTGGACAAACCCTCGGCCGGCAAGAAGATGAGCACCGCCACGGCCGAAGCGTCGGTGGAGATGCTGCTCAAGGAGTCGCCCGACGAGCAACGCTACAGCGTGGTCTTCTTCGGCGGCGAACCGCTGTCCAACCGGCCGCTGATCGAACACATGGTTGCCTATTGCGAACGGCGTTTTGCCGAGGCGGGCAAGCAGGTCGAGTTCATCATGACCACCAACGCCACGCTGCTCACCGAAGAGATCATCGATTGGCTCAACGCCCATCGCTTCGGCCTCTCGGTGAGCATCGACGGGCCCAAGACCGTGCACGACCGCAACCGTATCACCGTGGGCGGGCAGGGCACCTATGACGTGGTGCGGCGCAAGGTCGACCTGCTGCTGTCGCGCTACAGCAGCCGCCCGGTCGGTGCGCGGGTCACGCTCACCCGTGGCATCACCGACGTGGAGACTATCTGGAACCACCTGTTCAACGAACTGGGCTTCGCCGAGGTCGGTTTCGCCCCGGTCACCTCCGGCGACATGGCCAGCTTCAACCTGACCGGCGAAGAGCTGGTGCAGGTATTCGCCAACATGAAGGCGCTGGGGCGGCGTTACCTGGAAGCGGCACTGGAGCACCGCAACATCGGTTTTTCCAACCTGCACCAGCTGATCACCGACATCCACGAAGGGCACAAGAAGGCCCTGCCATGCGGTGCCGGGCTGAAGATGCTGGCGGTGGACCACGAAGGCGAGCTCAACCTCTGCCATCGCTTCACCGGCTCCAGCATTCCCACCTTCGGCAATGTGCACCAAGGCGTGAAGCAGGCGCAGCTCAACGACTTCCTGTCCCAGCGCCTGGACCGCAGCGGCACCGGCTGCGACAGCTGCCGGATCCGCAACCTGTGCTCCGGCGGCTGCTACCACGAGAGCTACGCGCGCTACGGCGACCCCACCCATCCGACCTACCACTACTGCGAACTGATGCGCGACTGGGTGGACTTCGGCATCGAGGTCTACAGCCGCATCATGGCCGCCAACCCGGCCTTCATCGATCGCTACATCACTCCGCGGAAGGCGCACTGACATGAAGCACTTGAAGCCCCTGAACAACAAGGCACGCATCCTTGAACAGGCCGCCGCCGAAGACCGCGTGGAAGAGGTCGTGGCCATGAGCGCGGTGGCAGGCTGTACCGCCACGACCGACCCGGGCTGGGAAGTGGACGCCTTTGGCGGCGTCAGCTCCCTGTGCCAGCCGATGGAGGCCGACCTCTATGGCTGCTCCGACCCGTGCTGGTGGCCTGCCCAGGTGCCGGACATGATGAGCACCTACCAGGACTGGAACGCCCAGGCAGCCAACTCGCAGGAAGACTGGCGCAACCTGGGTACCGTGTTCCCGAAAGACAAGTGACCGGCCAGACAAGAACGACAAGGGGAAACCGCATGAAACCTGGATTCTGCGCACAGCTCGTGCTCACCGTCGCCGCCTGTGCCGGCGCCTGGACGGCCCAGGCCGCCGACACGGGGCCCGCCCTCAAGGCCGGCCATGAGTACCTGATCGCCACCAACTACCCGAACAACCTGCACGTGGTGGACGTGGCCAGCGACACGCTCTACAAGACCTGCCGCATGCCCGACGCCTTCGGCCCCGGCACGGCGATGATGGCGCCGGACAAACGCACCGCCTATGTGCTCAACAACCACTTCGGTGATATCTACGGCATCGACCTGGACACCTGTGGCACCACCTTCCACGCCAACCTCTCCAGCGTGCCGGGCGAGGTGGGGCGTTCGATGTTCTCCTTCGCCATCAGCCCCGACGGCAAGGAGGTGTATGCCACCGTCAACCCGACCCAGCGCCTGAACGACCACTATGTGGTCAAGCCGCCGCGCCTGGAGGTGTTCCGCACCGCCGATGGGCTGGACGCCAAGCCGGTGCGCCACTTCCCCATGCCGCGCCAGGTGTACCTGATGCGCGCCGGTGATGACGGCAGCCTGTACGTGGCCGGGGCCGACATCTACAAGATGGACGTGAAGACCGGAAAGTACGAAGTGGCGCTGGCGCTGCGCAACTGGAACCGCCCAGGCTACAGCGCCCCCGACGTGCTGTACTTCTGGCCGCACCAGACCGGCCGTCACGAGTTCTCGATGCTCTACACCGTGGCCAAGTTCAAGGATGCCAAGCAGGACCCGAACGAGGCCGCGCTGCTGTATGGCTACCTGAGTGTCGACCTCAAGACGGGCAAGACCCATACCCAGGAGTTTGCCGACCTCACCGAGCTGTACTTCACTGGCCTTCGCTCGCCCAAGGATCCCAACCAGATGTACGGCGTGCTCAACCGTCTGGCCCGCTACGACATCAAGGAGCGCAAGCTGATCCAGGCGGCGAATCTGGACCACACGTACTACTGCGTGGCCTTCGACCGCACCGGCAGCAAGCTTTACCTGGCCGGAACCTTCAATGACATCGCGGTGTTCGACCCGCAGACCATGAAGAAGGTGAAGAACATCAAGCTGCCCGGCGGGGACATGGCGATCACCACCACCCAGGTGTTCGTCCGGTAGATCGGTCAGGGGCCGCTTCGTGGGCCACTCTCTCCTCCACACGTGCGCCTCGCACAGCCTGTGGGAGCGGGTTCATCGAAGCGTCGAACCGCCGCGAAGAAGACGCCACGGAGCAGGACAGTGGCTTGCTCAATAAACGCTAGAACAACAAGAGAGTGCCCATGCTTCAGCCAAGCTACTCCCAGGGCAACCCTGACAAGGCCTTGCTCACTCATTGCATCGGCGACGCCTTCGATGCCACCGTCGCGCGCTTTCCCGAGCGCGATGCCCTGATCGTTCGCCACCAGGGCCTGCGTTACACCTGGCGTCAGTTGGCCGAGGCCGTCGACCGCCACGCCCGGGCCCTGATGGCCCTGGGCATACAGGTTGGCGACCGCCTGGGCATCTGGGCACCGAACTGCGCCGAATGGTGCATTACCCAGTTCGCCAGCGCCAAGGTCGGGGCCATCCTAGTCAACATCAACCCGGCCTATCGCAGCAGCGAACTGGACTACGCCCTGGGCCAGGCCGGTTGCCGCTGGGTGATCTGCGCAGGTGCCTTCAAGACGTCCGATTACCACGCGATGCTGCTGGGCCTGGTACCGGAGCTGCACGCCAGCCGTCCGGGCGAGCTGCAGTGTGAACGTTTGCCCGACTTGCGTGGGGTCATCAGCCTGGCCAAGGAGTCTCCGGCGGGCTTCCTGGCCTGGCACGACTTGCAGGGGCGTGCCGAAGCGGTGACTGCTCAGGCCCTGGCCGAGCGTCAGGCGCAGTTGCAGCCAAGCGACCCGATCAACATCCAGTACACCTCCGGCACCACCGGTTTCCCCAAAGGGGCGACCTTGAGCCACCACAACATCCTCAACAACGGCTACATGGTCGGTGAAAGCCTGGGCCTGACCGAGCGCGACCGCCTGGTGGTCCCGGTGCCGCTGTACCATTGCTTCGGCATGGTCATGGCCAACCTCGGTTGCCTGACCCACGGCAGCACCCTGATCTACCCCAACGACGCCTTCGACCCGCTGGCGACCCTGCGTGCGGTGGCCGAGGAACGCGCCACGGCATTGTACGGGGTGCCGACCATGTTCATCGCCGAGCTCGACCACCCTCAGCGGGGCGAGTTCGACCTGTCCAGCCTGCGCACCGGCATCATGGCCGGTGCGACCTGCCCGATCGAGGTGATGCGGCGGGTGATCGACGAGATGCACATGGCCGAGGTGCAGATCGCCTACGGCATGACCGAGACCAGCCCGGTGTCGCTGCAAACCGGGCCGGACGATGAGCTGGAACTGCGCGTGACCACGGTGGGGCGCACCCAGCCGCGCCTGGAGAGCAAGCTCATCGATGCCGAAGGCGCCACCGTGCCCAGGGGAGAGGTCGGTGAGCTGTGCACCCGCGGCTACAGCGTGATGCTCGGTTACTGGAACAACCCCAAGGCCACCGCCGAGAGCATCGACGCCGAGGGCTGGATGCACACAGGCGACCTGGCGGTGATGGACGAGCATGGTCACGTGCGGATCGTCGGACGCAGCAAGGACATGATCATCCGAGGCGGGGAGAACATCTATCCGCGGGAGCTGGAGGAGTTCTTCTTCACCCACCCGGCGGTGGCCGACGTGCAGGTGATCGGCATCCCGTGCAGCAAGTATGGCGAGGAGATCGTCGCCTGGGTCCGTTTCCATCCCGGGCACACGGCCACCGAGGAGGCACTGCGCGACTGGGCCAAGGCACGGATTGCGCATTTCAAGGTGCCGCGCTACTTCCGCTTCGTGGATGAGTTTCCGATGACGGTGACAGGCAAGGTGCAGAAGTTCCGGATGCGCGAGATCAGCATCGAGGAGCTATCCGCTGCGGCCAATCGCTGACGCACTGCGCTCCTACGGGGGCGCGCATTCCCATCATCATTCCTCCAGCAGCTCGGGGCTGTTGAAGTTGCTCAACCTGAGATCATCCTCGGTGCACTCGAGCCCTTGCATCGACTCGCGCAACAGGGCCTTGTGCAGACTCCGCTCACCCGCCGCCCAGGCCTGCTCCAGCAGTGGCAGCACCCGGCGCGGCAATACACTGAACATCGGCTGCCAATACCCGCCCTGGCGCACCATCGCCGTACCGTCAGCGTCAGCCGCCACCTGCCGCAGCGCATCGATCAGCGCCCGGTCAACCAGAGGCGCATCGCACGCCAGCAGCACCACCCACTCATGCCTGGCCACCTGCAATCCGGCAATCACCCCGGCCAGCGGCCCGGGATGGCCAGCCTCGGCATCGCCCACCAGTTGGTCGGCATACGCTGCATACGTATCCTGGTTGCGATTGCAGGAAATCACCAGGTCGTCGCTCAGCGGTCGCACGGTGCGCTGCACATGCGCGACCAATGGCTCGCCGTGCCAGGGCACCAGGCCTTTGTCGCGACCGCCCATGCGCTGGCCTCGGCCGCCGGCGAGGATGAGGACTGAACAAGGGGGCAGGGCAGTGGACATGAAAAAGGGTTCCGGGCAGTCATTGCCGGGAACCCTCCCATTTCACGCGGGTGTTGTCCAGTCAGGTCTCGTCGGGCAGTGCCTGGCCAGCCTTGGTCTGGCGCCGTCCGGCCAGGCGCATCACCACCACGAAGAACACCGGCACGAACACCACCGCCAGGGTGGCGCTGAGCATGCCGCCGATCACCCCGGTACCGATGGCCTGCTGGCTCGCGGAGCTTGCGCCGGTGGCGATGGCCAGAGGCACCACGCCGAGGATGAAGGCCAGCGAGGTCATCACGATCGGCCGCAGACGCAGGCGCGCAGCCTGCACGGCGGCGCTCACCGGATCCTGGCCCTGGTCCACCAGGCTTTTGGCGAACTCGATGATCAGGATGGCGTTTTTCGCCGACAGGCCGATCAGGGTGATCAGGCCGACCTTGAAGAACACATCGTTGGGCATGCCGCGCAAGGTCACCGCCAGCACCGCACCGAGCACGCCCAGCGGCACCACCAGCAGCACAGCCGTGGGGATGGACCAGCTTTCGTACAGCGCCGCCAGGCACAGGAACACCACCAGCAGCGACAGCGCCATCAGCAGAGGCGCCTGACTGCCGGACAGGCGCTCCTGGAGCGACAACCCGGTCCATTCCAGGCCAGCGCCTGCCGGCAGTCGGTCGACCAGGCGCTGGATCTCGACCATGGCCTCGCCGGAGCTGTAGCCGGCGGCGGGCTCGCCGGAGATGGACACCGCCGGGTAGCCGTTGTAGCGGGTCAACTGCACCGGGCCGCTGACCCATCTGGCCTGCACGAACGCGCCCAGGGGCACCATCTTGCCGCTGTCATTGCGCACATGGATCTTGAGCAGGTCTTCCACCTGGCTGCGCTGGTCGCCTTCGGCCTGTACCACCACCCGCTGCATGCGGCCCTGGTTGGGGAAGTCGTTGACGTAGTTCGAGCCCACGGCGGTGTCGAGCACCGAGCCGATGTCGGCGAACGACACGCCTAGGGCGTTGGCCTGGCGCCGATCGATCTCCAGCTGCACCTGCGGGCTTTCGGCCAGCGATGCTTCGCGCACGTTGGCCAGCACCTTGCTCTTGCGCGCCTCGGCGAGCAGTTGATCGCGGGCGGCCATCAACGCCTCGTGGCCCATACCGCCGCGGTCCTGCAGGCGGAACTCGAAGCCGGTGGATTCGCCCAAACCGTCGACGGGCGGTGGCAGCACGGAAAACGCCACCGCGTCCTTGAGCTGGCTGAAGGCTTCGGTCGCACGGTCGGCGATCGACTGTGCACTGTCATCGGTGCTGCGTTCGGACCAGTCCTTGAGCGTGGTGAACGCCAGCGCCGCGTTCTGCCCGCTGCCGGAGAAGCTGAAGCCCAGGATCAACGTGGTGTTGCCCACCCCCGGCTCGCTGGCGTTGTGCGCCTCGATCTGCGCGGCCACCTGCTCGGTGCGCATGCGGCTGGCCCCCGGCGGCAACTGGATGTCGGTGATGGTGTAGCCCTGGTCCTCGGTGGGCAGGAAGGCGCTCGGCAGTTGGCTGAAGCCATAGCCGAGCACCGCCAGCAGTACGCCGTACACCAGCAGGTAGCGCCCGCTACGCTTGAGCGCATGCACCACCCAGCGCTGGTAGCCATCGCTCATGCGCTCGAAACGGCGGTTGAACCCGCCGAAAAAGCCCTTGCGCTCATGGTGCTCGCCCTTGGCCAGGGGTTTGAGCAGGGTGGCGCACAGGGCCGGGGTCAGGCTCAGGGCCAGGAACGCCGAGAACAGGATCGACACCGCCATGGACACCGAGAACTGCTGGTAGATCACACCCACCGAGCCTTTCATGAAGGCCATCGGCAGGAACACCGCCACCAGCACCAAGGTGATGCCGACGATGGCACCGCTGATCTGACCCATGGCCTTGCGCGTGGCCTGCCTGGGCGGCAGGCCTTCCTCGGCCATGATCCGTTCGACGTTCTCCACCACCACGATGGCGTCGTCCACCAGGATGCCGATGGCCAGGACCATGCCGAACAACGTCAGCACGTTCACCGAGAAGCCCAGCGCCAGCATCATGGCGAAGGTGCCCATCAGCGCCACCGGCACCACCAGGGTGGGGATCAGGGTGTAGCGGATGTTCTGCAGGAACAGGAACATCACCAGGAACACCAGCAGCATGGCTTCGAACAGGGTGCTGATCACCTGCTGGATCGACACCTTGACGAAGGGCGAGGTGTCGTAGGGAATGTCATAGCGCACGCCTTCAGGGAAGTAATGCGCCAGCTCGGCCATCTTGGCCCGTACTAGGGTCGCGGTCTGCATGGCATTGGCGCCTGGCGCGAGCTGCACGCTGAAGGCCGTGGACGGTTTGCCGTTGAGGCGGGTGCCGTATTGGTACTCCTGGGCGCCGATCTCCACCCGGGCGACATCGCCGATGGTCACGCTCGAACCGTCGGGATTGGCACGCAGGACGATAGCCGCGAATTCCTCAGGGGTGCTCAGCTGGCCCTTGACCACCACGTTGGCGGTGATTTCCTGGGTGCCACGTGCCGGCAGGTCGCCGATGCTGCCCGGTGCGACCTGGGCGTTCTGGGCGGCGATGGCGAGGGCCACGTCATTGGGCGTGAGGTTGAAACCGATCAGCTTCTGCGGGTCGATCCAGATCCGCATGGCACGCTCCGAACCATACAGCTGGGCCTTGCCGACGCCCTTGAGGCGGCGGATCTCGTTCATCACGTTGCGCGCAAGGATGTCGGAGAGGGCGGTTTCATCAAGGCTGCCATCTTCGGAGGTGAGGGTGGCCAGCAGCAGGAAGCCCGTGGATACCTTTTCCACCTGCAGGCCTTGCTGGGTGACGGGACGTGGCAGGCGCGACTCGACCACCTTGAGGCGGTTCTGCACGTCCACCTGGGCGAGGTCCGAGTGGGTGCCCGGCTCGAAGGTGGCAGTGATGGTGGCACTGCCCAGGCTGCTCTGGGACTCGAAGTACAGCAGGTTGTCGGCGCCGTTGAGCTCCTGCTCGATCAGGCTGACCACGCTTTCGTCCATGGTCGCCGCCGAGGCACCCGGGTAGACGGCGTAGATCTCGACCTGCGGCGGCGCCACGTTGGGGTACTGGGCCACCGGCAACTGGGGGAGCGCCAGGGCGCCGGCAAGCAGGATGAACAGCGCGACCACCCAGGCGAACACCGGGCGGTCGATGAAGAACTGCGGCATGAATCAGGCCCTCACTGGCCGTTGTGCTGGACGATGGGCAGGGCATCCCGGGACGGGTCGACCTGGACCTGATCGCCCGCCTTGACGTGTTGCAGGCCCTCGATCACCACGCGCTCGCCCGGGGCCAGGCCCTGGATGACGATCCAGCGGTCGCCCTGGGCGTTGCCCAGTACCACCTGGCGCTCGCTGATGCGCGCCTGTTCGTCGACCACCAGAACCTTGGGCACCCCGGCGCTGTCACGCAGGATGGCGCGTTGCGGCACGCTGATGCCTTTGGGTTGCACGGCCTGTTCCAGGCGCACGCGGACATAGCTGCCGGGCAACAGGTCGAGGTCCGGGTTGGGGAACTCGCTGCGCAGGGTGATCTGGTTGGTGCTCGGGTCGACGCTGATGTCGGAGAACAGCAGCTTGCCCGGCAATGGGTAGGCAGTACCGTCGTCCTGGATCAGGGTCGCCCTGGCCTGGTCCTGGCCGACCTGTTGCAGTTCGCCGGCACGCATGGCGCGACGCAGGGCATTGAGGTCGCGGGTCGACTGGGTGACATCGGCATGGATCGGGTCCAGTTGCTGGATGGTCGCCAGGGGCGTGGTCTCGCTCTGGCCAACCAGCGCCCCCTCGGTGACCAGGGCGCGGCCGATGCGTCCGGAAATCGGTGCGGTGACCGTGGCATAACCCAGGTTGAGGCGTGCGCGTTCGAGCGCGGCCTTGGCCTCGGCCACGATGGCACCGGCCTGGAGGAAGGCGGCGCGGGCATTGTCGTACTCCTGGCGGCTGACCGCCTTGTCGTCGACCAGCTCGCGGTAGCGCTGCTCCTGCAGACGGGCCTGGTACAGGTTGGCCTCGGCCTTGGCCAGGGTGGCGCGGGCGGCGTCATGGTCGGCCTTGAACGGCGCCGGATCGATCAGGAACAGGACATCGCCCTGCTTGACGTCGCTGCCTTCGCGGTACACCCGCTTGAGCACCACACCGCCCACCCGCGCGCGCACTTCGGCGGTACGTGGCGCGAGGATGCGACCGCTCAGTTCGGTGCTGATGGCCAGGGGCTGGACCTGCACGGTCTCGACCCTCACCTGGGGAGGGGGCGTCTGTTCTTCCTGCTCGGCGGCATCGTTGCAGCCGGCCAGCGACACGGTCAGCAGCGCCAGAAGTGCCAACGGGCGCAGGCGAAAGGGGAGGGAAATAGACATACGGAGCTTCCGAGAATGACCGAGCCTATGCTAAAGCAGGCTTTCTTGCCGTGGCTGTGAAGCTGTGTAGGGCGAATGTGAAAAAGTGTAAGAAATGGCATTGGCGGCCCGTAGGATTCTATATCCTGCCTGCTCGTCAACCCTCTCTACTCACCCGTTCCTTTCACCGCCTATGCCGAACATTCTCCTGGTCGAAGACGACAGCGCGCTGTCCGAACTGATCGCCAGCTATCTGCAACGCAACGATTTTCATGTCCGGGTGATCGCCCGCGGCGATCATGTGCTGGAAGAGTTCCGCCGGCAAAAAACCGACCTGGTGGTGCTCGACCTGATGCTGCCTGGGCTGGATGGTCTGCAGGTGTGCCGCTTGCTGCGCCAGGAGTCGCAGACCCTGCCGATCCTCATGCTCACCGCCCGCGACGACAGCCATGACCAGGTGCTGGGCCTGGAGATGGGCGCCGACGACTATGTCACCAAGCCGTGCGAGCCCCGGGTGCTGCTGGCCCGGGTGCGAACGCTGCTGCGCCGCAGCAGTGTCAACGAACCCCGCCTGGACAGTGACCTGATCCAGGTCGGCGGGCTGCGCATCGACCTGCCCGAGCGTGTCGTCACCTGGCGCGGCGACGAAGTGGAGTTGTCCAGCAGCGAATACAACCTGCTGGTGGTGCTGGCCCGCAACGCAGGCGAGGTGCTCAGCCGTGACCGTATCCTCCAGCAACTGCGTGGCATCGAATTCAACGGCACCGACCGCTCGGTGGACGTGGCCATTTCCAAGTTGCGACGCAAGTTCGACGACCATGCTGGCGAAGCGCGCAAGATCAAGACCGTCTGGGGCAAGGGCTACCTGTTCAGCCGGGTCGAGTGGGAGTACTGACGCGCCATGCTGAAGATTCTGGTGCGGCTGTACCTGGTGATCATCGCCGCCTATGCCGGTGCGCTGCTGTTCATCCCCGACACCATCGTCGGCTTGTTCCACGACCGCTTCATGGCCTACAACCTGGAGCAGGCCAAGGGTGTGCAGTCGTTGCTGGTGCGCCAGTTCCAGCAAGCGCCGCGTGAGCAGTGGCCTGAAGTGGAGCGGCAGTTGGCCGAAAGCTTCGCGCCGCTGCAGATCAAGTTGCAGCGCATGGACCAGGCCGGGCTCTCGACACAGGAGCTGGCGCGCCTGGCCCAGGGCCAGAATGTGGTGCGCATCGCCGACTGGGGCTATTACGACACTGCCTTGGCACCGCTGGATCAGGATTGGCTGGTGAAGCTGTACACCCCACCGGACCCGCTCGACATCAACCTGCTTTCCTGGGGTGTCACGGTGCTGATCGGTGCGGCCATGCTGGGCTGCCTGCTGTTGTGGGTGTGGCCGCACTGGCGGGACCTGGAGCGCCTGAAGGAAACCGCCCGGCGCCTGGGGCTGGGCCAGATGGCCGAGCGTACCCATATTTCACCGCGCTCGAACATCGGCGAACTGGCCGGGGTGTTCGATACCATGGCCAGCGATCTCGAACGGCACGTCAACCAGCAACGCGAGTTGCTCAACGCCGTGTCCCACGAGCTGCGCACGCCCTTGACCCGCCTGGATTTCGGTCTGGTGCTGCTGTTCGACGAGGTCCCGCCGCCCAGCCGCAAACGCCTGCTGGAACTGGTGGGCCACGTGCGCGAACTGGACGAGCTGGTACTGGAGCTTCTGTCCTACAGTCGCCTGCAGAACGCCGACCAGGCCCGCGAGCGGGTGGAGGTGTCATTGCTGGAACTGGTCGACAGCGTGCTGGGTGGCTTCGCCGAAGAGCTCGACGGGCGTGGCATCCAGTGGGAAGTGCGGGCCGAGACACGCCTGCCGCGCTTCGTGCTCGACCCGCGCCTGACCGCACGCGCCGTGCAGAACCTGGTGCGCAATGCCATGCGCTATTGCGACGAAAGCCTGCTGCTGCGCCTGCGCCTCGAAGAGGACGGCGCGTGCCTTGTGACCGTGGAGGATGACGGCATCGGTATCCCGCCCGAGGAGCGCGAGCGGATCTTCCAGCCGTTCTACCGGCTGGACCGCAGCCGCGACCGCAGCACCGGCGGCTTCGGGCTGGGCCTTGCGATCAGCCGGCGGGCTATCGAGGGGCAGGGTGGCTCCCTGACCGTGGCCCAGTCGGCGCTGGGCGGGGCGCAGTTCAGGATCCGCCTGCCGGCGGGTTAGAGAACGGCCGGGTTGTATCTGCTACCGAGATGCTTTCTTCGCGGGTTTACCCGCCAATGGGCCGGGACAGGCAACACCGACATCAAGCACCTTTGGCCAGTTGTACCGACCACGAGACGAACCGATCCTTGCCACTGTGCTTGGCCTCGTACAACGCCTGGTCCGCCCGTACCAGCGCCATGCTCAAGGTGTCGCCGTGCTCGACCCGGGTCAGGCCGATGCTGATGGTCACCGGGTGCCGGGTCAGGTCCTCGCGCACCCGCTGGCACAGCGCTCCGACCTGCCGCTCGGCGCCTTGCTGGTCCAGCCCCTGAAGGTAGATGGCGAACTCCTCGCCGCCAAGCCGGGCAAACTCATGGCCGCTCATTGCCGCCTTGATGTGCGCGGCCACGCGCTTGAGCACTTCGTCGCCGACATCATGGCCGAAGCGGTCGTTGACCGATTTGAAATTGTCGATGTCGATCATCGCCAGGTACTGGTCAGGCGTGGACTGCTGCAACCGGCGCTCGGCCTTGAGCATGAACGAACGGCGGTTGGGGATCTCGGTGAGCGCATCGATGTAGGCCTGGTCCAGCAGGACCTTGGACAGGTAGAAGTTGTGCAGCTTGGCCTGGCGCATGCGCAGGTAGGCGTAGATCACCAGCCCGCAGAGAAACACCGCATAGCTCAACAGCATGGCGCCTTCGAGCTCCATCACCTCGATACGGGTATGGTGAAAAGGGTTGAGCACCAGCCAGGTGATGATCATGGCGCAGAAGAACGACCAGCGCCGTACCGGCAGCACCGAGACGCTGTAGAGCACGGTCGACACCCCCAACACCAGCCAGACCGGGCGCAGGGCGATGGGAATGCCATCGATCACCAGGCGCATGCCCAGGGTGATGGTTACGACGAACACTAGGTTGAGCACATCGAAGTGTTGGCTTTTGCGGACAAACCCGAGCGCCGCCGTGATGGCGCAGAGCAGGCCCAGGAACAGCATCGAAAACCAGGTGAAGCCCTGGTTGCCCAGGTAGCTGACGATAAGGTCGAAGATCAGCCATATGACGATGCTGACGCAGAAGACCAGCAGGCAGAACCGACGCATGGCCTCGAACTCATGCTGGCGGAACTCGGCGCGCAACGCGGCAGGGGCCACCTGCTTGCGCAACTGGTCTTCGATGGTCTTGAACATGCTGGAAGGGGGCTCCTTCAGGTCTCGATGTCTGTCTCGGCCCATTCGTGGGCAAGCCTGCGCCCACAGGGCGGGCCGGGTTCTGCCACCAGACAGTCAAGCCCAGACTGGCCACGCGGTCCAGCCAGGCGGCATCGGGCCGAGGTGCCTTTCGCCCGTCTGATGGGTGTTCCGCAACGAAGCTTTCCCAGGCGGTTCGACGATGTTCCCCGCAAGATTTGTCGAAGCCTTTAACCGTTGACCGTCAGGTTGTAGATTTATAGGCTTTCTCACCCAGGAGCTGTACATGCAAGGCAAGGCGCGCAAGGTCGTCCAGGCCATCCTCTACGAAGTCATCGCCGTGGCGTGCGTGGCGCCTGCCCTGGCCTTGATGTTCGATGCGGGCATGGCTCATTCGACGGTGCTGTCGATCCTCATGTCGGGCATCGCCATGAGCTGGAACATGGGCTTCAACTGGGCGTTCGAGCGCTGGGAGGCACGCCAACCCCAGCGCCGTCGCACCTTCCCGCGCCGGCTGCTGCATGCCTTGGGCTTCGAAGGCGGGCTGGTGCTGATCCTGCTGCCGCTGGTGGCCTTCTGGATGGACATCAGCCTGTGGGCGGCGCTGTTGACCAACCTGGCGCTGTTCCTGTTCTTCTTCGTCTACGCGTTTGTGTTCCAGTGGGGCTTCGACAAGGTGTTCGATGTCCCGGTCTCGGCCCAGGAGGCAAGCTGCCAGCATGAGGGGTGTTGACTTCCTACAGGGCGGCGGGCTAATTTTCCAGCCCATGAACCTATACCTGCAGCGTCGCGCCATCAACATTATTACCGCCATTATCAGCTTGGCGGGCTAGCGCGTACGTGCACCGAAACCCGCCCTGGAGGCGGGTTTTTTCTTTCCGACTCCTGGGTCCTTGAAAACACCAGGAGTCATCGATGACCAACCTCAGCGTCAGCCCTCGTACCGCCGTTTCGCCCCAGCAACTGCTCTCGGAGCAGGTGCGCCGCATTCTCAGCGCTCCGGTGTACGACCTGGCCATCGAGACGCCTCTGCAATCGGCACCTGCGCTGTCGGCCTCCCTGGGCAACCAGGTGCTGCTCAAGCGCGAGGACCTGCAACCGACGTTCTCGTTCAAGATCCGGGGGGCCTACACCCGCCTGTCACGGCTGACCCCAGCCCAGCGTGAGCGGGGTGTGATCACCGCTTCGGCGGGCAACCATGCCCAAGGCGTGGCACTGGCTGCTTCGCGCCTGGGCATGCGGGCCACCATCGTCATGCCCACCACGACACCGGAGCTCAAGGTCCGCGGCGTGCGCTCGCGCGGTGGCCATGTGGTGCTGCATGGCGAGAGCTTCCCTCACGCTCTGGCCCACGCCCTGCAACTGGCCGACAGTGACGGCGCAACCTTCGTGCCGCCGTTCGACGACCCGGACGTGATCGCCGGCCAGGGTACCGTGGCCATGGAGATCCTGCGTCAACAGCCTGGAACCCTGGACGCGATCTTCGTGCCGGTAGGGGGTGGCGGTCTGGTGGCGGGCATCGCGGCCTACGTCAAATACCTGCGCCCGCAGGTCAAGGTCATTGGTGTGGAACCTGAGGATTCCAACTGCCTGCAGGCCGCCATGGCTGCAGGCGAGCGGGTGATCCTGCCGCAGGTCGGCACCTTCGCCGACGGTGTGGCGGTGGCCCAGGTCGGTGCCCACTGCTTCGAGTTGTGCCGTCATTTCGTCGATGAAGTGATGACGGTCAGCAGTGACGAGCTGTGCGCGGCGATCAAGGACATCTACGACGACACCCGCTCGATCACCGAACCCTCCGGCGCCCTTGCGGTGGCCGGCATCAAGAAATACGTGGCGCGCGAGGGCGTGCAGGGCCAGACCCTGGTGGCCATCGACTCCGGTGCCAACGTCAACTTCGACCGCCTGCGCCATGTGGCCGAGCGCGCCGAACTGGGCGAGCAGCGCGAGGCGATCATCGCCGTCACCATTGCGGAACGCCCCGGCAGTTTCCGGGCGTTCTGCCAGGCGCTGGGCAAGCGCCAGATCACCGAATTCAACTACCGTTGCTTTCCGGGCAAGGAGGCGCGGCTGTTCGTCGGTGTGCAGACCCATCCGCAGCACGACCCGCGCGGGCAGTTGCTGGCCAGCCTGCGCGAGCAGGGTTACAACGTGCTGGACCTGACCGACAACGAACTGGCCAAGCTGCACGTGCGCCATACGGTCGGTGGCCATGCGGCGCCCGGGGCGAGTGAACGGGTGCTGCGCTTCGAGTTCCCCGAGCGGCCTGGGGCGTTGCTGGGGTTCCTCGAACGATTGGGCAAGCGCTGGAACATCAGCCTGTTCCACTACCGCAACCATGGCGCGGCCGAAGCGCGGGTGTTCGCCGCACTGGAGGTGCCGGACGATGAGCTGCCAGGGTTGCCCCAGGCGCTGGATGACATGGGCTGTCGCTACTGGGATGAAACCGACAATCCGGCGTATCGGCTGTTCCTGGGGTAAGGCACGGCGCATTCTTCTGGCGTCCCGGGACCGCTTCGCGGCGCAAGGCCGCTCAGAAATACGCTGTACCTGTGGGCGCGGCCTTGCGTCGCGATAGGGCTGCCCAGCAGCCCCAATGGAACGGGAGCCTTGCGCTGGATCAACACCCCTCAAGGCAATCAGGCAGATCCTCGAAGTTACACAGACTTTCCACAAGGCCCTGGCCATGAGCACAACGTTCTTCATCCCCGCCGTCAACATCATGGGTATCGATTGCCTGGAAGAGGCGATGGGCGCCATCGCAGGCCTGGGCCTGCGCAAGGCGCTGATCGTCACCGACCAAGGGCTGGCCAAGGCCGGCGTCGCCGAGCGCATCGCGGGCATGCTGGCCATGCGTGACATCGATTCGGTGGTGTTCGACGGCGCCAAGCCCAACCCGAGCATCGCCAACGTCGAGGCAGGGTTGGCCGTGCTGCGTCGCGAGCATTGCGACTGTGTGGTTTCCCTGGGCGGCGGTTCGCCGCACGACTGCGCCAAGGGCATCGCCCTGTGCGCCACCAACGGAGGTCGCATCAGCGACTATGAAGGCGTCGATCGCTCCAGCAAGCCGCAGTTGCCGCTGATCGCCATCAACACCACCGCAGGCACTGCCAGCGAGATGACGCGTTTCTGCATCATCACCGACGAGGCACGCCACGTGAAAATGGCCATCGTCGACCGTAACGTCACGCCGATCCTGTCGGTCAACGACCCCGCGCTGATGGTCGCCATGCCCAAGGGCCTGACCGCCGCCACCGGCATGGATGCCCTGACCCATGCCATCGAGGCCTATGTATCGACGGCCGCCACGCCGATCACCGATGCCTGCGCGCTCAAGGCCGTGACCTTGATCAGCGACAACCTGCGCCAGGCCGTGGCCGATGGCAGCGACCTCAAGGCGCGGGAAAACATGGCCTATGCCCAGTTCCTCGCCGGCATGGCGTTCAACAATGCCTCCCTGGGCTACGTGCACGCCATGGCGCACCAGCTGGGCGGTTTCTACGATTTGCCGCATGGCGTGTGCAATGCCGTTCTGCTGCCCCATGTGCAGCGTTTCAACGCCAAGGTCAGTGCCGCGCGCCTGCGCGATGTGGCCAAGGCCATGGGCATGAAGGTGTGCGGCCTGGATGCGCAGCAGGGGGCGGGGGCGGCGATTTCGGCCATCGAGCACCTGGCGGCGGCGATCGGGATTCCGGCGGGGCTGGCAGCGCTTGGCGCCAAGGTCGATGACGTGCCGCTGCTGGCGGCCAATGCCCTGAAGGACGCCTGTGGGCTGACCAATCCCCGGCCGGCGAGCCAGGCGGAAATCGAGGCGATCTTCAAGGCCGCGTTCTAGGCCAAATCCTGGAGCGTCTGTACTGACGCTTTCGCGGGTGAACCCGCTCCCACAGGAACCGCGCTGTGCTTCAGGGCAACGGTGAACCTGTGGGAGCGGGTTTACCCGCGAAGAGGGCAGCGCTGCCTTCAGCGCTCGCGCATGAAGAAGCCCGCGACGTACTTGCGGAAGGTCTCCAGGCTCTTGAAGTCGGCGTAGCGCTTGAAGTTCTCGGTGTCGGGCTCCGGGCCGATCGGTTGAGCGAGCAAGGACACCGACAACACCCGGTCCTGGTCCGAGGTCAGCACCAGCTCGTCCATCACCTGGCCGCCGATCACCGGGCGTCGCATCAAGACCTTGACCCCTTTGCCGGCCATCCAGTCGATCAACGAGACCAGGGCCTTGAGCGGTTCGCGCTCCTCTTCGCGGAACACCGGGAACAGGTGGGCACGTGAGAGCACCGGCACGCTGGCCACATGGATCAGCTCGTAGAAATGGCTGCCGGCGGTAGTCGGCGAATACAGCATCAGGGCCAGCAAGGGCCCGCTGCTCTTGCCGCCGTCCCAGTACAGATGATGCCCTTGGAAGTCGAAACCGTCTTCGGTGCGGGCATTGAAGACCTTGCGCCCCTTGATCTGATCGATACAGTCGAGCAGCAAGCCGTGTCGGCGGTGGTTGCCGAACGCCGTGGATTCGCGCAGGCGGGACTTGAGCATCATCATGTGCTTCATGTCCAGGCGGGTTTCCAGGTAGTTGCTGGCCGGTACGCGCTCCACCAGCGGGTAGCGGACGGCGACGCCACGTAGGTCGGCGAACTGGGCAGTGAGGTCTTTTTTCAGGTGCGTGGCATAGACGTTCAGCCCGCTGGCTTCCATCCAGGTCAGCAGCAATGACAGCAAACGCTGTTGCTCGCGACGCTCGCTGCCTGAGCCGACGCTGCCCGGGCTGCCTTCACCGCTGGCGGGGAAGTCGCCGATCAGCCGCAGCGGTGTGTCGGGCGGCAGCCAGGCCGCAGGCTGCGAGGTGTGTTCGCTGCGCTCGCTGGCCTCGCGCTCGACCTTGGTGAACGGGCAGCCGGGGGCATGTTCGGGGGTGTCCGGGTTGTTGCGCAAAAACAATGAGCCGGTATTGCCATTGAGGGTGACGTTGAGCACCGGCAGGGCATCGCGCCGGCAGTCGCAGGCCAACCACTGATTGGCGCTGCGCACCTTCATCAGCCATTGGTTGGCCTGCAGCAAACGTGGGCCGGCGAGGGTGCCGGTGGCAAAGCCGACCAGCAGTTCCTCTTCGGTCGGGGTCAAGCTGCGCACCTGCGTGGCGGTTTTGTCGATGATTCGCATGAAGCCGCTCCAAACTACGAGCGGCAAGCTTCAGGCAAACGCGCCAGGCTTTCAACTCGTCGCTTGGCTGGCGCCGAACATCTTCGCCGCACGGGCGCGGATTTCGTCGGGCGTGAGGTCTTCCTTGTGGGTGGAAACGAACCAGATGTTGCCGAACGGATCTTTCAGCGTGCCGCTGCGGTCACCGTAGAACTGGTCCGTCACGGCGTGCAGCTGGGTGGCACCGGCGCTCAGGGCCTGGGCATAGACCTTGTCGCAATCCTCGACATACAGGTGCAGGCCTACACCTGCCCCGGCGAGTTTCTGGCTGGCGGTCAGGCCGCCTTCCATATCGCAGGGGTCGCCGAGCATGAGCGAGGAATCGCCGATCTTCAGTTCGGCATGGCCGACGCGCCCGCCGGGGGCCTCAAGGCGGAACATCTCGACGGCGCCAAAGGCCTTTTTGTAGAACTCGATGGCCTTGGCGGCGTCGTTGATGGCCAGGTACGGCGTGATGCTGCGCTGGCCTTCGGGAATGGGTTTGGCTGCCATGTTCGATTCTCCTTCGCGTTGGGCGCCGGTTGGCGCCCTGATGCTTAGAGTCGTTTGCGCTGGGAGAAGATCGACAGGCTCGTTAGATCGATTCTCTATAAGGATTCGTCAGAAGATGTAGTCGGTCGTCAGGAAGCTCGACTGACGGTTGCGGATGATTTCGCTGATCAGTTCCTTGTTGGCCTGCTGGAACCTCGTCGCCACCAAGGTGCGAATCGAGAACACGCGCAGTGCGTCGTGCACCGACAAGGTGCCCTCGGCGCTGTTCTTGCGACCGTTGAACGGGTAGGTGTCCGGGCCGCGCTGGCACTGGGCGTTGAGGTTGATGCGCCCGACCTGGTTGGCGAAGGTGTCCACCAGCATGCCGATGGTCCGCGGGTCGTTGCCGAACAGGCTCAGTTGCTGGCCGTAGTCGGAGTCGAGCACATAGTCGATCACGGTCTGCAGGTCGCGGTAGGGCACCACAGGCACCAGCGGCCCGAACTGTTCCTCATGGTAGACGCGCATGTCGGCGCTCACCGGGTAGAGCAGGGCCGGGTAGAAGAACGAGCCCCGGCTGAGCCCGCCACCTTCGTTGAGCACCCGCGCGCCCTTGGCCGTGGCGTCTGCCACCAGGCCATCGAGATAGTCGATCTTGCCGGGCTCGGGCAGCGGCGTCAGGGCCACGCCCGGCTCCCACGGCATGCCGGGCTTGAGGGCGGCGAGCTTGCGCTGGAACCTGTCGAGGAAGGGTTCGACCACATCTTCATGGACGAACAGGATCTTCAGGGCGGTGCAGCGCTGGCCGTTGAACGACAGCGCGCCGGTGATGGCCTCCTCGACAGCGTTGTCCAGGTCCACCTGGGGCAGGACGATCCCGGGGTTCTTGGCATCCAGGCCAAGGGCGGCGCGCAGCCGGTGCGGGCGCGGGTGCAGCTTCTTGAGGTCGCTGGCGGCCTTGTGGGTGCCGATGAAGGCGAATACGTCGATCTTGCCGCTGGCCATCAGCGCGCTGACCGTCTCGCGGCCACGGCCATAGATGACGTTGATCACCCCCGGCGGGAAGCTGTCGCGGAACGCCTCCAGCAGCGGACGGATCAGCAGCACGCCGAACTTGGCCGGCTTGAACACCACGGTGTTGCCCATGATCAGCGCCGGAATCAGCGTGGTGAAGGTCTCGTTGAGCGGATAGTTGTAGGGGCCCATGCACAGCGCCACACCCAGTGGCGCGCGGCGGATCTGGCCAAGGGTGCCTTGCTCGAGCTCGAAGCGGCTGGAACGGCGGTCGAGGTCCTTGAGGGCATTGATGGTGTCGACGATGTAGTCGCAGGTGCGGTCGAACTCCTTTTCAGAGTCCTTGAGGTTCTTGCCGATTTCCCACATCAGCAGCTTGACCACGGCCGTACGCTGCTCACGCATGCGCGCCAGGAAGGACTCCACATGCTGGATACGCTCGGCCACGCGCAGGGTGGGCCAGGTGCCGCGCCCTTTATCGTAGGCCTGCACTGCGGCGTCCAGGGCGGTGAGGGCGGTGTCGGCGTCGAGCAGTGGCGCGCTGCCCAGGATCACCTGGCGCTCGCCGTCGCCTTCCTTGAGCCAGACCGGGCTGCGCACGGTGGCCAAGGGGCCGCTCCAGCGGCGCAGCTCGCCGCCGACCAGGTAGTCGCGTTGTTCCAAGGGTTCGCCCAGGCGCCAGGCTTCGGGAATGTCATCGGCGGCGGGAAACAGCGAGTCGAGCAGACGGTCCATGGGTACAGCACCTCACGTTGTTCTTGGCTTGGTGAAACGCTTCAGCTTGCGAGCATGCACCCTGTCGAAGAAAAACACCAGTCTGGCTCAAATTTGCCGAAAGCACGCCGATACAGGATCAATCGACCTCGACCGCGGCCTATGAAGACTCTTCACGTACCTCTCGATGAACAGGCGTCGCCTTCCAAAGGCCCGCTGCGACGGACCTTCCATCGCTTGCTTCCGGTCGGTTTCGCCCTGGTCGGAATCGGCTTGTCGATGGTGCTCGGGCATCTGGACATCCAGCGTGAGAAAAGTGAACAGGTCGCCAACATCGCCGCGCGGCTTTCGGGCGTGCGCGGCGCACTGGAGGCGCAGTTACGCGCGGCGTTCGGCGAGGCCGAGGGCATCGCCCAGCTGATCGCTACCGATGGACGGATCAGCGAGGCGCATTTTCACGGCATGGCCCGGGACGCCCTCGATTCGGTGCCCTACATGCACCACATCGCACTGGCACCGGATGATGTGATCGATGATGTCTACCCGCGCGAAGGCAACCTGGCCATCATCGGCCTGGACTATCGCCGCCTGCCCGACCAGTTCCCCATGCTGCAGTCGGCCCGCGAACACCACCAGGCAGTCCTGGCGGGCCCTGTGCAGCTGTACCAGGGGGGAAGGGCGCTGATCTATCGGCGGCCGGTGTTCGTCAATGGCAAGCGCGGCGTGAAGTTCTACTGGGGCAATGTGTCGATCGTCGCCAATATCGACCGCTTGTTATGGGCGGCCGGCTTGCGACCGGACATGGACTTCCAGTTGGCCGTGCGCGGCGGCGATGGCAAGGGCGTGGAAGGCGCGCTGATCTGGGGCGATGCCCATCTGTTCGACGACCCGCTGCTCAGCGAGGCGGTGGCGGTGCCCGGGGGCCATTGGCAACTGGTCGCGGCCCCTCGGGACGGTTGGCCGGTGCTGGGGCTGTTCGCCTCGCCGCTGTTCGTGTTCGCCCTGATCTGCACGGGGCTGTTCAGCCTGTTCGTCGCCCAGCTCAATGGCAACCAGCGTCTGTTGCAGCAGCGCAACCGTGAACTGCGCCAGTCCCAGGCACAGTTCGAACGTCTGGCCCACTACGACACCATCACTGGCTTGCCCAACCGCGTGCTGTTCCAGCGGCAACTGGCCGAGGCGATTGCCCAAGGCCATGGCCTGGCGGTGCTGATGCTCGACATCGACGGTTTCAAGCAGGTCAACGACAGCCTTGGTCACCCGATGGGCGATCTGTTGCTGCAACAGGCCACCGCACGTTTTCTGCAGGAACTCGACAACAGCGACCGGGTCTGCCGCCTGGGTGGTGACGAGTTCGTGTTCATGCTCCAGGGCAGCCAGGGCCAGGTCAGCCATCAGGTACGCGCCTTGTTGCGCTGCCTGCAACGGCCTTTCGACCTCAACGGCAATGCCGCGCTGGTCACCGGCAGTATCGGCATGGCCAGGTGCCCGCAGCATGGCGAGGACGCCGATAGCCTGCTGCGCCACGCCGACACGGCCATGTACGCGGCCAAGGAGGGCGGTCGCAACGCCTGGCGGCCTTATCGTCCGGAGATGACCGAACGCCTGCAGCAGCGCCTGGAGCTGGAGCGCAACCTGCGTCGGGCGTTGGAATACGACGAATTCGAGCTGTGGTACCAACCCAAGGTCGATCTGTTCAGCGGCCGCCTGGAAGGGGTCGAGGCGCTGCTGCGCTGGCGCGATCCCGAGCACGGGTTGGTGTCGCCGGGCGAATTCATCCCTCTGGCCGAACGCACCGGGCTCATCATCCCCCTTGGCGAGCGGGTGCTGGAGCTGGCGTGCGCCCAACTGGCCGCCTGGCGCGCCGCCGATTGCCTGCCCGGGCCGCTGGCGATCAACGTCGCGGCCTTGCAGATCGAGCGCAGCGACTATGTCACCAGCCTGGCCACGGCCCTGGCGCGTCATGACCTGCCGGCGAGCCTGCTGGAGGTGGAAATCACCGAAAGCCTGCTGATGGAGAGCCAGCAACAGGCCTGTGCGGTGCTGGCACAACTGCGGGCCATGGGCGTGGCCACGGCGGTGGACGACTTTGGTACCGGCTATTCGTCGCTGGCCTACCTGCGGGCCTTGCCGATCGATCACCTGAAGATCGACCGTGCGTTCATCAAGGACCTGCCGGGCGATGACGATGCCGAAGCGGTGGCCCGTGGGATCATCGACCTGGGCCATGCCCTGGGCTTTCGGATCACCGCCGAGGGGATCGAGACCCAGGCGCAGTATGACTTCCTGCGCAATGTCGGTTGCGATCAGGGCCAGGGCTTCCTGCTCGGGCGCCCGATGCCGGCCCAGGTCCTCGAACGCTGGCTGGCCGATCACCGACCCACAGGGCAGTCGCTGGGCCTCTGAGCGGGGCCCGCTTCATCGTTTTTGAACTTTGCCGTGCGCAGCGATTCCACCGGATGCCGGGGGCGATTTCGCCACTTGGTTTCAGGCAGAGGAGTGATCCGATGAGCAGCGACACCGAGTTCGAGGAACTGAACGATCTTCCCCAGTCCACCGGACGACCTGAGGATGAGCCCGAAGTCATGCCCGACGACCCAGACCTGCAGGGGTTGCCCGGCGAGGACAAGCTGCCGGGCTGAGGCCGGGCAGCCTTGGAGGACCGCCGGCATGAAATTCGACCGTTTCGCCCAATGGCTGGCCAACTGGGCCGGCCGCCCGCTGACCTTCGGCATCGCCCTGTTCCTGATCCTGGCCTGGGCGATCAGCGGACCGTTGTTCGACTTCAACGATACCTGGCAACTGGTGATCAACACCTCGACCACCATCATCACCTTCCTGATGGTGTTCCTGATCCAGAACACCCAGAACCGCGACAACGACGTCCTGCACATCAAGATCGATGAACTGCTGCGTACCACGCGCAAGGCGCACAAAGCGCTGCTGGACCTGGAACACATGGATCCGGCCAAGCTGCATGCCTTGCGCAAGCAGTACCAGCAGATGGGCGAAGGTTGCGACGACCTGCCGCCGGATGGCACAGACCCGTCCGACTGAGCGTCTGTCCGACCCACTGGACTGATTTCGCCAACGATGGAGGCAAGCATGGCCAGACACATCATCCACTTCACCGGACCGATCAATTCGTCCACCTGCGGCAACCTGATCACCACCTGTACCCGCGCCCTGCAACAGGGCGCCCGGATCCTGCAAGTCAACATCGCGACCATGGGCGGGGAGTGCAGCTACGGCTTCACCCTGTACAACTTCCTGCGTTCATTGCCGGTGCCGGTGCACACCCATAACCTGGGGACGGTGGAGTCCATGGGCAATATCCTGTTTCTGGCCGGCGAACGGCGCACGGCCTGTGCATTGAGCAAGTTCCTGTTCCATCCGTTCCACTGGACCTTGCACGGTTCGGTGGACCATGCCCGGATGGCCGAATACGCCATGAGCCTGGACTACGACCTGCACCTCTACGCACAGATCGTCGCCGAACGTACCGGGGGCGCGGGCGAAACGCTCGATGTGCCTCGTTACCTGATGGCCTATCCGCGCATCCTGGGTGCCAAGGAGGCGCTGGCCAGCGGCATGATCCATGCCATCGACGAGATGCCGATCGAGGCCGATGCCTGCCAGCACAGTGTGCATGCCTAAGAGCCGTATACCGGTCAGTGGGCCCTGCGGATACCGGAGGGTGCCACGCGTCCCAGTCGCGACACAAGGCTGCTCACAGGTATCGCGGTGGAGGGCACCGGCGCTGCCGGTGTGCTCAGCGCACGGACTGGGCGAGGCTCCGGTCACAGGCGAGCAACGACTGGATCAGTAGCCTGATGTCTTCCTTGAGTTCGCATACCCTGTGCGGGTGCGCGAAGCAGCAGTCGGCGATCTCGTGGCTGGCGGCCGGCCTGGGTGCGCCGGCGAACTCGGCTTCGAACACATAGTGCACCCGCTCGGGTGACTCGTAGCGCATCAGGAAGGTCAACGCCTGGGCCTTGGGCCCGGTTTCCTCCAGCAACTCCCGCTCGGCAGCTTCGGCTGGGGTTTCGCCCGGCTCGATCCTGCCCCCCGGCAGGGTCCAGGCGGCCTTGGGTTTGCGTACCCATAGCCATTTGCGGGTCTTGCTGCCATGACGGCAGATCACGGTGGCACGGTGTTTGACGGGCTTCATGCAGGCTCCAGGCAAATCCAGCATTCCTACTGGATTGGGCCTGCAGAACCAGCCGGAAGTTGTACCCGGCTGGATGAGCGGTCAGTAGGGCTGCGATCCGCTGAGCATCTCGATCGCTTCCACCAGGTCGTCATAGGTCACCGGTTTGTTCAGATGGCGATCGAAGCCGGACTGGCGCGATTTGTACTGGTCGGCACTGGCGCCGTAGCCGGTCAGGGCGATCGCCGGTATGTCACGCAGGTGCGGGTGCTGGCGCAAGGCCTTGATCAGCGCATGGCCATCCATGACCGGCATGCCGATGTCCGAAAGGATGAAGTCGTACGCCTCGGCCGAGGCCGCCTCCAGCGCGACACGCGGGTCGCTGAAGGCATGGACTTGCGCGCCTTCCATTTCCAGCAGTTGCTGCATGATTTCCAGCACGTCGGGGGAGTCATCCACCAGCAGCACGCGGGTATTGCTCAGCCGGGGCGCGGCCTGTTGTGCGTCCGGATCCTGCCGGGGTTGCTGGCCGGGGGCGCACAGCGGCAGGCGCACGACAAAGGTGCAGCCTTTGCCGAGCCCGGGTGAGCTGGCCTGTACGCTGCCGCCATGGGCCTGGGCCAGTTGGCGCACCAACGACAGGCCGATCCCCAGGCCCTCGCGGCTGTGGCTGGCCAGCTGGGGCGCCGCCTGGGTGAACAGGTCGAAGATGTTCTCCAGGCTTTCCTCGCTCAGGCCCAGGCCCTGGTCGATCACATGCAGCAATGCCTGGTCGCCCTGACGGCCCAGCACCAGGCGGATCCGGCTGCCGGCGGGGCTGAATTTCAGGGCATTGTTGAGCAGGTTCCAGATGATCTGCTCCAGACGCGTGAGATCGCCTTCGATGAACAGCGCTTCGTCGTCGGCCGGCAGCTCCAGGATCACATCGCACGGGTGCTGCTCGCTGCGCACCACGGCATGGATGTCGCGCAGGATGGTACACAGGTCCACAGGTTCGGTCTTGAGCTTGAGCTTGCCGGTGCGGATACGCGCGACATCGAGCAGGTCGTCGATGATACGCGCCTGGCTGGCGACGGCTTCACAGATGGTGCCCACCGCCTTGCTCGCGGTGCCGGTGCTCTTCACCGAAGGCAGGCGCCGGAGAATCTCGGCATTGAGCTGGATCAGGTTCAACGGGTGCTTGAGTTCGTGGGACATGACGGCGAAGAACTCGTCCTTCATATGGCTGCTGCTCTGGGATTCGGCCAGTTGCTTGCTCTGCTCGTCATGCAGACGCTTGTGCCCGGTGAGGTCGCGGGCGATCTTGACGTAGCCACGCAGGCTGTTGCCCTTTAGCAGGGACACCTCGCCGCTGCAATAGAAGCGGCTGCCGTCCTTGCGCACATGCCAGCGCTCGTCCTGGCCGCGACCGTTGAGGCGGGCTGCGCGCAGTTCACGCGCCGGCACGTCCTCCTTGCGGTCCTCTTCGGTGAAGATCAGCGCGTAGTGGAGGCCGATCACCTCTGCCTTGGTGTAGCCGAAGATCAGCGTGGCACCGGTGTTCCAGTCGGTGACCAGCCCATGTTCGTCGAGCAGGATGATGGCGAAGTCATGGGTGCTTTCGGCCACCAGGCGCATGCGTTCCTCGCCCAGGCGCAGGCGCTCCTCGACGGCGCGGCCTTTGCTGATGTCGATGAACGTGAGCACCGTTCCGTCGATCTTCTGTTCGTTGGCGCGGTAGGGCAGCAGGCGCGCCAGGTACCAGCGCTGTTGCTCGCCGCACACTTCACGTTCGATGGTGGTCCCGTCCTGGGCCACCGCGCGAGCATCGTCGGCCAGCTCCGGGTAGTCCAGCCGATGGGTGATGTCCAGCAGCGAGCGACCGGTGTCCACCGGCAGCATGTTGAAGATGTCGGTGGCGCGGGGAGTGAACCAGCGGATGTGCAGGTTGCGGTCGACGAACACCGTGGCGATGGCGGTGGAGGCGATCAGATTGCTCAGGTAGTCGTTGACCTTGTCGGTTTCCTCGACTTTGTTCTTGAGCTCGTAGTTGACCGTCAGCAGCTCTTCGTTGATCGATTGCAGTTCTTCCTTGCTGGTTTCCAGCTCCTCGCTGGCCGAGCGCAGCTCCTCGTTGATCGCCTGCATTTCCTCGTTGGAGGCGGTCAGCTCTTCGCTGGAAATCTCCGACTGCTCGATGGTTTCCTGCAACTGCAGACGTGTGCGTTGCAGTTCGCGCTCCAGGTTGTTCAGGACCATGCTGTCGGTCTGACGGATGCCGTCGGCAGGGAACAGGAAGGGTCGGGCACCCGCTCCAGGAACACCACCAGCAGGCATTCGCTGGCACTGGGCTCGTCCTTGTGGGGATGGACCTCGATCTCCACCTGCATGTCGCCCAGTTCGATTGGACGCGAGGTCACCGCCTGGTTGCCTTGGCGAGCCTGGAACAGGCTGCTGCGCAGGCTCAGGCGCAGCGGTGGCAGCACCAGGTTGAGCAGGTTGCGGCTGGGCTCGCCACCGACCAGATGCAAAAAGCGGCCGACCCCATCGCTCATGTGCAGGATATTGCCTTCGCCATCGACGATGAGGCTGGGCGGCGTGCGCCGGGCCAGGGCGCGATGGTGCACCTCGGCGTAGGAAAGCTTGCGTCCTGGGCGCAACTTGGCGTGGCTTTCCGGCGAGGCGGCTGGCAGCTCGGCGCCTGGCAACTGACGACCGGAAGTCCGGCTGCCGGGGTTGGCCGGGCGGGCGCGGAAAATGCGGTTGCGCTTGTCTACCGGGGCGAACAGCTCGCTGGCCAGGTCAGCCGACTCGGAGGTGCCGAGAAACAGATGACCACCCGGGCGCAGGGCGAAATGGAACATGTGCAGGATGTCCCGCTGCACCTCGCGGTCAAGGTAGATGAGCAGGTTGCGGCAGACGATCAGGTCGATTTGCGAGAACGGCGGATCCGACAGCAGATTGTGCCGGGCGAACAGCACCTTCTCGCGGATTTCCTTGCGCACGCGGTAGTGCTGGTCTTCCTTGATGAAGAACTGGCGCAGGCGTGCCGGCGGCACGTCAGTGATGATCGCGTCGGGGTAGCTGCCGCTGCGGGCGATGCCGATGGCGCGTTCGTCCAGGTCGGTGGCGAACACCTGTACCTTGGCCGCGCGCCGTTCAACCGCCAGTTGCTCGCACACCAGCATGGCGAGGCTGTAGGCCTCTTCGCCGGTCGAGCAGCCTGCCGACCAGACGCGCACCTCGCCCGGGCCTTCGCCGCTTTCGCCGTCGCTGACCAGTTCCGGCAGGACGTGGCGCTCCAGCGCTTCGAAGGCTTCACGGTCGCGGAAGAAGTTGGTTACACCGATCAGCATGTCTGCCAGCAACGCCGCCGATTCATCCGGGTGCTGCTCCAGGTAGCGCTGGTAGGCGCCCAGGTTGGCTTGGCCGGTGACGTGCAGGCGGCGTTCGATGCGGCGTAGCACGGTGGCGCGCTTGTAGTGCTGGAAATCATGCCCGGTGTTGGTGCGCAGCAGCAGAAGGATTTCGTCCAGCAGCGGATCGGCCTGGCGCGGGTCGCCGCTGCGCTTGCCCAGCGCCGGGGGGAGGGTGTCGTCCTCGATGAGCGGCAGTTGCACCTGCCGCGCGTTGCGCCACAGCTCCATGAGCTTTTGCGGCATCTCGGCCACTGGCAGCACCACATCGACCATGCCGGTGCCCGAGAGGATCACGCAGAAGGCGTGGTCCTTGTGCACGTCGGCCAGGTCGCGGAAGAACAGGTCGATGGCCACATGGTCGCCCCGTCGGCGGTTGGCCGGGCTGACCCGCAGATAACCGTCGTTGGTGGACAGGCGGTTGGCCGGCGAGATCACGTAGACGTGGTTACGCTCGATGGGCACCGGCTCGCTGACCTGCCGCACCGGCATGGCGGTGGTTTCCTGGATGATCCGATCAGCCACGCTTTGATGATCGGCCGAGAGGTGCAGGACCACCACGAAGGCCATGTCGCAATCGGCCGGCATCTGTTTGAAGAAAGTGCAGATCGCCTCCAGGCCACCCGCCGAGGCGCCGATGCCGACGACCGGAAAATCCAGGTGGCTTGGGCTCAACGCAGCGTTCTGCGGTGAAGCGATGGCGGGCTTGGAGGACTTCATGGGGTGCAGCCTTGTGCAGACCTAAAGGTTCGGCCCATCGAAGTTTCGCCGGGCGCGTGATGCGCGATTATAGGCGGGTGCTCAACGCTGCGGCGAGCGATCTTGCGGGCCGGCAAGCGAGTCGCTGAAGGCCCGTTCGATCACCCCTCTGTGCTCCAGGGCTTCCATATACCGTTCGGCAGCCTTGCGCCGCAGCATTTGGTAACGGTCGAAGCGGCGGGCATCCAGGCCGGGGCGCTCGAGCAGGGTGAAGGCGCTGTGGTCAAGCGCATAGGCCTGGTCGAGCAGGCGTTGGTTCTGTTCCAGGGCGAGTTGGCGGCAGGCTTGGCTGGGGCGGTGCGAGGGCATCATGGCGCTGTTCCTGGTGGGTGGAAAAGTGGGTGTTCTTCTATGACCGCAACGGCTCCGCGCAAGTGCGAAAAATATTTCCAGAAAGTATCCAGAGGTTGGCGCACAAGCTTTTCGCGCCACTGGTCAGTGCCTCGGCAGGTGGATTGAGCAGAGCCGGTCGTGACTGGTTCGGAACTATTGCACGGTGCAATTGCGTGCACAGCCAATCCATCACCAAGGAGAAACGACATGGCTCGTGATCAAGAACACAGCGGTCAACGTGGCGGCACCAAGGAAACCAACCCAGGCAATTTCGCCAACGACCGGGAAAAGGCCTCCCGCGCCGGCCATAAAGGTGGGCAGAACTCCGGGGGCAACTTCGCCAACGATCGTGAACGTGCGTCCGAGGCCGGCCGCAAAGGCGGCCAGCACAGCCATGGCGGCGGTCGCAACGGGTGACGGGCGTCATCGGCTGAAGCCCGCCGCTGAACCTGTCGGGCGCCGACCCTGGGCAGGCGGCCGTGTGCCGCTTGCCCAGGGGCATTCCTGTTCTGCAAGGGGAGATCGAAGCATGCGCGCACTGACCTATCACGGCGCCGGGGATGTCCGGTTCGATACTGTGCCGGATCCTGTCATCGAGCAGGCCGACGACATCGTGCTGCGGGTGACCGCCACCGCCATCTGCGGCTCGGACCTGCACCTGTACCACGGCAAGGTGCCGGCAGTGGAAACCGGCGACATCCTGCCCACCGCCTGGCACATCGAAGCCGGCCGGCTCAACCCCGAGGCCATCGTGACCCATCGCCTGGCACTTGAGGACGCGGTGAGGGGCTACGAGATGTTCGACGAGCAGCAAGAGCGTTGTCGCAAGGTGATCCTGGTGCCTGGCGCGGCGCCAGACGCCTGACGCGGTCGCCGGCCCGTGGCATGAGGCCATTCATTCAAATTGTTCGACAATCTTTTGAATTTTCACGTAAACCTCCGATCAATCAGGAGGTCATCCATGGAGAAGAGGAGGGCCCCTACGATGCCAACCCCACAGCTGTACATCATCGACTACCGGCTGCATGGCCAGCCGCGCAGTTTCATCATCCGACTGGAACGCATGGACAATGCCGAGGCCTGGCATTGGGCCAGCTGTGATGCTGGGGTGGGGATCATTCCGAAGTTCGGGCGAGAGAAGATCAGAAAGGTCAGCCGACCCATGGCAGAACGCTATGGCGTGAGTGAGGTCCGGTGGCGTCTTTCGGGCAGCGGCCCGGCGTTCGTGCCGATGCCCGGCGAGGGGGCCACCGCTGAGGCGCCGACGTCGGATGGCGCTGCGCAGGAAGATGCGGCGACGGCCTGACCTTCCGATCATGGGCACGGGGCAAGCTGGCTTTCATGCCATGGCATGAGGGCGGGCTTGCCCCGTGGTCGTTCAGGCGCCGGACTCCGGGTCGCTGGCCGGAACCCCTGGGCGGTTGCCGTCGTCTTCGAGCTCAGGGTCGGTGTCCGGGTCATCGGCGCGGTCGTTGCGCTGGTCCGGGTCAAGTTCCGGCCAATCGTCCTGGACGTTGCCGCCGCCCATGTGCAGTGCTTTGTGCATGGTGGCCTCCACAACCGAAAAAAGGGCCCGCCAGCAACACGGGCCGAACACAGGAGTCGAGAGGTGAAGCCCCTCTCATGAATTCAGAACCTGGGCTGGGGCGGGTTGATCGGTTTGTCAGACCGGGGGCGCGACCAACGGTAATCGCGGCACAAGGGCGCGGCTGCCGGTACAGCGCCGCGTGGCTACCGCTGAACCGACTGATCGTGCAGCGATTGGGCCTGGTTCAGCCGTCGGACTGCTCCTCAGGCGGCACCTGGCCTTCCGGCCAGTCAGGCGCCTTCTTTTCGGGTGGTGGCACCGGTTCCCCGGGGTTGTGGGGGATTTCGTCCACGTAAGGATCGGGGTGATGGGGGGCGGCGGGATGCTTGGGGTCCGTCATGGCTGAGCTCCGGGTAGGTTGGCTTGCCTGGCGTTAGGGCCGTCAATGGCGAGCAGCGTTCCTTCGAAAGGCACGAACGGCAGCTCACCCCGAAGGGTGATGGCCGCCTCGGCCTGTGCGTGAAACAATCCCTGCCAGCCACGAACAAGCACAACAACCCTGGCGGGGACCCACGACATGAGCAAAGACCAGCTGAAATCGCCCGACTGGTACGAGCAGATGGCCCGTGTCATCGAGGCTATCGGCACGCCCGGCTTCGTCGAGTCCCTGTTCGGCGCGCTCAACTGCCTGGCCCAATGCCAGGCCATCACGGTGTTCCTGTATCCGCGCAAGGGCCTGCCTTCGGCCCTGTTCGAAAAAGACGAGGAGGGCCCTTGGCTCCCCGAAGGCAACGTGCAGAAATACCTCGAGGGTTATTACCTGCTGTGCCCGTTCTACCGCGCCTGCATGGATGGCATCGCCCCGGGGTGCTATCGCCTGAGCGACGTGGCGCCCGACCACTTCAAGCGCAGCGAGTACTACCTGTCGTTCTACCAGCACGCGCACCTTGAGGACGAGCTCAACTACATCGTCCCGCTCGATGCGCAACTGACTGTCGCGGTGGCCCTGGGCAGTACCCGACGTCTGACCGCACCGCAGGTCGCGGACCTCAAGCGCATCGCTCCCTGGGTCGTGGCGGTGGTGCGTCGGCACTGGGGCCAGCTGGACGCCGACACCCTGGGCGGGCGCTTCGAAAGCGCCCTGGGCCGGCAGATCAACGCCGCGCTGAACAACTTCGGCTCCTCCTTGCTGACCGAGCGTGAGTGCCGGGTCGCCCAGTACCTGCTGCGCGGCCACTCGACCCGCTCCCTGGCCGAGCGCCTGGGGATCAGCGAGGACACGGTCAAGACCCATCGCAAGAACCTCTACACCAAGCTGGACATCGCCAAGCAGTCCGAGCTGTTCTCCCTGTTCATCGACTCCCTGGCCCAGGCCCAGGAAGGCTTGAGCAAGGACCCGCTGGAAAGTTACCTGCGAAGGCGCTGACCCGACCCGCGTCACCCTTTTTCCAAACCATAACCAGCGGCCGTCCAGGCGGTCGCAAGGGAGTCCTGCGTGCATACATTGAGCGACTGGCAGCAGCGTGCTGCACAACAAAGCTTCATCGATACCGCGCTGATCGACGGCCGCCGCGTGGCCGCCTGTTCGGGCGTGACCTTCGACGCGATCAATCCGGCCACCAACCAGGTCCTGGCCAAGGTCGCGGCTTGTGGCGAGCTGGAGGTCGACCAGGCGGTGCGCAGCGCCCGCCGTGCCTTCGAGCAAGGCCCCTGGGCGCGCATGGCACCCACGGCCCGCAAGCGCGTCCTGCTGCGCCTGGTCGAGCTGATGCTGGCCCACCGCGAAGAGCTGGCCTTGCTCGACTCGTTGAACATGGGCAAGCCGGTGATGGATGCCTACAACATCGATGTGCCCGGCGCGGCGCACGTCTTCGCCTGGTATGGCGAGGCCCTGGACAAGATCTACGACCAGGTGGCGCCTACCGCCGGCAACGCCCTGGCCACCGTCACCCGCGAAGCGCTGGGGGTGGTGGGCGCGGTGGTGCCGTGGAACTTCCCGCTGGACATGGCGGCCTGGAAGGTCGCCCCGGCGCTGGCGGCAGGCAACAGCGTGGTGCTCAAGCCCGCCGAGCAGTCACCGTTCTCGGCCCTGCGCCTGGCCGAGCTGGCCCTGGAGGCCGGCTTGCCGGAAGGCGTGCTGAACGTCGTGACGGGCCTGGGCGGGCAGGCCGGCAAGGCCCTGGGCCTGCACCCGGACGTGGACTGTCTGGTATTCACCGGCTCCACCCAGGTGGGCAAGTACTTCATGCAGTACTCGGCGCAGTCGAACCTCAAGCAGGTCTGGCTGGAGTGTGGCGGCAAGAGTCCGAACCTGGTGTTCGACGACTGCCGCGACCTGGATCTGGCGGCTGAAAAGGCAGCCTTCGGCATCTTCTTCAACCAGGGCGAGGTCTGCTCGGCCAACTCGCGCCTCTATGTGCAGCGCTCGATCCACGACGAGTTCGTCGAACGCCTGCTGGCCAAGGCCCGCGACTGGCAGCCGGGCGATCCGCTGGACCCGGCCAGCCGTGCCGGTGCCATCGTCGATGCCGGGCAGAGCGCAGGCATCAGTGCCGCGATCGAACAGGCCAAGGCCGATGGCGCCCGCCTGCTGTGCGGCGGCCAGCGCCTGAGCTTCAACGGCTCGGACAATTTCATCGCGCCCACCGTGTTCACCGGCGTCAGTGCCGACATGGCCCTGGCCCGCGAGGAAGTCTTCGGTCCGGTGCTGGCGGTCAGCACCTTCGATGACGAGGACGAGGCCCTGCGCCTGGCCAACGACAGCATCTATGGCCTGGCCGCCTCGGTGTGGAGCGACGACCTCAACCGTGCCCACCGCGTGGCCCGGCGCCTGAAGGCCGGCACCGTGTCGGTCAACACCGTCGACGCCCTGGATGTGGTGGTGCCCTTCGGCGGTGGCCGCCAGTCCGGTTTCGGCCGCGATCTCTCGCTGCATTCGTTCGACAAGTACACCCAACTGAAAACCACCTGGTTCCAGCTGCGCTGATATCCCTACGGAGAACAACAATGAACGCACCTTTCCAGCCACAACGCGAAACCCGTGACTACCAGAGCGCCGACGCCGCCCACCACATCCACGCTTTCCTCGACCAGAAGGCGCTGAACGCCGAAGGTCCGCGGGTGATCGTGCGCGGTGAAGGGCTGCACCTGTGGGACAACGACGGCAAGCGCTACCTGGACGGCATGTCCGGTCTGTGGTGCACCCAGCTCGGCTATGGCCGCAAGGACCTGACCGCCGCCGCCGCCGCGCAGATGGACCAGCTGCCGTACTACAACATGTTCTTCCACACCACCCACCCGGCGGTGATCGAACTGTCCGAGCTGCTGTTCAGCCTGCTGCCGGGGCACTACAGCCACGCCATCTACACCAACTCCGGCTCCGAATCCAACGAGGTGCTGATCCGCACCGTGCGCCGCTACTGGCAGGTGATGGGCCAGCCCGGCAAGAAGATCATGATCGGTCGCTGGAACGGCTATCACGGCTCGACCCTGGCCGCGACCGCCCTGGGCGGGATGAAGTTCATGCATGAGATGGGCGGGCTGATCCCGGATGTCGCGCACATCGACGAGCCGTACTGGTATGCCGAAGGTGGCGAGCTGACGCCGGCCGAGTTCGGTCGTCGCTGCGCTCTGCAACTGGAGGAGAAGATCCTCGAACTGGGCGCCGAGAACGTCGCGGGCTTCATCGCCGAGCCATTCCAGGGTGCGGGCGGCATGATCTTCCCGCCTGAGAGCTACTGGCCGGAAATCCAGCGCATCTGCCGCCAGTACAACGTACTGCTGTGCGCCGACGAAGTGATCGGTGGCTTCGGTCGTACCGGCGAGTGGTTCGCCCACCAGCACTTTGGCTTCGAGCCGGACACCCTGTCCATCGCCAAGGGCCTGACCTCCGGCTACGTGCCCATGGGCGGCCTGGTGCTGAGCAAGCGCATCGCCGAGGCGCTGGTGGAGCGTGGCGGCGTGTTCGCCCACGGGCTGACCTACTCCGGCCACCCGGTGGCGGCGGCGGTGGCCATTGCCAACCTCAAGGCCCTGCGTGACGAGGGTATCGTGCGCCAGGTCAAGGACGACACCGGCCCGTACCTGCAGCGCTGCCTGCGCGAGGTGTTCGGTGATCACCCGCTGATCGGTGAGGTCCAGGGCGCCGGCCTGGTGGCGGCCTTGCAGTTCGCTGAGGACAAGGCCACCCGCAAGCGCTATGCCAACGAGAACGACCTGGCCTGGCAGTGCCGGACCTACGGCTTCGAGGAGGGTCTGATCATTCGCTCGACCCTGGGCCGGATGATCATGGCCCCGGCCTTGGTGGCCAGCCGGGGTGATATCGATGAACTGGTGGCCAAGACCAAGATCGCCGTGGACCGCACGGCGCGGGACCTGGGCTTGCTGTAAGCCGCCGGTAGCGTGACAGGGGCCGCTTTGCGGCCCCTTCGCGGCTCAAGCCGACCCTACAGATAGCGTGGTACTGAATACCTGTGGGAGCCGTTCGATCAGAAGGTGTAGCTTACGCCGGCCTGCACGGTACGTGGCGCACCGGGGTAGACGTAGTTGTTGAAGGCGCCTTCGTCGTATTCCTTGTTGAACAGGTTCTTCAGGTCCAGGTTGAGCCGCACGTGCTCATTGACCTGATAGAAGCTGAGCAGGTCGACCACGGTGTACTGCGCCATGGTGTAGGTCTGCGCCGCAGTCTGGCCGGCGCGGTCGTCCACGTACTTCACGCCCAGGCCCAGGCCCAGCCCTTTGAGGCCACCGTCCTGGAACTCGTAGGTATTGAGCAGGCTGAAGCTGTTGCGTGGGATGTTGGCCAGGCGGGTACCGGTCGGCAGGGTGGTGTCCTGGGTCACTTCGGCATCGACGTAGGCGTAGCCACCGATCATCCGCCATTCGGGGGTGAGGTTGCCGGCCACGGTGATGTCCAGACCGCGGCTGCGCACTTCGCCGGCGGCCACCTTGTAAGTTCCGGTAGGGTCCTGCGGGTCGTTGGCCAGAACGTTTTCCTTGACGATGTGATAGATGGCCGCATCGACGCTCAACTGTCGATCCAGCGCCTCCCATTTCACACCCACCTCGTACGACTTGCCTTTTTCCGGGTCGAAGCCCTGGCCTTGCAGGCTGGCACCGCTGTTGGGCTTGAACGACCGGGCGGTATTGGCGTAGACGGCAACGGTATCGGTCAGGTCGTAGATCAGGCCCAGACGCGGGGTGACGGCGTTGTCGGCGGCGGTCCAATCCACGGTACCTTCGCGGTAGTTGTCGAACTGATGCTCGAAACGTTCGAGACGCAGGCCCGCCAATACCTTCAGCCGTTCGGTCAGGGCAACCTGGTCCTGGATGAAAGCTGCCCAGGTCTTGAGGTTTTCCTTGTCGTCGGTGGTGGTGCGGCTCAAGGCAGGGCGGGGTTGACCCAGGACCGGATCGAACAGGTCGACGGGGTAGGCGTTGGCGCCGTTGGCCGAGCGCCGGATGAATTGCTGATAGTCGTAGTCTTCGTACTCGACGCCGGTCAGCAACGTATGGGAAAACCCTGCGGTGTCGAAATGGCCGGTGAGGTTGAGCTGGTAGTCGCGGTCCGTCCATTCCAGCTTGCGGTAGTTGAAGTTGCGCTCGAGGGTACGGCCGTCGGCTTGCAGGGCATTGGCCTCCACGGCATTGCCCTTGAGCGTGCCGTCGAGCCACTGCATGCCGCCGCCCAGGGTCCAGTCCTCGTTGAGCTGATGCTCGAAGCGCAACTGGGTCATGTTGTTGTCGTTATGCAGCAGGTTGTCGGTGCCTTTTTCCCAGACATTGGTGTCGCGCGAGGCCGTGCCGCGCTGGCCTGGGTAACGGGTCAGGCCACGGTCCAAGGGGTGGTTGTTGCGCATGAAGTCGCCTTCGAACACGATGCGCGTGGTGTCGTTGAGCTGCCAGCTGAGCACCGGCGCGACGTCGTAGCGCTCGGTCCGCACGTCGTCGCGGAAGGTCTCGCCGCCTTCGCCGAGCAGGTTCAGGCGATAGGCCAGACGGCCGTCTTCGTCGAGCGGGCCGGTGGCGTCGAGGGTGGCGCGGTGCATGCCTTGGTCATCGAACTGGCTGCCCAAGGTCACCTTGCGATCGGCCAGGGGCTGCTTGCTCACCACGTTGAAAGTGCCACCGGGGTCGCCGCGGCCATACAGGCTGCTGGCCGGGCCGCGCAGCACTTCGAGGCGCTCGACGGTGTTGGCGTCGGGGGCGTTGGGGTAGCCGCGGTTGACGGGGAAACCATTGCGGTAGAACTCGCCCGTGGTGAAACCGCGCACGGTGAAGGTGGTCAGCCCCTGGCCGCCGAAGTTGTTGGCGCGGCCTACGCCGCCGGCGTAGTCCAGGCCGTCCTGCAGGCGGGTGGCAGCGGTGTCTTGCAGAACGTCCTTGGGCACCACGCTGACCGACTGCGGCGTGTCGTGCAGTGCTGTGTCGGTGCGCGTGGCACTGGCCGAACGCGTTGCCTTGTAGCCGATGACCGGGCCATCGGCGCGCTCCAGGTCACTGGCAGCGTCGATGTTGACCGCTTGCAGCTCAAGGGGGGCCGAGGGTTGCGGTTCGGCCAGGGCAACGGGAGACATAGCGGGAATCAGGCAGAGAGAAACGAACGCACGACGCATCGACAGCACGATCCTAGGAGAGGCGGGAATCGGATCATAACTGATAGGTATTATCATTCACAGCGGTATTTGGTGTACCCAAGTACCAGCTTCGACAGGGGCTGAGCGGGCACGAGAAAGGGGGCACATGGCCCCCTGTTCGGTCATCAGTGCGGCGCGCGCGGGATGGTCTTGAGCAGGTCTTCCGGGCTGATGTGGCCGACCACCTGGGCCACGGCGCTGCCTGGGGTCGGCAGGTCGATGATGTGGTCTTTCATCTTGCCGATCACATGCATCTCGCAGGGCTTGCAGTCGAACTTCAGCGTCAGCACTTCGTCGCCATGCACCAGTTGCATCGGCGCGACCTTGGTGCGCACCCCGGTGACGCCCTTGGCCTGCTTGGGGCACAGGTTGAAGGAGAAGCGCAGGCAGTGCTTGGTGATCATCACCGGCACTTCGCCGTGCTCTTCGTGCGCCTCGAAGGCCGCATCGATCAGCTTTACCCCATGGCGGTGATAGAAGTCGCGGGCCTTTTGGTTGTAGACGTTGGCCAGAAACGACAAGTGCGCCTCGGGGTAGACCGGTGGCGGGGTGGTTTCGGCCTTGCGTCCGCCACGCGGGTGAGCCTTGACCCGCGCTTCGGTCAGCGCCTCGATGGCCTCACGGCGCAGGGCCTTGAGCTGCGAGTTGGGGATGAAGTACGCCTGCGGGGCGTCCAGCTCGATGGCACTGGCGTGGTACTGGGTGGTGCCCAGCTGGCCGAGCAGGTCGTGCAGTTGATCCAGGGCCTGCTGTGGCTTGTTGGCTTCACCGAACGGGCCGTCCAGGGCGACCTGCACGCTCACGCCTTCTTCGCTGGTGACGGTCAGCGCCAGGCGCTGCTCGCGCAGCACGGCGTGCCATTCGACGCCCACGCGACGCTCGGCGGAGGTGCGTTGCAGCGCTTGTTGCCAGTTGTGGTCCAGGTTGCGCGAGAGTGGATGGTTCGGACGCAGCTTGTGCAGGCCCTCGGGCATCTCGTTGGGCTCGACGCGGTAGCGATAGCGCTTCTGGCCGTCCTCCTCGAACTCGCCCTTGGGTTCGGCGATGTTGGCCCGGAAGCCCACCACGTCACGCTTGACCAGCACGTTCAGGCCGTCGCCGTTGGTCAGCGGTACCTCGGTGACCACCTGCAGGTCGCGCTTGCCGACCTTTTCCACCACACCCACCGGCAGGCCGGTGAAGGTGGGCGAATCGAAGGCGCCGATGTCGATCTTGCGGTCGCTGACGAAATAGTCGGTGCTGCCGCGGTGGAAGGTCTTGTCCGGATCAGGCACGAAGAAGTGCTCGGTGCGACCGCTGGAGGCGCGGGCTAGGTCCGGGCGGTCCTCGAGGATGGCGTCGAGTTCCTTGCGGTAATGGGCGGTGATGTTCTTCACATAGCCCATGTCCTTGTAGCGGCCTTCGATCTTGAACGAGCGCACGCCGGCATCGACCAGGTCGCGCAGGTTGGCGGTCTGGTTGTTGTCCTTCATCGACAGCAGGTGCTTCTCGAACGCCACCACGCGGCCCTGGTCATCCTTGAGGGTGTAGGGCAGGCGGCAGGCCTGGGAGCAGTCGCCACGGTTGGCGCTGCGGCCGGTCTGGGCGTGGGAGATGTTGCACTGGCCGGAGAAGGCCACGCACAGGGCGCCATGGATGAAGAACTCGATGGCCGCGTCGGTCTCGCTGGCGATGGCGCGGATCTGCTGCAGGTTCAGCTCACGGGCCAGTACCAGTTGGGAGAAGCCGGCCTGATCGAGGAACCTGGCCCGCTCCAGGGTGCGGATGTCGGTCTGGGTGCTGGCATGCAGCTCGATCGGCGGGATGTCCAGCTCCATCACCCCCAGGTCCTGGACGATCAGGGCGTCGACACCGGCATCGTACAGCTGATGGATCAGCTGGCGGGCCGGTTCGAGCTCGTTGTCGTGCAGGATGGTGTTGATGGTGGTGAAGACGCGCGCGTGGTAGCGGTGGGCGAACTCCACCAGCTCGGCGATATCGCCGACCTCGTTGCACGCGTTGTGGCGGGCGCCGAAGCTCGGGCCACCGATGTAGATGGCGTCAGCGCCGTGCAGGATCGCCTCGCGGGCGATGGCCACGTCACGGGCAGGGCTGAGCAGTTCCAGGTGATTCTTTGGGAGGGACATGTCGTTATGGTCGGGCTGTCACGGTCAAGGCGCGCATTGTACCGGTGAAATGGCCCGGGAGCATCCTTGGGCTGCCCGGTGGAAGCAATTGGGACTGCTGCGCTGTACCTATGGGAGCGGCCTTGCGCCGCGAAAGGGGCGCAAAGCGCCCCCGGGAAGCTAAAGGGTGCGGCGTAGTCAGGCCTTGGCCGCCATCGCGGTGACTTCCACGCGCATCCCTTCGAACGCCAGTGACGCCACGCCGACCGCCGCACGCACCGGCCACGGCTTGGCGAAGAAGCGTTGGTACACCTCGTTGAACGCTGCGCGATCGGCCATGTCGGTCAGGTAGATGGTCAGGTGCAACACGCGGTCCATGGAGCTTCCTGCGCGCTCCAGGGCGTCCTTGAGAGCCTGGAGCGTGCATTCGCTCTGCTCGACGATGCCGCCAAGCTCCACGCTGCCATCGGCGCGGGTCGGGATCTGGGTCGTGACCAGCAGGCCGTTGAAGTCGGCGACGTCGGAGGAAATGGACTCAGGATCCGGGTCTGCGATGAAAGTGATATCTGCATGTGCCATAGGGTATTTGCCTTGCGACGGAAGGAAACCGCCAAGCCTACGCGAGCACCAGGGGGCGGGTCGAGCGCGGGCTCTGGTCGCGCGAATTTGAAATGCCTGGCATTGGCCGTCAGAATCGCGCACCGACCCGGCCACTGATGCCGGTCGACGGTTGTGAAAAAAGGGGCAAGGGTTGAACGAACAGACATTGTCGGTGCGCCTGGAGCGCGTGGCGGCGCACGTGCCGGCTGGCGCGCGACTGGCCGATATCGGCTCGGACCACGGCTACCTGCCCGTGGCGTTGATGCTGCGTGGCCGTATCGAGGCCGGGGTGGCGGGCGAGGCTGCGGTGACTCCGTTTCGCTCGGCTCAGCGCAAGGTGCGCAAGAACGGCCTGGAGGAGGCGATCACCGTGCGCCTGGCCGATGGCCTGGATGCCATCGAGCCAGAGGATCGCATCGACGTCATCAGCCTGTGCGGCATGGGCGGTGAGAAGATCCGCGAGATCCTCGAGCGCGGCAAGCACCGCCTGAGCGGCAAGGAGCGCCTGATCCTGCAACCTAACGTGCGCGAGGGCACCCTGCGCGAATGGTTGATGGAAAACGACTACCGCATTGTCTGCGAGGAGTTGCTGGAGGAAAACGAGTTCACCTACGAGATCATCGTGGCCGAACCCTGCCGGGCGGTGACGTACTCCCCGCAGGAGCTGTACTTCGGACCTTTGCTGATGCAGGAACGCAGCGCGGCGTTCCTGGCCAAATGGCACCTGAACCTGAAACGCAAGCGGCGGGTCATGGCCCACTTCGCCCATGCCCGCCAGGGGGTGCCTGAGGAGAAGACCCGGCAAGTTGCCCAGCAGGTGCAGTGGATCGAGCACCTGCTGGCCTGAGGCGGTTACCGCTGCGAGCAGTTGCCCATTTCGGCGATAAAGAGGCCGCTGCGTGATAGATTCCTGCCTTGAATGTACGAATAGGCCACAGGGAACGACTCACCATGGACATGCTGCACGCCATGCGAACCTTCGCCCGGGTGGTGGAGTGCGGCAGTTTCGCCGCTGCCGCCAATGCCCTGGATATCTCTGCCGCACAGGTGTCGCGGATCGTCGCGGAGCTGGAGAACCAATTGCAGACACGCCTGCTGCACCGCACCACCCGGCGCCTGCGCATGAGCGAGGCGGGTGAACGCTTCCTCGAGCGGTCGCGGCAGATCATGCTGCTGACCGAAGAAGCGATGGACGAGGCGCGTGGCGCCCATCTCACGCCCCGTGGCCGTTTGCGTTTTCACTGCACCCACGGCCTGGGCCTGTTGATGATGCCCCTGGTGGCCCGCTACAACGCGGCGTGTCCGGAGGTGGTCATGGAGCTGACTCTGTCCCAGCGCAACCCCGATGCCCTGGCGGACGGCCAGGATGTGGTGATCACCATCGGCCAGGGCTTGCCGGACTCGCAGCTGATCGCCATCCCCCTGGGCAGCATCTACAGCGTCCTCTGCGCATCGCCCGACTATCTCGCCTGTCATGGCGTGCCCCAGCGTCCTGAGGACTTGCACCAGCACGTGTGCCTGCGCACGGTGGATCCGTTGTTCGAAGAGGACTGGTCGTTCGAAGGTACGGATCCGTGCGTGATCGTGCCCCAGGACACCTTCCTGACCAACGTCGCCGATGCCATGCTCAAAGCCACCGAGCTGGGCATGGGGATCGGCCTGCTGCCGTTCTATTCGGCCACCCAGGCAATCGAGCAAGGGCGCCTGTGCCGGTTGCTGGCGCCCCATCGCCTGCGCCAGCGGGAGATCTATGCGATCTACCCGTCGCGGCACTACCTGGATGCCAAGGTGCGTACCTGGCTGGATTTTCTCAAGGCGCAGTTGCCGCTGCTGTTCCAGGCTCATGAGCAGGTGGTGGACGACCCGCGTTACTGGCGCTGACCCCGCAGACCGCCGCGACTTCTCAGTGCCCGTATTTGCCCACCAGGCTCTGCGCACCCAGCGCGCGTCCCTGCAGGGCCTCCAGCAACCCCGGGCGGTCCAGCCCGGGCGGCAGGCTGCCGGGTTCGACATCGGTGGCGATCAACGTCAGGACGTAGTGATGGGGGCTGTCGCCGGTCGGAGGGCAAGGGCCGCGGTAGGTGGGATTGCCACGGGCGTTGCGGCCCAGGGTCAGTGTCTGGGTGCTCTGCCCGGCAGCGCCTTCTTCGAGGCTGCCGGGCGCCGGGTCGATGTTGTAGGCGATCCAGTGCACCACCCCCAGGGCTTTGCCGCCGTCGGGGTCGAACATCACCAGCGCCACAGAGCGGGTGCCGTCGGGCAGGTTGTCCCAGCTCAGTTGCGGCGTGCGCTCTTCTCCGCTGCCGCAGGCGGGGTCCGCGCCAACCTGGGGCAGGGCGATCATGCCGCCATCGGTGAAGGACGAAGAGCTGATCGTCAAGCCGGCGGTATCGGCAGAGGCCGCCGTCGTGCAAAACGCCAGCATGGCCACCAGCAACCTGGGCTTGCAGTTCATGCCACATTCCTCCTCGGCGTTCGGTCCGGAGTGTAGTCCAGGCCGATTCGGGCGTACTCAGCGGCTGTCCTGGTCTTCGGCGGTACCTTCGGATGCGCCGGCGCCGGTGCCGTAGGGCGTTCGTGCATCGCTGCCCCGTTCTAGCTGGCCTCTGGCCGCGGCGCGGGGCTTTCGCCGACTGTCGCCTCGCCCATCGGTGGATGCTCTTGGGCCGCATGCATCAGCTCTTCGGTCACCCGCAGCTCGGCGCCGGTCGGCGAGAAGGTTGCCGCCGGGGCGAAGGGGGCCGGGTGTTCCGGTGCCGGGCGTTTGCCACGGCGCCACAGGAAGAAGCCCACCATGGCCAGGTTGATCACGGCAAAGGCCCAGAACAGACCGGCCTCGCCATAGGCGCTCATCACCGGGGAGATCGCCAGTGGGGCCATGGACGAGCCCAGCGAGTTGATCAGCAGCAAGCCCTGGATCATCGGCACCAGTGCATCGGCCGGCGCCCGGTCGGCTGCGCTGCTGACCGCCACTGGGTACAGGGCGAATACTCCGCCGCCGAGCAGGAACAGCATGGCCGGCAACAGTTGCGAGTCCGCCGGCAGCAGCACGATCAGCACCGACAGCACGGTGCACATGGCCGCCAGGGCGACCAGCACGGCCTGACGGTCCTTGCGGTCGGACCAACGTCCCACCGGGTATTGCAGCAGCATCGCGCCGAGGATGACCCAGGCCATCATGTTGCCGACCTCGCCCACGTCCATGCCGATGCGTTGCAGGTACAACGGCAGCAGGGCGTAGATCCCGGCGATGGCAACGCCGGAGCCGAAGCAGCCGACCAGCCCCGTGGGGGCGATACCCAGCAACTGGCGGGGCTTGAGCGGCTCGACCTGATCCAGCAGCGGCGAGACCCGCGGCAGGATCACGATGGGCAGCACCGACAGCGTGGCGAGCATGCCAGCAACCATGAACGGTGCGGTTTCGCCCCAGCCGGTGACTTCGCCCAGGGTCGCCTGGGCCAGCACGCCGGCACCATAGAAGGCAATCATGTACAGGGCGAGCAGGCGGCCACGGATCTTCGGATCGCCCGCCAGCAACAGCCAGCTTTCAATGACCAGGAAGACGCCGACCGCGGCCCAGCCGTTGATCAGGCGCAGCGCGAACCACCAGGTGGTGTCGTAGAACAGGCCTTGCAGCAGGATGGTCGCGGCGATCAGCGAGGCGAAGCTGGTATAGGCGCGAATATGACCGATGCGCAGGATCAGCCGGTCATTGAAGATCGCCCCGAGGGTCAGGCCGATGAAATAGGCCGACGAGACGATGCCGATCATGGTGGCCGACTCGCCCGCGGCGCCCAGGCGCAAGGTGGTAAGGGAAGACAGGAAGCCGTTGCCCAGGGCAATGATGAACAGCCCGAGCAGGGGTGCCAGCGCCATGGCCAGCAAACGCGGAGACATAGTTACCTCTAGTTGGAAAACGCCGGAAGTGTGCCTTTTCGTGGGCGCAAGGGCTGCGCGGATGTGCCTGGCTGTCGGTGCGAGCGAGGTGCGGCCCGGCCGTCATGGGGTGACGGGCAAGGCCAGGGGCGAAAAGGAGGCGCGATTCTAAGCCCTGGGTGGGATTTCCCCAAGAGGGCGGGCCCTGCGACCAGAGGCCGCACCACACACCGCTGCGCTCTTCGCGGGTAAACCCACACAAGATCACCGCCAGCCCTGTGTGCGGGTTTACCCGCGAAAGCGCCAGAACAGGCAACAGAAGGCCATTGCTCCCACCAGGTCCGCGCTAGCCACATGCTGTCTGCGCGCCTGCAAGACAAGCCTGCCCGTGTCGGGTGTTTATCCGCATAATGCTGCCTCCACACTCTTAGGGGAGAGCACGCTTCATGCTGGCTTCGCTGTTCGCCGTCCTGGCGCCTGTCTTCATCGTTGCCGGCATCGGCTATGCCTGGGCCCGGCGTGGCCTTGACTACCCCACCGAGTTCATCGCCCGCATCGTCATGACGGTCGGCACACCCTCGCTGGTGCTCTCGACCCTCAGCCGCACGCAACTGGACCATACGGCGTTCACCAGCATGGCGGTGGCTTGCGTGCTGTGCATGCTGGGCATGGCGCTGGGCGGGTTTCTCGTCAGCCGGGCGTCGGGCCAGCATTGGCGGGTGCTGATGCCGGCGTTCATGTTCCCCAACACCGGCAACATGGGCTTGCCGATCAGCCTGTATGCCTTCGGCGAACACGGCCTGGCACTGGCGGTGGCGTTCTTCCTGAGCTTGTCGGTCTTCCAGTTCACCTTGGGGATTGCCATGTCCGGAGCCAGCACCTCGTTCAGGGACCTGCTGCGCAATCCGATCGTGATCAGCCTGGCGGGGGCCATGCCGATCATCTTCCTGGACCTTGAGCTGCCACGCTGGCTGGCCAACACGGTGGACCTGCTCGGCGGCATGACCATCCCGCTGATGCTGCTGACCCTGGGGGTGTCCCTGGCCAGCATCCGTCTGCACCATGTGGGCAGCGGCCTGTTGCTCGGCGGCCTGCGCATCGTGCTGGGCGCGGCGGTGGGCTGGGGCGTAGGCACGGCGCTGGGGCTGGAGCCGCTGGAGCGTGCGGTGCTGGTGGTGCAGTCTTCCATGCCGGTGGCGGTGTTCAACTACCTGTTGGCGGTGCGGGCGAATCGCTCACCGGAGCAGGTGGCCAACCTGGTGATGTGCTCGACGGTGCTGTCGTTCGCCTGGCTGCCAGCGGTGCTGGCCTGGTGGCTATAGGCCGCGAATCAGGCAGGGACTGCGGCATCGTGTCTGCTCCACAGGCAAAGTGCCACGGCTCATCCATACTCCACTGACCTGCCGCACCCACGCGGCCGGGACAACCAAGGATTGCCGAAGGGGAGCATGCGATGGCCAAGGCCGCGAACAAGAAACACAAGGACGATCTGCCTGAGAAACTGGGGCGCAAAGCCTATGAACAAGAGCTCAAGCACCTGCATGTGGAACTGGTCAAGCTCCAGCAGTGGGTCGTGGCCAAAGGGCTCAAGGTGTGCATCGTCTTCGAGGGACGCGACGGCGCCGGCAAGGGCGGTACAATCAAAGCCATCACAGAGCGCGTCAGCCCGCGGGTGTTCCGTGTGGTGGCGCTGCCGGCGCCGACCGAGCGCGAGAAGACCCAGATCTACGCGCAACGCTACCTGACCCACCTGCCCGCAGCCGGCGAGGTGGTGATCTTCGATCGCAGTTGGTACAACCGCGCGGGCGTCGAGCGGGTGATGGGCTTCTGCACCGAGGAGCAGGCGCACAAGTTCCTCGCCGTGGTACCGCTGTTCGAGCGGATGATGATCGACTCGGGGATCATCCTGATCAAGTACTGGCTGGAGGTGAGCGCCGAAGAGCAGACCCGCCGCCTGCAGGACCGCATCACCGACGGGCGCAAGCTGTGGAAGCTCTCGCCGATGGACATCAAGTCCTATACCCGCTGGGACGACTACACCCGCGCCCGCGACGACATGTTCGCCGCCTCGGACTCCTCCTGGGCCCCGTGGTTCATGGCGCGTTCGGAAGACAAGCGCAAGGCGCGGCTGAACATCATCAGCCACCTGTTGCAGCAGGTTCCTTACGAAGACCTCAGTGCCAAGCAGAAGATCACCCTGCCCAAGCGCGGCAAGATCGGCAAGTACAAGCCCGTGCCATACCCGTTCAAGATGGTCACCGAGCGCTACTGAGCCGAGGCCTTCATGGATACATCGTCCCAACCGCCCAAGCCGTTGGCGTATGCGGCGGCGCCCCTCGATACCGGCTGGCAGCGCTGGGTGCCGGGCCTGCGCATGGCGCGTCAGTATCGATTGGCGTGGTTGCCCAAGGACCTGGTCGCGGGCCTGGTGCTTACCGCCATGCTGGTACCGGTCGGCATCGCCTATGCGCAGGCATCCGGTGTTCCCGGCATCCATGGCTTGTACGCCACCATCATCCCGCTGCTGGCCTACGCGCTGTTCGGGCCCAGTCGCATCCTGGGGCTGGGGCCGGACTCGGCGCTGGTACCGATCATCCTTGCAGTGGTGCTGCCTCTGGCGGCGGGCGACCCGGGCCGGGCCGTCACCCTGGCGGCGGCCATGGCGCTGGTTTCGGGGCTGATCTGCGTGAGCGCGGGGCTGTTGCGGCTGGGTTTCATCACCGAATTGCTGTCCAAGCCCATCCGCTACGGCTACATGAACGGCATCGCGCTGGCGGTGCTGGTCAGCCAGGCACCGAAGCTGTTCGGGATCTCCGGCCAGAGCACCGGGCCGCTGCGCGACACCCTGCAGTTGCTGCGGGCACTGCTGGACGGCAAGGCCAACTGGCACGCCTTTGCCCTTGGCGCGGGCACGCTGGCGATCATCCTGCTGCTCAAGCGCTGGGAGCGATTGCCGGGCATCCTGATCGCCGTGGTGGCCGCCACGCTGGTCTCCGGGCTGCTTGGGCTGGAGGCGGCCCATGCGGTGAAGGTCGTAGGCTCGCTGCCCGAGGGGTTGCCTGGCTTCCAGTTGCCGCTGATCGACTTCAATGACCTGGTCACCGTGGTGATCGGCGGCGCGGCGGTGGCACTGGTGTCCTTTGCCGATACCAGTGTGCTGTCGCGTACCTACGCCGCCAAGACCCGCACCCAGGTGGACCCGAACCAGGAGATGATAGGTCTGGGGATGGCCAACCTGGCCACCAGTTTCTTCCAGGGCATCCCCATCAGCAGCAGTTCGTCACGCACGCCGGTGGCCGAGGCCGCAGGCGCACGCAGCCAGCTGGCGGGTGTATTCGGCGCCCTGGGCGTGGCGCTGTTGCTGCTGCTTGCCCCCGACTTGCTGCGCCACCTGCGCAGAGCGCCCTGGCGGCGGTGGTCATCGCCGCAGCGCTCGGGTTGTTCGAGTTCAAGGACCTGGCGCGGATCTATCGCATCCAGCGCTGGGAGTTCTGGCTGTCCATCACCTGTTTCGTCGGTGTGGCGGTGTTTGGCGCCGTGCCGGGCATCGGCATTGCGCTGGTCATCGCGGTGCTCGAGTTTCTCTGGGACGGCTGGCGGCCGCATTACGCGGTGCTTGGCCGGGTCGATGGCATCCGTGGTTACCATGACGTGTCCCGCTATCCCCATGCCCGCCGGGTGCCCGGGCTGGTGCTGTTCCGCTGGGATGCGCCGTTGTTCTTCGCCAACGCCGAGCTGTTCCAGCGCTGCGTGCTGGAGGCGGTTGCCCGCTCGGGTGGCGAGGTGCGGCGGGTGGTGGTCGCGGCTGAGCCTGTGACCAGCGTGGACGTGACCTCCGCGGACATGCTCGTGGAGCTCGAACAGGCCTTGCGCGAGGCCGAGGTCGAGCTGCACTTCGCCGAAGTGAAGGACCCGGTGAAAGACAAACTGCTGCGCCTCGAGGTGCTCAGCCACATCGGCAGCGATATCTTCCACCCCACGGTGGGCGCCGCGGTGGACACCTACCTGGAGGACCACGGCGTGGACTGGACGCCGTGAGCGGGGCGGTCACTCACGCGTGTCGATGCTCACCACCACCGACATCCCTGGCCGCAGCCGCTTGGCGTCTGGCTGGTCAGGGTCGACGGTGATCCGCACCGGAATGCGCTGGGCGATCTTCACGAAGTTGCCGGTGGCGTTGTCCGCCTGGAGCAGGGCGAACTCGGAGCCGGTGGCCGGTGAGATCTGCTGCACCTGGCCGCGCAGCTTGAGGTGATCGAGCGCATCCACGGTGAAGGTCGCCGGCTGGCCGATGCGCACGTGTGCCATCTGGGTTTCCTTCATGTTGGCGATGACCCACAGGGTGTCGGGCACCAGTGCCATCAATTGCGCCCCGGAGTTGACATAGGCCCCCAGGCGTGTGCCGATCTGCCCCAGCTGGCCGTCCCGCGGCGCGGTCACGCGGGTGTTGTCCAGGTCGATGCGGGCCAGCTCCACGGCGGCCTTGGCGTTTTCCACCGAGGCTTCCAGGGCGGCGCGGTTGACCACCACGGTTTCTTTATCCTGGCGGGCGATCTCCAGCGCGGCCTTGGCCTGCTCCAGGTTGGCGACCGCCGCGGCGTGGCTGGCACGGCTGAGGTCCAGCTCGCGGCGCGACACCGATCCGTCGCTGACCAGCGCCTGGTTGCGGCGAAGGTCGGCCTGGGCTTTGTCCGCCTGGGCGGTGGCGTCGGTGATGGCCGCCTGGCGCTGGGCGATGCCGGCCTCGGCGCTTTTGCGTTGTTGCAGGTTGTTGGCCAGCGCCGCCTGCTGCTGTTGCAGCTGGGCGATGGACTGCGCCAGGCGCTGCGTGTAGATGCGATCGTCCAGGCGTACCAGCAGGTCGCCGCGCTTGACGAACTGGAAGTCGTGCACCGGCACCTCGACGATGTAACCGGCCAGTTGTGGGCCGATGATCGTCACCTGGCCGCGAACCAGGGCGTTTTCGGTACTTTCGATGGCGCTGCTGAACGGCGGCAGGCGCCAGGCATAGAGCACCAGCAGGATGCCGGCCAGCGCCACGCAGGCGAAACTGAGCGAGGAGAGCAGGCGCACCCGGCGTGTACGTGTCTGGTCGCCCGGCCCGCTGGGCGGGGTGACGCCTTCGGGGGTTTCTGCGATGGCGGTGGTGGTCGTGGACTGGGTTGGCTGGGTCATCGGGTCGAAACGCCGCGGGTGGTTTCAGGGGAGACAGCAGGTGGTGCCGCGTGGCGCAGCCAGAGACTGCGAATCAGGATCCAGATCATGGTCGCCACGGCAATGGTGCCAATCAACATGAAGACATCGTTGTAGGCCAGTATATTGGCCTCGCGGGTTGCCGCGTTGGCCAGCAGGCGTGTGCCGACCTCGGTGCGCAGGGCCGGATCGGCGATCAACCCCGCGTAACCGGCGCCGCCGCCCTGGACCCTGGCGTTGACCAGCGGTTCGAGAACGCTCAGGCGGTCGACCAGGTTGCTGGAGTGGAACTTCTCCCGCGCCGTCTGGAAGGTGCCCAGCAAGGCCGAGCCGATCAGCCCGCCAAGGTTGTTGCAGATCCCGAACATCACCGAGAAGCTCACCAGGTTGCGTGGGTTGGCCCGTACATGGCTGATGCCCAGGGCCATGGACGGGCCCAGGAAGAACGTGCTGCCGAAGGCCAGCATGAACTGGCTCAGGTACATCTGTTCCGGACGGGTCAGGTTGCTAGAACTGCTGTCCATGAAGGCGCCGGTGGCCATGGCTGCCAGCGAGATGAACAGCGGCGTGACCAAGTGCGCCGGGTTGATGGTCAGGGCGCTGGTCGCCAACCCTGTCGCCGCGCCGAGCAGCATGATCCAGTAGAGGCTGCGCATCTGCTCGCTGCTCATGTTCAGCGCCTGCAAAAAACCCACCGCGCCGGTGGATTGCTCGGAGGTGACCATGCGAATGAGCACCACGCACAGGGCCAGCCGCACCACCGCGCCGCTGCCCAGCCAGCGCGTCATCAACAGAGGGTTGGTGCGGTTGTGCTCGATGGCCAGGCCCGAGCATACCAAGGCGATGGACGAGGCCAGGGCGACACCGATCCAGGGCGCCTCAAACCACCAGTCGATGCGCCCCAGCGACAGCACGGCGCAGAGCAGGGCGGTGCCGCTGGCCATCAGCGAAAAAGTCAGGAAATCCAAGGGTTCGAAGGTCTTGAAGCGGTCGCCGGGCGGCAGCTTGAGCTGCAGCACGCCCCCCAGCGCGGCCAGCGCCAGGCCCAGCTCGAACATGTAGAGGCCGCGCCATTCGGCAATCTGCAGCAGGTCTTCGGAAAACACCCGGGCCAGCGGCACGGCCAGTTGCGAAGCGCCCAGGCCCAGTACCATGGCCTTGAGCCGCCACTGGGCCGGGAACGCCTGGATCATGTAGTACAGGCCCAGGGAGCTCAACGCGGCACCGACCATGCCATGGGCTGCGCGTACGGCGATGGCTGAGTTCAGGTCGTTGACGAACAGGTGGGCGAAGGTGACCAGGGCATAGAGCACCAGGAAGACTTCGGTGAATGCACGCAGGCCGAACTGTTGGCGGAACTTCACCAGCAGCAGGTTCATCGAGACGTTGGTCATCACGAACGCGGCGGGCAGCCAGGCCATCTCGGCAGTGGTGGCACCCAGCGCACCCTGCAGGAAGGTCAGGTTGGCGGTGACCAAAGCATTGCCCAGCCCCCCTGTGATCGCCACCAGCAGGCCGACCACGCCATAGGCCAGGCGTTTGCCGGGGGCATGCAGGGGCGTGGAGGGCGAGCCGGGCAAACTGGGCTTTTCATGGGGGAGCCACTGGCGTGGCGCGTACTTGTCCATTCGTGATACAGCCCTTGGTCGCGTGGAAAAACTCTACGCGACTCGCGCAGGGAATGAAAATACCGGTTGCGGACCAGAGGGGGCCGCGTCCCTTTCGCAACGCCTGTCAGGAGCAGCCGTGTGTCGCGATTTGGGCTGCGAATCAGCACCAGGATTCAAGCCACCCCACACATTCGGGGTATGTTCCCGCTCGGCGATTGTCCCGATAGTACGTCCACCGGCTCATCCCGAGCAGTCACACGATGGAGTTGCTATGGGCAAGGCACTGAAGGTGATTGGCAGTCTGTTGCTGGCGTCGGCCGCCACGGCCACGCTGGCGGCGCAGGAGAACACAAACAACACACTGCGGTTGTACAACTGGACCGACTACATCGGTGAAACCACCTTGGCCGACTTCGAGAAGGCCACCGGCATCAAGGTGATCTACGACACCTTCGATGGCTACGAAACCGTACAGACCAAGCTGCTGACCGGTCGCTCCGGCTACGACCTGGTCATGCTCAACGCTTCCTTGGTGCCGCCGCTGATCCAGGCGGGGGTGTTCCAGCCCCTGGACAAGGGCCAGCTACCCAGCTGGCACAACCTCGACGCCAAGGTGGTCGATGAGCTGCAAGGCTACGACCCGGGCTTGAAGTTCTCGGCGCCCTACACCTGGGGCAGTTCCGGGGTGACCTACAACGTCGACAAGATCAAGGCGCGCATGCCCGATGCACCGATCGGTTCGCTGGCCATGCTGTTCGACCCCAAGATCGTCTCGCGCTTTGCCGATTGCGGCGTCACCCTGATGGATGCACCGAGCGAGGTCATCCCCCTGGCCCTGCAATACCTGGGCAAGGACCCGCACAGCGCAGCGCCCGCCGATCTCAAGGCCGCCGAGAAACTGCTGCTGGGCATTCGTCCCTACATCAAGAAGTTCGACTCGGTGAACTACCTCACCAGCCTGCCCAACGGGGATGTCTGCATGGCCCTGACCTGGTCCGGCGACTACGCGACCGCCCAGGCCCGTGCCGAGGAGGCGAAGAAGGACATCAAGCTGGACTTCTTCATTCCCAAGGAAGGTTCGCTGATCTGGTTCGACAACCTCTACCTGCCCAAGGATGCGCCCCACGTGGCCAATGCGCACCGCTTCATCGAGTTCCTGCTGCAGCCGCAGACCATAGCCAAGGTGACCAACTACATCCACTACGCCAACAGCAACGGCGCCGCCACGGCCCTGGTGCAGGCGGACATCCGTGACAACCCGGCGATCTATCCGGACGCCACCACCCGGGCCCGTCTGTTCGCCCAGAAGACCCAGGCCCCACGGGACATGCGTGCCATCACCCGGGTGTGGAGCACGGTCAAGACCGGTTACTGAGTTCTATCAATTCGTTTTCTGCCAAGGAGCTGCCCCATGGCCATGCCCAGCAAAGCACTCGCTTCGACACTTGTCCAGGACGCACTGGTGGAGGCCGACAAGGCCCACTACATGCACGGCTACCACATGTTCGATGAGCACCGTGAGCAAGGTGCGCTGAACATCGTGGCCGGGGAGGGCGCCTACATCCGTGACACCGAAGGCAACCGCTTCCTCGATGCCGTCGGTGGCATGTGGTGCACCAACATCGGCCTGGGGCGTGAGGAAATGGCCCTGGCCATCGCCGACCAGGTCCGCAAGCTGGCCTATTCCAACCCGTTCTCCGACATGGCCAACGACGTGGCCATCGAGCTGTGCCGCAAACTCGCCCAGCTCGCCCCGGGCGATCTGGACCACGTGTTCCTCACCACCGGCGGCTCGACCGCCGTGGACACCGCCTACCGGCTGATCCAGTACTACCAGAACTGCCGTGGCAAGCCGGACAAGAAACACATCATCGCCCGCTACAACGCCTACCACGGCTCCACCACGCTGACGATGTCGATCGGCAACAAGGCCGCCGACCGGGTGCCGGAGTTCGACTACGCACACCCGCTGATCCACCACGTTTCCAACCCCAACCCGTACCGTGCCCCCGACGACATGGACGAGACGGAGTTTCTCGACTTCCTGGTGGCCGAGTTCGAGGACAAGATCCTCTCCCTGGGTGCGGACAACGTCGCGGCGTTCTTCGCCGAGCCGATCATGGGTTCAGGCGGGGTGATCGTCCCGCCCAAGGGCTACTTCCGGCGCATGTGGGAGGTGTGCCAGACCTACGACATCCTGTTCGTCGCCGACGAAGTGGTGACTTCGTTCGGTCGCCTGGGCACCTTCTTTGCCAGCGAGGAGCTGTTCGGCGTGCAACCGGACATCATCACCACCGCCAAGGGCCTGACCTCGGCCTATTTGCCGCTGGGCGCGTGCATCTTCTCCGAGCGGATCTGGCAGGTGATTGCCGAGCCGGGCAAGGGCCGCTGCTTCACCCACGGTTTCACCTACAGCGGCCATCCGGTGTGCTGCACCGCGGCACTGAAGAACATCGAGATCATCGAGCGGGAGCACCTGCTGGCCCATGTCAACGAGGTGGGCGGTTACTTGGAGCAGCGCCTGGCCACCTTGCGCGACCTACCGCTGGTGGGGGATGTGCGCTGCATGAAGCTGATGGCCTGTGTCGAGTTCGTGGCCGACAAGGCCAGCAAGGCACTGTTCGACGATGGGGTGAACATCGGTGAGCGCATCCACCGCAAGGCCCAGGCCAAGGGGCTTCTGGTACGGCCGATCATGCACCTGAACGTGATGTCGCCGCCGCTGGTGGTCACCCACGCCCAGGTCGATGAAATCGTCGAAATCCTGCGCCAATGCATCCTGGACACCGCCCAGGAGCTGCGCGCCGAAGGGCTGTACCACGGCCGATGACCCTCGCGCGACAGGCTGTGCGGGAGCATGCCCGGCAGGCTAGACTGCCGGGCATGACCCAGCCTACCCCCGATACCCCCATCACTCTGACTTTCGGCGCCCTGCAGCAGTGGCATGCAGCCCTGCAGCACGCCTTCGTCCACAGCGACACGCCCGATGCCCTGGCCCACCTGGCGGCGGCCATCAGCCGCCTGGTGTCGGTGGAGTCGATGATGATCAGCCTGGAGTGCCGGGGGCGGGCACCGCGCCTGCTGTACCAGCAGGGCATTCCTGAATGCCATCGCGACGCGGTGCTCAATCGCTATTTCGCTGCCGGCTACCTGCTCGACCCGTTCTGCCTGGCGGTGGAAAACGGGCTGGCCGAAGGCTTCTATCACCTGGAAGACATCGCGCCGGACAACTTCCTCGACAGCGACTACTACAAAGCCTATTACCTGGGCACTGGATGCGTTGAAGACAGCTATTTCATCGCGGACATCGCCGAGGACCGCAAGGTTTCCCTGAGCCTGTTCCAAGGGTGCAGCGGTACACGCTTGAGCCTTGCGCAACTGGACCTGCTGCGGGCGCTGGAGCCGATGGTACGCGAGCTGCTGGGGCGTTATGCGCGTGCCCACCTGCTGGAAACCCCGAGCGCCGCCGAGCCGGGCGGCCTGCAGGCGGCGTTCGACAGCTTTGGCTGCCAGGTGCTCACCGACCGGGAGCGCGAAGTGGCGCACATGATCTTGCGCGGACACTCGGTGAAGTCCACCGCCATCGAGCTGGGCATCTCACCGGAAACCGTGCGGATGCACCGCAAGAACCTCTACCTCAAGCTCGAGATCAATTCGCAGTCCGAGCTGTTTGCCCGGTTCATCGACTGGTTGCGCCAGGGCTGAGTCCCGACCGCGGTGTCCGTGTTCGCGGGGCATGCCCGCTTCCGCCAGGATGTGCGCCGCACTTACGGGCGGTCTTGCAGCAACTGGTTGACGAACAGGTGAAAGAGCTCCGACTGGCTGGAGATCCCCAGCTTGCGGTACAGGCTCTTGCGGTGGTTCTTGACCGTGCCTTCGGCAATTTCCAGGTGCAGGGCGATCGACAGGCTGGAGTGGCCCTTGAGGATGTAGCCGACGATGTCCTGCTCACGCGGGGTGAGGCAGTCGGTGGCAAAGTGCGACAAGGCCGCGCCCAAATGGTCGAGGATGCCCGGCGCCGGTGGCCAGGCACTGGCGGAGGGAAGTGTCAGCCGGTAGTGCTGCTGGAACAACGCTTCGAGGATCGGCTGGCAATCGTGCAGCAGCGCCATTTGCGCCGCGCAAAAGGCGGGTGAGCCATTGGCCCGGATCAGCGAGTAGGCCGCATAGGTGTCGCTGGCCAGCGGCGAGAGAAACACGATCTCCTCGCTCAGGCTCCCCGAGGACAGCGAAATGCAGGGGTGCACCTCTGGGGAGTTGAAGTACTCGCCCTGGAAGAACGCATCCGGCGCCAGGTCCTTCATGCGATAGAGGCCGGAGCCCCGGTGGTTCTCGCAGGCCGAGTGCACCGGGTCGAGCAGGTAGGTGCCTGTGAGGTAGCGCTCCATCGCGCCAGGTTCGCAGATCCCTTGCAGGTTGTCATGCACCAGCCTGGGCAGGCGGTTGCGCGGGTAAAGGAACACGCAGCTCTGGTCGAAGGGCACCAATTGATCCAGCACCGCGTCGACCTGCGCCAGAAAGCCCGGGATGCCCATGGCGCCGATCAGTTGGGGCAGGTGTTGATGAAAGCAGCTCAAGGTGTCCGGTTCTCCAGGAAAGAAAACCAGCCTTGCGGCCAAAGGCTGCGCAAGGCTGGGGCAGGGCTATACCGCGCTGAAGCAGTTGTCCACGAACAGCTCGGTACCGTTGACGAAAGAGGCCTCGTCGCTGACCAGGAACAACGCCGCCCTGGCCACTTCCTCCGGCTCGCAGAGCCTGCCCTGCTGCACGGCGATGTCCGCTTCGGTGGCGTTGACGCCCATGGCGGTCAGCTCACGCAACTCGCGAAGGCCATGGTCGGTGCGGATGAACCCCGGGGCGATGGCATTGCAGCGAATCCCCCGGTCGCGATACTCCACGGCAATGGCCCGGGCGAACATCTGGCAGGCGCCTTTGCTGGCGTTATAGACGACCTCCCCAGGCGTTGCATAGTGGGCGGAGATCGACGAGGTGCACAGGATGGTGCCCCGTCCCTTGGCCAGCATGTCCGGAAGCACGGCGCGGGTCATCAGGAACATGCTCTTGACGTTGACCGCCATCAGCCAGTCCCACTCGCGCTCTTCGACCTCCAGGAAGGGCTTCACGATCAAGGTACCGGCGTGGTTGAACAGCACGTCGGGGGCGCCCAGGCGCTTGCGGCACAGGCTCACGGCCAGCGCCACTTCTTCGGCATTGGACACATCGGCGCCCAGGCCGATGGCGGTGCCGCCTTGTTGCTCGATTTCCCGGGCCAGGGCCACGGCAGCCTCGGCATTGCGGTCGATGATGGCGACCTTGGCGCCTTCGCGGGCGAACAGCCGGCTTGCCGCCGCGCCACAGCCACCGGCGCCACCACTGATGATGGCAACTTTGTCCAGCAGACGATTGGACGGTGTTGGTTGCATTGCATGACTCCTGGTTTCAGATGCACGAAAGGATCAGTGGGTGTCCTGGCCGCCATTGACGGCAAAGGCTTCCTCGGGGGAGAGCACCAGATGGTGACGGCGGTAGAAGGCGAAGTAGGCCATGCCCACCAGGTACCAGGCTGCGGCACCGAGGGCAGCCCATTTGTAGAGCGGATCCAGGAACTGATACAGCAGCGTCAGCAGGGCGATGACGATGACCAGCACGGCGCCGGGGATGCCATAGGGGCTGCGGTACGGGCGGGCCAGGTGCGGATGGCGTTTGCGCAGGCGGATGAAGGCGACGCTTTGTAGGATGTAGGAGATCATCCCGGCAAACACGATCATGCTCACCATGATGCCGCCCATCAGCGCCGGGTTTTCCCGGCCGAAACTGAACCACAGCACCAGCAGCAGGCTGAAGGCGAACAGCGAGCCGGCCAGCAGGGCGACATTGGGTGTCTTGTGCACCGGGTGGGTGACCGACAACGAGGTCGGCAGGTACCCGGCACGGGACAGCGAATAGATGTTGCGCCCCGCAGCGAAGCTGCCTGCCAGGAATGACGCCGCCAGCCCCAGCACCGCCACGGCCGAGAGCAGCTTGCTGGCCGTGTGGCCGAACAGTGCCCGGAACCCGTCGAGCAGCGGTTCGCCCGACTGGCTCATGGCAAAGCTGCCGCCCCCGATGGAGGCACTGCAGTACAGCACCGCCAGGATCAGGATGCCCATCACCAGTGCACGCGGTACGTGCCTGCTGGGGTCGTGGCTCTCCTCGGCGGTCAGCGGTAATTGTTCGATGGCCAGGAACATGTAGACACCGAACGGCAGGGCCAGCATCACGCCTGTCAGACCGAACGGCAGCCAGGGACCATCACCACCCACGACCTCGACTGCTTTGCCGTCGGCACCGGCGGCGATGTTCAGGGCGTGGGCGGTAAAGTCGGTCTGGCCAAGCGCCGCGATGAAGAAGAACAGCAGCACGCCAATGGCCGCCAGGGTGATCAGCACCACCACGCGCATCGACACGCCCAGGCCTCGTACCGAGAGCAGCAGCATGCAGGCGTACCCTGCCAGCCACCACAGCGGCTGCCATTCGGGCGGCGTGTCGAAGATGGCGCACAGGTAGGTACCCATGAAGAACATGTTGCCGGCCGGGGCGATGATGAACTCGATGTTCTCGGCAAGGCCGGTGCTGAAACCACCCCACGGGCCCAGGGTGGTGCGTGCGAAGGAGTAGGCGCCGCCGGTATGGGGCAATGCGGCGGACATCTCGCCGATCGAGGAACACAGCAGCAGGTACATGAAGGCGATGACCAGCAACGCCACCAGCATGCTGCCGAAGCCCTGGGCCAGGCCCAGGTTCCAGCCTGAGTACTGCCCGGCGATCACTGCGCCGACGCCGAGGATCAGCAGGGTGAAGAAGCCTGCATGGCGTTGCAGGGTGCGTTGCTCGAAATAACCTTCGGTGACGTTCTGGTAGGTGACTCCCGCGTTGTTGGGGGTGGCGCTCGTGCGATCGATTGTTGTTGTCGTGTCTTGCATGGCGTTCCAGTCCTGTGGGGCTTGCAGGTGCTGCCCATGCTCGGCGCGATGGGGCCAGAGGGCCATGTCTCCAAAGGGACAGGGGCGAGGGGCTGGCTCATGGCCGCTCGGTGAAGAAGGCGGCGACCTGTGTGGCCAGCCAGCTGCCTTCCTTGCTCACCTCGGTGGTGGAGCTGGTACTGGGAACCAGCACGACCGTCTACGTGCTGGACAACCGCGCCCTGATGGGCTGCGGCATTCACGGCCAGTACCTGTACGCCGACACTCGCACCGGGACGGTGATCGTCAAGTTTTCCGCCGCCCGCGAGGCTGCCGGTTTACTGGATATCGGCACGGTGAGGGTGCTGCGGCTGATTGGCGACTTGCAGTTATAGGTATTGCGCTTCTACGTCACAGTGCGACGCCTTGCTTGACGGGGGCGGGGGTCTGCAACCGCCGGGTTTCCTCCTCCAGATAGGTCAGCAGCGCTGTAACCTCGGTGTCGCCCAGGCGCAGGTTGGGCATCGCCAGGCCTTTGTACTGCTCGTACAGCAGCATGGCCAGCGGGTCTTTCTCGGCCAGCATCAGGTCAGGCTCCTTCAGCCAGCGCACCAGCCAGCGCGGATCGCGCTGGCGGGTCACACCCAGCAGGTCGGGGCCGATGCCGCCTGCGCCATTGGGGCCGGCATCGCCAAGGCTGTGGCAGGAGGAGCAGCGGGTCCGGAAGATCTGCTCGCCGCTGCTGGGGGTACGGATCTCGGTGGCCTCGGCAACGGCAGGTGCATCGGCCTGCTTCCAGTTGTGCAGGCTCTTGCCCAGCCGGTCGGCCAGAATGTACGGGCTCTCGAAGGGCGATGCCTTCATCCAGCGGCCCGTGGCCTGGTTGCCGATGATCAGGCTCAGGTTGTGGTCCTTGGAACGGCCGTTTTCCAGCCCCTCGATGAACAGCCCGAGGCTGCGGCGCAACAGTTCGATGTCGTCGGGCTCGCCGGTAAGCAGTGTCCAGCCCGGGCCGATACCGAACTTCTCGGCGTAACGCTTGAGGGTGGCCGGGGTGTCGTTGTAGGGGTCGATGCTGATGGAGTAGAAGAAGATGTCCTTGCCGACCCGGTCGCCGAGCAGCTTCTGTACTTGCCGAAGCCGCGCGGTTTCCAGGGGGCAGGAGTCGGAGCAACCGGTGAAGATGAAGTTGATCGCCACGACCTTGCCCTCGATCAGGTCGTCGAAAAAGCGCACGGGCCGACCGTCCTGGTCGAGCAGGCGGATGTTGGGGAAGTAGTCCCGGCCCCAGGGCGTGGATTCAGCCACGTCCTGGGTGGCCTGGGGCGGCCAGTAAGGCATGCAGACCACGATCAACAGCACCAGGTGAGCACGCGTGATACGCCGGAACCAGCCCATGGTCTTGCTCCTTGTCAGCGGAGACTGATCGGTGCGGTGATGCTTTGCCCAAGCGCCGAGCGCACGGTCACCGTCGGCGGCGAGGCAGGGCCTGCGCCAATGGTGGTGACCGACAGCCGCCAGCGTGCACCAGTGGTGGTCGGCGTCAGGGTCGCCATCCCCAGGTCCAGCGTGCCGTTGGCGGTCGCCGTCGTCACCCGGATGCTGTTGCCCGTGGCCTGCGATGTGGTACCGGCTATCTCCCAGGTCCAGCGGTCGTTGCTGCGCACTTGCACCGTGGCGCTGCTGACCTGCAACTGGTCGGCGACCACTGCCGGCGTCACCGCGATGCTGACCGTGGCCGGCGTCAGGGACACAGCTCCCAGCGCGTCACGGGCGGCATAGGTGAAGGTGGCGGTGAACGGCGCGGTGACCGGCTCCGGTGGGGTGTAGATCACCTGGGTGCCATTGGTGGTGACCGTGCCTTTGCCGGAGTCCGGCTGGGCAAGATCGGCGACGGTGAGCGGCAGGTTGCGTTCCGGGTCGGTGTCGTTGGCCAGCACATTCACCGTGACCGGTACGCCTGCCATCGTGGCAGCCGTGTCGGGCATCGCCACGGGAGGCTTGTTGCTGTCGTCGGTGCCTTCACCGTTGTTGTTGCCGTCCGCGGTACGGAAGGTCGGCAGGGCGGCGGAGCTGACGTACTGCACGCCATCCCAGCCCGGCAGCGGCGTCGGCATCATCTGGAACTGGCCAGGGTGCTCCAGGTCCCAGCGCAGCAGCATGGAGGAGTCTTCGTGCTGGGTGTTGTGGCAGTGTTCCATGTAGGTGCCGGCGAACTCGCGGAAACGAATGGCCACTTCAACCTCCACCGAGGAATCGGCATCCGGGCCGATGCGATAGACATCCTTGCGCGCCCATTTTTCCCATTCCGGCGGGGTCTTGCCGTCGCGGCTGAGGATCACGCCTTCCTCGAAGTGCACGTGCACCGGATGGCTCCAGCCGTTACCGCCGTTCTTGATCTTCCAGACTTCCAGGGTGCCGTCGCCGCTAAAACCTCCGGAAGTCGCCTCGGCGGAGAGCTGCGGGGCCGCGGTGATGCGTCGTGGGTCCATGCTGTAGCCGAAACCGCCGTCGGTCTTGATCGTCCAGGGCGCGGTGTCGGTACCGTCGGAGCGCCCGAAGAGGAACTCGCGATGGCGGGCAGCCTTGAGCTTGGTCTGGTCGGCGGCACTGGTGCGGTCGATGGTCAGGGGCAGCATCTTCAGGCCTGCGGCCTTGCCGGGTTTGGCCGGTTCGTAGGCCACAGGGTCCATGCTCAGGTCCTGGCCGCTGTAGGGTTGCACGAGCAGTTGCAGGAACTTGCCGACCACCGGGTCGCCTCTGTCCCATTCAGGCCCTTTGCTGGTCTGCTTGATGACGGCCTTGTATTTTTCCGACAGCACATCGGCCAAGGGGATGGCTGCGGCCGGGCCCTTGCCGGTGTCGTGGGCCATCAGGTTGACGAAGTACAGCTTGTCACCGGCCTTGATGCCGTTCTTGGCGAAGTTGATGATGATGTCGTAGCGCTCGGCGATGCCCTGCAACGGCAGGATGCCGTTGTTGTCCTGGCGGTCACCGTCGCCGTTGAGGTCCATGGTGCCGTCGAAGGGCACGGCGTGTTCCATGATGTTGCCGTCGTTGGCGATCATGTGGAACGGCACTCGGGCATAGGACACGTTGGAGCCGGACGGCCCTTTGAATTCGCCGCCGTTGCCCTGGATCTCGCGCACCACCGCGAACTTGAAGTAACGCGACACCGAGCCGTTGAGCAGGCGGAAGCGATAGGACCGGGCGCGGACCTTCAAGCGCGGTTGGTACTGCCAGTTGACCAGGATCTGGTCACCGAGGAAGCCGTCGGTATTGAAGGGGTTGAACCACAGTTGGCCGTTGGCGTCCCAGGCCTTGTCGGCGATGACCAGGTTCACGTCGTAGTCGCGGTTGCCCCATGGCATGGCCGAACCGCTGGGAAAGCGCAGGTTGACGCCGTCCTGCAAGGCTTCGTTGCCGCGGTCGATGGCGCTGTAGTAGTTCATCATCACGGCATTGCCTTTGTAGACGTTCTGCGCCGTGAAATCGAGCATGTGGTCGTGGAACCAATGGGTACTCATGGTCTCGCGCCAGTCGCCGCGGATCTTGATGCTGCCGTTCTGGCAGGTTTTCAGGCCTGGGGAAGCATCATTGACGAACAGGGTCTCGCCCGGAGCGCAGGGGAAGGCTGCCCGAGGGTCTTCGGCACGGGTGTTGATGGTGTCGTACCCGGCCAGTTGCACCGGCCAGCGGTAGTCGTAGTACTGACCCGGGAAGAAGTACGCGTTGGCGAAGCCGTCGCTCTCGGCCGGTGAGTGGCCGTTGTGTTCATGGGTAGAGATGGTGTGCAGGCCAAAGCCGCCGTTGGCCGACGGATCGATCGGCAAGGCGTTGTAGTGGCGCATGAGGATCGGCTGGCCATAGCGCACCATCAGCAGCTTCGGCGGGAAGGTGCCGTCGAAGGTCCACAGCGACTTGTGGTTCTGCAGGGGCATCTTGGGATGAAAGCGCGTGTCGATCCCTTTGGTCGTGCCCAGGGTGGTGGGGATGTCAGAGGTCTGGTAATACAGACCGCCCGGCGCGAACTCGCCTTGGGCGTAGTTGTGCAACTGCCGACGGTCACGCAGGCCCAGGTTGATGCGCGCGCCGGCTTGCGCGGTCTTGAATGCAGCCTGGGGGTAGAACTCGTTCCAGCGTTGATGCGACCAGCCTTTTCCTGGCGGGCGGCCTTCGGCCGGCGAGCCGACCGAATTGCGGTTGAGGAAGGCCTCGATCTGCGCCTTCCAGGGGTTGCGGTCGAGGACGTTGGAATACTGGGTCGGGAACGGATACAGGCCAGGCTGCTTGAGGAAAGCCTCCAGGGCGCTACCGTCCGGGCCGCTGCGGGCGACGTTGTTCGGGTCCTGCGCAGGGGCGGGCCCAGTGCTCGGCACCGGGAAGGTCAAGGACGGTGGCGGGGCGGCGGGGTCGAGCTTCTCGGTGCCGAACTCTTCGAACAGCAGCAATTGTTGGGTGAACGGCTCGGCACCGAACAACGGGCTCGGCTTGCCGTTGGTGGGGTACTGGCTGGAGGTCTGCAACAGCGGCGGCAGCACGTTCTCGGTCCGTGGCGTCGCACGGTCGCCGAAGACGCCATCGGGCAGCTCCAGTGAGCCTTCGTTGGCTTCCGGCTCCAGGAGGATGTCGTTGAGCGCCTTGACCGGATCGTCTGGCGGATCGGTATAGGCCGACGGGTCTGTCGGTGGCGGCTGACTGACATCGTCCAGAGAGGAAGCAGCGGCCGTGGCCAGCCCAAGACTGAGCAGCAGCGCCGTGACCGACGACAACCTGAAAATGTGGATGGATGAACTCACCACAGCCTGTTTTTTCATCGCTATTGCCCTCGCGTGGTACTGCGTTGGCGATGGCCACTTCTGGGGTGGCCTTTTGCCTTGTTGGTAGGGGCTCAAGCAACGAGTGCGCCAACAATCTGTAAGCATTTATTTCGGGGCTCGCAGGGGAGTGCTGTGGGGACAGGGTTGCGGGGATAGGGGATACAGGCCCAATGCCGGGTGGGGTTGACCCAATCCCGGTGTATCGCCCAGTGGCCCCGGTCCTCTTGACTGTGCGGGAGTCAACCCGCCGGTCGAGTCTCGGTTCAGGCACAAGGCGCCATGGCGATGTGGGTAACCGCGTCTTGCTTGTCATCGTATCCAACGGCAGAATTCGTACGTAATTACATGGTATGTACCACTGTACGAAACCATAGGAGCATGTATGGCCCGGGGCGGAATCAACAAGGCAGTGGTGCAACAGGCACGGCAAGCGCTGCTTGCCCGGGGTGAGCACCCCAGTATCGATGCGGTACGAATCGAGCTGGGCAATACAGGCTCCAAGACCACGATCCATCGCTACCTCAAGGAGCTGGAAAGCCAGCAGCCCACATCCAGGGGCACGCCGGGGCTGAGCGCACAGCTGGGAGGGCTGGTCGAGCAACTGGCCGAGCAGTTGCACGAAGAAGCCCAGGTGCGTATCCGTGACGCCGAGGCGGCCTTCCAGGCACAGCGCGAGCAGCTCCAGGTGCAGCTGCAACTGGCCCAACAGGCATTGGCGGCAGCCCATCAGCAGTTGCAGATCCAGGCCAGTGCACTGGCGGGCGAGTCCGAAAAACTGCGGTCTACCCAAAGCACCTTGCAGGCCGAACAACTACGCAGCGCCAGCCTCAACCAGGCGCTGGGCGAGTTGCAGGTGCGCCTGGACGACAAGAACGAGCAGGTCCGCTCGCTGGAGGAAAAACATCGCCATGCCCGTGACGCGCTGGAGCATGACCGCGCCGCCACCCGCGAACAGTGTGAACAGGAGCAGCGCCGTCACGAAGCGCAGGTGCAGCAGTTGCAAATGGAGCTGAGGCAACTGCAGCAAGGCATGATCGTGCGCCAGGAGGAGGCCACGCGCCTGCACCGGGACAACGAGCGATTGCTGGGGGAACATCGCCAGGCTGTGGAGCAGCGCAATGTACTGGACGCACAGCTGGAACAGCGCGACGCCCAGGTGCAGGGGCTGCGCGCGATCCTGGCCCAGGCTCAAGGCGCCAGCGACGAGATGCGCCGGCAGTTGGAAAGCCAGGCGGCACAGCTCGAGCACAAGCGCGAGCTGTGTACCGAACAGGCGCGTCAGCTGGAGAACCTGCAAGGCAGGCTGGATGCGCGCACGGCAGTTGTCGGCGTGCGAGGCGCGTCTGACGGATGCTGATGCCGTCGGGCAGTGAGGCGGCATAAGGATCAAACTTATGCGCTGTGACGGGTTCCTCCATAGACACACGCCTGGAGACCCATCATGAACAGACCCGAGCCTCGCGAGCCCGCCCAAGGGCCACATTCGTCCGAAAATGCCACCCGCAAGAACGACCTGGGCTTCGACCCGGATTCACCTGACCTCGCCGACCCGCAGGTCGACCCGCAAGGGCCGGCCAAGCCCCCCAGGGACGATGAAAAGAAGGCCTGAACGTAGAGGGGCCGCCTGGCGGCCCCTCCGGTCGTTACGGGCCTACGTTCTTCGCTTCTTCCACTCCTGCCGACGACAACTTGATCGGATAGCGCACGCTCAACTGGTGCGCGGCATCGACCTCGACGCTGCCGTCCTGGATGAGCCCTTGCTCCTGCAAGGTCTTGAGCATTCCGGCCACGGCCTTCTCGCCGCGGTAGTTGTCGAGCAGCTCCTTGCCCAACCCTTGCGGGTGGGCATGGAGAAGGCGGGTGAGGATTTCGGATCGCAGTGCATCGTTGCTCATGGTTTGCCTCATGCTCTGCTGGTCATTTGCCGTACGTGGCCTGAAGTTGCTTGGCCTGTTCCAGGTGATGCTGGAGCTTTGGCAGGGTTTCGCTGGCAAAGGCCTTGAGTTCTGGCTGGTCGGAGGCGCTGGCTTGGTCCTGGAACAGCTTCACGGCTTTTTCGTGGGCATCGACCTGATTGTTGATGTAGGACTTGTCGAAGGACTCGTCGCGCCACTCCAGGATCACTTTCTTGACCTTGTCGCTCAGCGCGGCTTCATCCGGCACGCTCAGGTCCAATGAGCGGGCTATGTCGCCGAGCTTCTGATTGGCCTTGGTGTGGTCGGCGACCATTTGCTGGGCGAAGGCTTTGATCTGAGGGCTCTTGCTCTTTTCCTGGGCCAGATTGCCGGCCACGACCTCGGCGATGCCTGCCTCGGTGGCACTGTCGACGAAACCATTGGAACTGGCGGCCAGCACCGACATCGATGCCATGCCCAGCGCAACGGTCAGCCCGACGCGCTTGAGGAACAGATTGCTCATGTGTCACTCCTTTCCATTGGCGCGACCTTGGTGTCGCGTACGGTTGAACACGGCTGCCGGGAAAAGGTTTGATTTTTCTGCGCCGTGCCCGGCCGGGCGGTCATCGGGTTGAACGTTGGCGAAAGGGAAGGCTCAGAGATTCAAAGGTTGCCTGCAGGAGTCGCCCATGAGCATCGAACGCAGCATTGCGGAGCTTGAAGCCTGGTACGCCCAATACGATGATGCGAGCTACCGCCGCGAATCGCCGGACGCCTACCACCATGAGCTGATTCGCACAGCCGAAGCATTGCGCGACGACGGCGCCATCGATTGGGACGACTGGCTGGCGCTCAAGGCCCTGGCCGACCAGGCCCATGTGCACGCCCTCGAAGAAGCCGTGCAGGCCCGTGTCGACGACCCTGACGCATGAAACTCCTCAAGATCGCCACGTTCAACATCCATGCGCCGGCCTGGACAGCGTTGTCCGCGCCTGTGTGTCACTGATCTATAGTCAAGAACGGTGAGTGCCGGACGACAAGGGAATGTAATGGCTGCAAGCAGGAGGCAGGACGAGGAAGGGCTGTTCGCGGTGACCAGCGAGGGCCGTGCCGTTGCCTTGTTCCGCCTGGTACTGAGTTTCATGGCGGTGGTGATGCTGGCCTTCGTGCTGATCGAGGGATGGCGGATCTGGCGCGACTACCGGCATGCCTTCGTCAATGCCGAAGATGCCGTGACCAACCTGGCCAGGGCCACCGCCCAGCACGCCGAAGACGCCATTCGCCAGGTCGACGCCATCACCGCCGCGCTGGCCGAACGCCTGGAGGGCGACGGTTTCGAGCATCTGGACCGGCCGCGGTTGCATGCGTTGCTCAAGCAGCAAAAAGCGATCATGCCGCAATTACACGGGTTGTTCGTCTATGGCCCCGATGGCCGCTGGATCGTTACCGACCAGGCGTCCGTTCCTCCCCGTGCCAACAATGCCGATCGCGACTACTTCGTCTATCACCGCACCCATGCCGACCCGGGTGTGCGCATTGGTGCGGTGGTGCGCAGCCGCTCCACGGGCGACTTGATCATTCCCATCTCACGACGGCTGAACAACCCTGACGGCAGCTTCGCCGGGGTGCTGCTGGGCACCATCAAGGTGGACTGGTTCGTGCGCTATTACGGCGACTTCAAGATCGACGAGCGTGGCGCACTGGTGCTGGCCATGCGTGATGGCACCATTCTTGTCCGTCGGCCTTTCGTGGAACAGGTGGTTGGGCGCAGCCTGGCTGAGAGCGACATCTTCCGCAATCACCTGCCGTACGCCGAGCAGGGCATGGCGGAGGCGACCGCCGTCGTCGACGGTACGCCGCGGCTGTATGCCTATCGAGCCCTGACCCATTACCCGTTGGTGGTAGAGGCCGGTTTGTCGCGCGAATCGATCATCACGCCCTGGCGTCACGACATGCTCAAGTCGGTCGCGGTGTTGCTGTTGTTGATGCTGGGGCTGGCAGCCTTCGGCTGGGTGGTGCTGCGTCAGTTGCGCGAGCGCATCGTCATCGAACGCGCCCTGCACCAAGCGCATCAGACGCTCAAGTCCCTGGCCCTCACCGACAGCCTGACCGGCCTGGGCAACCGCCGACGGCTGGACGGGGTGTTCGAGGCGGAGATCCGACGGGCCCGACGCCAAGGCTACCCCTTGGCCCTGGTGATGATCGACCTGGACTACTTCAAGGCCTACAACGACCGCTATGGCCATCCGGCCGGGGACCAATGCCTGCGCCGCTTCGGCGAGCTGCTGAGCCATGCGCTCAAGCGACCGGGGGATCTGGCAGTGCGTTATGGAGGGGAGGAGTTCACGCTGCTGCTACCCAACACCGATGCGCAAGGTGCGGTGGCCATCGTGCAGGAAATCCTGGCGTTGCTGCGTCGCCAGGTGATCGAGCATGCCGGCAGCCCGCTGGGGCAGGTCAGCGCCAGCGCCGGTATCGCGGTGGGCTATCCGGGGCCTGAGGCAACCACGCCGGAGCACCTGATGGCGGCTGCCGATGGCGCTTTGTATGACGCCAAACACCAAGGTCGAGACCGCTACTGCCTGGCAACGAGCGCGCTAGCCAATTGCTAGACGCATGGCGCAACGTCCTGGCAGGCCATGGGCCTGTTCGTCGCGCAAGATTGCGCGCAGGCGCTCATCCAGCTGAGACGGTTCAAGGACCTGGAAGCCATGGCGGGCATAGAATGGTGCGTTCCATGGCACGTGATGGAAGGTGGTCAATGTGACGGCCTGCAGGTCACGACGACGGGCAGCGTCGATGACTTCGCTCAGAAGGCGTCGGCCAAGCCCTTTACCTTGGGCGTGCTCATGTACCGAGAGCTCATGAATGTGCACTTCGCGGCCCAGGGTTTGCGTGCAGATGAACCCCTGCGGCAGGTCCTGATCGTCCACCGCGACCCAACTGCCTTCCTGCTCCAGAAAGGCCTGATGGGCCGCTTGGTCCAGCACATCGCCGGTCGCCAGCCAGGCCAGTTCAGGCAAGCGGGCGAATGTCCGGGCAGCCGAGCGCTCGACCGCAGGAAGCAGCGGCAGGTCGCGGGAAAGGGTAGGGCGTATGCGCATCGGGCTGTCCTTGGCGAAAGCGTTCAGTCTGAAAGTCACGCCCGACCGGTGCAAGAGCCAGTTGCCAGATCGCTCTGGGCTAACGCCTTTCTTCGCACCAGGCGTAGCGCTTGATCCTTCATGGAAAAACCCTCCGAATGAGCGACCGGCAATGATACGCTTGCGCACTTCGTTGCTTACCTCGGACCGTTACATGCTGTTCAATCTCGCCATCCTGTTCGGCACGCTGGTGGCCATGGAGGGCGTCGGCACGCTGGCCCACAAGCACATCATGCATGGCTGGGGCTGGTGGCTGCACCGTTCGCACCATGAGCCACACCTGGGCATGCTGGAAACCAACGACCTCTACCTCGCGGCCCTGGCACTGATCGCCGCCGGCCTGGTCGCCCTGGGCAAGGCCGGCTACGCGCCCTTGCAGTGGATTGGTGGCGGTGTGGCGGGATACGGCGTGCTCTATGTGCTGGCCCATGACGGTTTCTTCCACCGGCATTGGCCCCGCGCACCAAAACCGGTAAATCGTTATCTCAAGCGTCTGTACCGGGCGCATCGGTTGCACCATGCGCTCCCAGGGCGCAAGGGGAGCGTGTCGTTCGGGTTCTTCTATGCACCGCCCCTGCGGGTGCTCAAGCGCCAGGTGCAGGCTCGCCGGAGCCGATAGGCCCGGCTCAGGCCCTGCGACGCAGCAATACGATGAAGAACAGCCCGCCAATGGCGGCGGTGGCGATGCCGATAGGCAAGTCCTGGGGCGCGATGAGCGTACGGGCACCGATATCCACCCACACCACGAACAACGCGCCAAGCAGGGCGCAGGCAGGCAGCAGCCGACGGTGTTCGGCGCCCACCAGGCGCCGGGCGACATGGGGCAACATCAGGCCAACGAAACCGATCGCACCGGACAGCGATACCAGCACCCCCGTGAGCAGGGCGCAGCCAACGAACACCTGTGTGCGTACCCGGCGCGGTTCGAAGCCAAGGCTCACGGCTGTCTGTTCACCGCTCATCAGGCCATTCAATGCACGGGCCAGGCTCATCAGCAGCGCGAAGCCCGCCAGCACGCACGATGCCGGCAGCCACAACAGCGGCCACTGCGCCAGCCCCAGGCCGCCGAGCATCCAGAACATCACCGAACTCACCGCATGGGGATCGCCGGTGTAAAGCAGCAGATTGGCCAGTGCCATGACCACGAAGGAGACCGCCACCCCGGCGAGCAATAACCTGTCGCTGTCCAGGCGACCACGCCGGCTGGCCACCGCCAGTACCAGCAGCATGCTGCCCAGGGCCCCGGCGAAGGCCGCCAATGGCAGACTGAAAGGGCCGGCAAAGGTGCCAAGGAACACCACCAGCACCGCACCCAATACGGCGCCGGAGCTGACACCCAGCAGGTGCGGGTCGGCCAGGGGGTTGCGAGTGACGGCCTGCAAGGCACCGCCGACCAGGGCCAGGCCGGCCCCGACCAAGGCCCCGAGCAGCACCCGCGGCGCACGGATCTGCCAGACGATCTGTGCCTGGCCGCGGCTCCAGTCGCCCGGTTCGATGAACCCCATCTGGTGCAAGGCGATCCCCATCACGTTGTCGAGCGGGACGTTGGCTGCGCCAAAACCCAGGGACAACAGGCACGACAACAACAAGCCGATCGCCAGCAGCACGAGCAGCAGGCGGTAGGCTCCAGGGCCACGCACAGGCATCAACGTGCCGCCTCGGCGAACAGCTGCGGATGCAGCGCCGCTGCCAACTGCTCGATGGCGCCTGCGTTGTCCACCGATGGGGTGACCTGCAGGTACGACAGCACCACGAAACGGCGCTCGCGGATGGCCTTCACTTCGCTCAAAGCGGGGTGATCGAGCAGAAACTGGCGCTTCTGCGCCCAACTCGTCGGGCCGTAGTCGACGATGACGATCACGTCCGGATCGCGCTCCACCACACTCTCCCAATTGACTTCGGTCCAACTGGCCGTGACATCGGCCATCACGTTGTCGCCACCTGCGGCCTCGATCAGCGCCTGGGGCATGCCCAGGCGACCGGAGGTGGTGGGGCGGTCCTCGCCGCTGTCATAGAGAAAGACGCGGGGTTTGTCCTGTACATTGGCCAACTGCCCTTTCACCTGCCCGACGCGTTGGCGCAGGTGCTCGACCAGGGCCCGGGCGCGCGGTTGCACATCGAAGATCCGGCCTAGGTTTTCCAGGTCGAGGTACAAGTCGTCCAGGCTTGCCTGGCGCCGGGGCATGATCCACGAGCAGGATTCGTTCAACTCGTAGACGGGGATGCCGAGCGGTGCCAAGGTTTGCGGCGTGAGCGGACCGCCCACGTTCATGCCGTAGCCCCAGCCGGCGAAGAGGAAGTCTGCCTGCGCATCGAGGAGGTTTTCCGGCGACGGGTAGCGCGGCGCGAGTTCAGGGAGACCGCTCAAGGCGTCGCGCAGGGATGGGTCGAGGGTCTTCCAGCCGCTGACGCCACTGAAACCGATCATGTGCTCGCGCAGCCCCAGCGCCAGGAGCATGCCGGTCAGGTTGATGTCATGGCTCACGGCACGCTGCGGCGCCTGGCTGAAGGTCACGTCGCGGTCGCAACTGCGCACTGTGACAGGGTAACCGTCGGCCCAGGCGGCGAGGGGCAGGGCGGCCAGGAGGGCGAGGCCAGGGAGAAGTCGCTTCATGCGGGGCTGATCCAGGTAATGCGTGGGTGGGGTGCCATTGGGTGGCGATCGACCAGGGCGCGAACCCCAAAGACCTGTGCCAGGCATTGCTCGGTCAGGACCTGCTCCGGCGTACCATGGGCGACGATGCGCCCTGCATCGATGACATACAGGCGGTCGCAGAACGCCGCGGCGAGGTTCAGATCATGAAAACTGGCCAGCAGGCCTAGACCAGTGCCGCGCAGGTGGTCGAGCAGGGCCAGTTGATAGCGTGGGTCGAGGTGGTTGGTCGGCTCGTCCAGGATCAACAAGCGGGGTTGTTGCACCAACGCGCGAGCCAGCAGCACGCGCTGCTTCTCCCCGCCGGACAGCGGTGCGAAGCCATGGTCGGCGCGAGTGTGCAGGCCCAGTCGATGCAGGCAGGCGTCGATCACTGCGGGGTCGTCAGGGCTGTCGAACCAGCCTTGGTGCGGGGCGCGGCCCATGGCAACCACATCCCGCACGCTCAAGCCGAAATCCTCGGGAAACTCCTGCAGCATCACCGCGATGCGCTGGGCAACCCAGCGCGAGGGGCGCAGCCAGATGTCCTCGCTCTCCAGCAGCACACGCCCCCCGTCGGGCCGGGTGAAGCGATAGGCGCAGCGCAGCAGGCTGGTCTTGCCACTGCCGTTGGGACCGATCAGACCGACGAACTCACCGGGGTGAACCTCCAGGTCGATACCGTCGAGCAGCCGTTGGCCGCCGGGCGAGGGAGCCCAGTGCACGCTTTCCAGCCGTAGGGTAGGGGATGACATGAAGACCAACCGTACCGGGATGAAGGAAGCCCGACAGGGAAGGCGCGCCAGGGAATCGAGGGCAGGCTGCTGCCCCAAGACCGGCCCGCGCCCGCCCGCCGCGGGTGTTGCCAAATCAAGGTGACAGGCCGGTCTCCGGGCTTGCGAGGGGCTTTGAGGCATTCCCCTTCCCATGCCGCGGCACAGTGGTGTCTCGAATGCGTCGCTCGCTTACCGTTGCGGGGGCAGCGCCGGACTGATCGCGAAGGGCGACGCACCGGCTTCCCGTTTAATCCCCGGCACGGCGGCAGGGGACACCTGAAACTGGGGCGCATCTGAGCATTTATGGGAGGGTGAGTCAACCAAACGGAACGCTCGGTCAGCCTCCATGATCGGGGATGACTGACTGTTACTTGATGTTACCCAACGCCTCAGCAGAATGCTGGATCACAGGGTTTATTGGCCATTGGCGGGCCTTTTTACCGTCAAACGGCAAGGCATGGTGTTTGCATTGAAGCTCTCAAGAACCTCGACTGGAATAGACCATGCGTTTTCCACCGTCTTCCTGCACCGTTTCGCCAGCGCCGGGCAATCTAGGCGTACTGTCGGCCGCCGCCAGTGGGCTGGAGGGGTTCGTCACGAGCGTCGGAGGCGACATCGACCTGATTCTGGGACGCGCCGGCGTCGACCCCGAGAGCCTGCGCCAGCCGACATTGAGCCTGCCGCTGACCAATTACTGCCAGGTACTGGAGGAGGCCGCCCGGCAATCGCGCTGTGATAACTTCGGCTTGCACTATGGCCTGCAGTTTCAGCCGCAGGCCCTGGGGCTTCTGGGCTACGTCGGGTTGTTTTCCGACACGCTGGAGGAGGCCTTGCGCAATTTTGCGGCGGCGTTTCCTTATCATCAGCACGACACGGTTATACGTCTGGTCGACTGCGGCGAGTGTTATCGATTCGATTACCAGGTGCAGCACGACGCCATCATGGAGCGTCGGCAGGATGCCGAACTGACCATGGGCATGGCACTCAACCTGATCCGCCATGTGCTCGGCAAGGACTGGTCCCCGTGCGCGGTCAGTTTCGAGCACGCTCGTCCGCAGGATCATCAGGCGCATCAGCAGGCGTTTGGGGCTCCTGTGTACTTTGAGCGCGGCTGCAACTCGATGCTGGTGCCCAAGGCCGACCTGAAAGGCCAGCTCATGCCCGAGCGCGATGCCAACCTGCTGTTTCTCGTCCAGGATGTGCTCCGGCGCCTGGGGGCGCAGGATCAGCGGCGTAACCTGCTGGATGAAGCGGACACCCAGGTCCGTCTGGCGCTGGGCAGTGGTGAGCCTGCCTTGGAGGCGATCGCGGCGAGCCTGCAACTGAGCCCGGCCGCCTTGCAGCGGCACCTACGTGAGGCAGGCCTGAGCTTCAGCCAGTTGGTGGAAAAAATACGCCGTGAACTGGCCGTGCATTACCTGCGCCAGCCCAGGCGACCGGTCTCCGATCTTGCGGCGCTGCTCGGGTACTCCGAGACCAGTGCCTTCTCCCGCGCGTTTCGCCGGTGGTTCGGCGTGAGCCCGCGACAATGGCGCAGCGACGACCGCTGAGCCGTCAACCGTTTGTCTTTTCACCGTTCCAGGAGCGCGCAGCAGGGCTGTGCGGGTTTGCGCTCGTCTGGCAATGACGAAAATTGACTTTGCAGCCTCGACGCCTTTCCGGAAGGTCAAGTATTGGTCTAGACCAGAATCTAAGATCAGGTCGCAGCTCCGGGTTCATACCGGCAGGCGTCTCGATTTGCACAAAGCAGGGCGCCAGGCCTTCCGTCGCGGTAATCAGCAGAGGACAACAACATGTACAAGAGTCCTGAGAACGCCCGCCATTACTGGCAATCCCTTCAACGCTGGCGCGTCCAGATCTTCATCATCACCTGGCTGGCCTACGCCGCCTTCTACTTCACCCGCAAGGCATTCTCGGTCGCCAAGCTGGGCATCGCCGAAGACCCAAGCTTCACCCTCGACAAAGCCGCGATGGCCAACCTCGACGCGCTTTATCTGGCCGCCTATGCCGTCGGGCAGTTCGCCTGGGGGGTATTTGCCGATCGCTACGGTACACGTGTCGTCGTGCTGGGTGGGCTGGTGGTGTCTGCCCTGGCCGCGCTGGCCATGGGGACGTTCGCAACCTTGCCGATCTTCGCCAGTTGCATGGTGATTCAGGGGTTGGCGCAATCCACCGGATGGTCGGGGTTGTGCAAGAACATCGGCTGCTTCTTCGCCACGCGCGAGCGCGGGCGCGTCCTGGGCTACTGGAGCACCTGCTATGCCTTTGGCGGTTTGGTCGCAACGCCCTTCGCCGGGTGGTGGGCGTACGAAATGTCCCATGACTGGCGCATGGCATTCATGTCGTCGGCCTGCGTCGTGCTGGTCGTGGCCGTGCTGTTCTTCCTGCTTCAGCGCAATCGCCCCCAGGACATTGGCTTGCCAGCAGTCGATAGCGAAACGGATTCGGCCGCATCGCTCGATACACCCCGGGAAAACTATTGGGGAGCGCTGCGCAAGGTGCTTGCGAACCGAACGGTCCTGGTGCTGGGGATTGCCTACTTCCTGCTCAAGCCTGCCCGGTACGCGATCCTGATGTGGGGGCCGGTGATCGTCTACGAGCGCATGCCGAGCATTGGCAAGGTGGCGTCGGCCATCGTTCCCTCGGCTTTCGAGGTCGCAGGGCTGATCGGCCCGATCCTGATCGGCATCGTCTCCGACAAGCTGTTCGGCGCACGGCGCATGCCAGTCTGCGTGATCAGCCTGATGGCATTGACACTGTGGCTGGTACTGTTCGTGCCGACGATGCAAAGCGGCAACATCTATCTGGTCGTCGGCTTGCTGTTCATGATGGGCATCACGCTGTATGGCCCCGACTCGATGATCAGCGGCGCTGCCGCGATCGATTTCGGCACCAGCGAATCCGCGGGTACCGCCACAGGCTTCGTCAATGGCTGCGGTTCGGTGGGCGCGATCCTCGGCGGGCTGCTGCCAGGCTATTTCGACACCATCACCGTGTTCTTCGTCTTCACTTGCGCCGCGTTGATCGCCAGCATGCTGCTCGTACCGTTCTGGAACAGCAGGCCCGCCGGCACGATACCTACGGCCGAGGCCGATGCGTCGCCAGCCGCTGTCGCGCCCTCCGCTGGAACGACCCGCTGATCCCCGCACGACACTTCACAGGGCGAGGGCCACAAGGGCCTTCGCACCGCAATCCATGCACTTCGGAGGTGGCCGATGGCCCTCGCATTGTTTGACCTGGACGACACCCTTATCGATGGCGACTGTGCCAGCCTGTGGAGCAGCCATATGGCCGCGCTCGGCTGGGTCGACGGGCCGAGCTTCATCAAGCGGGACCGTGAACTCATGGCCCTCTACGCGCAGGGCAAGCTGGCGATGGAGGAGTACATGACGTTCAGCCTGTCGCCACTGGTGGGCCGCACGATAGAAGAGGTTGCCGACGCGGTGGACCCATTCGTGGAAGACATCATCACGCCACGCATCCACGCCGATGCCATTGCTTGCCTGGCGCGTCACCGCGAAGCGGGGGATCGACTTCTGATCATCTCGGCATCCGCGCATTTCCTGGTGAGTCGCATCGGCAAGCAACTGGGAGTGGACGAGGTGCTGGCGATCGACCTTGAGCATCGGCAGGGCGTATACAGCGGCAACACCACAGGCATCCTGACCTATCGGGAAGGAAAGGTGGCGCGTCTGCAGACCTGGCTGCAGGAGCAGGACGAGACCCTGGATGGCGCCTATTTCTACTCGGATTCGCGCAATGACCTGCCGTTGCTCTCGGCGGTATCCAGACCGTACACGGTCAATCCCGACGCCACGCTGCAGGCACATGCCGATGCGGCGGGCTGGCCGATTCTGCGCTGGCAGTGACATCAGCGTTTAACGGACATGAGATCGTCCCCATGGCAGGAGTCTCGATCCTGCTGCTGATCAAAAGCGAGGAGGGCGCCGAACGGGCTCAAGGGGGTGAACTGTTCGGCAAAAACGCTTCACGCCAAGGACAATCACGTGATTATCATGTCAGTGGCTATTGAGGCGCGAATCTGATTCGTACGAGAGCACGTCATCTTACAGATGTATAACTCAACAAAATGGTTATTTAGTGTAGTTATAACCAAATATAAATAATCAAGGGCGAGGGGCCTCTTATAGCACCTAGCCCTTGGCGGGATCTATCGGTCACCAGGTCTTTCGGGTGATGCGGCCTTGGCTGCGGTCAAACTCGCTTTCTCTTACCACAACCGGGTTGCCAATCTTCAGCTCGTCAATGTCTCGCTGCCAAATTCTGAAAACCGACTTCCCGGCCAGGTCCAAACTTATTACGTCGTCCTGTCCGGGTTGCCTGACAACGCTGTATTCCTGGGAAACTCCTGGGTAACCAAAGCTGACCGAAGCTTTGCCTTGATCAAAATCAGCGAGCCGCTCAGGTGCGGTTTGGGCTTCAACCTCAAATGTGAAGATATCCATTTCCATGGAGTCTGATTTATTGGTGCGCGTGAAGGACAGCTCGAATTTCATCCATAGCCTCAACTGTGGGTATCTGTGGTTCGTAGGTGGAGAGTCTCATGGTGGCCGTGGCCAGCCAAGTTCTGATCTGGAGCAACTCAAGTTGCTGTGGCGGGCGTTGGCTGGGTTACACGTAGCGAGGTTCGCTGAAGCCCAGTGGTCAAGGCCAGGGCCTGATCTCAAATCTACCCACCAACGACCCCAGCAGCTCCATACAATGATGCGCATAATGTGCATTATGTTAAATTTTATTACAGAAAGACTTTCGGGATCGTATGCTCGTCAACGTGTCAGCGTTGAGTGTCACCGTTGCGAATCACGGACACTCCGGCCCCTTAAACCCCCACAACCCCCAGCCCCATAAGGCCTCCAGCCTCTCGGGGTAGCTTCCGAACACCAACAAACCTCAGAAATGCGGACACTTCTACCTCTGAGCGCCTTCCGCAAACCCTTGAATCCATTGGGTCTCGTCAAAAAACGCTCGTTTGAACCGTTGCTCCGGTTTTCTGCGCAATCCGGACACTCGAGTAATCTGCGCGATTTCCAGAATCTAGCCGGTAAGCCAGTAAATCCAACGTCTCCAGGTTTTTTTGCACCTAATGCGGACACCTTCCTGAGCTCACGACGAACCCCATAATCAGGACACTTTCCGTACTTTCAAAGCTCAACGAGCCGCAATTCTCATTTGAACTACACGCACCCTGTGGCCCCCTGAAGCTCCGCAGCACCAAGCGGACAAATTCTCCAAGCCACGCGCTCCGGGCCGCACAGCCGTTCCCACCATTCCGATTCTGGAATTCGGCGCCCTGGAACCCCTTAGCAGCAAAGCTTTCGCACAGCTCATCCACGAACGGCGCTGCGAGCCGTTTTCCTGCGAACGCAACGATAATGCGGACACTTTCCAAAGCCCGCCCTGAGCAATCACTAGGCGGAATCCCCGATTCTGCTGCTTTTGGTGTTATTTGCGGTGAATGCGGACACTTTCCGAAATCAACCTGCCCGACAATAATGCGGACACTTTCGTATGAATAAGCTTGCAATGCGGACACTTTCGGAAGCGAAATGGGCATTGGAGTGCTGAGGCGTGTTTATACGTATATTGTCACTTCAAGCGAGTGACTAAAGAGTCTTAAAGGTGCTTCATCATTCTGCTATCAATATAGAAGAAACTCGCATGGCTCCTTAAATCCCGCACTCGACGGTGGCGACTGAAGCGAAAACAACAATATTCTTCTAAGCCGAAATTTATCTGAGCGACTGGGTATCACCAATGCCTGACGTTGCTGGAAGCAGATTGCTTATATATGACCCAGCCGTGCAGCCCCCTAACTCCGAATGTCGGTAATGCGTTGGTTGCGGCCGGCCAAACTTGGCGCTACTATCCGGCAATTCCCATTAACTATGGCTAGTCGATTGAAGTAGGTGATTGAAGCGGGTGGTGCAGGAAGTGAAAACTTCCTAAAACAGCCAGATTAGGAAGTTTCAATTGTTGGCGTCGACCGGCCTTTTACGGTATGTAAGATGACTTGCAATCCCCGGCCCATATTTGAACCTCATAGTGATTTCGTTGATCAAGATTTCACGGTAGGCCGGCCATCGATCGCCAGCGTAGCGCGATTCTTGGAAGGCTTTGCTCCCGAACTCAAAGCCATCCCAGGGTTCCTGGCCATAAGGGGCTATCTGAGGTGTTATGCCGACAACGCGCTCACATACAGCACGTACCGAGGCCACGTTGAGCGGCTATTTCTCTGGGCGCTGATCGTCCGCCAGAAGCCTGTGCACGAGTTGAAACGGCTTGATGCCGAAGCGTATCTTGAGTTTTGCAAGCACCCGCCAGCCGCTTGGGTTGGGCCAGTCATTCGTAATCGGTTCATTTCAGAAAATGCTTTAACTAGTGCTGATCAGCCACCGGGTCTGGAATTAGCGGCCAACCCAAAATGGAAGCCTTTCACACTGCGCGCCCCGAAACAAAATCGCGGCCTAACTGAAAGTGTTGGGGACAATGAGCGCCCTTGGGTGCAACGTTATCTAGAGGGGAGCGTTCCCCCAGCCTGGGTGCGGCCAAAACGCCGTCGGACGAAGATTTTTCCTAATGATCAACGCGAACTCTGCCTCGCTACAGCTTGGCGCCTTATTGATGATGGGCAAACCGTACTCATCTTCTGCCCACAACGAAGCAGCGTCGAACCTTATGCGGATGTGATTATTGATCTCTACGAGCGCGAAGCGCTCCGATCTCTTCTAGAGGTTGATCCCGCCACGCTGAGGACTGCCATCGCACTTGGCGAAGAATGGCTCGGAGCGGAGAGCTCGATCCTGAAATGCCTGCGCCTGGGTGTTGCGCTGCATCACGGGGCGTTGCCTACGGCGTATCGCAAGGAGGTTGAGCGCTTGCTTCGCGAAGGTGTCCTCAGGGTCACAATATCCTCACCTACCCTGGCGCAAGGCTTAAATTTGTCTGCCACCGCAGTGGTGATGCATTCGTTGCACCGATCGGGCGAGCGAATTGATATTTCTGAATTCAAGAATGTTATTGGTCGGGCAGGACGAGCTTACGTCGATGTCGAAGGTATGGTGCTTTTCCCCATCTTCGACAAGGCAGGACAACGACGGAACAATTGGGAAGCATTGATCAGTGACCTAGGCGCCCGCAACATGGAAAGCGGACTAGTCCAGCTTGTTGGCACGCTGCTAGTGCGCATGTCGAGAAAAATCGGGGGCGACATTGACGCGTTAGTCGAGTACGTCGCCAACAATGCGATGGCGTGGAGCTTCCCTGAGCTTGACTCAGAGAAACCTGAGGAAAGCCAGGTTGCCCGGGCCGACTGGGAACGACATGTGGCCACTCTCGACACGGCCGTCCTGAGTTTGATTGGCGGAAGTGACGTTGACGACAGCAACATTGAGTCTGCACTTGACGATATCCTTCAATCCTCGCTATGGCATCGCCGATTACTTCGTTGTGATGAAAGCACTCAGAACGCGTTGAAAGCAGGCCTGAGGTCACGTGCGGCGCTTATTTGGAGCCAAACTAGCTCTATCCAGCGTCGAGGCTACTTTCTGGCAGGTATCGGGCTGGCCACAGGCAAGACTCTTGACGCCTTGGCGCAGGAGCTCAATCTATTGCTGGTGACGGCGAACGCGGGAATAATCCAGGATGATGAAAGCGTTGCAATCGAGGCTCTTACTGCTATTGCTCAACACGTGTTTTCCTTCTATCCCTTCATGCCCGACGCACTACCTGCAAACTGGCAGGACATTCTAAAGCGATGGCTGCAAGGTCGAGCAATAACCAGCCATTCTGCTGATGAAGCCTCAGAAACCCTGAGATTTATAGAGAACGGCCTTGTCTATCGCCTGCCTTGGGCAATGGAGGCGATCCGAGTCAGGGCAGAAGCTAACGATGATACGGTCGTTGAACTATCCCTCGATAATTTTGAGCTTGGCTTGGCCGTCGCAGCAGTTGAAACTGGAACGCTGAACCGGGCAGCGGCACTATTAATTCAAGCGGGCTTCAGCTCAAGGATGGCTGCCATCAAGGCCGTCACTGATACCGGAGCCACATTCAATACAAGTGATGGGCTCCGGAGCTGGCTTCTTTCAGAAGAGGTGACACAGCTAAACGTTTCGCCCAATTGGCCGACCGCCGAAACGAGGAACATCTGGCTCGACTTCATGGGCAGTTTCGAGCCGCGTGAGAGTCACACGTGGGCCAAACGTTCTTATTGGGGAAAGGTCAACTGGCTGGACGCCTCACCACCTCCAAGTACCCCACTTCAGCTGTACGAACATGCAGGAAAAGCGCAAGTATTAGCGGTTGACGGCGCACTCCTAGGAACTCTGCAAAATTCGATGAACCCCGCCCGGAAGGGATTGCTGCGCGTCAACGTTGGCCAAGACACGAGCACGATAGACATCATTTATCTGGGCCCACAGGACTTGACTGACGTATAGGTAGTTTGGGATTTGCCCCATAGCTCGCTGCGCATGACCTGCCGCTCCTGTCCAAGGATGTCCGAATGCACAGTGCTAACTCGGCGTACTCCAATGGCCGAACTGGCAGCTCAATCAGGATCCAAAATGGCCATCTGCCACTGGTCACGGTAATATGCATGAGCCGCCGCGCAGTAGCCTCGGATTCACCATCCCCCGAACGTCCTCATGGCAACAATAATGAGGTGTGCTTCGGGCACCCGCTAGGTTAGCCATGCAGTCAACAATCGATTTTGAAGCCCGAAAGCTCTTCGAAGCCATCAAGTACCAGATCCATGTCGCCATCGAGTACTGTCACAAGCTCGAAGATGATCAATCCCTCTGGATCGAGGTATTTGGCGATGTTGCCGTCGATCGGGAGGGCGCTGTAGAGGTCAAGATGTGGGAAGACGACCTCTCCGACGGGCATACCAATTTCTGGAATACTCTGCATAACTGGCTCAAGCCGGCGTTCGATCATGAGCGGTTTGAGGAGCTAGTCCTACTTACGACGCAAAGCTTCGGCAGTCGATCAACGCTTAGTCGATGGAACGAGAGCGACCCTTTCCAACGCCTAGGTCTGCTCACCTCCATCAATGCGGCGATAGGCAAGCGCAAGTCACGTAAGCAGGAGTCGGAGCTGCCCTCTGATGGTACTAGTCCGAAGCAAGGTAAGCTCACTGAATGCAAGATCCCGCCAATTCTTTTCCTCGACCAACCTACCCAGGTGTACTTCCCGGCGCTGGATAAGCACAAAGCATTCGAGGCTACGAAAGCCTCCGAGGCAGCAAACAGATCCGACAAAAAGGATGCAGATCTGGTGGCAGTGAACAACATGTTCAGTCAACTGGCGGCGTTCTGTGTGGAAACAGAGGCAGAAACAGGCTTGATGCCCCAGGTCATCGTCTCAGACCACGCAGATAATTTGGATCTTGAAGATCCCTACGACTTCAACTCATTTGTTCGTCGTCGTTGGCGAGATCGTGGATTCATCGCTGATCAAGCTCCCCCGCCAGTGGGAGCCTCCGAAGGCGAGATAAGTCAGGATACTTAAAGAAGTCGACCTTAACCAGCGTGACGAACGGTCGTCGTGATATGGCATGATGACCACGCAGTGAGTGTCTCATTCAAGCTGCAGACATTTGAAACAAACGCTGAAATGTTCTCAGTAGCTTGGATGCGCAGGGGCTTACGGCCTCAGGCATCGACAAGGCATCTGACTGGTCGACTACCGCATTCGTAAAACGAGCAAGGATGTACGTCATGGCTATGATGCGCCGCCCTCAACTAAAAGGTGGACTCGGAATGGCGTACTCAGCGGTGTGGCTGACGCAAGGCAGGCGTATTGCTTGGCACTGACCTCCGCCTAGGGCGCGGAGGTAGAAGGAAGCGCAGCTCGTCCAGCACCAGTGTCGACCGCAGCCATCCGCCTGTTCTTCGTCAAACTACGACTGCCAGATATCGGCTTCAGAGGTCGAGCCCCTGCTCAGCGCTTGGACAAATGCTTAGCCTTCGGCCACATAGGCGCTGGAGATTTTCCGCTAGCCCAGCTTTTTGCCAGACTCCTCGGCGTGTAGAACCAGGTAGCTTGGTAGCTTTTGATGTCTGATAAACCTGTGAGAAAAGCCTTGTCCTCGGTAACTACAAGCGCTGGCATTTTTAAGAAACGATAGAGGTCGAAGTCGATGCCATCGTTACATTTTTTTTCATCGTCGGGGTCATACCCGTTTTTTGTCTGCTGCATTCGCGTGAACTGTCTCCAGCAGTACACCAGTTCGAGATGGCTGCGCATTTTATCGGTGAAATCACCCGAGTCGTTTACCTCGAAAGATTTCATAAATCCTTCGCTGATCTGAGGCCCAATTGCTTTCCAACTGAGTAATTGATCCATCCATGTCGCCCAGGCTATTTCTGGATTGCATTCGGAAGTCGACACGTGGGTCTTTTGGAACACATATTCGGGGTAAAAAACCATCACCCCGGGGATGTCTACCTGATCAATCGATCGGAGTGCCTCGCCAATGCTCACAACCATAGCAGCAGGGATCGGGTCAGAGGCATCAATCAATTCCTCATCAAGATGTGCCGGCAGAGCGCGAAGGGTTTGAAGTGTCTTCAACGCTTCCTCGGCCGGCATACCCATTAATCCTTGGAGTAATCCTGATTCATCCAGCGTGCGGAGAATGGCGAGTTGCGCTCGCTTGACCGCTCGGATTGAGTTGACCCCGTCCTGCCAATCTTTGAGCATTGATCGCCATTCATTGCGCACTGCCTCCAGCACGGCTTCAGCAGAGTCTGGTTGATATCCAGCGCGAGTGCAGTAAAGCAACTCATCCCAAGCTTGTTTGGAGCGCGTACGGCATTCCTCTTCGTTCCATGAAGTTGGATGGCGCTGAATCATACCTAGCACGTCGCTTCGCCCCAGAATGATCGGAAAATCCAGATTCAAGAATCGGGACAACCGCGAGCACATGCGATCGAACTCTTCGACTAGAATCGCTCCTTTACGGCGTTTATCAGCTCCGCAAAGGTGCCATCGGCAAGCGAAAATGAGTAACCCTGGTTGGACATTTCTTCGAACGTGCAAACCCAATCAGGGCAATCGCTCTCATGGGCAAGCTCGCGTACAGGCGAGGTATCCAGGACGACCATGATCTGTTGGTCGTCGATAATAAGACGAGGTGGGAAGGCAGTGGTCATTAATGCTCCTATTTGTCTGTCAGCTTTTCCAGTTATGCCCTACTCGTCCCTCAACCACATTGCGTCCAAATCGATGTCGTCAGCAGCGAAATGGCCAGGAACAGCGACTGACTGCGCTGCCGCTCCTGGCTCGCCGTCATCCTCGTCTTCGCCCTGATCAGTGGAGTCAAAGTACTCTTCATCCATATCATCGAAGTCAAAGTCATTTTCGATCTCATCGTCGGAGTCGAAATCGATGTCCATAGGCGCTGATTGCTTAAGCTGGAAGATGGGGTGAAGCTGAGCCGCCTCACTGTAAAAGCCCACGCCTGCCTCCAGCAGCGCGGCGAAGCAAGCATCTCCCTGGATGAAATCAAGGTTTTCGTTGGCAAGCCAGCGACGACGCCCCCCTTCATAAGCCAACATCCAATTGTTGCCCACAAGCGCCTGACGGGTCGCCAATGGCCCAAGGTCGGTAAGGTTGAGATCACCGTTCACAAAACCTGAATGGTTCAGATCCAAAGCGATAAGTGAGCAAACTGAACTCTCCATGTGAAGCACTTGCTGTACCAACGCGGCGTCCAAGTGAATCTCAAGCTCCTTACACAGCCATAGCAGCCAGGCCGTTTCACTGTGATGGTTCGCGGCCGATGCTGAGCCGAGGAGGTTTCTGCAAAAGTCGCCCAACGCCTCCCTGTTCAACTGATACTGGTGGCGATGGTAGGTCACAAGGATCTGGGTAATCACCTGGAGCGTATTGGGAAATCCATACCCGCATTTGAGAAGGTATGCTTCCGCGATGGGCCAATTGGATTTTTTGACGATGGTGGACGAAAGCTGCTTCAGGCCATATTTCACCAAGCTCTCATCCTTGAACCGCGCCTCCAGCGAGAACAGCACTTCAAAATAGTGGTGAATGTCATCTTTCTGCTGACGCCGCTTGGCTGAGACTTTCAGCTTCTTGAGGGTGTATTTCCAAGACTCCTGAACGAGCTCGCGTACCTCAACAATCTTAGTTTTAGATGCATTGATCTGCAGCTCAAACGCGCTGACGCATTTGATAATGACAGCCAGCGCGCGTTCGGCCTCTTCTCTCGTGTTGAAGAAGAAAGTGAAGTCATCAACATAGCGGAAACCTTTGGGCCAACCATCCAGGGCAATTCGAATGGAGTCGTCAATCGCGACGCCGATCATCTCTGCAATGATGTGCGAGGTATCCGGGCCGATGGGTAACCCTATGGTCTGTCCATCCTGCGTGCCCATGCAGCGTTGGTCTAGGATGTTGCCAAAAAAATCGGGGACTCTGTCTCGTCTCGCCTTGGCTACAGCTTTGGAATGCAACGCCCACGGAATTGTATGGGTGTAGATGGTGGGAAAATAGCTCGAAATATCGGTGACCAGCGCGTAGCGCGCGCCTGCCGAGCGGCGCACGCGCTCCTCGTACAAGTCGGTGAATTTCGTCAGCTCAATCGCTCGCAGCGAGCCTCCTTCTCCAGGGATGCTACGAGATATCTCACTCTTGTTGAAATGCTCTTGGATTTGAGGCCAGTACTGGCATATGTCCTTGGCCAGGCCATAAAAATTGACGGGATTGGGTATGGAGGTAGTCCGCCTGCTGTAAGACGACCTCGCCACCGAAAATCGTTCGGACTGGGAGAGTATGCGCCTTCTCCCGTCCAAGGCTTCATCCCAGGTCGCTTGGACTGCCCTTATGTGTTCTGCCAATTGCTTGGTGCTGAACCCAACCGGGAGCTGGATGGGGAAATACCCTCTAGAAAGCAAGTCCTGAAGTTGCATGGCCATCCCTGACGATCAGGTGGTGAGTGAAAGCCGCAGTAGTGCTGTCACATCTTCGTTAATGATTTGATAGCTATATGACATGAAAGTCTGGCCAAGGCTACTCACTCAGTGCTTTACCTTCGTGCGTCCCTGCCATTTATCGGAACCAGGCTCTGCGTACATGAAGGCGAAACAACGCAGCAAGCCAGGTCATATGGGCGTTCCACGGAAGCGCCGGCACCAGCGAACACGGCGCGATCCGACCGGTTGTCTTGCGATAATCGATTTATTGAACCAGCCTGCTTGATCCGGTGGTAAGACGTGCAGAGCACGATGCTCCGCAGAGACACATGCTTCCAAATAAAGGGGGGCTTATGGACTCAGTGGATAGCGACGCGCAGCGCCTGCTTGGCCTGATCGTAAAGGCAGCGCAGCTTGATGCCCGCCAATTTGCCGAGCGGCATGACCTCATGCGCCAGGCCAGCGCCCTGCTCTGGTGGCTGGAGCCCGGTTCCCCTCCCCGCACGATCGCAAATCTGCTCTCCTGCCTCAGCCTGCCGCTTGAGCAATGGCTGGACAGTCGTCTCAGGCAAGGATACGAGGGCGCTCTGCAGTTCGCCGATGAACCCACCATGCTGTGCAGCGCGATCGCGCTGGAGACCAACCCTCGCTTGGGCTGGGAGCGTGTCCAGCAAATCGTGAAGAAGGTTCGCGACCTGTGCCGGACGCGAACCCATGGCGATGATGAATACCGGCTGTTCCGGATGTTTTTGATCGAGCATGGGGTCGTAGACGCTGACAGTAGCCTGGACTTCTTGATTCCGCTTCAAGTCAGCTTCAACTCGCTGTACGAACCGATTCCTCAGCATCTGATCCACTCGGGTTATATCTACCTGTGTCCGGGTTGTGGGTGGCCGATGGAGATTCAGCACCGGGCAGTGTCCTGCGGCGCGCAGTGGTGTGAACAAACCGTCGGAATTTTCCAGTGGATGGCTGACGACCTGGTGAGCGTCAGAACCTCGAAGGTCATCCACCCCGTCACTGCCAAGAACAAGTACCGGCTATTCCCCGCATTGTGGACATTTACCTTGATTCCGGGGCTGCTGGAGATGCGCTTGCGCGATGGCATTGCTCGGCTAGGGATTTCTGCTGAGCTGTGGCCCGACGTCGACCAGGCTGACCTGCGCTTCACGGTCAATGATCGAACCTACTCGCTGGATGCCAAGGTTTGGAATTCGCCTCGAAATCTGGGCCTTCACCTGGTAGATACCCCATCCACTGGGGCTATCTACATCATTCCGGACTACCAACGGCAGCACTCCGATTCGTTAAATGAGCAGTGCAGCCCTAAGCAGATCAAGTCTGAATCCCAGTGCCTGCGGTGGGTGAAAGAGCTATGTCAACGTTAACTGAAAGTGCAACCGCCCTGGCGCTTGGGCTGGCCATCAAGCACATCAGCAAGGAGCCGACCCTCGCTGACGCTGAAGTCTTTCTGGTAGGACGCCCTCATCTGTGGATCGGCTGGGAGAGCGCTTCTGAGGTGGCACGCGAGCAGATAATCACGCTCATCAAGTACCGCCCTGTCGACCTGAACCAGACTGGGCGATTTCTGGACGAGGCGCGGCGGATTATCTTCGGTGCTGGTTCGCCGTTTCGGGCAGCGGGTGCTGATCTCCTAGCTAGCCAAGAAGTCCCGCCACCCCTGACCGAAACCGACGTTTACTGTTTCCAGGAAGGCTTTGACCTGGACGGCCTGATCGAAGAGAAACTCTGCGCTATCAAGGTGGAGCCATCTGCAACTTCATGTACGAAATGGCCCGTGGACGGACAGATTATTCTTCGAGAAACACAGTCCGATGGGTATCGCACGTTTGTCATTCCCGAAGCCCAGCGCTCGCGACTGGTGCTAAATGACACCCCTCTTCCCCTGGTTGAAGCTCCGGACGTGCCGAAGTTTTCCTGGGAGAAGGCTTCGCTGCATGAGTTGGCCAGCGCGCTCGATCAAGCGGGAAGTTACCCGATCAACCATTTGCACCAGAGCCATCGAAGCTCCTTGAACTCAATCGTGCGAAATGAAGGGCACGTAGAGGCAAATGCGGGAAATTTCTATCGGGTCAATGCGCCGACAGGAACAGGGAAAACCGTTGTCATGGGGTTGATGGGCATACACTCCGCTTTGCAAGGGCATCGGGTCGTTATTGCGGTTCCCAACCTGACTGACGTGCGCAACATGGTTGAGGCTCTGAAACGTTCAGTGCGTATCGTGGCTCCCCACCTGAAGATTGCCCCGCTGCACTCCCAGCGTCGGATTGCCAAAGCGGGAGATTTTTACCTGGCACGTGGCCGAGAGGATCACCCCTACGACTACCGATGCCTACTCGATGCCTGCGCAACAGACGAGAGCGTGAGCCCACGGGATGAAGAGCCCTGCTTTAATCTGCAGATTCCGGGTGAGCGCCGAGGGCGTGAGACGTTTAAACGCATACGCAGCTGTCCGTTTTTAAACCAGTGTGGCAAGCGTACGATGCTCGAACAGGCTTTGGCAGCGGACATCGTCGTCGTCAATCACCATGCTCTGATTTCCGGTACCACCCGTATCGCTGTCGAAGGTGGGGGTGGTGAGTCAAGAAGTCTACTGGAGCTGCTGCTCAGAACGGCCTCACTGTTCATGGTCGATGAGATCGATGGGCTTCTACTAAGTGCCATCGACACCAGCGTGTTTGAGCTGCCGTTGAGCAACCACATCGAGCACAGCAGCCTGGCTGAACTTCACATGGAGATTTTTGGGCGGGACAGTATTCCAGATGTCGATGCCCCGACCCTGTATCGTGCCCAGCGGGGCTGCAATGCGGCAATCCTGCATACGACACGGCTGCTCCAGTTGGCCTTGAAGCACCTGAAATGGCCAGACCGCGAAACCGTGTGGGAGCGTGCGGAAGATCAGATGATCGCTGATTACCTGGGCGTCGACCCATCGGTGCTCGATGGTGTCTGCGGCTACGGCGATCAGAGCATTCCTCCCCATCTGGCGCCGCTGCAGGAACTCTTGCAAGCCTTCTCACACAATGACGCGCTGCCAAGCCCAATGGAGGTGGTCGTCAACATTGGTGATCTGCTTCGCACCTTGGCTGCACGTAAACAGCTAGGGAGGAAGTTGAACGACGATAAACTCGAAAAGCTCAAGTCGTCATTGGTCATTAGGACGGGTTTGCACTTTATTGAGACCAGCCTTCGTACCCTCTATTCAGATGTCCCCATGCTCGCGCGTGCGAAGGTGGCCGCGGCGTTGAGGGTGCAGCAGGATCTTTCGGGCTCGGCGCCCTTCAGTCCGACGCCACTTGGGCCGCTGCAACGCGTTGTCTACGGTTTCAAACGTAAGTTGGAGGGTCGGGACACTTGGTCGCTTCAGGTCGTGGCTATGTCCGGGGATCCGCATCGGACACTTCAGTATCTGCCGAACCTGACGTCCAAGATCCATGCTGGTGTGAATCGCACGTTCATTGGCTTCAGCGCCACGGCGTTCTTCCCTGGCGCCAGCTGCTTCGATTTGAACGCCAAGACGCTGATCGACGTTCCGGACGCCAAGGGGAATATTCGCTTTGAAAATGTGAATGTCTCCGTGCACGTGTCAGGCGCCCCTCTGGATTCTCGCCTGCTCAACGTAAGGGATCTGGCCTATGAGCTCTGGCCTTGGCTCACCAGCCGCTTGGCGGCCCTGGAACAGGACGCCAACACCTGCCATCGAGCACGGTTGCTACTTGTCACAGGAAGTGACGCTGAGGCAGAACAGCTCGCATCAACCCTCCATGAAATTTCTGCAGGGCAGCGCAAGGTCGCATGGATCAGGGGCGGCAAGAAAACCGATCGACAAGAGCGCTTACCGCTTGCGAACCGGCTCACCTACGACGATCTCGTCGAATTCGCCGACGGCCCCAATGCGGATGTGCAACTGATGGTCAGCTCGATCTATCCGATGGCGCGGGGTCACAACATCGTGACCGCCGACGGCAAGTCGGCATTGGGAGGCGTGGTGGTGTGTGTGCGACCGTTGCCTTCTTCAGACCAGCCCGGCAACAACCTAGCGCACCTTTGCTACAGCGTTGGCGAGAGTGTGCTGGCGTCAGCGAATCCAGGCCTTGCGCTGCTGGCAGAGCGTGCCATGGCAAACCGCATACTCAACGGTATCCGACTGGCACCGCCCTACTTTTACAGCCAACCCAAAGCTATCCGGTTCTTCACCATCATGAACGTCCTGGTCACGCTTACCCAGCTGGTTGGGCGGGCCAGGCGTGGAGGCACTCCCGTCACCTGCTACCTGGCCGACGCGGCGTTCTTCGACAGTCGCTACACTTGGGCAATGCTGTTGGAGCGCACCATTTACAAGCTCAAGCAGGATGGCCACTGGAGCGAGTTTTCCACGCACCACGCGGGGCTGGTGGAAGCCATGACGCTGTACATCGAGACGTCGGGCCCGCAAACACCTGCAGGCTCACAAGAGACTGAGGGGCTACCTGATGACGATTTCCCTGAGGACTAACCTGTTCCGATTTGATCCGGACGAGCTCCCTCCCGTCACGCAGTACCATGCTTCGAGCGAATTCTTGAATGCATGGGCGCTACTCACCGACCACTTCGGCAAGCCATATCTGCCCACTGAGTCACTGGAAGAGATCCTCAGCTACTTGTCAGGCGGCCCTGTCTGGGTCAACGCGCATCTGCTCAAAAGCAAAGACGCGCCAGCCATAGCGTCCCTGAAGGCGCTCGACTCCGGCAAACTGAACCGGGCAATCAACGTATGGGCTCAGCATATCCTGCGCAACGCACCGCCTGGCCAACAGGACTTCGTTCATGCGCTGATACCCGATCTCGCCATACCGCTTCATGCGTCCGACGTCATGCGCGACCCACGACAGTCGACTTTGGCCTACAAAGTCGTCCCCTGGATGCTGGCCCATCAGTTATCGACCAAGCCGATGGACTCTTCTGTCCCGTTGAACCTCACGGTCTGCAGCGATGGTTCTTTGGTCGCCTGGGACAGCCCGTTGCTCTACGCCCGAGGCGATCGCAAGGCCGTGGCCATGCACTCAATGTCAACGAACCTCTTGTTGCTTCACAAGGTGCCCAGTCAGTATGCATCCGTGACGGTGCATCTGAGCCACATTCTGCCTGAGTGGCGCCATACCACACACTCGACCTGGCTCAAGACTGACTACGGGATTTCCAAGTTCCAGATCCACACGATACGTATTGGCGAGGGCCAATATCAGACGGTCTACTCCAGCCCCGCCGCGGAACTCATCCAGCACATGGGAGAAGGCAGTCTGCCGGCATTGGGTGGCAATGAAGTGTCTCTGTCGGGGCCCCTCAGGCCTATTCACACCCACACGCCGATTGGCTCACCCATTGGCAGTGGCGTCGGAACGGTCATCCTCGACCAAGCAAGCTTCCACGTCCAGAAAACCGTAGCCTCCGCCAAGCCCATGCTGACCCGGTATGTCGGTCGGCTCATCGCTCTGCGAGACAACGTCTCTTATGCGCCAGCGCGGCCTATCCGCCTCGCGGTGGTAACCGCGCATACAGACATCATGATGCGCATTAACACGGCGTACACCCATCTGGAATCAGTCTCCCACGTGTTTAGGGACAAGCCTAAGCCTCAAGTTCTGCTCCAACAGATCCAGTGCAAGGATGCGCAGCGCATACTGACCACCAAAACGAGTTCGGCCGACATCCAAAACTGGTTTATCCATGAATTGCTGCCGCGGCTGACCGCCTGGATGCCGGACGCTGCGATCATCGAGACCACGCCCGAGGTGGCCACGAAAGACGACAACGATCCGAAACATGTCTTGCGAGCGCTCTGCGCTAAGCATGGGGTCACCACGCAGTTCATCTTCCACCTTCCGCCGCAGACTGAAGGGGCTGCCCCCTCCAAGGGTATTGCCGCTGGGCTTAAAAGCCGACTGCGTAAGGCCAAGGCGAACGCTGAGGAATCCGACAAGGCAGAGGATTACCCAGGCATCAACAGCCTGATTGATGCCATCCGCGGTACCGGCTATGTGCCGATCCCCCTAGAGCGCACAGCAGGAATCCCGGCTGATACGACCGTGGTTTCGATCTACGTCGATTACCTCAGCAAACTGAGTGTGTACCTGCCCGTCATCACGCGCGCTGTGGTCAACACAAGCGAGATGCAGGTCTACGTGGATGGGGCCGGAGGTCAATCGGGCCAGTGGAGAAGTTACAGCGAAGGCCTCTGCGCCATTCATGCGAACCCAAAACTTCTGGATGGGGAGGCTGCGAAGCTGCTGATCAGGCAGGCGCTCCTGGCGCCGACCCCAGTGGCCGGCAGCCCGCTGATTGTCTATATCAACGCCGGCGCTAAGCGCCTGTACCCGGGCATGAATGACGGCGCCGGCCATGGCTTACCGCCGGTACCGAAAAGCGCCTGGTTGATCCGCACGCGGTCTGATCATCAAACGGCTCAAATGACAGGCGTCCACTCCCTTTCGCCGCTGGCGCCCATGTTCATAGGCAATCGCATTGGCGTGCACCAGGCTGAGCACCAAGAGCTGGTGTACTACTTCACGTCGTATTCCAAGACCTTCAACAAGGTGCGATCTCACCGAAAGCACACTCGCTATGACGTCACACAGTCACAGCTCAAGGATTCGTGGCTGCAGCTCGGGGTTACCGAGTTTGTGATGATTCAGGAAGGGGATTTTGCAGACAAAGATCAGTTGGCGCTGCAGGCCGGATACTGGTGCAAGAATGCGCCCCTGTGGGATGGTTTCCTGCGGCTTCCCTCCCCGCTTCATGCCGCCCGCCAGATCGCAGAGGATCATCCGGTTGCCGAGAAGCTGAGGAAGGGGCGGTTTTAGTTGACGGATAAACTGCCACAACAGCTTATAGCTGTGGATTAGAAGGCCATGAGCGTCTATCCGAGAGGTGGATAGCTCAGGCCTCGCCTTGCTCCCGGAGGCTATGGAAAGAGCGGTGGCCGCGCTCAGAGACCTTCACGGTCGAGTTTCTGGATGCTCAGCAGAGCCTCTGTTGCAGAGTTTTCTGCACTTTCATAGTTAGGTAAGCGGAACATCTCACAAAGGGTATTTGGCGATACCGCTAGTCGCACGTTTCTATCGAAACTTGAGGGAGCACGAGCTAGCCCTACACTCGATAAGCTCGAACAGATCAGTCAGCGCCTAGACTTGATCCCATTGTCGCTGCCAACTCTGACCCTCAGTGCAGATTCAGGCATGTCTGTAAGTGATTTGATCAAGACTCTCAAAGCGGAGATGGAAGAGCTTAAGCGGGACGAAGGAATTACAGGCTTGGAGTATGAAATGCGCGGGATAATTGCACCTGAAACATCATCCGCCTCACGCAGGCTTCCGACGGGTGCTCAAGCAACTCAGTCAGGATTTCAATTTCTAAAATGAAATACGGTCGACGCTAATTCGGCTCGACGTAGATTAGAAAAAGATGTCCAGATTCGCTGACGAAGCACACGTCAGCAGGTGCATTGAGCAAACTCACAGGGCAAGAAACCGTATCCTCGCCCAGAAGCCCCTGCTCTCAGGGGCTTTTGAAGGCCAGCCTTGATCTTACTTGGTGGGCCTGTCCCATGACAACGGACGCCAAGAAGCCGTTTTTCAAATCGTCCGCTTTAGCCTTTTCGCGTAGTCGTTCGGTGAGCGGTAGCCCAGCGCTGAATGCAGTCGACAACTGT